>Ga0070683_100004011_pt1 | contig 12056 bp, 8 predicted proteins | sample KBSC713LmetaG_FD_64662 | JGI IMG/M metagenome (GOLD analysis project Ga0070683, IMG submission 64662) | Corn rhizosphere microbial communities from Kellogg Biological Station, Michigan, USA - KBS C7.1-3L metaG | ecosystem: Host-associated > Plants > Roots > Rhizosphere ...
ACCTTCCCGACGATCAACGAGGGCGAGGTCGTGCACGGCACGGTCGTCCGCGTCGACAAGGACGAGGTGCTCGTGGACATCGGGTACAAGTCGGAAGGCGTCATCCCCGTCAACGAGCTCTCGATCCGCCGCTCGGTCAACCCGCAGGACGAGGTGACCCTGGGGGACGAGATCGACGCGCTCGTCATGACCAAGGAGGACACCGAGGGCCGGCTGATCCTCTCCAAGAAGCGCGCCCGCTTCGAGATCGCGTGGAAGGCGATCGAGCAGGCGCACGAGCAGGGCGAGCCCGTCACGGGTCGCGTGATCGAGGTCGTCAAGGGCGGCCTGATCCTCGACCTCGGCGTGCGCGGCTTCCTGCCGGCGTCGCTCGTCGACATCCGCCGCGTCCAGGACCTGGACGAGTACCTGGGGCAGGAGCTGCGCTGCAAGGTGATCGAGCTGAACCGCTCGCGCAACAACGTCGTGCTGTCGCGTCGCGCCGTCCTCGAGGACGAGCGCAAGGAGCAGCGGCAGCAGATCCTCGACAAGCTCAGCCCGGGCGCGGTCGTCGAGGGGACGATCTCCAACATCGTCGACTTCGGGGCGTTCGTCGACCTCGACGGGATGGACGGCCTCATCCACATCTCGGAGCTGTCGTGGAGCCACGTCAACCATCCGTCCGAGGTGCTGGAGATCGGCCAGAAGGTCAACGTCAAGGTGCTCGACATCGACCGCGACCGCCAGCGGATCTCGCTCGGCCTCAAGCAGACGCAGACCGACCCGTGGCAGCAGGTGCTCGAGAGCTACGGCGAGGGCGACGTCGTCCAGGGCAAGGTGACGAAGGTCGTCACGTTCGGGGCGTTCGTCGAGATCCTGCCGGGCGTCGAAGGGCTCGTGCACATCTCGGAGCTCGCGCAGCACCACGTCGAGAACCCGCGCGAGGTCGTCTCGCAGGGCGACACGGTCAACGTGCGCATCCTCGAGGTGGACGCCGAGCGGCGCCGCCTCTCGCTGTCGCTGAAGCGCGTCGAGGACGGCATGCCCGTCCAGCCCGCGCCCGGCGAGGAGGCGCCCGCGCCCGCGCTCGACCTCTCGGAGGACGTCTTCTCCGACGAGGCGGCCGAGCAGCAGGATCCCGAGAGCTCCGCGGCCGTCGAGACGCCGACGTCGGACGAGCCCGCCGAAGGCTCCGACGACGCCGCTCCCCCCGCCGACGAGCAGCAGGAGTAAGAAGCTCTCACACGATGCGTCGTTGTGTCGCCCGGACGCACTCGGCGGCACGCTCGTGCGTCCTCGGTCGGCCCGATAGCCCGGCTATCGGGCCTCCCTGCGTCCTTCGACCGCACTCGCCGATCGCGCTCGGATCGACGAACGTCATCGTGTGAGAGCTTCTGCGCACGTGCGGCCGGTGACGGTCGCGATCACGGGGGGCATCGCGGCGGGCAAGAGCGAAGCGCTGAACGCGTTCGCGCGGCGGGGCGCGGCGACGGTGTCGACCGACGCCGTCGTCCACGACCTGCTCGCGCACGACGAGGACGTGCGCTCGGCGATCCGTGCCCGCTGGGGCGACGACGCGGTCGGCGACCGCCGCCGGATCGGCGAGATCGTCTTCACCGACCCGTCCGAGCTCGCCTGGCTCGAAGGGGTGCTGCACCCGCGCACCCGCGCCGCGGTGGACGAGTGGCTGGCCGGGGTGGAGGAGCCGATCGCGGCGGTGGAGATCCCCCTCCTCTACGAGACGGGCGGCGAGTCGCGCTTCGACGCGGTCGTCGTCGTCACCGCGCCGCCCGAGACCCGAGCCGCCCGCCGCGCGCCTGCCGACGGGCGCGAGACACGGCTCGTCCCGGACGAGGAGAAGATGCGCCGTGCCGACTTCTCGTACGTCAACGACGGCTCGCTCGAGGCGCTCGACGCCTTCGTCGCGGGCGTGCTAGACAAGCTCCTATCGTCGTCCGCCGGCTGACAACCGTCCTCGCGCTCGTCGTCGTCGCGGCAGGCGCATTCATCTACCTGCAGCGGACGGAGCCCCCGTGGTACGCGCGGCTCTGGTACCCGCTCAAGTACGCCTCGATCGTGCGCGGCCACGCGGCGCACTACGAGCTCAACCCGGCTCTGCTGGCGGCGGTGATCGAGCAGGAGTCGAAGTTCGACGCGAACGCGCGCTCGAGCGCAGGCGCCGTCGGACTGATGCAGCTGCAGCCGGCGACCGCGCAGGGGATCGCCAAGTACACGGGCGGGTCGAAGTTCGTGCTCGCCGACCTCGACGACCCCGAGATCAACGTCCGCTACGGCGCGTGGTACCTGCACCACCTGATGCAGAAGTACAGCAGCGAGCGGCTCGCGCTGGCGGCCTACAACGCGGGCCAGCAGAACGTGGACAGCTGGCGCGCGCGCGGCGTCGGCATCCAGTTCTCCGAGACGCGCGCGTACGTCGACCGCGTCGAGAAGCTGAAGGGCATCTACCGCCGCGCGTACGGCAAGGAGCTAGGGCTGCCCGGCTGAGGACCCGTCCGGTGGCTCGGTCGTCGGCGGCTCGCTCGTCGGCGGCGCCGCAAGCGAGCCGGGGCAGACGCTGCCCCGCGCGTTGAGGATGGAGATCCGGCGCGTCCCGACAGAGTGGTTGCCGCGCACGTCCGCGACGCGCACCGTCAGCACGTAGTTGCCGTTCGCAAGGCGGGTCGTGTCGAAGTTGCCCGAGAGCAGGAAGAGATAGCGGCCGGGGATCCCCGAGTAGTGCTCGCGGCCGAAGCGGGGACTGTTCTCGTAGGTGCCCTTCGCGTAGACGTTTGCGAACTGGCCGTTCGCCGGCACGGTCTCGCGCACGTCGAACGTCGCGTGCAGCGGGACGACGACCTTGCCGCCGACACGCGTCAGCGACCACTGGACGAGCGCGGGCGCGACCGGGAGGTTGTGGTACGTGCCCGGCACCGCCATCGGCTGCGTGTCGTAGGCGTCGACGTCGAGCTCGACGCGGCCGCACAGGCCCACCGGCGTCTCCACGTCTCCGGTCTGGTTGCGCACCATGATGTCGTGCACCTTCGGGACGGTGCGGTCGCGGTACGGCGTCAGGTGCCCGCGCTGCAGCGGGTTGACGGAGTGCGTGCCGTCGATCTCGGTGATGTGCACGTGCGCATATGGAGGTTGCACGTAGCCGAGGATCGTCTTCCTCACCTGCGCCGCCTGCCCCTCGCCGGCGATGGGGATGATGTGGAAGTACTGGAAGACGACGTCGTGGTCGGTCGTCAGGTTGAGCGTGGCCGCGCCGAGGTAGTGGATCGTCCCGTTCGCGACGGCGTAGATCGGGGTTCCGTTGGGGGCGGAGATGTCGACGCCCTGGTGGAAGGAGAGGAAAGCCGGGCCCTCGAAGGCGCCCGCGAGGATCCCGTTCTCGTAGACGGTGCGCGGGTCGCCGAAGAAGCCGCGGATCGGATGCTGCTTGTCGAACGGCTTGAACGGCCACGGATACGCCGAGGCTGCGCTCGAGCACGCGAGCGCAACCAGCATCACGAGGAGAAGACGACGCCCCATCATCCGACCGAACTATGGGACGTCGGTCCGACGTTTCCGTTAGCCGCGGACGGGACTCAGCCCGTAGACGGCCGCGTAGCCGGTGAGGTAGAGCCGCCGCCCGTCGCCGACGGCGGGCGCGTACCTGCCGTCGGGGAAGGTCCAGAGCAGGTGGCCGTCGCGCGCCCGCAGGGCATAGGTGCGGCCGCGCAGGGTGGCGAACCAGACGGCGCCGTCGATCACCGTCGCCGAGCCGGAGATCGGGGCGCCCGCGTCGAAGCTCCAGCGCTCGTCTCCGGTGGCCGCGTCGAACGCATAGAACCGATGGTCGTACGAGCCGACGAGCACGAGCCCCCGCCAGACCGCCGCGGACCCGTAGATGTAGCCGCCGGTCCGGTGCAGCCAGCGGAGCTTGCCGGAGCGGGCACCGAACGAGTAGACGCCGCCGTCGGTCGAGCCGACGTAGACGCGACCGTAGGCGAGGGCTGGGGTGGCGTAGAACCTCCCGTGGCGGAACCACCCGGCGCGGCCGCCTGCGCGCCAGACGAGGCGGCCGCTCGCCGCGTCCAGTGCGTAGACGTGGCCGTCGTACGAGCCGGCGTAGACCCGGGCGCCGGCGGCGGCGAGGCCGCCCTTGACCGCGCCCCCGGTGCGGAAGGTCCAGACGCGCCGGCCCGTTCGCGCGTCGAGCGCGTAGACGACGCCGTCCCAGCCGCCGACGTACACGCGCCCCTCCGCGAGCAGCGGCGAGGTCTCGCTCGCGCCGACGTGCGCACGCCAACGCAGCCTGCCGGTGCCGGCCGCGAGCGCGACGACGGCGCCGTCGGCCGGGGTCTTCGCGCGCGACGGGAACCGGTTCAGGAACGCCTCGTAGACGGTGCCGTGCGCGTAGGTACCGACGGCCGGCGTCGCCGCGATCCCGCGCCGGCCGTCGTAGCGCCACAGCCGCGCGCCGGTCTGCGCGGAAACGGCGTACACGCGGCCGCCGCCGTCGCCGTAGTACAGGTGCCCGTACGCGAGGGCGGGCGGGAACTCGATCAGCGACCGGCCGCCCGCGACCCACGCGCGCCGGAACGGCGGCCGCAGGCGGGAGCCGGGCAGCGACGCCGTTCGGGCGGGATCGCGGCCGAACATCGGCCACGCGGCGCGTGGGCGAGGTCGCGCGATGCGAACCGTCGTCGTCGTGAACTCGACGGTCGAGGAGCCGCGGACGTCCCGGGCAGTGCCGAGCGGCCGGAGCGCGAGCACGGCCGCGGCGCCGAGCACGAGGAGGACGGCACCCGCCGCCGCGCGCTTCACGCCGGCCTCCGGGAGGCGAGCCACACGACGCCCGCGGTGGCGGGGAGGAGCGCGAGCGCGGACACCGGCGCCCACGTCCGCTCGGCCGCGCCGGCCAGGCCGGGGTAGAGGGCGGCGTTCGCCGTCGTCGAGACGGCGAGCAACGCGGCGAGCCCCGCCACCTCCCGGGCGTGGGAGAGCAGGAGCGCAGCCCCGCACGCGCAGCACACGAGCACCACGACGAAGAACTGCGGGCTGAAGATCCGGTTCGCCAGCAGGAAGGCGGCCGGCGCGAGCGCCGCGCGTCCGAGCGCGACCCGAATGTCCGCGGCGCGGGCGGCGAGGAGCACGACCGCCGCGACGGCGAGCAGTTGCAGCACGGCCGCCGTCCCGTTCGTCCACGATGGGACGACTGCCGGCCCGTAGAAGTGCCGCGCCGGTCGCGCGAGCCGGAGCGCGCGCAGCGGCAGGTAGGGCAGGGACTCGCCGGTGATGCCGCGGGCGCTCTGCGCGCGGTACGGCGCTGCTGCTGCGTGCGGAGAGAGTGCGTAGGCGGGCAGGCTCGTCAGCAGCAACGGCAGGACGGCGCCCGCGCAGACGAGCGCGGCGTCGCGGCGTCGCCGCTGCGCAACGAGCCATGCTGCCAGCGCGAACGCCGTCAGGCCGGGCGTCCACTTCACGGCAACGCCGGCGCCGAGCGCCCAACCGGCGGCATGCAGCCGTCCATGCCGGGCGAGTGCGATCCCGGCGGCCACGGCCGCGGCCGAGACGAGGTCGAACCGGAACTCCCAGAAGAAGACGTTCGCCGGCCAGAGCGCGACGCACGCGGCGAGCCAGCCGCTCCAGCGGGTGCGTAGCTGCCACACCGCTGCGACCGCGACCAGCTGGAACGGGAGCATCAGCAGGCCGTTGGCGTCGTGCGCGCTGCCGCCGAGCAGCGTCTCGAGCGCGAACAGGATCGGCGCGCCGGCCGGATAGGGCGAGCCGGAATAGGTCCCGTGCAACAGCGCGTGTCCCTCCGGGGCGTAGACGAGCCGCGGGTCGGCGTCCCCGTGCAGGCCGAGCGCGAGGTGCACGGTGACGAGCGCGAGCTCGAGCGCCACCGCGAGCGCGAGCAGCGGCGCGAGTCGCAGCTCGTCGCGGCGCCGCCAGGTCGTAGCGAGCGCGGCTCCGGCGAGCGTCACGTCGACGAGTGGCCGATCGGCGCGGAAGGCCGCCGCCGCGGCGACGAGCGCGACCATGAGCACGAGCGGCGCATGAACGTCGTACGTTCGGTCACGCTCGGCGACGGCGCTCATCGTCGCGCCCCGACGAGGAGTGCGGTGCGGTCGGGCGCCGCGGCATCCACCCGGCCGACGATCGTCCGGCGGATCCAACGCACCGTGTCCGCGCGCCGCGCGAGCGGTGTCCAGCGCGCGCCGACGACGAACACCGGTTGCGCATGCGACGTGCGGCCGGCGACGAGCATCGGGCGGCCCGGCAGGTACCACTCCAGCGGCCCCCAGAGCGCGTACAGGCCCCCCTCGACGACGATCGGGTCGTGCGGCCGCCAGCCTTCCGCGACGAGCGCCGCGGCGATCCGGTCGTACGCGACCGGATGCGCCCGGTTCGAGCGGACGTACCCCGTCCCGAGCAGCACCGCGAGCGCGCACCCGACGGCGAGGGAGGCGCGACGCGGCAGCCGCGCGAGGACCGCCGCGACGGCAACCGCGGCGAAGGGCCCGGCGCCGAGCAGGTTCCGCACGTCGTAGACGCGCGCGCCCGCGAGCCACAGGCTCGCAGCCGCGGCGACGGGTACGAGCGCGAGCAGCGCCCACAACCTGCCCTCGTCGGAGTCGCGTGCGAGCAGGAGGCTGCCCGCGGCGACGGCGACGAGCAGCGCGAGCGGCGCCGCCGCGTGCAGAACCGGCGCGTGCGGCTGCGCACGCGCGAACGTCGTCCAGTAGGTCACCAGCACGGTGTGCAGGCGGAACGGGCCGATGAAGGCGAAGCGGTGACGGTCGTACTGGCGCACGAGAACGGGCGACCAGAGCGCGAGCGGGACGAGGCCGGCAACGACGGGGCGCCAACGTGCAGGTCGCCAGAGCACCACCGCCGCGACGGAGAAGAGGAAGAAGTAGTGGGTGAGCGTCCCGGCGGCGACGATCCAGGCGAGCTGCGTGCTCCGGCCGCGGGCGGCGGCAAGCGCGAGCGCGAGAGTCAGTAGGGCGGCGAGCTCGTACGCGCGCAGCTCGCGGCCGTGGAAGTCGAACTGGTAGCCGAGCGCGACGGCGGCTCCGGCGAGGAGCGCCGCCGGTGCCGGCACGAGCCGCCGCGCCGCGAGCGCGGTTCCCGCGGCGAGCAGCACGGCCGCGGCGACCGACAGCAGCCGCACGTCCTCGACGGCGAGCCCGCACCGGTGCACGAGCCAGGCGACCGCGTACCAGAGCGGCGGCGTCGACTCGGTGCGCGCGACGTGGCGCAGCATCGCTACCGGATCCGGCTCGGCGACGATGCGCGCGGACGCGACCTCGTCCTGCCAGAGCGCGAACCGGTGCGCGCCGGGCAGGCAGGCCGCCGCGGCCAGCAGCCCGACCGCGGCCGTGCCCGCCGCGAACGCCAGGCGCTCGACGCTCCACGGGTACGGCCGGATGACGACGGCGGACTCGGGCAGAGCCACCTTCGCAGGGTCGGATCCGCTGCTCACGAGCTGCTCACGGGCCGACGACGCCCGGCCGGTTGTGGACGCTGAAGCGCTGCGTCAGCGACCCGCGATTGCCCGCGACGTCGGCGGCGGTGACGACGAGCTCGTAGACGCCGTCCGGAAGCGTCCGCGTGTCGAACCCGCCCGGCGACAGCCGAAACAGGTATGCACCCGGCTGCATGAACGAGTAGTGGCGGCCGAAGACCGCCATGTTCTGGTGCGTCCCGCGCGCGTAGACGGTCCAGAAGGCGGAGCCCGACGGCAGCGTCGCGCGGACGTCGAAGACGCGGTGCGTCGGCACGGCGACGCGGCCCTTCGTCGTCTGGACGCGCCACTCGAGGAGCGCGGGGGTGACCGGCAGCCCGTGCCAGGGGCCGGCGACCGGCACCGACGGCGTGTCGTACGCCGACGCGACGAGCTCGACCCGGCCCCGCAGCAGCTCCGGCAGCTCGTCGGCGGCGGTGATCGACGCACGGAACGCAACCGACTGCACGACCGGCCGCGTCGTGTCTGCGTACGGGGTCAGGTGGCCGGGCTGCAGCGGGTCGACCGGGACGCCGCCTTCGAGCTCCGTCAGGTGGACGTGGCCGCAGGACGGGAGGATCCGGCCGAGGACGGTGGAGTCGACCTCGACGCGCTGTCCGGCCGTCACGGCGGCGCGGATGTGCCAGTACTGGAAGACACGCCCGCCGCCGGTGTCGACTGACAGCCACTGCGGCGTGACGCGGACGACGGTGCCCGACGCAACCGGATAGACGGGCGTGCCGTTCGGAGCCGCGATGTCGACGCCGTCGTGGAAGGAGAAGAGGCCGCCGCCCGTCAGCAGCGTGCGGCGGGACGGCGGGCCGGCGAAGAGCGTGCGCGGGTCGCCGAAGCCCCCGCGGATCGTGTGCGGCCGGTCGAAGGGCTTGACGGGCCAGCCGTAGGGGCCGGCCGTGCTGCGCGTGGCGCCGGCGGCGCCGGCCGCGGCAAGGGCGGTCGCCGCGAGGACGGCCGCGACGGGGATGCGGGCTGTGGTGGACATGGCCGCACCGTCGGAGCCGGCCCACATCGGCCACTCAGGGCCGACTAACGGCCGACTAACGGCGGCGGGCCCCGGCCTCGCAATCCGCCGATCGACTCGTTACAAAGAGGACGTGCCCGAGTTTCGGATCCTGGGCCCGCTCGAGGTCCTGGCGCCCAACGGCGAAGCGCTCGCCCTCGGCGGGCAGAAGCAGCGCGCCGTCCTGGCACTCCTGCTGCTGCGCGCGAACCGGATCGTGCCGACCGACTTCCTCGTCGAGGCACTCTGGGGCGCACACCCGCCGAGGACGGCGACGACCTCGCTGCAGAACTCGATCTCGGCGCTGCGCAAGCTGCTCGGGCCGGACGTGCTGCTGACGCGGGCGCCGGGCTACGTGCTCGCGGTCGGCGCCGACGAGTTCGATCTCGCGCGGTTCGAGCGACTCGTCGCCGACGCACGGACGCTCGAGCCGGCAGAGCGCGCCGACCGCCTGCGGGCGGCGCTCGCGCTCTGGCGCGGCGACCCGCTGCCCGAGTTCGCCGTGGACGAGTTCGCGGCCGCGGACATCCGCCGGCTCGACGAGCTGCGGCTGACGACGCTCGAGGAGCGGCTCGAGGCCGACCTCGCGGCGGGCCGGTCGGGCGAGCTCGTGCCCGAGCTCGTCGAGCTCGTCGCACGGCAGCCGCTGCGGGAACGGCTGCGCGCGCAGCTGATGCTCGCGCACTACCACTCCGGCCGGCAGGACGACGCGCTGCGCGTCTACCAGGACGCACGCCGAGCGCTGGCCGACCTGGGACTCGACCCGAGCCCGCAGCTGCAGGAGCTCGAGTCGCGCATCCTCCGGCACGAAGTGCCGCGCCCGCGGCTCAGCGCGCCCGACGTCGACGACGCGCACTTCGAGGAGGTCGTGGCGGCGATGCTCGCCGGTCGGCTCGTGCCCGTGCTCGGCGCGGACACGGCGGCGCTCGGCGAGGAGCTCGCGACGCGGTTCGGCTACGCGGACGATTCGCGAGACCTGTCCCGCGTCGCGCAGTTCGTGGCGCTGACGAAGGGCGCCGGCCCGCTGCACGACGAGCTGCACGCGCTGCTCGACGCGACCGTCGCCCCGACGGCGTTGCACCGCTTCTTCGCGGCGCTGCCGCCCGCTCTGCGCGAGCGCGGCGTCCCGCACCAGCTGCTCGTCACCGCCGCGTACGACCTCGCGCTCGAGCAGGCGCTGCTCGACGCGGGCGAGGAGTTCGACGTCGTCGCGTACCTGCCGTCGGGCCGGGACCGCGGCCGCTTCTGCCACCGCGAGCCGAGCGGTGCGACGCACGTGATCGACGTCCCGAACACGTACGCGACCGAGCTCTCGCTGGAGCGCCGGACGATCGTGCTGAAGCTGCAGGGGGGGCTGGACGGCGGCGGGCTCGTCGTCACCGAGGACGACTTCATCGGCTACCTCACGGCCGGCGACGTGAGCGGCGCGATCCCGGTCGCGCTTGCCGCACGCCTGCGGCGTAGCCACTTCCTCTTCCTCGGCTACGGCATGCGCGAGTGGAGCCTGCGTCTCGTGCTCGACCGGATGTGGGGCGGCGAGGCGCCGGCCTACCGCTCCTGGGCGGTCGTACCGGGGGTGCGGCCGCTGGAGCGGCAGTTCTGGCGCGCGCGCGACGTCGACCTGCTCGAGCAACCGCTCGACGACTATGCGAGCGCGCTCGGGCGCTACCTCGGAACCGGAGCGGAGGCGACGGCATGAGCACCACGACGCTGGCCGGATACGCGACGCCGTACAAGGGGCTCGCGCCGTTCGAGGACTCGGAGCTCGACGCGCTGCTCTTCTTCGGGCGCGAGCGCGAAGCGGAGATCGTCGCGTCCAACCTGCTCGCGTCGCGCCTGACCGTGCTCTACGGGCCGAGCGGCGTCGGCAAGAGCTCGCTCCTGCGCGCGGGCGTGGCACGGCGGCTGCGCGAGCTGGAGCCCGGCTCGACCCTCGCCGTCCTCGACGAGTGGACGGGTGACGTCGAGTTGCCGGCCGCCGACTTCCTGATCCTCGACCAGTTCGAGGAGTACTTCCTCTACCACGCGGGCGACGCGCTGGCGGAGCAGCTCGCGGCGTCGCGCGCGCACGCGCTGCTCGCGCTGCGCGAGGACCAGCTCGCGCGGCTCGACGCGTTCCAGGCGCGGATCCCGAGCGTGTTCGCGAACCGGCTGCGGCTCGGGCACCTCGACCGCGCCGCCGCCCGCCGCGCAATCGTCGGCCCGCTCGATCGCTGGAACGGGATCGCGGGCGAGGACGAGCGGATGGGGATCGAGACGTCGCTCGTCGACGCCGTGCTCGACCAGGTCGAGACGGCGCCGGGACAGATCGAGGCGCCGTACCTCCAGCTCGTGCTGGAGCGCGTCTGGCAGGAGGAGCGCGAGCACGGCTCGGCCGTCCTGCAGCTCGCCACGCTCGCAGCGCTGGGCGGCGCCGAAGCCGTCGTGCGCGCGCACCTCGAGCGCGCGCTCGACGCCCTGCCGGTCGGCGAGGCCGAGATCGCGACGAACGCGCTCCGCTTCCTCGTCACTCCCTCACGGACGAAGATCGCGCACACGCTCGACGACCTCGCCGGCTACACGAACGAGGCGCCGGCCGCACTGCAGACGGTGCTCGAGCGGCTCGCTGCCCAGCGGGTGCTGCGCGCCGGCGACGGCGGCCGCTACGAGATCTTCCACGACGTGCTCGCCGAGCCCGTGCTTGCGTGGCGCCGGGAGCGAGAAGCACGGGCGGCGCTCGCAGCCGCGCAGCGTCGCCACCGGCGGCTGGCAGTTCTCGCCGGCGCGTCGCTCGTGCTCGCCGCGGCCATGGTCGCGCTCACCGTCTACGCCTTCTCGCAGCGGGACGAAGCGTCGAAGCAGAAGCGCGTGGCGCTCGAGGAGCAGGCGCTCGCGCTCGGGCAGGAGCGGCGCGCGGAGCAACAGACGAAGCGCGCGCAGCAGCTGCGCGCCGTCGCGCTCCGGCAGAAGCGCGCGGCCGACGCGGCGAAGCACGCGGCGGTGGTCAGCGCCGCGCATGCGGAGGCGAACGCCGCGCAGACTCGCGCAAGCGAGCAGATGGCCAAGTCCAGCGAGCAGCAGGCGCACGTCAGCGCGCAGCGCGCGAGCGCGAGCGAGCACGAGGCCGAGGTCAGCCTCGCCCAGGCCCGGCGGAGCAAGGCGTTCGCTCAGCACGAGGAGCGGCTCGCGCGCCGGCAGGCACGGATCGCGACCGTCGGCAAGCTCGTCGCGACGGCCGAGGCGGATCTTTCGACCGACCCGGTCGCGAGCGTGCGCGCCGCGGTGCGGGCCGCCGCGTTCGAGCGGACACTTCGCGTCGAGGACGCGCTGCGGGATTCGTTGCAGGCATTACGCGTCCGCGGCATCTTCTCGGGCGGCGGCGGGGCCGTCGCCTCGGCGGCGCTGAGCCCGGACGGCTCGCTCGTCGCGGTCGGCGCGCAAGGCGGTCACGTACGCGTTTACGACGCGCGGACGCATGCGCTCGTGCAGTCGATCGACTCCGGTGCCGCCGTGAACGTCATCCGCTTCAGCCCGGACGGGACGCGGCTCGCGATCGGCGACGCAAAAGGCGCGATCGTCCACGCG
>Ga0070683_100004017_pt1 | contig 12045 bp, 9 predicted proteins | sample KBSC713LmetaG_FD_64662 | JGI IMG/M metagenome (GOLD analysis project Ga0070683, IMG submission 64662) | Corn rhizosphere microbial communities from Kellogg Biological Station, Michigan, USA - KBS C7.1-3L metaG | ecosystem: Host-associated > Plants > Roots > Rhizosphere ...
GGTCATACCGCCCCCTCGCTCGGTCATGGCGTCACGTCCACGACCGCCTCGGCGTGCTGCCCCAGCTGAAGTTCGCCGATCCATACATCGACGGCGATCCGGGCCCGGCGGCGCGGTTCACCGACCGTCACGTCGACCTCGACCTCCTCCCGGCCCAGCGGCGGCAACGAGATCGACGCGACATCCGGCGCCGCGACCCAGCCCGTCGGCAGCACCAGGCGGACCACGGCGTTCTGGACCGAGCGTCGCGGATTGCGCAGCCGGACGACGAACCGCATGACGGTGCCCTGTTGTGTGCGGGAGTAGTACGGGGCGATGCGGGCCATGACGCCGTCCGCGCCGGCCTCGAACTCGTCGAGCGGCAGCAGTTCGTTGTGCAGGCGAACCTGCTCGTCGCCCTCGGTGGTGAGCAGGTCCAGATATTCCTCGGTCACCCACTTCGCCGGCCAGTGCCCGGTGACCATCAGATCGGGCGCCGCCCGGCGGTACAACTGGGTGCTCGCGGGGTAGTCGCCGAGCCGGAACCGGTTGCGGTACTGGTAGTTGAGCACCTCGCGCGGGCCGCCCGGAATGCCCATGCCGACCTGCTGGTCGCTGGTGACGAGCACGCGGACGCCGTCGACGACGAACTCGTATGCGGCGGCGTACAGCGTGTGGCCGGGAAGGTGGTGGACCGTGATCTCGTACTCGTGCCAGTGAAAGCTCTGGCCGAGCGGCAACCGCCGGTCGACGGGGATCGGGTCGTACCAGGTGCACGGCAGGTCCTCGACCATCGGCGCCTCGAGGACGTCGGCGATGATGTCCGGCGCCCAGATCTGGGTTCCCTCGACGTCGCGCAGGAGGTTCATGCCGGCGACGTGGTCGTCGTGGTAGTGGGTCGGCAGTGCGACCTCGATCGCGGTGACCCCGTGGTTGCGGCGCAGTGCGGGAAGGGAAGCGAGCCACGGGCGGCGGGAGGCGCGGTCGCTGCCGGGCGGAAGGCCGGTGTACATGTCGTAGCCGTAGTCGATCAGCATCGCCGCCCCGGTGCTGGACAGCAGGACCGAGCCGTATGCGTTGCTTGTGCGGTTGAGCAGGAGGTGCTCGGTGAGCGGGGTGTACGGATTGGCCAGCAGGCCGCGCAGGTCCCAGGGGTACGGGCGGCGCGAGTCGACGTACTCGGACATGCGCGCGGCGAGCAGCAAGAGCGAGCCGAGCGGGTCGTCCATCGGCTCGCCGTGCGAGGGCAGCAGCAGGTCCAACTCGCGCTCCATGAGCTGGTAGCAACTCAGCACGGTCATCGCCGGGCCTTCGTTGTCGACGTACGACCACTGGGTCGCGGCCAGCGACCACACCTTGCCGGGCGCGAAGATGAGGTCGCCGGTGAAGGCCAGGCACCGACCGTCGCGCTCGACGAGGTAGCTGACCGAGCCGGTGGTGTGGCCGGGTGTCGGGACGACCTCGACAGTGGTTCCCGCGTACGCCCGGCGCCGGTACTCGGGGACGACGTCGTAGACCGGCACCGACTCCAGAAGCGAGAACCGGTCCTGGCGAAGGTTGTAGTCGTTGTAGAGCGTCCGGCTCTGCCACATCGCCTCGACGTCGCCGAACAGTTCCCGTTCGGCCGCCGGCACGTGAATGCGGATGCCTTCGGCCACCGCCCGCGGCAACCCCTGACCCTGATCGCGGTGGTGATGGGTCATCAGGATGTCGGTGATCCGGTCGACGCCCATCTCCGGCAGACAGTCAAGAACGAGGCCGGAACCGAAGTCGATCGCGAACGCCGTGCGGTCGTCGCCGCGCACCACGTAGACGTTGCACGTGTCCGTGACGAGGAAGATCCCGGATGCGACTTCTCTGACGTGCGCCCGCTGCATGGCGCGATGGTAACGACGCCACGTCCCGACGAGAAGATAAGTGTTTCCAAGCCGATTCGCTCTGGTAACGTTTTCACGATGCTGGCGCTGCGGGGCACCGTAGAGGGCTTCTACGGACCGCAATGGTCAGCCGCCGACCGCCTGGCGCACTTACGGTTCTCGGCGCGGATCGGCCTCAACGCTTACCTTTACGCGCCCAAGGACGACCCGCACCATCGGGTTCGTTGGCGCGAGCCGTATCCGGCGCGCGAGCTTTCGCATTTCGCGGAGCTGGCCGCGGCCGCGCGCAGCTTCGGTGTGCGCTTCATCTACGGCATCAGCCCGGCGCTGAGCATGCGCTACGCCGAGGAGGGCGAGCACCGCGCACTCGCGGCGAAGGCCGCCCAGTTGTGGGATATCGGTGTCGAGTCGTTCGCGCTACTGTTTGATGACGTACCAGAGTCGGCCGGTGCTGCGCACGGCGAGACTTGCGCGCGGTTCGTGGCCGGCTTCCTCATGCCGCGGGGCGTGCACGAGCCGCTCCTCGTCTGCCCGACCGACTACGCCGGCACGGAGGTGACTGCCTACCGCCGCGACTTCGCCCGGACGGCGCCCTCCGACGTGCTCGTCACCTGGACCGGACCCGACGTCGTGGTCGGTTCGATCCGGCGCGAGGACATCGACCGGGCGGCGGACAGTTACCAACGCCGTGTCGTGCTGTGGGACAACTTCCCGGTCAACGACTTCGACCCGAGCCGGCTGTTTCTCGGGCCGCTCACCGGAAGGACTACGCATCTGGCCGGTTCGGCGCTCGTGGGCGTCCTGGCCAACCCGATGGTGCTGGCCGCACCGTCGCGGATCCCGTTGGTGTCGGTGGCCGACTGGGCTCGCGACCCGCGAGGCTACGACCCGGTTGCCTCGGCCCGGCGGGCGCTCGCCGTGGCCGCCGGTTTCGACGCGGCTGGCGGTTTCGACGCGGCTGGCGGCTTCGACGCGGCTGGCTTGGCGTCTGGTTCTGGCGGCGCTGGCTTGACGGCCGGTGGTTTCGGCGGCGCTGGTGTGGCGGCCGCCGGTTTCGGCGGCGCTGGTGTGGCGACCGGTTCTGGCGCCGCGGGTTATGCGGCCGGTGGTTTCGGCGGCGTTAGTCTGGCGGACGGTGTCGCGGACCTGGCTCCGTTGGTGCGAGCGTGCAGCGCCTGGCCACCGTCCGCGCGGCAGGACGCCGAGCTTGCGCGTGCAGCGGACGGTGCGCTCACCGGCGACCACAACGCGCGCGCGGAGTTGACCGCCCGGCTTGCGGAACTCGCCCGAGGCTGCCGGGCGGCCGACGAGCCGCGCTGGCTCGTCGCGCCGATGCGGCCGTGGCTTGACGCCGGTGCGGCCATGGCCGAGGCGGGGCTCGCGGCCGTGCGGTTGCTCGTGGCTGCGGAAACCCCGGCGGCTGCGGAAACCCCGGCGGCTGCGGAAACCGTGGGGGCTGCGGAAACCCGGGCGGCGGAAACCCCGGCTGCGGAAACCGTGGCGCGCGCGGGAACACTGACCGCGGCGGAAACCTCGGCGCCGGCGGCAACACCGGCGGCCGTGGAAACCCCGGCAGCGGAAGGAACGCCGGCGGGTGCGCCAACACCTGCGTCGCTGTGGGAGGACGCCCGCGCGCGGCTCGATACGGCCGAGCGCCACTACGCCGACGTGCTGCGCTCGGTCATCCCGCCCTTCGTGCGCACCGTGCTCGACCGGTCCGGCTCGCGCCCGGTGCGCGAAACGGGCCGATCCGGCTTGGCACTGCTCCTGTCGGGGGCCCGCCGCTCCGCCGGCGACGAGGTCCTCACCGAGCTCCTCAGGCTGCACGGGTACCGGGTGAGCCCGCCAACCGCGGACATTGAGCAGGCCGCGCTCGTCGTCGTGGCACCCGGCGCCGACCCGGCAACGGTCGACGCCGTCAAGCGAGTCCAAGCGCCGCTCCTGGCGTGGCATGGCTTCGTACCGCTCGGGCTCGCCCACAGCGCAACGGTCCTGGCGGCCCGCGACCGGTTGCGGATCGTCGACGCCGCGGATCCCCTGGCGGCGCACCTCGACGGCGTCGTGCCCGTGTATCGTGGCCCGTCCCGGCTCACCGTCGCCGACCTCGGGTCGGACGCACACATCGTGGCGCGGGTCGTCGAGGAGGACAAGCCCGCGCTGTTCCACTACCCGACCGGCGCCCGGCTCGCCGACGGCACGACCGCACCGGCATCGCGCATCGGACTGTTCTTCGCCGACGACGGCCTGGCCCCATGGCTGATGACCGCGGCCGGGCGGGCCATCGTCACGGCCGCACTCACCGGTTGAGGCGGGTTCGATAGGCCCGCCACGCGTCGGCGACGAGTTCGAGGTCGGCCGCGGTGAGCTCCTCACCCGAGCGGTCGATGCGCGTCGCGTAGTACAGAGCGGGAACGCCGAGGCGACCCTGCGTTTGCACGTACGCCCGCCAGTGGGCCAGATCCGCGATTGGCCACTGATCCGTGTCGATGAGGTGGTGGGGCAGGACGGCGGTGACCACGGCGTGCCGGAAGACGAGCTGGTCGACGGCCGGGTCAGGTTCGAGAAGGTCGTTGAGCCGGATCATGTCGCACACGTCGCCGAACCCGGGGTGAGGCGTGTGCGTGACCACGAGCGCGTCCGGCTTGGCGGCCTTGGCCGCCTGGTACAGCGTGGCCAGCAATCGGTGCAGCGCCGCGATTCCCCAGACGGCGCCGGCCGGTGCGGTCGGCCGCCGCGACGTTCGGCCGGTCGGCGCGCGCTGGGTGTAGTCGACCTTGAAACCGTCCGCGTCCAGGCCGTCCGGGCCCACGAGGCGCGTGACGATCGCCGTCAAGCGCTCGAGGTACGCCGGGCTGCCGGGATCGGCGGCGACCGGCCGGCCGGACGGATCGGTCACGCACTCGGATTCCGGGAGACCGGTGGGATCCCAGGCCTTCCACCACAGCAGGACGCGCTGGCCGGCCGCGTGCCGCTCGGCGATCCAGGCGCGCAGGTCCGGCCAGTGCGCCGGGTCGGGTTCGCCCGTCCCGTACGCCAGCTGCCAGCGATCGTCGACAACCACCGTGCCGGGTACCACGCCGTGGCACGCCAGCCGGGCCAGCCATTCGTCGTAGCGGTCCTGCCGCGCGAGGTCGAAGGCGACCGGCATGCCCTCCGGCACGACGGCCGGGCCGAGCTCGCTCAGGTAGTACGGGTGCGACATGGGCTGGCCGGGGATCGGCGCCGCGGCGCACTGCGCACCCCAGCCGCAGAAGATCGGCTCGGCCCACCAGCCGGCCGCTTCCCCGGCCGGCCGGGAAGGCGGCCGGTCGGCGCGGTACCGCGCCAGACCCTGCCACGGATCGGGGACGCGCCGGAGCACGACCGTCGGCGTGACGAACGAGTCGACCACGTCGGTCTGGCCGTCGTAGTCGAACTCGAGCAGGAAGCCGCCGTCCAGCGGCGCGTACCGCATTTGCGCGAAGCGCAGCTCCTCGACGGGGGCGACAACGCCGACGGTGAGCCAGCCGCCGGCCGGCTCCCGGCCGAACGCCAGGCACAGCGGCGGCGGCGAGAAGATGCCGTGCAGCCGCCCGGCGGTCGCGTCGCCGACGATGCCGAGCGCGACCCCAGCAGCGGCCGGCCGGGTGACCTGGATCGGCTCGGTGGGCCCTGGGTTGAAGACCGAGGCGTACTCGATCGACGACCGGAACACGCCGCACGCGCCGTTGGGGCGGCTCGCCCGGCCGCCGAGGAGCTGTACCTTGTCGAGCGCTCCCGAGCCTTCAACGTGTACTCGCACCTCGATGCGGTCCGCGAAGCAGCGCAGCCGGACCGATTTGCCGGACCACGCCGTGCTCGAGCCGTCGACGGCGACCTCGACGGCCTCGGCCCCGTCGCGCCACACGCGCACGCGCGGCTCGCCGAAGGTCTCGTCCGGCCGGTCGACCCGGTCGAGCGAGGCGAACAGGCTGAGCCGGGACCAGATCCGCCCGTCCGGATCGGCGAGGACGGCGGTCAGCTGCGGCACTCGTACCTGCAACAGATAGTCGGCGGTGGCGATGGTGTAGGTGCCCGCGCCCTCGGTCAGCTCGATCACGCTCGCCACCACGGGATGCATTCGCGGTCCACGATGTCGATGAGCCGCTCCAGGCGGGGTAACGCGATTTCGGCGAGGGCCTGCTCGGTGTCCGGCCGGCCCACCACGTCGCTCCACAGCGCCCGGCCGGCCAGGAACCCGCTGGCGCCGCCTTGGCCGGCCGCCCGCACTGCGGCCGGGAAGTCGCCCGGTTCGACGCCCTGGGACAGCACCACCCAGGGCCGTGCGATGGCCGTCCCCAACTGCTCGCACGCGCGTCGCAGCTCATCCGAAGTTCCCTTGCCCCGGCGCGGAACCTGCGCCTTGTACAGGCTCGGACCGAGCGGGGCCAGTTCCCGGGCGGCGTCGAGAATCGCCTGGTCCTCGTCCCAGCCGCGGCTCTGCGGAGCGGCGGGCCGGACCACCGGTTCGAGGACCGACAGCACGTTGCGTTCGGCGGCCACCGCGATGAACCGGCGGGCCAGCTCCACGCGCCGCTCGCGATGGGCGTCCCGGCGCCAGATCAGCAGCAGCTTGAGCGCGTGGACGCCGGTCAGGTCGAACCCCGGCGCGGCGACCGTCTCGTCGAGGCCGGTGTCCTCGACCGGTTGGCCGGGCTCCTGCACGAGGTCGTCGGCCGCGAGGATCAAGCCGCAGCGCCCGGGCGGCATCTCCGCGCATACGCGGTCGAAGCCGAAGTGCCGGTCGATGAGGAACCCCGACGCGAGCGGAGCCAGCGCCTGAGCCACGGCCGTCTTGAACGCGACCATCGTCGCGTCGTCGACCCGGCCGGCGCCCGCGGCGGCGAACATCGTCCGCAGGCTCTCGCGCTGGTCCATGGCCACCATCGCGAAGCCACCCGTCGGGCGCGCGATTGCATCCAGATCTGTCACCCGGCCCATTTTCCTGGAGCTGTTCCACGCAACGCCGGTACACGTTGAAAGCGAGGGCCGCCGACGTGACAGCATGCAACCCGTTGGACCATCCGATCGGCGTCGTTTGAACCACTGAAGGAGCCATGCGGCTGGGGATCGTCGGCGCGGGCGAGGTGGCTTGGCGGCATGCCGTGGCGGCCGCCGAGGTGGATGAGCTCACGCTGACCGCGGTGGCCGACCGGGATGGCGAACGGGCTCAGCGGCTGGCGGAGCGCCACGGAGCCCGGGCCGTGGCCGACCTGGATGAGCTGCTGAACACGGTCGACCTCGTCGTGCTCGCGGTGCCGCACGGATACCACGCGGAGCTGGCGCTGCGCGCGGGCGCCGCCGGTTGCCGGGTCCTCGTCGAGAAGCCAATGGCCACGACCGTCGAGGACTGCGACCGCATGATCGCCCAGCTCGGTGACCGGCTGTACGTCGGGCAACAGGGGCGTTTCTTCGCGCAGGTGAGCGCCGCTCGGACGGAGCTGGCCCGCCTCGGCCGGCCGTTGCTCTACCTGGAACGCCGTTCGACCGACTACGCGCGGCCGGACCGGCCCGCCTGGTTCGCCGATGCCCGGTTGGCCGGCGGTGGCATCGCCATGCTCGTCGGCGTGCACAGCATCGATCGGGCGTGCTGGCTGCTCGCCCGTCCGCTCGAGGCGGTTGCCGGGTCGGTTGCCGTTCCCGCCGGCTGGGCGGTCGAGACGGCTGCGGCGGCGACGCTGTACTTCGCCGAGGGGCTGCGGGCCCACCTCACGCTGGTCGACGCGCCGGACTTCTTCCACGAGACGACGATCGTCGCCGAGCGGGGCCGGCTGGACATCACCGCGTCCGGGCTGCTGGTGGACGGCCAGCCGGTCCTGCGGGTCGACGGCGACCGCGAATACGCCGCGTCGTTTCGCCGCCAGTATGAGGCGCTGATGCATGGGCAGCCAGCGGCCACGCTCGACGAGGGCCGGCAGGCCGTCGCCGCGGTGCGCGCGCTCTACCGCTCCGCCGCGTCAGGCGGTGCCCCGACGCCGCTGTGGCGTTGAGCGCAGCACGTCGATCATCGCCTGGGCGGCGGCGAGCTGGAATTCAAGGCTCACGATGCGCACGGCGGCGTCCATCCGGATGCCCTCGTCGAGGAGTCGCCGGGTCCGGTCGGCCCGCTGCAGGTCTTCGCGGCTGTAGCGGCGGTGCCCGCCGGCCGAGCGGTGGGCTTCGAAGAGGCCGGCGGCTTCGGCCGAGCGCAGGAATGCCGGCGTGACGCCGAGTGCGTCGGCCGCCGCGCCGATGGCATAGCCCGGGAAGGCGCCGTCGTCGAGTGCGGCCGGCCCGCCCTGAACAGGGCGGGCCGGATCCTTGTCGCCGATCAAGGCGTCACCGCGTGTCACCGGCGATCATCTTGTGGCCCTCGTGCGAGCCGACCGACGAGTTTCCGCCTCGCCCGACCTCGATCTTGCGCGGCTTGGCCTGCTCGGCCACCGGGATCGTGAGGGTCAGCACGCCGTCGGTGTAGTCGGCGCGAATGTCGTCGACGGCCAACCCGTCACCGAGGACCAGCTGCCGGCTGTAGGTGCCCGAGGCACGCTCGGAGACCAGGTAGGTGGAGTCGTCGGGGTCGCGGCGCTGGCGCTCGGCACGCACCGTCAACGTGTTGTTCTCCGCCGAGACGTCGAGCGTGTCGGCGTCGATGCCGGGCAGGTCAAACTTGCAGATGAACTGGTCGCCGGAGCGCAACACGTCCATCGGCATCAGCGCGGGCGTGCGCGCGGTGCCGAATACCTCGGCGGCGAGCCGGTCGAAGTCACGGAACGGGTCGAAGCGGAGCGACTGCATGATCAACACACCTCCAAGTGGAAATTGTGGCTCAGCCAACGTACGTATTCTACATCCGCTGCTACAAGTTTCAACCCTCTCGCTCGGTGTCCAGCTTGCGAGTGTCACGCAGGTCCACGTAGGGCTCTTCGGACTCGGCGTGGCCGGCCTGGATCGCGCGACTGCGCTGCAACTCGGCGTCGAACTCGGCGCCGAGCAGGATCGCGATGTTGGTGATCCACAGCCAGACCAGGAAGATGATCACCGCGGCGAGGCTGCCGTACGTCTTGTTGTACGAGCTGAAGTTCGTCACGTACAGGGCGAACCCGACCGACGCGGCCAGCCAGATGATGACGGCGAGCAGCCCGCCCGGGGTGACCCAGCGAACGCCGCCCGACCGGGCGTTGGGCGACGCCCAGTACAGCAGCGCGAACAGCAGGCTCACCAGGATCACTAGCACGGGCCACTTGCCGATGCTCCAGACGGTCACGGCCAGCCCGCCGGCGCCGATCGCGCGGCCGAGTTGCTCGGCCACCGACCCGGTGAACACCACGATCACCGCGCCGATCACGAGGACGACCATCGTCACGATCGTGAGGGCGAGCCGGATCGGCAGCGTCTTCCAGATCGGCCGGCCTTCGGGCACGTCGTAGATGTCGTTGGACGCCTTCATGAACACGCCGACGTAGCCGGACGCCGACCACAGCGCGCCGAGCAGGCCGACGATCGCGAGAATCCCGGCCGACGACTGCTGGCTCTGCTGCAGGCTGGTGGCGGCGCCGCTGAGGATGTCGGAGACCGAGCCCGGGGCCAGGCTCTTGACGTTGTCGACGAGCTTCTGCACCGTGTCGGAGCCGAAGAGCTTGAGCGCGGTGACCAGCAACAACAGGCCCGGGAAGATCGACAGAACGCCGTAGTACGTCAGCGCGGCCGCCCACACCGTGATGTTGTCCTCGCCGAACTCCTTGGCTACGCGCTTGAGCACCGCGAAGTAGGACGACTTCGGCAGCCCGGTCAGCTCGTCCGGTCCGTGGCTGGCGGTCGGCTTGCTCGGCAGATCGTCGGGCTCGTCGGCCGGCGTCCGGCCGCGCTCCGGCTTGCTGGTCGGTTTGCCGGTCGGTTGGCTTGTCATGGCGAAACTCAATGCCCAATTCGAACAAGACCAACCGTATGAATGGCCGGCCGTCCGATGGGTAGGAGGACGAGCATGTCTTCTGAACCCCGTCAGCAGCCGCCCGGCACCGAGTCCGCGATGCGCCGGCAGCCGGACCACGGTGAGGACTCCTACCGTGGCCACGGCCGGCTGACCGGCAAGGCGACCGTGATCACCGGGGCGGACAGTGGCATCGGCAAGGCGGTGGCGATCGCGTACGCCCGTGAGGGTGCCGATGTGCTCATCAGCTACCTCAGCGAACACGATGACGCCAACGAGACCGCCGAGCTCGTGCGCAAGGAGGGCCGCAAGGCCGTCCTCGTGTCCGGGGACCTCGCCGACCCGGCCCACTGCCGGGAGGTGATCGACCGGGCGGTCGGCGAGTTCGGCCACATCGATGTGCTGGTCAACAATGCGGCCTACCAGATGACCCACGAGACCCTCGAGGAGGTCACCGACGAGGAGTGGGACCACACGATGGCGGTCAACGTCGGCGCGATGTTCCGGCTGTGCAAGGCGGCGCTGCCGCACATGCGGGCCGGCGGGTCGATCATCAACACCAGCTCGATCAACTCCGACCAGCCCAAGCCGACGCTGCTGCCGTATGCGACGACGAAGGGCGCCATCGCGAACTTCAGCGCCGGCCTCGCCCAGATGCTCGGCGAGCGCGGCATCCGGGTCAACAGCGTCGCGCCGGGCCCGATCTGGACTCCGCTGATCCCCTCGACGATGCCGCCCGAGCAGGTCGAGCAGTTCGGCAAGAACACCCCGCTCGGCCGGCCGGGGCAGCCGGCCGAACTGGCCGCGGTGTATGTGCTGCTCGCCTCCGACGAGGCCAGCTACATCTCCGGCGCCCGGGTCGAGGTCACCGGCGGCAAACCGATCCTCTAACGCGCTATCACGGCGGAGTCCGTCTCCATCACCACGATGGCGCCATCACCGGGCGGCCCGCCGTCTTGCCGACCCAGGGGAGTGCAGGCCACGCGGACCAGCACCGGCCGGCCACGGCGGTTGACCGCTTCGATCGCCACCTCGCTCGGCTGGGCGCCGTCGCCCATGGCCCCGTGCAGGAGTGGGCCCAACTGCTCGAACGGCAGGCCGATGTCCAAGTTGAGGAAGTGCGCTCCGACGACCTCGTCGGAGCGCAGACCCCACAGGTCCTCGGCTCGCCGGTTCCACATCCGGATCCGCAGGCTCCGGTCGATCACCGCGACCCCGGACTGCAAGCTGGTCAGGACCGATTCGAGGAACGCGTTCGCCTCGTCGAGCTGGGTGGTGCTGTTGCGCAGCTGGCCGTTGATGCTCTGCAACTCGTCGTTGGTGGACTGCAGCTCCTCGTTTGTCGTCTCCAGTTCCTCGACCGTCGACTGCAGCTCTTCGTTGGTCGTCTCCAGCTCTTCGTTTGTCGACTGGAGTTCCTCATAGGCGGCCTCGAGCTGCTGGTTGGCGTGTTCGAGGTCGTCCTGCTGCCGCCGGGCCGCGGTGACATCGTGGAAGATCACGTTCACGCCGAGCAGGCTCTCGCCGGCGGTCAGCGGGCTGATCTGCACCTCGAGGTAGGTGAGATCGCCGCCCTTGTTGAACTCGACGTCGGTCACCCGGAGCGTTCTCCGCTCGACCTGCGCCTGCTCGATGTAGCGGCGCAGCTCGGCCGGCCGGTATGACAGGTCCAGGTCGCCGAACGGCCGCCCCATGTCGCGCGAGGACACCCCGAAGAGCTTTTCCAGCTGCCGGTTGGTCAGCGCGACCAGGCTATCGGCGGTCAGCACGAGCTGCGCGGGCGGACTGGCCGCGAACGCCTCGTTGCGCAGTTGGTCGAGGCCCGTTATCGCGGCCGCGGCCGGCCGCGGTGGATCGGCGAAGATCGCGCCGGCCGGCCGCGTGGTCCGCCGCACGCGCCGGAACACCCGCCGTTTCCGGTCGATCGGGGTGAAGAGACTGCCGTGGCTGAGCAGCATCTCGGCCTTGCCCAGGAACAGCACGCCGCCATCGGTGAGGGCGGAATGGAAGCGTCTGATGATCTTGGACTGCGTCTCGGCGTTGAAGTACATCAGGGTGTTGCGGCAGGTCAGCAGGTCGATCCGGGAGATCGGAGCGTCCTGGACGAGATCGTTGCGGCCGAAGATCACCGACCGTCGAAGATCCTTGCGAAACGTGAACCGTTTGCCGGTCGGCTCGAAGTAGCGCTCGACCAACTCGCGCGGCATGGACTGCAGGTCGTGCTCGCCGTAGGTGCCCTGGCGCGCCTGATCGAGCTGCTCC
>Ga0070683_100004021_pt1 | contig 12041 bp, 10 predicted proteins | sample KBSC713LmetaG_FD_64662 | JGI IMG/M metagenome (GOLD analysis project Ga0070683, IMG submission 64662) | Corn rhizosphere microbial communities from Kellogg Biological Station, Michigan, USA - KBS C7.1-3L metaG | ecosystem: Host-associated > Plants > Roots > Rhizosphere ...
TAGTTGCTTTTGTTTCTACCGTTTCATTACAATCTTGTGTAACCAATTATGTGGTATCAAAACCAGCAACTTACACGAAAGAGTACAAAACAGATGCCAAACTGGCTTCTCTTGACACCAAGAAAATGGAACTTGACAAGCAAAGACTTATTGATTCTTTTCTTGCAGAAAAAGCTGCCAGTTTAGCCAACGCTAAAAATTCCATTAAGAATTCTGCGATTGCCAAAGTAATCAAGCATAATAAAACAATCGACGGTATCCTTTCCGAGGCTGCTACCTATATAGGAACACCTTACCGATACGGTGGAATGACCAGAAACGGAATCGACTGTTCAGCATTCGTACTTTCCGTATTCGGTGCAGCGGCCGGCTTAAGCTTACCAAGAGTTGCCGCTTCCCAGGCTGAAGAAGGAGAGAAGATTGAAAAAGAAAACCTGCAGAAAGGTGACTTGATTTTCTTTTCCCACGGCAGAAGAATTTCTCACGTAGGGATCGTAGAAAGTGTAGATGAAAACGGTGAAGTGAAATTTATTCATGCCGCTACATCCAAAGGAGTCATGATTTCCTCTCTGAATGATTCGTACTGGGGTCCGAAATACAGATTCGGTAAAAGGATCATCAATGAAAACGGAGACGCTTATAACGGCAACCTGGCTGCGGTAACGCCAGCGAACAGCGGAACCAACTTTTAATTAGAGATACCCATTAATTACATATAAAGCCATCACGATCGTGATGGCTTTTTTCTTTATTAAAACTTCATGTTGTTCCTGGGTAATTCAGAATCAATTTCGGGGGTCGGGCTTCCAGCATAATTCTGAAATATTTATTTAATGATTACGGTCAATTTCGATATCCAGCGCATCAAGGAGACCCGGTATACCGGAGAGTGAAAATTTAGCCTTTTTAAGCCTGTTTACAGCCGGATTGATCGAGTAGTTGACCGATGTCCTCAGATCCGCTTTTTCAAGATTTGTATCATCGAAAACAGCTCCGGAAAGATCACAGTCTGTAAATACGGCTCCGGACAAGTCGCATTCGGAAAAATCAGCTTCCATAAGGTTGGAATTTGTAAACTGAGTCTTCTTTAAAGATGTTTGATAAAAGACGGCATTATGAAGCAGGCAGGAATTAAAGGTCACCGACAGAGCCAGCTGATTGCACTGATCAAAACGAAGGCCGAGCAGCTTACATTCATCAAATACAACTTCGCTGAAAGTGGCCCCGGATAGATTGGCAAGGCTTAAATTACAGAGGATGAATGCATCCGTATTTTTAAATTCCTGATCTGAAAAGTAAAATTCTTTCATGATAAATCGGCAATAATGACTGTAAATGAAACTAAGTTACTTGCAGGCTGCTTAAACCAGACTGTTCTTATCTGAATAATTCAGTTTAAAAAAGATAAAGGTCATCATGGAAAAGGCAAGCAATGAACTCCCTCCGTAACTGAAATAAGGAAGCGGAATCCCAACCGTAGGGAAAAGTCCCATAACCATTCCTAGATTGATGGAAAAGTGCATCAGCAGGATGGAAGCAAAGCAATACCCAAAAACCCGGTTAAATGAGGATTTCTGGTTCTCGGCAAGATAGTAAATCCTTCCGATGTAGACCATATAACAAAGGATCAGGACGGCACTTCCTATGAAGCCCCATTCTTCTCCTACCGTACAGAAGATATAGTCGGTTTCCTGTTCGGGAACAAATTTCCCCTGTGTAACGGAACCTTCCCGGTATCCTTTACCCCAGAGCCCTCCGGAACCGATGGCCGTTTTAGAATACAGAAGGTTATATCCTGAAGTATCCCGGAATGCTTTTTCCCCCTTAAACAATACCTCTATCCTTTCCCGCTGGTGCTTTGGAAGCTTTTCCAGGATATAAGGAGAACCGAATGCCAGTCCGCACAAAATTAAAACCGATGCAGCAATCCCGGAAATGGAAATGACGTTCCAGGACATTTTATAATAATTCATCGCAATCCAGCCTCCTATCACGGCAACGATGGCAATTGCTACATATAAGGGCGGCACTGCCAGGGAAATAAGAAATACGAAGGCAAACAGAAATCCTATGGCAAACAGCAATCCATTCAGTCCTTCACGGTATAAGGCAATAAAAAAAGCAATGAATACGAGCATTGATCCTACATCCGGAATCGCCAGTACAACCACTGCGGGAATCCCGATAATAGCCAGGGAAGTCAGGAGGGATCTTCTATTGCTGAGGTTGAATTCGGGGCCGGATACATAATTGGAAAGCATAAGCGCCGTTCCTATTTTGGCAAATTCTACCGGCTGCATGGTAAAGCTCCCGAATTTATACCAGTTTTTCTGTCCAAGGATTTCCTTACCGAAAGGGAACAACCCAATCAAGAGAAGGACGCCTCCGATGTAAATAATCCCGGACATATTTTCGAAGAACTTGCTTCTTCCCACAAAAATCACAATACCTACAAATACAGAAATACAAAAAAACATCAGCTGCTTTTCCCCCAGTTTCTGGTCTACACTGTAAATGTTGGCAATGGCGAATATGCAAAGCAGGAAGTACAGCCCGAGCCCCAATTTATCTATTCCTTCCATCCATTTCATCGTTGTGCCGGTTTTGTGTTTTTAATATTCCTGGTTTCGTCAGTGATCGCATTCTGCAGTTTGGCTTTTTGCTGTCTGATATAATTCAGGCTGTCCTGAATCTTTTTCTGCTTAACGGAATCCATTTTTGGCTCCACATACAGGCCTTTGCGCTTAAGATCGGAAATCCACTGCCGCTTATATTCCGGCATGAAGCTGGACGTAACCATCTTTTTGTACAGGTGTTCCCTCTTCAGGTCTCCCGTAATGTATTTTTCTGCAATCACCGTACAAGCCGGACCTGCCCATGTTGCTCCGAAGCCTGCATGCTCCATTACGGCAGCAACCACGATCTTAGGTTTGTCAGCAGGGGCGATCAGAACAAAAATGGAGTTATCTTTCCCCTGAGGAACCTGTGCCGTTCCCGTTTTGGCCAGCTGGGTAAAATCATTGGATTTCAGCCCATGCGCCGTTCCCCGCAGGACCACAGCTTCCATTCCTTTCAGTACGGGATCGAAATGTTTAGGATCAACAAGCGTTTTATGTTTTTTGGTGAATCTCGGATCCGGATTCTTCTTTCCATCAATGGCTTTCACGATATGTGGCGTATAATACCATCCCTTGTTGGCAATGGCTGAAACATAATTGGCCAGCTGAAGCGGAGTTACCAGGACATCACCCTGCCCCATTCCGTTAAACACAGCACCGGTCGCCAGTGGATCCCAGTTTTTATAATCTTTTTTTGAACCGCTTGCCTTCAGGATAGACTTCATTCTTTTTTCATAGAACTCGCCGGAAGGAATCCTTCCTTTGGCACCTACGGCCAGGTCATTGTTCAGGAACTCTCCTACGCCGAAGCTGTTCAGGATGCCTTTCCATTCATCAACGCCTTTGGATGGATTACCTGGATATTTATTAAGAATAGCAAGATAGGCATAAGAAAAATAACAGTTGCTGGATACCTGAATAGATGGAATCAGCGGATCTGCTCCTCCGTGACCTTTAATCCTTAACCCTCGGTAGCTGAAGCCTCCGCCACAAGGAAATATGGTATTTTCATCCATAACTCCCATCTGCATGGCAGACAGAGCGGTCAGGAGTTTAAACGTGGATCCTGGAGGATAAGCCGCCTGTAATGAACGGTCAAAGGTAGGCTTGTTTTCATACAGGGTATCTTTTGATAAAGCGTACAAATTTTTAGATTTGTTGGGCCCGGTAAAGACATTCGGGTCTATGTCCGGCCCGGTGGCTAGGGTCAGGATTTCCCCGGTATTCGGATCAATCGCGACAATGGCTCCGTGTTTATTCACCAGCATCTCTTCGGCCATTCGCTGAAGATCATAATCAATGGTTAGTGTAATATCTTTTCCGGTAACCACATCTTTATCCAGAGACCCGTTTTTATAGGAGCCGATATTCCTTAGCCGGATATCTTTCTGGATGTATTTCATCCCTTTGATTCCGCGAAGCTGCTTTTCATAAGATTTCTCGATCCCTGTTTTACCGATGAAGTCTCCGGGAAGGTAATAGGTAGAATCTTTTTTAATATCACGCTCGTTGACCTCACTTGTGTAACCCAGAAGATTTCCTGAAGTTGAAACCTCATACTGGCGCTGAGGCCTGGAAACAATACTGAACGCCGGATATTTGAAAATAATTTCCTGTACCCGGGCAATATCCTCCCTGCTGAGATCTTTAATGAAAGGCATCGGAGTCAGTTTGGAATAATATTTTTCTTTTTTGATGGTGTTAACCCTGTTGATGAAATCGGTTTTGCTGATTTTCATCAGGTTGCAGAAGGCCATCGTATCAAAATCAGGCTTCATCAACGCCTGGGTAAAAGAGATTTCATAGGCAGGCTGGTTGCCTACCATAATTTTACCATTCCTGTCAAAAATTACCCCTCTCTGCGGAATGATGTATTCAATTTTTATGGATGTATTGGCAGCATTGAGAGCATACCGGTCTGTAAAAAGCTGTAAATAGGAAAGCCGTGCTACAAAAATGAGAGCAATAATAATAAGGACGGAAAAAATTTTTAAGTATCGTGTATTCACACTTTCTGCTTGACTTTAAATATTAGTGCATATATAACGATGAACACAAACGAAATTCCACTCGTGACCACAACATTGAATAATATCTCAAAAAAACGGCTCAGCTTAAAGAACTCTATATACTGTACCAGAAGCTGGTGTAAAAATATGCTTGAAAATAAAAACAGCAAAAACTGCGCCCACTGAAGGGACTGGAAGGAAAAGAAATCCGTAGAAGTATCTGTAGAGGTCCTGAAGATCAGGGTCCTGAAGTAGGCAATCAATGTAGTCGCAAATGCATTGATCCCCCATGAATAAAGAAAAGCATCAATACTGAGCCCTATAAGGAAACTCAGCGCCAGGAACTGGAATTTATTTCTGAAGAAAGGATAGAACATAACGAATACCGGGTATACTACCGGAGTATACTTCCCGAAAAGCGTAATCCTGTTCAGCACAAAAATCTGTAGTGCGACAAGAAAAGCCATGATTAAAATATCCGTAAATAATGTCCTGCTAATCATTTTCTTTCTTTATTACCGCCTGCATAGTATCCTGAATTTTCTGCACTTCAGCTTTCTTCAGGTTTTTAACAACATATACTTTGCTTAAAGCGCCCATCTTTTCACTCAGTTCCACCGAAATATCCCAGAAACCTGTTTTATTGTCTACAGAGTATCCGGCAATAGTCCCGATCATCACACCCTTAGGAAAAACAGCTGATTTTCCGTCGGTAACAATAGAGTCCCCGACTTTAACAGCCACATATTTCGGAATATCTGCCAGGTGCATGACCCGTGAGTTATCTCCGTTCCAGGTTAATGTCCCGAAGTAACCTGAGTTTTTCAGGGCAGCATTAATCCTGATCTTGTTAACACTTAAAACAGATTGGGCAAGAGAATAACTGTCTGTAGAATTAATAATGATCCCGGCAATTCCTTTAGGAGCAATAACCCCCATCTGCGGAAATACGCCATCTCTTTTTCCCCGGTTGATCGTAAAATAGTTGTTTCTCCTGTTGATGCTGTTGAAAACAATCTCACCATCAACAAAAGTATAGATCTGCCCTCCTCCGAGTGTATCGTGAACTTTTCTGAAGACCGGTTTCTGAGCACCATCTTTCCCATAGAGCTGGGTCATCAGCGCTTTATTCTGCGTCACCAGGTCTTCATTGATCTGCTTCAGCTTCAGGTAAGAAACTCCTTCATCAATATAACCGGACACCCAAGAATTGAATGCCGCCGTCTGCCCCGCAATCCAGGACTGCTGCATGGCGTTTTTAGAGAATATCAGAACCAGAGCAATAATCTGCAGAAATATAAAGAAGACAAACAGAGCATTCTTCGAAAATAATCTCAGCAAAAATCCCATTCCGATAAAGAGTCGTAAAAGTTAAAATTATTTAATCAGGAAGTTGAATTTATCCATATTCTTAAGGGCAATCCCCGTTCCGCGAACCACTGCTCTCAACGGATCTTCCGCCACGAAAACAGGAAGACCGGTTTTCTTGTGCAGCCTGTCTGCCAGACCTCTCAGCAATGCTCCTCCGCCGGCAAGGTAAATACCTGTTTTGTAAATATCAGCTGCCAGTTCCGGTGGCGTAAGGGAAAGCGTTTCCATAACCGCATCCTCAATCCTGATGATGGATTTATCAAGCGCACGGGCAATTTCCTTATATCCAACCATTATTTCTTTTGGTTTTCCTGTGATCAGGTCCCTCCCCTGTACCGGGATATCTTCAATGTCAACATCAAGGTCCTCAACGGCTGAACCTACTTCAATTTTAATTCTTTCCGCTGTTCTTTCCCCGATATACAGGTTATGGTGTGTTCTCAGATAATAGGCAATATCATTGGTGAATACGTCTCCGGCAATCTTTACGGATTTATCGCAGACAATACCTCCCAAAGCTACAACGGCAATTTCAGTAGTACCGCCACCTATGTCGATGATCATATTCCCTTCAGGTTTCTGAACGTCGATCCCAACCCCGATTGCCGCAGCCATCGGCTCATAGATCAGGCGAACCTCTTTGGCATTTACTTTCTGTGCAGAATCCCTTACCGCTCTTTTTTCCACTTCAGTGATTCCGGAAGGGATACAGATCACGATTCTGAGGGCCGGCTGTATGAATTTGCCTTTAATACCCGGAATTTTTTTGATGAATTCCTTGATCATATGCTCAGAAGCATGGAAATCAGCGATGACCCCATCTTTCAATGGACGGATGGTCTTGATATCCTCATGAGTTTTCCCCTGCATGTGCTTTGCCTGCTCCCCCACTGCAATAGGCCTTCCGGTAGAACGTTCAATGGCTACAATGGACGGCTGATCTATAACAATTTTATTATTATGGATGATGAGGGTATTGGCAGTCCCCAGGTCTATCGCAATTTCTTGCGTAAACATATCGAATAAACTCATATTTTCCTTCTGATTTTTAAGAATTACAAAGATATAAATTTAAGACAAGCCATAAAATTATATGCAAGGGTAATTTGGTTAAAATTTTATTAAATTTTGACGGTTTTTTTGTGCAATTTTTTAATCCAATTGCTCCTCAACCTGAGCAGAATACCATGAACACTGAATTTATAGTTTTTCACGATAATTATCATACACAGTATCAGAATGGAATTTACTAAAAAAACCGTAAATTTGCCCTGCTTATGTTACAGTATTCCAACATCCATCAAACTGCTAATTTTGCCGTACTTTCTGTAAGCTATGAAAAGGCTGATGTAGAAACACGGGGTAAGTTTGCTTTTTTTGATGAAAATATCAAAAGTTTCGTCAACCGTATTCACGATGAAAATTTAGGAGATGCTTTTGTGGTATCTACCTGTAACAGGACGGAAATCTATACCACGACGCCCAATTACCTTCTGGTAGCGGAGGAATACTGTAAAACCATCGGGGTCAACATCACGGATTTCCTTCAGTTTGCGAATATCCTGACGAAAGAGGAAGCCCTTACGCATCTATTCAGGGTAGCCGCCGGACTGGAAAGCCAGATCATCGGGGACTTTGAGATCATAGGCCAGATAAAAAAAGCGTACAGCCGTTTTAGAAAAGAGCGCCAGAATTCCAACCCGTATCTGGAGCGGGCCATCAATGCTGCCATCCAGATTTCCAAGAGGATCAAAAATGAAACGGGAATTTCCAACGGAGCCGCATCGGTGTCTTATGCTGCCGTTCATTACATCCTGAACAGCCAGAAGAGAATTACGGAAAAAAACATTTTGCTTCTCGGAGTAGGTGAAATCGGACAGAATACTGTTGAAAACCTGGTTAAGCACGTCTACCAGCCAAAAATAAAAATCGCCAACAGAACACAGGAAAAAGCGGAAAAAATTTCCCAGAAATACAACATCCCGCATATTGATTACGGAGATTTTGACAAAGAACTTAAAAATACGGATATCCTGATCGTTGCTACCGGCGCCAAACATCCTATCGTTAACCAGTCACATTTTCCCAACGGAAAGGAAACCCTGGTTATCGACCTCTCCATTCCTCATAACGTAGAAAAGGAAGTGACCCGGAACAAAAACGTTACCCTGATTGACGTTGATGAGCTTTCCAAACAGATCCAGGAAACCATCCAGCAACGGGAAAAGGAAATCCCGAAAGCTGAAAAGATCATCAAGGAACTGATGAAAGATTTCCTGGAATGGGAAAAGAAAAGAAAGCTGGCTCCGAATATCCACCATTTCAAAGCTGTCCTGAAAAATATGGAGCGCAATGAAATGCACAACTTCTACCGGAAAAATAAATACATCAACATCACGGATATGGAGCTTTCTGATAAGATGATCCAGAAAATTACCAACCGTTTTGCAAAATATATCATTGACAATCCTCTCAAAGCGGAAGAAATCAGTAAATTAATGCACGAAATATTAGTTGAACAACCCAACAACGAATTCCATGAAAAGCATTAGAATAGGCACCAGAAATTCTGCACTGGCCCTGTGGCAGGCAAGGGAAGTAGCGAGACACCTTCAGAACCAGAATTATTTAACGGAAATTGTACCGATTGTTTCATCCGGAGACAAAAACCTCAACCAGCCATTATATGCTTTGGGGATTACCGGTGTTTTCACCCGCGACCTGGATATGGCTCTGCTGAATGATGAAATAGATATTGCCGTGCACTCACTGAAAGACGTCCCTACGCAGCTTCCTCAGCATATCGAACTGATTGCACATCTTGAAAGGGATTTTCCGCAGGATGTCCTGATCCGCAAGGAATCTTCCATGAATAAAGAGTTCCATGAGCTTAAGCTGGCAACCAGCAGCCTGAGGCGGAGAGCGTTCTGGCTGAGGAACTATCCCGGAGCGGCATTTTCAGATATCCGGGGCAACATCCAGACCCGTTTACAGAAACTGGAAGACCAGGACTTTGACGCCACTATTCTGTCTCTTGCGGGCATCAAAAGGATGAAGATGGATATTGATTATGAAATGCTTCCGCTCATGATTCCTGCTCCTTCACAAGGTGTTATCACCGTTGCCGGACATTCTGACAAGAAAGAGATCAATGAGATTGTAAAGACCATCAATCACCGCCCTACACAGATCTGCGTGGAAATCGAGAGAAATTTCCTGAGCACGTTGGAAGGAGGCTGTACAGCTCCTATCGGAGCATTTGCAGAAATCCTCGGCGACCAGATCCGTTTCAAGGCAGCCCTCTGTTCGCTTGATGGTAAAAACTATATTGCCACCGACGAAAGCTTCGAGTATAACGATACGGAAAACTTCGGAGAAAAGTTTGCCCAGATCGTCCTTGAAAACGGCGGCAAAGAACTGATGGCGGAAATCAAGGATCACATTTAAACTGATCCGGATTCTATGTTCCGGCTAACCCTATTCTGACCTTCAACCCTAAAGTATGAGGATCTTACTGACTAAAAATACCGACCTTGATGTTGTAGCCAAAGAATTGGGAACAGGTATTATGGTGGACTGTATCGAAGTTGTTAAGACCCATCCTTTATCCGTTCCGTCATTCGAGCTGAAAAACCATTCCCTGATCTTTACCAGCGCAAGCGGCGTAAACGCTTTCTTCATCAATGGTTTCAAGCCGAACGAGGATTTTACGGCAAAAAACTACAACAGGATGTACTGTGTAGGCGAAAAAACAAAGAAAGCCCTCAGGAAACATGGGTTCGGGACATTTAAGGTCCTGAAAAATGCTGAAGCCCTCTCCCGTTTCATTATCAGCTGCTGCCAGCATGAAAAGTTCCTGCATTTCTGCGGAAACCTTGCTCTGGATGTCCTTGATGACAATCTTCCGCTGCAGAATATCAGGTACAGGAAGGTTGTTATTTACCATACCGAAGAACTCAACCCAGTGATTACTGAAAAATATCATGCCGCCGTTTTTTTTAGTCCGAGCGGAGTTCGTAGTTTTGCAAAGCACAACTCTTTGGAGGGTATAATGTTGTTTTCTATTGGAGAGACCACTTCCCGGGAATTGAGGAAGATGACTCCGGAACCTGTTTTAACGGCTCAGGGCAATACCTTGGCTTCTGTTCTGGAACTGGTTAAAAACCATATTTGAAAGTTGGGCACCTGTAAGACTATAGCAAAGATCAATTATGATTAAAAACGATTTATATTTAAAAGCACTTCGCGGAGAAACCGTGGAAAGGCCTCCCGTATGGATGATGAGACAGGCCGGAAGGTATCTGCCTGAATTCATTGCCTTACGCGACCAGTATGACTTTTTCACCCGGTGCCAGACTCCGGAACTGGCTGCGGAAATTACCGTTCAGCCTATCCGCAGGTTTCCTCTGGATGCTGCGATCCTGTTTTCGGATATCCTGGTGGTTCCCCAGGCGATGGGCATCGACTTCAAAATGAAAGAATCTGTGGGTCCATGGCTTGAAGATCCGATCCGGACCGCAGAACAGGTCCGTAATATTGAAGTTCCTAATGTAAATGATACATTAGGATACGTTTTTGATGCAATTGAACTTACGCTTCACAAACTGGACCATGAAATCCCGTTGATCGGTTTTGCCGGCTCTCCATGGACCATCTTATGCTATTGTGTGGAAGGAAAGGGCAGCAAGGCATTTGATATTGCCAAATCGTTCTGTTTCCAGCAGCCTGAAGCAGCCCACCTTTTGCTTCAGAAAATTACAGATACCACGATTGCTTACCTTAAAAGGAAAGTAGAAAAAGGCGTTTCCGCAGTACAGGTGTTCGATTCCTGGGGCGGCATGCTTTCCCCGGCAGATTACCAGGAATTTTCATGGCAGTACATCAACCAGATCGTTGAAGCCCTGAGTCCGCTTACCCATGTGGTGGTATTCGGGAAAGGATGTTGGTTTGCACTGGAGGACATGACAAACTCCAGAGCTTCCGCTTTAGGAGTAGACTGGACAATCACGCCGGAAAACGCCAGGAAGCTGACCCATAATTCAATCACCCTTCAGGGCAATTTTGATCCTGCAAGGCTGCACTCCAACCATGAAACGATAAGGAAAATGGTTCATGAAATGATTAGCCGTTTCGGGAAAGACCGTTACATTGCTAATTTAGGTCACGGCATTTTACCGAATATCCCTGTTGAAAATGCGGAAGCGTTTATCAGAGCGGTGGTGGAGTGGAAGCCGAATGTATAGTATAATACCCCACAGATTAAAATAATAAAAAGCCTTTTCATGAGTCATGAAAGGGCTTCTATATAATAGGTCTGTATTTCTGGAAATTTTCTGCTTTATATAATAAAGTCAACACTTTCAGAATACTTTAATCACATGTTTTTTATTCTTTACTGCTTTCTGATTTGCTTTTCCAGTAATCTACCTGATCTTTAAGCTCTTTTATACGTTCTTCATATTGTTCAACCAGCTTTTCTGAAAGAAAAGAATTAATAGTAGTTATCGTACCTACATTTTGAAAAGCAAATCCTCCTAATTGATCCAGACTGCTGAAATTATTGGTTTCATCTGTCAGTAAATTTTCCGGTTTCACTTCCAGGATTTCACTCAAGCGTTCAATATGGGCTGCCCACGAATGGCTTTCTCCGTTTTCTATGCGAGCATAGGCAGATTGGGAAATATGGAGCCGGTCTGTCATATCCTCCTGGGAAAAGCCTTTGGCTTTCCTTAGCTTTCTTATTTTCTCGGCAACAGAATTTGTCATGGAATCTTGTATTAATGAACAAATATAAAAATATTTTCCTTATCTCCTTTACCCGCATTCCGGGTAAACTTATGCAAAAAGAGATTTTTATGCTGCATCATTTTTTCACACTTTTGTAGAGTAAGAAAAATTATTTATATTTAACCTATTAAAAACTAATGCTTATGATGCGAAAATTAATTTCGTGGCTGTCCTTTACGATGGCTTTCTGTCTCCTACTGCTTTCCTGTGTCCATGATGAAATCTATACGGCTTCCGATCCGGCGTCTAAGGAATA
>Ga0070683_100004023_pt1 | contig 12033 bp, 10 predicted proteins | sample KBSC713LmetaG_FD_64662 | JGI IMG/M metagenome (GOLD analysis project Ga0070683, IMG submission 64662) | Corn rhizosphere microbial communities from Kellogg Biological Station, Michigan, USA - KBS C7.1-3L metaG | ecosystem: Host-associated > Plants > Roots > Rhizosphere ...
GACGCTCGAGTTCATCCTCGTCAACCATCCGCTCGACTGTCCGGTCTGCGACAAGGGCGGCGAGTGCCCGCTCCAGGATCTGACCTTCCGCTACGGCCCCGGCAACACGCGCATGACGTTCGCGAAGCGGACGTTCGAGAAGCCGATCCCGATCTCGCCGACGATCGCGCTCGACCGTGAGCGCTGCATCCTCTGCTACCGCTGCACTCGCTTCTCGGAGGCGGTCGCGGAGGATGGACAGCTGGTCGCCCGCGACCGCGGCGCGAGCTCGATCATCGCCACCTTCGAGGACGAGCCGTACCGCGCGCCCTTCTCCGGCAATGTGATCGAGCTCTGCCCGGTCGGCGCGCTAACCTCGACGCAGTACCGCTTCGAGGCGCGGCCGTGGGAGATCCAGAACATCCCGACCGTCTGCGGCCTCTGTCCGGTCGGCTGCAACATCAGCGCGACGACGCGCGAGGGCAAGGTCAAGCGGATTCTCTCGCGGAACCACCCGGAGCTCGACGAGGGCTGGCTCTGCGACAAGGGCCGGTTCGGCTACTCGCACCTGTACGCGCGCGACCGGGTGAAGGATCCGCTGCGCAAGGTCGGGCAGCGCCGCTTCGAGGAGCTCTCCTGGGACGACGCACTGGATCAGGCCGAGGCGTTGCTGCGCCGCGGACCGGTGTTGCTCGCGCTCTCGGGGTCGGAGACGGTCGAGCAGGCCGAAGCGCTGGCGCGGCTGGTGCGGCAGGGCCTCGGCTCCGACGCCGTCGTGCTGCCGGAGCAGACCTCGCCTGCGATCGACGCGTTCCGCGCACCGCTGTCTTCGATCCGCGACGCCGAGCGCGTGATCGTGGTCGGCGACGAGCCGGTGGAGGAACGCGCTCCGGTGGTCGGGCTCTGGATCAAGGCGGCACGACGTGCGGGCGCCGAGATCGTCACGGTCGGCGCCGCAGGAACGAACCCGGCCGCACCGGGCAAGGCGGCCGAGGCGGTGCGGGCGCTGGGTGAACAGGTGCGCGGCGCGGTGCTGATCTGGTCGGGCCCCGGCGGTGCCGGAGGCGCCCTGGTCGCCGCGCTGGCCGACGAGCTGGGCGCGGCCGCCGCCTTCTACCTGCCGTCGACGCCGAACGGCCGGGCGGTTGTCGAGGCGTGGCACGCGGCCGGCGACGGCGAGCCTCAGCGGCCCGAGCGGATCGGCACGCTGCTGATCTCCGGGGAGGAGGCCGCCGCCGACCCGGTCGTCCGCTCGCTCGCGGAGCAGGCAGACGCGGTGATCGCGATCACGATGTTCGCGGACCCCGTCCGCGGCTGGGCCGACCTGGTGCTCCCGGCGACGAGCTACCTCGAGCGCGACGGGACGGTCGTGAACCTCGAGGGACGCCCGCAGCGCCTGCGCCGCGCGGTGATCCCGCCCGCTCCGGACGAGGTCGCCTGGATCGCCAAGCTGGCCGAGCGCTTCGGCGTGGTCGTCGACCCGCATGCGCGCGCGGTCGAGGCTGCCGAGCAGGCGGCGCTCCCCGCGCGCGCCGAGCCGGCGCCGGTGACGCTCCCGAAGGCGCCGAGGGCACAGACCGCGAAGGGCGGCCCGCTCAAGCTCGTCCGCTACCGCGCCCTGTTCTCCGGGCCGGCGGTCGAGCGCGTGCCGGAGCTCCAGTTCCAGCGGCCCGAGCCGGTGATCGAGCTCTCCGCCCGCGACGCGGGCACGCGGAACATCTCCACCGGTGAGGAGGTCGTCGTCCGCTCGAACGGCACCTCGGTGCGCATGCGCGCCCGGATCAACCGGCAGCTGGTCAACGGCGCAGTCCGCGCGCCCGAGGAGCACGTCCGCGAGCTCGAGCAGGCCGTGGAGGTGAGCAAGGCTTGAACAACGGCGAGCCCTGGTGGATCGGGCTGATCAAGGCGCTGATCTTCATCAACGTCCTGCTGATCTCGATGGCCTTCCTGACGCTCTACGAGCGTAAGCTGCTCGCCCGCATGCAGCGGCGCCTCGGCCCGAACCGCGCCGGCCCGAAGGGACTCCTCCAGCCGTTCGCCGACCTGATCAAGATGGTGCGCAAGGAGGCGTTCGCGCCGGTCGCCGCGATCGACACGCTCTATCTGCTCGCGCCGGCGTTCGCCGCTTTCACCGCGCTGACCGCGTTCAGCGTGATTCCCTGGGGTGAGGGCTGGCAGATCTGGCACTACCACGTGAACGGCGAGATCGCCGACCTGCCGATCTCCCTGATCCTGATCTTCGCGCTCGGCTCGCTCGGGATCTACGGGTTCATCATCGGCGGCTGGGCGTCGGAGTCGAAGTACTCGCTGCTCGGGTCGATGCGGATGTGCGCGCAGATGGTCTCGTACGAGGTCTCGCTGGCGCTGTCCGTGCTCGGCGTCGTGCTGATGGCGCACACGCTCTCGCTGTCCGGCATCGTCGACGCGCAGGTGAAGGACTGGTGGTACGCCGCGCCGCAGTTCGTCGGGCTCATCTGCTTCTTCATCGCCGGCGTCGCGGAGACGAACCGTCCGCCGTTCGACCTGCCCGAGGCCGACACCGAGCTCGTCGGCGGCTACTCGACCGAGTACTCCGGCATGCGCTGGGGCCTGTTCCAGATGGCCGAGTACGTGAACGTGATCGTCCTGTCGGCGCTCGCGGTCACGCTCTTCTTCGGCGGCTGGGAGGGCCCGTGGGCGCCGCTCGGGCCGCTCTGGTTCTTCATCAAGCTCGTGCTCGCGATCTCGGTCTTCATCTGGCTGCGGGCGACGCTCCCGCGCCTGCGCTACGACCAGCTGATGCGCTTCGGCTGGAAGGTCCTCCTGCCCGTGGCGACGATCAACGCCGTGATCACGGCCCTCTTCGTGGTGATCTTTTGAGCCCTCAGCCGATCGACAGCCTCAGGGGCTTCGCCGTCACGTTCGGCCAGATGTTCAAGAAGCCGATCACACAGCAGTATCCCGAGTACAAGCGGCCCGTCTACCCGCGCTTCCGCGGCCGCCACCGTCTCCACCTGCACGAGAACGGCCTGGAGAAGTGCGTCGGCTGCTCGCTCTGCGCCGCCGCCTGCCCGGCCGACTGCATCCGCGTCGTCGCCGCCGAGAACACCGCCGACAACCGCGTGTCCGCGGGCGAGCGCTACGCGCGGATCTACGAGATCAACATGAGCCGCTGCATCTTCTGCGGCTACTGCGAGCTCGCCTGCCCCTTCGACGCGATCACGCTCGGCAACGACTTCGAGATCTCCGAGTACTCCCGCGACGACCTGATCTACACGAAGGACATGCTGCTCGCCGAGCCGATCAAGCGCGTGCCGGTCGCCGATCCCGACGAGTTCGACACGCCGATTCCCTACTACGAAGCGCATTCCTAGGGGACAGGTCTTGCATTCGCACATTCACCCGCCCCGTCACGCCGACTTTCGAATGCAACACCTGTCCCCATGATCGTGGCCAGCGCCGGCAACGTTCTCGTCTGGGCGGTCTGGGTGGCCGCTGCCTTCGCCTGCCTCGGCTCCGGCGTGGCGGTGATCAGCTTCTCGAACCCGTTCTACTCGGCGCTGGCGCTGATCGGGAACCTCGGCTCGCTCGCCGTGCTCTACCTGCTGCTCTCCGCCGAGTTCGTCGCCGCCGCACAGGTGCTCGTCTACGCCGGGGCGGTGATGGTCATGTTCCTGTTCGTGATCGCCTACCTGGGCGGGAAGGCGGACACGCCGTGGACCGGGCAGCTCCCCGCCCAGACGATCGCGGCGATCGTCGCCTCGGCCGCGCTGCTGGTCGAGATCGTGATCGTGATCGCCGGCCAGGCGGACGGGCATCTGTCGAAGGCGGCGGAGATCACCGATGCGTTCGGCAGCCCGAGCCAGATCGGGCAGCTGTTCCTCACCGACCAGCTGCTGGCATTCGAGCTCATCTCGGTGGTCCTGCTGGTCGCTGCCGTCGGCGGAGTGATCCTCGGCAGCCACTCGCGCGAGCAGTCCCCGGTGGAGACGGACGATGCTCGGGCCTGACACCGCCGCGTACCTGATCGTCGCTGCGTTCCTCTTCACTACAGGCGCGCTCGGTGTGCTGATCCGTCGCAACCCGCTGATCGTGCTGCTCTCCCTCGAGATCATGCTCAACGGGGCGAACCTCGCGCTCATCGCCTTCTCGCGCCACTTCGCGAACGGCGACGGGCAGATCTTCGCGCTCGCCGTGATGGCGGTCGCGGCCTCCGAGGTCGTCGTCGGGCTCGGGCTGATCGTCGCGATGGCCCGGAAGAACCTCGCCCTCGACGTCGACAAGTTCTCGTCGCTGCGCGGGTGAGATGAACGCCGCCGCCTGGACCTGCCTGCTCCTGCCGCTCGCCTCGACCGTCCTGATCACGGTGCTCGGCGGCGCGATCTCACGGCGCACGGCCGGCTGGATCTCCACCCTCTCGTCCGGCGCGGCGTTCGCGGCTGCGGTGGTCGTCTTCGTCGAGATGCTGAGCCGGTCTCCGGAGGACCGATCGGAGACCTCGACCGCCTACAACTGGCTCGTCGCCGGCAACTTCAAGGTCGGTTTCTCCATCCTGACCGACCCGCTGTCGGTGTTCATGATGCTGATCGTCACCGGCGTCGGGTCGCTGATCGTCGCGTACTCGCTCGGCTACATGGACGGCGACGACGAGGAGCGCCGGTACTTCGCGTACATGTCGCTGTTCGTCTTCTCGATGCTGCTGCTCGTCCAGGGCGGGAATCTGCTGTTCCTGCTGATCGGCTGGGGCCTCGTCGGGCTGTCGTCGTATCTCCTGATCGGCTTCTGGCACGAGCGGCCGAGCGCGGTCGCCGCCGCCAAGAAGGCGTTCATCATGAACGCGGTCGGCGACGCGACGATGGCCCTCGCCTTCTTCCTGCTGATCCAGAAGACGGGCTCGCTCGACTTCGAGGTCGTGTTCGCGAAGGCGGGCGGGCTGAGCCAGACGGTGCTCGTGCTGGTCGCACTCGGGCTGCTCGGCGGGGCGGTGGCGAAGTCGGCGCAGTTGCCGCTGCAGACGTGGCTTCCGGACGCGATGGAAGGCCCCACGCCGGTGTCGGCGTTGATCCACGCGGCGACGATGGTCACGGCCGGCGTCTACCTGATCGTCCGCACGCACCCCCTGTTCGAGCTGGCGCCGAACGTCCAGGACACCGCGGCCGTGCTCGGAACGCTGACGCTGCTGATTGCCGGGCTGATCGCACTCGTCCAGACGGACATCAAGCGCGTGATCGCGTACTCGACGATGTCGCAGATCGGCTACATGTTCCTCGGCGCGGGGATCGGCGCCTACGCGAACGCGATGTTCCTGCTGATGGCGCACGCGTTCTTCAAGGCGCTGCTCTTCCTCGGCGCAGGGATCGTCATCCATGCGCTCGGCGGCGAGCAGGACATACGCAAGATGGGCGGCCTCCGGAAGCTGATGCCGAAGACATGGTGGGCAATGCTGGTCGGTGGGCTCGCGCTCGCCGGAATGCCGCCGCTCTCCGGCTTCTTCGCCAAGGACTCGATCATCGCGGCGACGCTCGGCCGCGAGGACTGGTTCGGCTACGTGCTGTTCGCGGCCGCGATCGCCGGCACGTTTCTCACCGGCCTGTACACGTTCCGGATGCTGTTCGTCGTCTTCGGCGGCGAGCAGTCCGCGTACGTGCGCGAGCACCCGCCGCACGCTGCGCGCGATCGCCTCGTCGAGTGGTCGATGGGGCTGACCGTGGCCGTGCTGGCCGTGCTGGCGGCGTTCGGCGGGTGGATCCAGTTCGCGAACGTGTGGACGCCGATCACCGACTGGCTGAGGCCGGTCGCCGAGCCTCTGGTCGAGGCGACCGGCGGACAGGAGGCGATCGCGAGCATCTGCGCCGTCGCCTTCGGCCTGGCCGGGATCGGCGTCGCCTGGTGGATCTACTCGGCCCGGCGGGCCGCCGCGCCGCGGGCGTGGGCCGTGCTCGAGCACAAGTTCTACTTCGACGAGCTGTACAACGGGCTCTTCTACTGGCCGGCGGTCGCGCTTTCGCGCGTCCTCGACTGGACGGTCGAGGGGCCGATCGTGAACGGCTCGATCGTCGGCGTAGCCGACCTGACCCGCCGCGCCGGTGGCTGGTTCCGCGAGCTCCAGACGGGCCTCGTCCGCGTGTACGCGTTCGCGCTCGCCGCGGGGCTCGCCGTCCTCATCCTCGTCTTCATCGCGGTGCGGTGATGGGCTTCGCTGCGTTCACTGCAGCGACAGGCTCGAGCCTGTCACTGCCTGGAGCGGTCGCATGACGAGCCACGGCTGGATCACCACGACGATGATCATGCTCCCGCTGATCGGGGCGCTCGTGCTCTGGGTGGTGCCGATGCCGCGGGTCTGGGTCGCGCCCGCCGCGCTGCTCGTCTCGCTGTTCGAGGTCGGTTTCTGGATCGAGGCGCTCGTCCGCTACGACTTCGACCGCGGCGGGCTGCAGGAGTGGAACCACGCCACGTGGCTGAAGGATCTCGGCGTCTCGTACTCGGTCGGCTTCTACCAGGGCTTCTCGGTCTGGCTGGTCGGGCTCACCAGCATCGTGATGGCCGCGTCGATCGCCTACGGCGCGTGGATGGGCCGCGACCGGCCGCGCGCCTACTACGGGCTGATGCTGTTCCTGACCGGCGCGATCGTCGGCGTCTTCACCGCCCAGGATCTCCTCCTCTTCTACGTCTTCTGGGAGGCGATGCTGATCCCCCTCTATGTCCTGATCGGGGCATGGGGCGGGCCGGGCCGGCTGAACGCGACGATCAAGTTCGTCATCTACACGATGGTCGGCTCGCTGCTGATGCTGGCCGCGGTGATCGTCTACGGGCTCCAGGCCGGGACGTTCTCGATGATCAGCGGTGGGACGAACGCCAGCGACTGGATCTTTCTCGGCTTCGCCGCCGCGTTCGTCGTCAAGGCGCCGCTCTTCCCGTTCCACGGCTGGCTGCCGGACGCCTACCGCGAGTCGCCGGCCGAGGTCTCGGCCGTGCTCTCCGGGGTGATCTCGAAGGCGGCCGCGTTCGGGTTCCTGCGCATCTGCTTCTCGCTCTTCCCGGCAGGCGTCCAGGACTTCCGCACGCCGATCCTGGTGCTGGCGGCGATCGGCCTGATCTACGGCTCGCTGCTCGCCTTCCGCGCTCCGGACATCCGGGGCGTGATCGCCTACTCGTCACTCGCCCAGCTCGGGCTGATCATGCTGGGGCTGTTCGCGACGAACTCGCTGGGGATCAACGGAGCCGTGCTGCAGATGGTCAACCACGGGCTCATCTCCGCCGTGCTGTTCATGCTCGCCGGCGCGGTCGAACGGCGGGCGGCGACGGGCCGGTTCGAGTCGCTCGGCGGGATGGCGAAGGGCCGACCCGCGCTGGCGACGGTGCTGATGGCGACCGGGATCATCGCGCTCGCCGTCCCGGGATCCGGGGCGTTCGCGGGCGAGTTCGCAATCCTCGCCGGCGTCTTCCAGCAGGGGTGGCTCTACGCAGTCGTCGGCGCGGTCGCGATCGTGCTGGCGGCGATGTACGTCCTGCGGATGATCTCGGCGATCCTGCACGCGCGAAAGGGCCCGGCCGTGCACGACGCGGCCCTGGATCTGCGACCGGCCGAGCTGGCAATCCTCGTGCCGCTGGTCGCGATCCTGCTGTTCCTGTCCGCGTGGCCGGCGTCGATCACTGAGCGCGTGACTCCAGGACGCAACATCTCGAACCCGGTCGGATACACGACGGCGACGGCGGAGAGCCAGCCCAAGTGATCGCCGCCGTCTCTCGCCCGCCCGTCGACTGGTTCTCGATCTCGCCCTCGCTGATCCTGCTGATCGCGGCCGGCGCCTGCCTGATGGTCGCCGTGCTCGTCCCGCAGGCGGCACGGCGCGCAACCGCCGCGGCCACGACGGCCGCCGGCTTCGTCGGCGCCTTCGTCGCCGCGGTCCTGCTCTACGACCGGACGCCGATCGGCATCTCCGTGTACGAGGACACCGTGCGCCGCGACCGCTTCTTCGCGCTGGCGGCGATCATCCTCGCCCTCGTCGGCCTCGTCGCAGTGCTCGTCTCGTACACGGAGCACCGGCACGGCCACGTCGCCGAGTACTACGCCCTCCTCGCCACCGCCGCCGCCGGGATGATGTTCCTGACCCAGGCGAACTCGCTGCTGACGCTGTTTCTCGGCCTGGAGTGGTTCTCGATCTCGCTGTACATCCTCTGTGCGATCGACTACCGGCGGGAGCGCTCGCTCGAGGCAGGCCTGAAGTACCTGATCGTCGGCGGGTTCGGCTCCGCCGTGCTGCTGTTCGGCTCGGCGCTCGTGTACGGCGCAACCGGGAAGCTGACCTTCGACGGGATCGCCGAGGCGGTCACGGCCGGCGGGCTCAGCGGCGACGCGCTGCTCCTCACCGGGCTGGCGATGATCATCGTCGGGCTCGGCTTCAAGGCGTCGGCGGCCCCCTTCCACATGTGGACGCCAGACGTCTACGAGGGCGCGCCGACCTCGGTGACGGCGTTCATGGCCGCCGCGACCAAGGTGGCCGCGCTGCTCCTCACCTTCCGGATCCTGGTCACTGCGTTCCCGCAGGAGGACGACCTCTGGACGGTCGCGCTGGCGGTGATCGCCGTCTGCTCGCTCGTGCTCGGCAACTTCGCGGCGCTCGTCCAGAAGAACCTGAAGCGGCTGCTGGCCTACTCGTCGATCTCGAATGCCGGCTTCATGCTGATCGCCGTCTCGGCGAACAGCGCGCTCGGCGGCCGCGCGCTCCTCTATTACCTGATCCCCTACGCGGCGGCCTCGATCGGCGCCTTCGCCGTGATCGCCGCGCGCGAGCGGGAACTCGGCCACGACGTGACCGTCGACGACCTGGCCGGGATGGGCTGGGAGCGGCCCCTGCTCGGCGCGTCGATGTGGACGTTCATGCTGAGCTTCGCCGGCCTGCCGCCGACCGGCGGCTTCCTCGGCAAGTTCTACGTCTTCTCCGCGGCGTACGACCGCGGCTGGCTGTGGCTCGTGATCGTCGGCGTGCTCGCGACCGCGGTCAGCCTCTACTACTACCTCAACGTGATCCGGGCGCTGTATCTGCGCCCGAGCGCCGAGCTCCAGTTCGCCGCCGGCGGCCAGCCGCCGCGCGACTCGCTGCTCCAGGTGGGGACGGCCGCATGCGTCGTCGTCGTGGTCGGCTCGTTCTTCGCCGTGCAGCCGCTGATCGACCTGGCGACGAAAGCGGTCGCGTCGCTCTAGGCCCCCGGCGGTGCTCCCACCGCCTGCATGTTCCGGGCCATCGCCTCGGTCGTCTTCGCCATTTCGTCGGCGGGCTGGAACTGCAGGATCTCCGACCCCTCGAACGCGAGCGGCACGTGCCCGGGCGGCACGTAGTACGCGTCCCCGGCCTCGTAGGTCTCCTCGCGATCGCCGAAGCGATAGGCGATCTTGCCCTTGAACACGTACCCCCAGTGCGGGCACTGGCACTGGTCGGCGGGCAGGCCGCGCATCAGCGGCGCGCCGTCGATGTCACACGCGAACGACGTGAATCCGATCAGGTAGCCGCCGAGCTCCTCCGAGCGGTCGTCGACCATGCCCTCGACGCTCTGGCCGCCCGTCGCGCTCGTCCTCGAGACCTTCGGCATCTCGTGCTCCTCTCCGTGGCTGACGAGGACGAGCGTATGACCTCCGCTGCGCGCCGTCCTGGGGCGTTTACCCCATCTTTGCCAGGACGACCTGCGACCCGGGCTCGTAGCTGCCGACGAGCCCGTGCTGCATCGCGAAGATCGCGGCGGCGGCACGCGTGGAGACGCCGATCTTCCCGTAGATGTGCTCGACGTGGTTCGAGACCGTCTTCGGCGCGACCACCAGCTGCTTCGCAATCGACTTGTTCGAGTGCCCGCGCGCGAGCAGACCGAGCACCTCGACCTCGCGGGCGGTCAGGCCGGCAGGCCAGTCGCGGCGGGCCGGTGCCCGGTGCCCTGCGGCTCTCAGGACGGCGTGGATCGCGTCGCCGTCGAGCCGACCGGCCTTCGCCTCGGCACGTAGCTCTGCCGCTGCCTCCGCCGGCGACCGGGCCGGGCGGTAGGGGCGCGGCTCCGTGAGCGCGTGCCAGACGTCGGCGGCCGCGAGAATCCGATCGGCCGGCGTGAGCGCGGCCGCCGTCAGGCCGCGCGGATAGCCGGAGCCGTCGAGCCGTTCGTGGTGACGGGCGGCGAGCTGCCGGGCCGGGGCCAGCGCCTCGACGTTCGCGAGCATCCGGTCGGTCAGGTACGGGTGCAGCCGGACGCGCTCCCACTCGGCGTCGGTCAGCGGCCCGGGCTTGTCCCAGATCGCGTTCGAGACGCCGAGCCGCCCGAGGTCGTGGACGAAGCCGGCCCGGCGCAGGACCAGGACCTCGGGCTCGGGCAGACCGGAAAGCCTCCCTGCCTCGGCGGCCAGGTTCGCGACCCCGCGCGAATGGCCGGCCATGTGCGGCGCCTTCACGTCGACCAGGTCGGCCATGGCGGCCAGGACGTCGTCGAGCTCCGACCCGCTCACGATCCGCGACAGGCGCGGTTCCGCGTCGAGGACCAGATCCCAGCTCGACGCCTCGTTCAGGCCCGCGAGCAGATCGCCGGCGTCCCGGCAGAACACGTCCACCAGCCCGGGATCGAGCTGCCGGCCGCGCTGCTTGCGCGCCAGCCCGCAGGCTGCGTCCGCGCCGCCGACCCGGTAGTACACCTCCGCGGAGGCGGTGAGGGCGACGAGCCGCGACGCGAGCGGGATCGCCTGGCCCTTCATCCGGTTGGGCTCGCCCTTTCCGTCCCAGCGCTCGTAGGAAGCCTGCAGCGCGGCGCACGAGGCAGCGTCCAGCCCGATCTCCCGACCGAACTCGGCCGCCAGCGTCGAGTGGGTCAGGAGGAACGCCTGGATCTCCTTCATCCCGGTCACCGGGAACGAGGCGAGCCGGCCCGCCCGCGCCAGGCCTCGGTCGCCCGAGCCGACCAGGCGCAACACGCCCGCCACGGACTCGACCCCGCCCTCGAGCCCGTACGCCTTCAGGGCGATGTCGTCGCCGAACCACTTGGCCTGCTCATGCGCGTCCGCGTGGCAGTAAACGTGCCTGAGCAGCCCGGTGTAGTACGTCGCGACGACCTCCGCCTCGGTCGCCCCGACCCGGTCGGCAAGCCGCAGGGCGATCACCGTCTGCTGGAGGCAGTGCTGCATCGGCTGGCCGAGACCGAGATCGGCGGCCAGCGAGAGGGTCGCCACCAGCTCGGCCAGCCGAACCGACGTGGAGGTGCCGCCCGGCACCGCGGCACTCTAGCTCTAGATGTGCGGCGGGGAAATCTCGGCGGTGTGCGGGCGCGACGCGCGAAGAGCTCGGCGGACTGCGGGCAGCGAGCCGAGCAGCGCCTGGATCCCGAACACGACCATGCAGGCGATCAGGGCGGAGACGGCCGCCTGCGGTACGGCACCTTCGGCCCGCAGCGGCGCGCGCAGCGCCGCGGCGGCGAGCACGAGCAGCAGCGTGACGACGTGCAGCATCGCCACCAGGCGCCGATGCGGCAGCGCGCCCGGTTGGAGCTGCTCCTCGACCGCCGCCAGGCCGGCGACGACGATCGCGGGCACGGTCGCGAGGAGGAGGTAGAAGGAGAGTGTCGGGGAGCCGAGCGCGTCGGTGACGATCGAGAGCAGTACGAGCGCCACCGGAAGGAGCTCACGACGCGTCACGGCCTGTAGCTTCGCCGTCCGGCCGGACGTTCCTTCGTTAGATTCCGACCCAATGACCATTCCACTCACCTGGCTCGGGCATGCGAGCTTCCGGCTCGACAGCCCCGGCGGGAAACGCATCTACGTCGATCCCTGGCTGACCGGCAACCCGAGGTGCCCCGAAGCCGAGCTGCAGCCGGAACGCGTCGACCTGATCGCCCTCACGCACGGCCACGGCGACCATGTCGGCGATACCGTCGAGCTCTGGAAGCAGTTCCAGCCGCCCGTGATCGCGCTGGTCGAGCTGCGCCGCTGGCTCGACGCACAGGGCGTCACCGGCGAGATGGCTCACGGGCCGAACAAGGGCGGCACCCTCCAGGTCGACGGGATCAAGATCACGCTGACCGACGCCAACCACTCGTCGAGCGCCGAGG
>Ga0070683_100004030_pt1 | contig 12024 bp, 8 predicted proteins | sample KBSC713LmetaG_FD_64662 | JGI IMG/M metagenome (GOLD analysis project Ga0070683, IMG submission 64662) | Corn rhizosphere microbial communities from Kellogg Biological Station, Michigan, USA - KBS C7.1-3L metaG | ecosystem: Host-associated > Plants > Roots > Rhizosphere ...
CCGCGCCAGTACGCCATCTTCCTCCCCACGAACGAGTGGAACCAGCCCGTGATTTTCGGGATGCAGGAGGGCTCACCACTTCTCGCGGACGATGGACGCTACGGGGCCTTTTCCGATTCGTCATTCCGGCGCGCATTCACGTTCTATCTCGATCTGTACCGCAGCGGCCTCGCGCCGGTGGCGGGCTACAACGACGTCGCGAACATCTATCAGGAATTCACGCGCGGGACCTACGCCATGTGGATTACCGGCCCATGGAACATCGGCGAGTTCAAGCGCCGCCTTCCGGATTCCATGCAGGGGAAGTGGGCCACTGCGCCGCTGCCCGGGCCTACCGGCGACTCGTCGGGCGTCTCGCTCGCCGGCGGATCGAGCTTCGTGATCTTCCGCACCTCGCCGCACCAGGCGCTGGCCTGGTCGTTCATTGAGTTTCTGTCGCAGCCGGCGCAGCAGTTGAAGTTCTACCAGTTGAGTGGTGATCTCCCGTCGCGCGAGGATGCCTGGCATGCATCCGGGCTCGAGACGGATGTGTATGCCCACGCCTTCTGGGTGCAGCTCCACCGCGTGCGGGCCACGCCCAAGGTACCCGAATGGGAGGATATCACGAGCAAGGTCATCGATCAGTCCGAAGCGGCGATCCGGGGCGGCGTTCCGGTGTCGCGTGCGCTCGCCACGCTGGATCGGGATGTGAACGTCATTCTCGACAAGCGACGCTGGTTGATGGCGCGGGATTCATCCCGCCTGGCGGACTCCGCACGTTCGGCGGCAGCGCAATAGCATGACGTTCGAAGCGGAGCGCTCCCGGGCGGCGCGGCTGTTCATCCTGCCTGCCGTCGCGCTCATCGCGCTGTTCTTCCTGCTGCCCGTGCTGGCCGCGTTCCTGCTCAGCTTCACCGATTTCGACATCTACGCCATTGGCAATCTCGCGAACGCGCGCATTGTCGGGTTGCACAACTATACGGCGCTGTTCGCGAATCCGGTGTTCTGGACTGCCGTGAAGAACACCTTCTATTTCGCGCTGGTGGGCGGGCCGCTCACCGTGATCGTGTCGCTCGGCGCGGCGCTGCTCGTGAACGCGCGGGCCGTGCGGTTCAAGGGGCTGTTTCGCACGATCTACTTCGTGCCATTCGTGACGACGCTGGTGGCGGTGGCCATCGTGTGGCGCTACCTCTACCACCCGCAATACGGGTTGCTCAACTACATGCTCGGCTGGTTCGGCCTGGGGCCGGTCGACTGGCTGGGTGATCCGCGCTGGGCAATGCCCGCGATCATCCTGCTCGCCGTGTGGAAGAACTTCGGCTACAACATGCTGATCTTCATCGCGGGACTGCAGAGCGTGCCCGAGGAGTTGTATGAGGCGGCGCGGATCGATGGGGCGGGAGCCGTGCGCCAGTTTCGCAATGTGACGCTCCCCATGCTGGCGCCAACGTTCTTCTTCGTTGGCGTGGTGACGATGATCGGCTACTTCCAGCTCTTCGCCGAACCCTACGTCATGACGCAGGGTGGGCCGCTCAAGGCGACCACCAGCCTGGTGCTGTTCATGTACACGGAAGGATTTCGCTGGTGGCGCATGGGGAATGCCGCCGCCATCGCGTTCGTGCTCCTGCTCATCATTCTCGCCTGGACGCTGGTGCAGCTCCGGCTGGAGCGGAGGCGCGCGTGAGCGGTGCACGGCCGGGACGGCTCCGCGCGCACGGCGCGCGCGTGCTGGTCTATCTGCTGCTGGTCGCCGGCGCCGTGCTGGCGCTGCTGCCGCTCGTCTGGATGGTATCGGCGTCGCTCATGCCCACCGGCGCGGCCAACAGCTATCCGCCGCGGCTGCTGCCGAGCCATCCCACGCTGGTGCACTATCGCGAGATCTTCACGCGATTGGCCATGGGGCGGTTCGTGCTGAACAGCGCGATCATCGCGGGCACCGTGACCGCCGTGTCGCTGCTCGTGAATTCCATGGCGGGATACGCCTTCGCGAAGCTGCGCTTTCGCGGGCGCGACAGGCTGTTCCGGTGGCTCACGCTGGGTCTCGTCGTCCCCGTGCAGGTCGCCATGCTGCCGCTCTTCCTGATGTTCAAGGAGATGGGTCTCATCAACACGTACTGGGGCGTGATCATTCCATCACTGGCGAGCATCTTCGGCATCTTCCTCATTCGGCAGTACGCCATCGACATTCCGGAGGACCTGCTCGACGCCGCGCGCATAGACGGAGCGGGAGAGTTCCGCATCTACTGGTCCGTGGTGGTGCCCGTCATTGTTCCCATTCTCGCCACGCTGGCCATCTGGACGTTCCTCACCACGTGGAACGACTTCATGTGGCCCCTCATCGTGCTGAGCGACCAGTCGAAATTCACGCTGCCCGTAGCGCTGGCAAGCCTGTCGGGAGAACACATTCTGGATACGGAGCTCATGATGGCGGGCTCGGTGGTGACCGTGCTGCCGGTGCTCATCGTGTTCCTCGCGCTCCAGCGCTACTACGTGCAGGGAATCATGGCGGGAAGCGTGAAGGGATGACGGTTGGGCGCGCGCTGGCGCTGGCGGTCCTGGCCGGATGCATGGGGGTGCACGTCGTAGCGGCACAGGCCGCATCGCGGGTACTGGACAGCTTCGAGAGCGTGTCCGGCTGGACGGCGCATCCGTCCGATGGGGTGTCGCTCCGCATCAGCCGCGACAGCGGCCGAACGGGCGGTGCCATGCGGCTCGACTTCAACTTCCATGGCGGGGCGGGCTACGCCATTGCGCGCAAGACGTTCGCCATTCCGCTCCCGGACAACTACGAGTTCGCCTTTCAGGTTCGCGGCAGCGCCCCGCCGGAGAACCTCGAGTTCAAGCTCATTGATTCCACCGGCGACAACGTGTGGTGGCACGATGCGCTGAACTTTGCGTTCAGCTCGGCGTGGACGCCGGTCCGGTATCGGGCGCGTGACATCGGATTCGCCTGGGGTCCCGTGGGCGGCGGGACGCTGCACCGTGTGGCGGCCATTGAAATCGTCGTCACCGCCGGCACGGGAGGGAAGGGAACGGTGTGGATCGATGATCTCACCTTCCGGCCACTTCCGCCGGAACGCCCCTACACGCTCACGCCAGCGGTCAGCGCGTCGTCCGCGCTCCGTGCGCACGAGGCCATGCAGGCAGCCGACGATGACTCCACCACCGCATGGCGCAGCGCCGCGGGGAAACGCCAGTGGCTCGCGATGGACTTCCGCGAGGAGCGCGAGTTCGGTGGCCTCACGATCGACTGGGTTCCGGGCGCGCACGCGAGCGAATTCACCGTGGACACGTCGTCCGATGGCAGCCACTGGGTGACGGCGCATGCGGTGCACGGCGGCACGGGACGTCGCGCGTACATTCCGCTGCCGAATGCAGCATCGCGGTGGCTGCGGATCGTCATGCAGCGCGGCGCGAGCGCAGCGGGGTACGGCGTGCGCGAGGTGCGCATCGAACCGACGGGCTGGGCGGATTCCGCCAACGCGCTCTTCCGCCACGTGGCAGCGGACAGTCCGCGGGGGAGCTACCCGCGCTACTTCACCAACGAGCAATCGTACTGGACGCTGGTGGGGGTGAGCGGCGGGCTGCACAACGGACTGCTCAGCGAAGACGGCATGCTGGAGAGTGACAAGGGGAGCTTTTCCGTGGAGCCGTTTCTCTTTGCAAACGGGCGGCTCATCACCTGGGCAGACGGCGCGCCGCGACAATCGCTCGCGCGCGGCGATCTCCCCGTGCCGTCGGTACGCTGGACCGCCGGCGATCTCACGCTCACCACGACCGCGTTCGCGGATGGTTCGGCCGATACGACCACGCTCTTCGCCCGCTACCGCGTGCGCAATGGCGCCGCGACCAGCACGCGCATCACCCTCTTCCTCGCGATCCGTCCCTTCCAGGTGAATCCGCCCTGGCAGTTTCTGAACGTGCCTGGCGGCGTGGCGCCCATCCGCAGCATCCTGCGCGAGGGCGAACGTGTGATCGTGAACGGGACTCGGCAGGTCATTCCCATCACGCGCCCATCCGCGTTTGGCGCGGCGACCTTTGACGCGGGAGGAATAGCCTGGCGGCTGCGCTTGGGACAGGTGCCGCCGGCAACGAGCGCACGCGATTCCGCTGGACGGGCGGCCGGAGTGCTCGCCTTCGCGCTCACGATTCCGCCGCACGGCAGCCGCGATGTCGCGATCGCGCTGCCATTCCCGCCCGCTGACACGACGCGCGCGCGCCAGGATGCTCCCGCCGCCATGTCGCGCGACTCGGCGGGCGTGGAGCGGCGGCTGCGCGCCGTGGAAGCGCGCTGGGCGGCCACACTCGGCCGCGTGGACATCCAGCTGCCACCCGCGGACATGGATATCGTGCGCACGCTGCGCACGACGCTCGCGTACATGCTCATCAGCCGTGTGGGGCCGCGCATCCAGCCCGGCACGCGCGCGTACTCGCGTTCGTGGATTCGCGACGGCGCGCTCATTTCGAACGCACTGCTTCGCCTGGGGCATGCCGATGCCGTGCGTGCCTTCGCCCGGTGGTATGCGCCATATCAATATTCCAGCGGGAAGGTGCCCTGCTGCGTGGATGCGCGCGGCGCGGACCCCGTGCCGGAGAACGACAGCAATGGTGAACTGATCTTCCTCATCATGGAGTACTACCGCTACACCCACGACCGGAACTTTCTCACCGGCATGTGGCCGCATGTTGCGAGCGCCGTCGCGTACATGGACACGCTGCGCGCCGAGCGGCTGACACCGGAGTATGACGGGGGCGACCCGCGCGCCTACCACGGGCTCCTGCCGCAGTCCATCAGCCACGAAGGCTATTCGGCGAAGCCCATGCACTCGTACTGGGACGACTTTTTCGTGTTGCGCGGCTTCAAGGACGCGGCCGATGCGGCCGCCGTACTCGGCCATACTGATGACGCGCAGCGCATCGCGACCACGCGTGATGACTTCCGGCGGGACATTCTCGCGTCCATTCAGCTCGCGATGGCCGCACACCGCATTGACTACATTCCCGGCAGCGTGGAACTCGGCGATTTCGACGCCACGTCAACCACGATCGCGGTGGCGCCCACTGGTGAGCTGGCGCATCTCCCCGAGCCCGCGCTGCGCCGGACGTTCGAACGCTACTGGCAGGCGGCGAGCCGCCGTCCGGACAGCACCACGTGGGACGCGTACACGCCATACGAGCTGCGTACCGTCGGAACTTTCGTGCGACTGGGCTGGCGCGACCGGGCGCAGCGGTTGCTCGCGCAATTTCTCGCTGACCGCCGTCCGGCGCCGTGGAACGAGTGGGCCGAGGTGGTCTGGCGGGTTCCGCGCACGCCGAAGTTCATTGGCGACATGCCGCACACGTGGATCGGCTCCGATTTCGTTCGCTCCGTGCTGGACATGTTCGCGTATGATCGCGAGCAGGACAGCGCGCTGGTGGTCGGCGCCGGAGTCACCGCGGCGTGGGTGGACGCGGCTCCCGGTGTCGTCGTGCGCGGCCTGCGCACACCGCACGGTACCCTCGACATGCGAATGCATGGTGACGGCCGCGTGGTGCACGTGCGCCTGGCCGGGCGACTGAGCATACCGCGCGGCGGCATCGTGCTGGTGTCGCCGTACGATCGCGCGGTGCGCGACGCGGTGGTGAATGGACAGCGAACGGCCCCGAGCGCGACCGGCGAGATCATGATCCGCCATCTGCCCGCCACCGTGGTCCTCCGCTATTGAGCCGCGCCCATGCAGTCGCGTCAGCGCGGCGTGGCGGGCGGCGACGCCAGCGCCCCACCATTCGTGCGAATGACGTTCGCGTACCAGCGGGCGCTGGCCTTGGGCGTACGCGCCAGGGTCTGATAGTTCACGTGGACGATGCCGAACCGCTTGGAGAAGCCAAGACTCCACTCGTAGTTGTCGAACAGCGACCAGACGAAGTAGCCGCGCAGATCCACGCCCGCGCGGATTGCCTCGCGGGCGGCCAGCAGATGCTCGCGCAGGTACCAGATGCGCAGCGGGTCCTCCACACGTCCATCAATCGCATGCGGCGGATCGTAGAATGCCGCGCCGTTTTCCGTGATGTAGAGCGGGATGTCGCCGTACCGCTCCTTCACCCAGCACAGGACGCGCGTGAGCGCGGCCGGATAGACCTCCCACCCGGTGTCCGTATGGACGTGCTGCTGCTGCGCGATGCGTCGCGCGCGGACCGGCAGCACGTCGGGCGCGTCGCACGTCACGCCGCGCGTGTAGTAGTTCACGCCCAGGAAATCGATTGGCTGGCGAATGAGATCCATGTCGGCGGCCGCGGGCTCGCGCCACGCCTCGCCGAACACATCGCGCAGCTCCTCGGGATAGGAGCCCAGGAGCACGGGGTCGAGATAGTGGCGGTTCATGTACGCATCGGCGCGGCGCACCGTGGCTGCATCGTCCGCAGCGTCCGATGCAGCGTACTTGGGCTCAAGATTCACGACAAGGCCAATCTTGTGATGTCCCGCGGCGCGATACGCCTGCACCGCGCGGCCGTGCGCCCGCAGCAGGTTGTGCGACGCGATCGGCGCCTCGAAGACATTGCGGTGCCCGGGCGCGAGCGCGCCGAAGAGGTATCCGCCGTCGGCCACCACCCAGGGCTCGTTCAACGTGGTCCACATCGTGACGCGGTCATCGAGCGCGCGCGCCATCACAGTGGTATACTCGGCGAACCACTCGGCGACGTCGGGATTGAGCCAGCCCCCGCGATCATCGAGCGCAGCCGGGAGATCCCAGTGATAGAGCGTGGCCATGGGCTGGATGCCGGCGGCGAGCAGCGCGTCCACCAGCCGGTCGTAGAACGCGAGTCCGGCGCGATTGACCGTTCCCGTTCCGAGCGGGAGGATGCGGCTCCAGGAAATGCTGAACCGATAGGCGCCCAGGCCGAGCTGGCGCATGAGCTGCACATCGTCTGGCCAGCGGTGATAATGATCGGTGGCGACGTCACCCGTCTCGCCATTCGCGGTGCGCCCCGGGGAGTGCGAGAAGCGATGCCAGATGCTCGGTCCCGCACCGTCGGCGAGCGGCGAACCTTCGATCTGATAGGCGGACGTGGCGGCTCCCCAGAGGAAGCCTTCGGGAAAGCGGCCAGTGGGTGGAACGGGGTCGTTCATGTGCGCGGGAGCGAGGTCCATGGCTAGCGTGTCGCTGCGAGGTGTGCGGAAAATATATGGCGAAGGGAGCCGGATTCAGGTCGCCGTTCATGACATGGATCTCGACATCGCCGACGGCGAGTTCCTCGTGCTCGTGGGACCGTCCGGATGCGGCAAGACCACGACGCTCCGCATGATTGCCGGCCTCGAGTCCGTCACGGCCGGCGAGCTGCGCATCGGTGACCGGGTGGTGAACGACCTGCCGCCCAAACAGCGCGACGTGGCCATGGTCTTTCAGAATTACGCGTTGTATCCGCACATGACTGCCCAGGAGAACATGGCGTTCGCGCTGGTACTCCGGAAGCTGTCACGCCCGGAAATCGATGCGCGGGTGCGCGAAGCCGCGGTGATCCTGGGCATCGAGGATCTGCTCACACGGCGGCCACGGCAAATGTCGGGCGGGCAGCGGCAGCGCGTGGCGCTCGGTCGCGCCATCGTGCGGCATCCGCAGGTCTTCCTCTTCGATGAACCGCTCTCGAATCTCGATGCCAAGCTGCGCGTACAGATGCGCCGCGAGATCGCACGACTGCATCGCCAGCTCAGCGCCACCATGGTGTACGTGACGCACGACCAGGTTGAAGCCATGACGCTCGGTGACCGGATCGTCGTGATGAGCACCGGACGGGTGCAACAGGTCGGCGCGCCGCTGGAGCTGTACGATCGTCCGCGCAACACCTTCGTGGCGGCGTTCATTGGCAGTCCGCCCATGAACCTCATCGAGGGGACTGTCGTGCGGAACGGCGGGCTCGAGTTCCGTTCGAACGATGGCGCGCTGGTGCTGCCTGTCGCGGATGCCTGGGGCACCACGCTGCGCGGCCATGAGGGCGCCCCGCTGGTGCTGGGCATTCGACCCGAGCATCTCCGCATCGTGGACGACGGCGACGCGCGCGGCCTCGACACCCGGCTCGAGCTGGTGGAACCCATGGGGAGCGAATTGTATCTCTCGCTGCGCGCCGGCGCGCACGATCTCACGGCACGCGTGCCGCCGCGGCCGCTCCCGCCGCTTGGCAGCGCACTGATCGTGGAACCGACGCAGGAGCATCTTCACTTTTTCGATGCGGGCTCCACGCTGCGCCTGTCCTGAGGACGATCCGGGCCACCACGCGCGCTGCAGCGTCACGCGCCGGTTTTCACGAGGAGAATCCCATGCCCCATACGAATCGAGAAACATGGCGGCGCATCGTCGCCTCGGCACTGGATTGGCGCGAGGCGCACGCCACGTTCGACGATGCCGTGGCCGGTCTTCCGGCCGCGCTGCGAGGAAAGCGGCCGGCGCGATTCCCGCATTCATCGTGGGAGCTGGTGGAACACATCCGGCTCGCGCAGGCCGACCTGCTCGAGTTCATGACGAACCGCGAGTACAGCGCCCCGACGTGGCCGGCCGATTACTGGCCGTCGTCGCCCGAACCACGTTCGGCGAGGGCATGGAACGAATCCCTCGCGGCCGTGCGGGAGGACGCGAAACGACTGCAGCGCCTCATGACGAAAAAGGGACTTGACCTCACGGCGAAGATTCCGTGGGGCAATGGGCAGACGTACCTGCGGACGATCCTGGTGGCGATTGACCATACGTCATACCACGTGGGGCAGATCATCGTGGTGCGGCGGTTGCTGGGGATGTGGCCGCCGGCCTGATCCGGAGCTCATGATCCGGAGCTGTCGAATTCACCGTCCGCCGTTCGCCTCCATCAGGCAGGAAGGTCACTCCTGTGCGCCGACGCGGCCGAACACGCCGCGGGCGACAGGACCCATCACTCACCCCGGATCGAGAGGGTCGCACCATGCAATACCTGTTGCTCATCTATGAGGACGAGAAGCGGTGGTCGAACATGCCACAGCCGGAGCAGGAGAACGAAATGGCCGGCTATCTTGCGTTCGGCAAGGAGTTCGCCGCCTCGATCAACGCCGGTAAGGCATTGCAGCCAACCACCACGGCGACGACCGTGCGTGTGCGGAACGGCAAGCGGCTGAGCACGGACGGGCCGTTCGCCGAAACCAAGGAGCAGCTGGGCGGCTTCTACCTGGTGGACGCGCGTGACCTGGACGAGGCAATCGCCATGGCCGCGAAAATTCCCGGCGCAAAGGCCGGTTCGATCGAGGTGCGACCCATCATGACGTTCTCGTGACATCCATCGATGAGCTCTACCGGGTGGAGTGGGGACATCTCCTCTCGGCGCTCATCCGCGTCCTCGGCGACTTCGATGTCGCCGAGGACGCGCTGCAGGATGCGTTTGCGGCAGCGGTCGTGGAGTGGAACGGTGCGGCGCCCCGCAACCCGGTGGGATGGCTCTACAGCACCGCACGGCACAGGGCGCTGGACCGATTGCGCCGGCGCACACGGTTCGAGGACAAGCGCGTGGCCATTGCCGAGGCCATGGCGACGCCATCGCGAGCGCCGGATGTGCTGGACGACGAGGATGCAGTGCCGGATGAGCGGCTGCGACTGATCTTCACCTGCTGCCACCCCGCGCTTTCCGCTGAAGCGCAGGTGGCACTGACGCTGCGCACGCTGTGCGGTCTGACCACCGAAGAAGTGGCGCGCGCGTTCCTGGTGCCGACGGCCACGATGGCGCAGCGCCTGGTGCGCGCGAAGGGGAAGATCCGCGCGGCGGCGGTTCCCTATCGGGTACCGGAGGCCGGTGACCTGCCGGAGCGGCTGGCGGAGGTGCTCCAGGTCATCTATCTGGTGTTCAACGAAGGCTATGCCGCGAGCACGGGTGACGCGCTGGTGCGCGGCGAACTGTGTGCCGAAGCGATCCGCCTCGCGCGGCTGCTGCGCGTGCTGCTGCGCGAGCCGGAACCGGAGCTCGATGGACTGCTGGCGCTCATGCTCCTGCACGACGGGCGGCGGGCGGGGCGCGTGGATGAGCGCGGCGATCTCGTGCGCCTCTCAGAGCAGGACCGAACGCGGTGGGACCAGGTGCAACTTGAGGAAGGTCGCACGCTCGTTCGCTCGACGCTGCGACTGGGGCCGCCCGGTCCGTTCACGCTCGAGGCGGCCATTGCGGCGGTTCACTCCGAGGCGGAGCGCGCCGACGAGACCGACTGGACGCAAATCGCGGCGCTCTACGAGCGGCTGTACGCGTTGCATCCATCGCCGGTAGTGGAACTCAACCGGGCCGCCGCGCTGTCATTCGCGCGTGGGCCGGCCGAGGCGCTGCCGCTGGTGGACGCGCTGGCGGAGCCGCTGGCCGGGTTTCACCTGTGGCACGCGACGCGCGCTGACCTGCTGCGCCGACTCGATCGGCGTGGGGAAGCGGTTGTGGAGTATGGTGAGGCGTACGCGCTCGCCGGGAACGATGCGGAGCGTCGCTTTCTGGCGCGGCGAATGGAGGAGGTTGGGGGGACGCGGGGCGCCCTCACTCTGCCCGAATAGCCGTAATGGGATCCACTGCCAGCGCCCGCCGTGTGGGCACCACGCAGGCTATGGCCGCGGCGCCAAGCAGGACGATCACGGCCGCGGCGAACGAGACAGGATCCGACTTCGCGACGCCGTACAACTCGTGCTGGATGAGCCGCGTGCCCCAGTGTGCGGCGACGAGTCCAATCGCTGCGCCCAGCAGAGCCAGCGCGGCGCCGCGCAGAATGACCGACCGCGCCACCGTCCGGCGTGGCGCACCCAGCGCGATGCGAATGCCAATGTCGTGCGTGCGCTGTGCCACGGCGTACGCCATCACGCCGTAGAGTCCGATGGCCGCCAGCACGAGCGCCAGTGCCGTGAACAGAGACAGCGTGAGCATGACATAGCGCGGCGTCGCGATGGACGTGGCGGTTCCGTCCTCCACATTCTCGATGGTGACGGGCAGGTGTGGATCGAACGCCCTGACCAGCCCGCGCACGCGCGCGATGGATGCGGCATTGCCGCCGGTCCGGACGATAATCGACGTGCTCCTCAGGACCATGTCGTTGAATGGTGTGTACAGCATGGGCGCGGTGTTTTCCATTGTGGGCCCGAACGATGCCACATCCGCGGCGACGCCGACGATGGTGAGCCACGGCTCCGAGTCACTCTGCGCGATGCGCAGGCGATGGCCCAGGGGCGACTGCGCGCCCCAGTGCTTGCGCGCAAATCCTTCGTTCACGATCACCTGGCCGGCCGCGGCCGTGGTGTCCGTAAAGGCAGAGCCGCGGAGCATGTGGATGCCCATCGTCCTGAAGTAATTCGGCTGCACCGATTTGACTTCGATGAATGACGTCTCCGAAGCGGGAGGCGGTGTTTCGCCATCCACTTCAAATCGCCCGATACTGAACGACATGGAATTGGGCGGATCGCCGGCGACGGTGATGTCGCGCAGCGTGCCGAGCTGGTTCAGTTGCTGCGTGAGCCCGGTGATGACCGCGGCCTTCGACGCCGCTGTCGCATAGCGCGACGACGACAGGTCGAGGTTCACGGCGTAGAGCCCCCGCGGCTGGAATCCGAGATCGGCGTGCTGCAGGTTGGACACGCTGCGCATGAACATCGTGGCGCCCACGATGAGCATGGCCGACAGCGCCATCTCCGTCACGACGAGTGCGCCGCGCGCGCGCTCACTGCGCCGGCCGGGCGAGATGGCGGTGCCGGTTCGCACCGTGTTCTGCGCCGTGTTGCCGGCCGACTGCATGGCGCCCATGATGCCGAAGAACAACCCGCTCAATACGGTGAGCGCGGCGGCGACCACGAGCGTCGTCGTGTCCAGGTGTGCCACGCGCAGTTCGTCCAGCGACGATGGCCGCATGGCCACCAGGGTGCGCAGTCCCATCCATCCGAGCAGCACACCCAGCGCCGCACCGGCCGTGGTGAGCAGCAGACTCTCGGTGAGGAGTTGTCGGAACAAACGTCCACGCCGGGCGCCGAGCGCCGCGCGGAGCGAGAGCTCGCGGTGCCGGGCGGCGGTGCGCGCGAGCAGCAGGTGCGCGAC
>Ga0070683_100004031_pt1 | contig 12022 bp, 10 predicted proteins | sample KBSC713LmetaG_FD_64662 | JGI IMG/M metagenome (GOLD analysis project Ga0070683, IMG submission 64662) | Corn rhizosphere microbial communities from Kellogg Biological Station, Michigan, USA - KBS C7.1-3L metaG | ecosystem: Host-associated > Plants > Roots > Rhizosphere ...
GTTTGTACGATTTCCTCCGAGAGGCCGGCGTCGCTCACATGGCGTCACAGCAGCACTACGGACTTTCACTCGCATTAGGAGGCGGCGAAGTCACCATGGAAGAAATGGCCACGCTTTACGCAATGCTGGCGAACGAAGGGGTACTGCGCCCGCTGCGTCATCGCGCGCAGGAGCGAGTCTCCATGGGCACACGCCTCCTGTCGGAGCAGGCGGCCTTCCTGACCGAGACCATGCTTCTGGAGAACCCGCGCCCCGACGATTCGCCTGTGCGGACGCAGAAAACCGTGCAGGTCGCGTGGAAGACCGGAACGTCGTGGGGATTTCGCGATGCCTGGACCGCGGGCTTGTTTGATCACTATGTCCTGATCGTCTGGGTTGGCAACTTCGATAGCACGAGCAATCCTGTCTTTGTGGGAGTACAGACCGCCGCGCCCCTGTTCTTCCGGATTTTCGACGCACTCCACGCCGTGGAGCCCGCGATGGCGGAGCTGATACTCCGGGCGCCACAGGGAGTAACGCATGTGGCAGTGTGCGCCGCCTCAGGCGACCTGCCGAACGCGGAGTGCCCGCAGACGGTACTCACGTGGTTCATTCCGGGAAAATCACCGATCCGCATCAGTGATGTACACCGCAGGGTCTGGTACGACACCCGCACCGGCACGGAAGCCTGCCCTCCTTATGACCTGCAGTTCGTGCGTTCCGAGGTGTTTGAGCTCTGGCCGTCAGACGTGATGCGTCTCTTCGAGGAAGCCGGTATGCCGCGCCGGCGGCCCCCGGCGCCCGCCTCGTGTCAGCACGAGTCCGCCGACAACGATCATGCCCCTCAAATCAGATCCCCACTGTCCAACACCACCTACACCTTGCGCGCCGCGCGCATAGCCAGCGAAACGATCCCGCTCGCAGCAACGACCGACGGTTCGGTTCGTATCGTCCATTGGTTTGTCGATGACGCCTATGTCGGAACGAGTCAGCCGGACGTCGCCGTCGGTTGGGTCCCCGGCCGGTCGGGCGAGTTCACGGTTCGGGCCATCGACGACCGAGGCCGCGCCGATAGCCGCACATTGAGAGTCGCGGTCGTCCCGTGACACTCGCGTGACGAGCCGCTCGCCGGAATCGTTTATGCTTGGCTTATGCTCGTCCTGTGGTTGAAAGCCTTTCACATCGTCTTCGTGGTTACCTGGTTTGCCGGCCTGTTTTACCTGCCGCGCCTGTTCATCTATCACGTCGCCGCCACGGATACGCCGAGCCTGGAGCGCTTCGTAGTCATGGAGCGCCGGCTCTTCGGCATCATGACGCTCGGCGGAACGCTGGCCGCCGTTTTCGGCGTTTCCATGATCGTGGCGGCGCCGGCCTACCTGGCGGCCCACTGGCTGCAGGTAAAGCTCCTGCTGGTGGCCCTGTTGATTGCCTACCACGTATGGTGTTACCGGCTGATGCTCGGACTGCGCACGGGAACGAACCGGCGCAGTGAGCGCTGGCTGCGCATGTTCAACGAATTTCCCGCCTTGCTGTTGATTGCGATTGTCATCCTGGCCGTCGTTAAACCCTGATAATTCAATGACTTAGTCAGACCAATCCTTTTGTGGACTGGCCCGGCACGCGGTCTGCGAGTTATGTTTGTCCCTGGGACACGGGGAATAACAAAAGGGGACGACAATGGCTGAGCCTGGAGCGTCGCAAATCCTGCCCCACCACTCCACGGTGGGCAGGCGCTTCTCCTATGAGCGGGCGGTGCACGAGCTGCTCGAGGGCACCGATATCAAGATAAACGGATCCCGTCCGTGGGACATCCGGGTACACGACGAGCGCTTCTTCCAACGGGTTCTCGGCCAGGGCACCCTCGGCGCAGGCGAGTCCTATATGGACGGCTGGTGGGACTGCGACCAGCTGGACGAGATGTTGACCCGCATCCTGCGAGCCGACATCGACGAGCACTTGCGCTCGCCGCGCGCGGTGATGTTGGCTCTGACGGCGCGCCTCATCAACATGCAGAGCCGGCGCCGCGCCTTCGAGGTCGGCCAGAAACACTACGATCTCGGCGACGATCTCTACGAGCGCATGCTGGACCCGCGCATGATCTACACGTGCGCCTACTGGGAAAACATGAGCTCACTGGATGCCGCGCAGGAGGCGAAGCTCGACCTGGTCGCCCGCAAGTTGGGACTCAAATCCGGCATGCGAGTGCTCGACATCGGTTGCGGCTGGGGAGGCGCCGCGCAGTTCATGGCGGAGTGCTACGGCGCCACGGTGACGGGCGTGACGGTATCGAAGAACCAACAGCAAACCGCACAGCGGCGTTGCGCCGGCCTGCCGGTAGACATCCAGCTGCAGGACTACCGCAGCATGAGCGGCAACTACGACGCCATCTATTCCCTCGGCATGTTCGAGCACGTGGGTGTGCGCAACTATCGCACTTACCTGGAGAAAGCCCACGAGCTGCTGCGCCCGGACGGACTGTTCCTGCTCCACACGATCGGCAGCAACCGCTCCTCCGTCGCCACCGACCCCTGGATCGAGAAATACATCTTCCCGAACGGGCAACTGCCCTCGCTCGCACAGATTGCCGCCGCCGCGGAGGGCCTGTGGGTCATTGAGGATTTCCATTCTTTCGGAACCTGCTACGACCGCACGCTCATGGCGTGGTCGGAGAATTTCGAGCGGCGCTGGCCTGAAATCGCGGCACGATACGGCGAGCGTTTCCACCGCATGTGGCACTTCTGGCTGATGGCCTCGGCGGCCAACTTCCGGGCCCGCAAGACACAGCTGTGGCAGATCGTCCTATCCCCGAAAGGTGTGGCGGGCGGCTATCGCTCTGTACGTTAATGGTGCATGGGACGAAGGTCCCATGCACCGACGTGCGCGCGACTGTTTGTCTCATGTTCGTTCTGTGACGAATCACCGGCAGCGGCTGCGGCCAATCTTGTTAGGGTGGCGGTTCATCTCGCGCTGCGGACATGAACGCCCGACCTTTCAAAACACAACCTCCAGTACCCGCCCCGGACACCGTGCTCGACAACGCCAGGATGCTCAAGACGCTCCTGGCCAATGTCGATGGCATGGTGTATCGCCGGCGCCTGGACTCTGACCGAGCGGTCAGCAAGGGAATCCCCAGCGGGGGCGACTGGACGATGGAATTTGTCAGTCAGGGTTGCATGCGTGTTACCGGCTACCAGCCCGCCGACATCCTTCTCAACAGGACCGTCGCGTACGACGACCTCACTCTGCCGGATGATCGCTTGTGGGTTCGCGAGGCGATCCGCTGCGCCGTCGCCGAATTCCGCTCGTTCGATCTCGAATATCGCATCCTCCACGCCGATGGCGCCATCCGCTGGGTGTGGGAGCGCGGTACGGGCGTCATCGATGTCGAAGGCCGGCCTGTCGCGCTGGAAGGCCTCATCCAGGACATCACGAAGCGCAAGAACGCCGAAACCGCGCTGCGCGAGGCGGAGCGCCGGTATCACGGACTGTTCGACAACGCCATCGAAGGCATTTTCCGCACGACGGTGGAAGGTAACTACCTCGATGCAAACCCCGCGCTCGCTCACATTTATGGCTTCGACTCACCGCAGGAGCTGATGGCCTCGCTATGCGACATCGGCCGGCAGCTGTATGTCGATCCGCAACGGCGCGAGGAGTTCATGCGGATCGTGAAGGCTCGCGGCTCGGTCACCGGGTTCGAGTCGCAGGTGTACCGCAAGAACGGCGACGTCATCTGGATCTCCGAAAACGCCCGGCTGGTTCTCGGTGAGGACGGCCGGCCGCTCGGTTACGAAGGCACGGTCGAAGACATCACGGAACGCCGGCTCTACCAGACCCGGATCGAGCGCCAGGCCAACTACGACACGCTCACAGGCCTCGCCAACCGCTCACTCCTGCAGGACCGGCTCGAGCAGGCGCTGCTCACCGCGACGAGCTTCGGTACCCGTGTCGCCGTGGCGTTCGTCGACCTCGACCGTTTCAAATACATCAACGACAGCCTGGGACACCACGTTGGCGATGAGTTGTTGAAGGAAGTGGCGGCCCGCCTCCAGTGCTGTGTCCGCGAGTGCGATACGGTGGCGCGGCTCGGGGGTGACGAATTCGTGTTGCTCATCAATGGCCACTGCGGCCCGGAATCGGTCCGCTCCATCATGGAGTCCATGCTGGCCGCGGTCTCCCAACCCTGGACCATCGAGCAGGGCGAGTTTCATGTGAGCTGCAGTATCGGAGTGGCGCTTCACCCCGAAGATGGGCAGGACGCCCGTAGCCTGTTGAAACACGCCGACTCCGCGATGTATCGCGCAAAGGACAGCGGACGCAACAACTTCCAGTTCTTTACGCGCGAGCTGAACACGCTCATGACCGAGCGGCTCGAGCTGGAAGGCCACCTGCGCCGTGCGTTGGAGCGCAACCAGTTCGTGTTGTGTTATCAGCCGCGAGTCAACCTCGACGACGGCCAGATAGTCGCAGCGGAAGCCTTGCTACGGTGGCGCATCCCCAACCGGGGGACCATTCCGCCACAGCGCTTCATTGCGCTCGCCGAGGAGACCGGGCTCATCGTCCCCATCGGCAAGTGGGTACTGCACACCGCCTGCGCCCAGAACAAGGCCTGGCAGGATGAGGGGTTGCCGCCCATCGTCGTTTCAGTGAACGTCTCCCCGAGGCAGTTCCGCCAGGAAAACATCGTGGAGACCGTCGCGGAGGTTCTCGAGGAGACCGGCCTCGAGCCCCGCTTCCTGGAGCTCGAGCTCACCGAGAGCATGGTGATGCACGATGCTCCGCAACTGGTTGCGATGCTGGATGAGCTGAAGAACCTCGGCGTGCAGATCGCCGTGGACGACTTCGGTACCGGCTATTCGAGCCTGTCCTACCTGAAGCGCTTCCCGGTCGACCGTTTGAAGATCGACCGCTCCTTCGTGGAGCACATTGCGAGCGATGCCGACGACGCCACCATCGTCCGGGCGATCATCGCCCTCGGCCACAACCTCGAGCTCAAGGTCGTAGCCGAGGGCGTGGAATCGCAAGAGCAACTACACTTTCTGTGCTCGAACCGCTGCGACGAGGCGCAGGGATTTCTGATCGGCCGACCCGTCTCCAGCCGCCGCCTGCAGCGCATGTTCGCTACCAGATCGAGACACGATCCTCCGGCTTGATGTAAAGCCTGTCGCCCGGATGCACATCGAACGCGCTGTACCACGCGTCGATATTCGGCAGCGGACCGTTCACCCGGAAGATCGCGGGACTATGCGGATCCGACATCACCTGCTCGCGCAAGGCGCCGTCCCGATACTTCGCCCGCCAGACCTGGGCCCACGAGAGGAAGAAACGTTGATCGCCGGTGAGGCCATCGATCACCGGCGCCTGTTTGCCTTTGAGAGAAAGATGATAGGCGTGATAGGCCATGTTGAGCCCACCCAGGTCGCCGATGTTCTCCCCGATCGTGTTGGCGCCATTGACCTTCAGGCCGGGTAGCGCCTCGAAGGAGGAGTACTGGTTGATGAGCCGCTGGACCCGCGTGTTGAAAACCTCCGCATCCTTCTGCGTCCACCAGTCCTTGAGGGCTCCCGTGGGCCCGAACTTGCGTCCCTGGTCGTCGAAACCGTGCCCGATCTCGTGCCCGATCACGGCGCCGATGCCACCGTAGTTGACCGCGGGATCGGCATTGGGATCGAAGAAGGGCGGCTGCAGAATCGCGGCCGGAAACACGATCTCGTTGTTGAGCGGGTTGTAGTAGGCGTTGATCGTCTGCGGCGTCATCTGCCATTCCTGGCGATCGACCGGTTTGTCGAGCCGCGCCACCTGGTACTGCCAGCGCCATTCAGCCGCGCGGCGCACGTTTCCAAGCAGGTCGTCGCGATGAATCCGCAGAGTCGAGTAGTCCTTCCACTCCTCGGGATAGCCGATCTTCGGCGTGAAAGTCGCCAGCTTCTCGTGAGCGCGCGACTTCGTCTCGGGTGTCATCCAATCGAGCGCATCGATCCGGTCGCTGAGCGAGGCCCGCAGATTCGCCACGAGCTCCTGCATCTTGGCCTTGGATTCCGGCGGGAAGTACCGCGCAACATACAACTGTCCCACCTGCTCGCCGAGGGCGCTGTCCACCTGGTCGACCGCACGCTTCCAACGCTCACGCTGCTGCGGCTGGCCGCGCAAAGTTTGTCCGTAGAAGGCGAACCGTGCGTCATCGAAGCGCTTCGGCAGATACGATGCGTGGTCGCTCAGGTAGTGAAACGTGAGCCAGGACTTCAGAGTCGGCAGCGAAGTGCGCTTGAAGAGATCGGCGAGGTCGTGAATGGCCGTAAGCTCGCTCAACACGAGGTCTTGCCGGGAGCCGACCGAGGAGGAGTCGAGGAAGGTCTGCCAGGGAAAGCCGGGCGCGTAGGCGAGGAGCTGTTGCTTGGTGCGCGGATTGTATGTTGCATCCACATCGCGCCGCTTCTCGACGGGCCACTGTACCTTGGCCACCTCGGTTTCAAACGCCATGATGCCGGCGGCTTTCGCCGCTGTATCGGTAAGTCCACCCAACGTGAGGATCTGGCCAATGTAGGCCACGTACTTTTCGCGGATGTCTTTCAGCTTGGGATCATCCTTGAGGTAGTAGTCGCGGTCGGGCAGCCCGAGCATCGACTGACTGATCACCACGGAGTAGCGATCGGGATTCTTCAGATCCGGCGGCAGATCGAGGTCGAACAAGGACGCGAACCCCGGCGCGCCGAAGAGCTTCGCGATATCGGTCTTGTTGGCGGCGGCCTCGATCCGATGCAGGTCGGCCTTCGCCGGCTCCAGACCCTTGGCCTCGATGGCGGCCTGGTCCATGAAAGCAGCGTAGTAATCGCCGATCTTCTGCGCCGGAGAGCCCTCCGGCGGGTGAGAGGCGGCGGCCTGCTCGATGATCTCGCGCACCCGTTGCTTGGAGAGCTCATCGAGCTCCACGAAGGCCCCGAAGCTCGAGCGATCCGGCGGGATCTCGAAGCTCTTGTACCAGGTGCCGCTCGCATAGGAGAAGAAGTCATCGCCGGGTTTCACCGAGGAATTGCGGGCGGTGAGATCCAGGCCGAAGTCACCGATGGCCGGCTTACTCGTGAGTGGGGTCACCGCTTTCTCCTGGCCGGCAAAGGCGTGGAAAGACGCGCTGGCCACGATCGTGGTGGCTAGGCAGGAAAGTGCTCGCATTTAGGGGTCGGCCCTCAAAACTGGTTATGAGCGCAATTGCATACGCAAGTTCATCATGGTGGCAACTCGGTCCGCCGCGGCCCGCTCTCGCTTCACCGCTGTGGCGCTCCCCGAGGCCAATCACCAACGTCGGACGAGGTCGCGCCACGACGGGCGCGGCGCGGTGTCAGGTTTCGAGGCATCTGTTCCCAGGTACATGAACCCGACGATGGCGTCCTTCGCCTCCAGGCCGAGCGCCGCTTTCACCTCGTCGTCGTAGGCCGGCGCGCCCGTCTTCCACATCGAATTGAAGCCCAGCGCGTAAGCCGCCAACATCACATTCTGAGCGGCGGCGCCGGCGGAGAGCACCTGCTCGATCACCGGTATTTTGCCTCCGGCCGTACAGATCGCGGCGACCACGAGAATCATGGGTGCGCGAAACGCCTTCTGCCGCTCACGCTGCAAAGTCTCTTCGCTGGTGGTTGGATGCTGCCGGCGCAAGTGCGCGGCCAGCAGGTCACCGAAGCGCCCGAGGCTGTCTCCTTCGATGACGATGAAACGCCACGGGCGCAGGCGGCCATGATCGGGAGCGGCAGCCGCACTCGCGAGAATCAGCTCGAGCGCTCCAACATCGGGGGCGGGGGCAGTCAGTGTTTTCGCCGAGCGTCGTTGCAGCAGGGCATCTAGGGATTGCATGGGTCCAATGGTCCTCATCTGTCGCCATCTGGCGCCATTTCAGCACGAGCGGGCCCGGGTGGGCACGATATCTGCTTAGCCAAACGTCGTGTGTAACGGAGGGCCGTCGGCGCAACGGCGCCACGGTATGGAGCTATTATGCAAGATCCTCTCATGGAGGCTGCTGAACGGCTCGGCGTCGCTACCCACACCAGCGCCGGGCCCGAGCCCGGCTCGCTGAGCGGGCAGATCTGGGCCACCTGGCCGCGCGATCGGCTGGAGATCGCCCACGAAGCCCTTGCCCGAGCCGTGGACTATGATAGCGAGGCCCGCGTCGAGCCCTGTCGGGCCAACATCTGGCGCGCCTCTGCCACGGGCTGGACCTACGAGAGCGATTTCGTGGATGCCGTAGCGATGCTCGCGCTGCGTGTCATCGCGGCACAGGGAGAAGACGAGGACGGGCACACCCGCCAGTGAGGGACCGCGCGCACGCGAAAATCGTGCAAGAATCCCCGTGTGACCTACTCGATCTCCGAGGCGTGTGAGCGCAATAAGGAGCCGATTCTTCGGATCCTGACGAACGCGCTCGCGCGCAGCCGCGTCGTGCTCGAAATCGGTAGCGGCACCGGCCAACATGCCGTGCACTTTGCAACTCACCTGCCGCACCTGACCTGGCAGCCCAGCGACCGGGAAGAGTACCTGCCCGGTCTGCGCGAGCGCATTGCCCATGACGGCCCCTCCAATCTGCGCCCGGCCATCGAGCTCGACGTTCACAACCTGCCATGGCCCGTCGGTCCGGTGGATGCCATCTTCACCGCCAACACACTGCACATCATGGAGTGGGCCGCGGTGGAGGATCTGTTCCGCGGAGTCGGTTCGATATTGAGCGCGCCCGGTGTCTTGTGTGTGTACGGACCCTTCCGCTATGCCGGTCGCTACACCAGCGCCAGCAACGCGGAGTTCGACAAATTTCTGCAGGCGCGCGATCCGCAAAGCGGCATCCGCAACTTCGAGGATGTCAACATCCTTGCGGGTGAGCAGGGCTTGTATCTTCTGGAAGACCATGTGATGCCCGCAAATAACCAGCTCCTGGTGTGGAAAAAAAGATCATAGTGCACGGCCCCAATGGCCCGGAGACCTCGGCGAGGGCATACAACTTGCGAGCGACGCGGACCATGGCACGCACCAGTCTCACACCCCTGCCGCACGCGGCAGCCCCAGGAACGATCGCTCGGGAAGCGCGGACCCTGGCAGAGCAGTACCGCGAGGTGCGCGACGCGACGGTCGCGCTCTGTTCCCCTCTCGCTACCGAGGACTACGTCGTGCAATCCATGCCCGATGCGAGTCCCGCCAAGTGGCATCTCGCTCACACGAGCTGGTTTTTCGAGGAGTTCGTGCTGCAGCGGGCAGCAACCCCTTACGAGTTCCACGACCCGGACTTCCGCTTTCTCTTCAACTCGTACTACAACGCCGTCGGCCCGATGCACACGCGCTCGAGCCGGGGCATGCTCTCCCGTCCCACCGTGCAACAGGTACTCGACTACCGCGCACGCGTGGACGAGCGAATGAGCGAGTTGTTGCACGATACCGGCGAGCTTCCGGCCGACCTGGTTCCCATCATCACGTTAGGACTGCATCACGAGCAGCAGCACCAGGAGCTCATCGTCACCGACATCAAACACCTGTTCGCCTGCAATCCGCTTCTGCCCGCCTACATCCACAAGGACCCGTTGCCCTCACGCGCAGCGCCCGCGCTCGCGTTCCGGAACTTTGATGGCGGTCTCGTGAGCGTCGGGCATGCCGGCCCGGAGTTTTGTTTCGACAACGAGCAGCCGCGCCATCGTGTCTATCTCGCCCCGTTCGCATTGGCCACCCGCCCTGTCACGAACGCTGAGTACCTCGAGTTCATCCGCGACAACGGCTACGCCAATCCGGCTCTCTGGCTCTCGGACGGCTGGGCGATCGTGCAGCGCGAAACCTGGACGCGACCGATCTACTGGTCGGAATCACTCGAGGAGGAGTTCACGCTACGGGGCCTGATCCCGTTGGATCCGCATGCCCCCGTTGCCCACTTGAGTTGTTACGAAGCGGATGCGTTTGCCCGGTGGGCCGGCGCGAGACTGCCGACCGAGTTCGAATGGGAGCACGCGGCGTCCGCTGCGGCGGTACCAACATCGGGAAACTTCGTCGAGAGCGGCAATTGGCACCCGGTCACGGCCGCGCATCCGACACTGGCATGGCAAGGTCACACCGAGCCGGCTCCGTTGCTGCAGATGTTTGGCGATGTCTGGGAATGGACACAATCGGCCTACTCCCCGTATCCCGGTTACCGGACGGCCGCCGGAGCACTCGGCGAATACAACGGCAAGTTCATGGTGAACCAACTCGTCCTGCGCGGCGGCTCGTGCGCCACGCCACGCAGTCACATCCGGACGACATACCGCAATTTTTTCAACCCCGCGGCCCGTTGGCAATTCAGCGGCGTCCGCCTTGCGCGAGACCTCTAACTCATGCAACAGGAAAGACCTGGCCCGGCCATGCCGGCCGGCCGCCAGCGCGCGGACTGGAGCCTGGCAGCCCCTTCGCTGGTCGAGGATGTACTGGGAGGTCTGCTGGCGCACCCGAAACGCCTCTCGCCGACCTACTTCTACGACGAACGCGGCTCCCAGCTCTTCGACGAGATCTGCGAGCTTCCGGAGTACTACATCACCCGCACGGAGACGGAGATTCTCGAGCGGCACGCCACCGCGATCGCCGCCTGCATCGGACCCGATGCGCTGCTAGTGGAGCTCGGCAGCGGCGCCAGCACCAAGACACGTCTGCTTCTCGACAAGCTGCCGGATCTCGCCGCATACGTTCCCGTCGACATCTCGCGCTCTCATCTGATGGCGGCGGCCCATCGGATTGCTGACGCCTACCCCGGCTTGGAAGTACTGCCGGCCTGTGCCGACTTCACGAAGCCGTTCGCGTTGCCGAAGCCACGGCGGGCGCCATCCCGTGTCGTGGTCTTCTTTCCCGGCTCCACCATCGGCAATTTCGATTCCCCGGCGGCCATCGAGCTCATGAAGGTCATGCGAACCCTGGTAACGCGTAGGCCGGGCTCCGGGAGCGCCGACGGCGGCCTGGTGATCGGGTTCGACCTGCAGAAGGATCCGGCGATCCTGGAGCGGGCTTATGACGATGCCGCGGGGGTCACCGCGGAGTTCAATCTGAACGTCCTGCGGCGCCTCAACCGGGACCTGGGAGCGAGCTTCGATCTGGAGGCCTTCCGCCACCAGGCGCTCTGGGTACCGGAGGCTAGCCGCATCGAGATGCGCCTCGTCAGTACGGAGCGTCAAACGGTCGCTATTGCCGGAGAGCTCATCTCATTCGAGCCGGATGAGCCCATCATCACGGAACATTGTCATAAGTACACGCCCAGATCTTTTGCTCTGCAGGCCGCCGCGGCGGGCTGGATCTCACGGCAGACCTGGGCAGACCCCAGGGAGTATTTCCATGTTCAGTATCTTGAACTGGGGCAGCCGAAGAAAGGGTAAAGTGCGGGCCTATGGACGCCCACACCCTGCAAGAAATCAAAGACGCGATCCGCACCATCCCCGACTACCCGAAGCCGGGGATTATGTTTCGCGACATCACCACCCTCCTGGGGAACGCCCGCGCCTTCCGGAGGGTCGTGGACGAGCTCGTGCAGCCCTGGAGTGCGACGAAAGTCGATCGGATCGCGGGTATCGAAGCACGGGGCTTCATCCTTGGGGGCGCTATCGCCCACCAGCTTGCCGCCGGCTTCGTCCCGATCCGCAAGAAGGGGAAGCTACCCCATCGGACCGTGCGCCTGGCCTACTCCCTGGAGTACGGCGGTGACGAGATCGAGATCCACCAGGACGGCGTCTCCCGCGGAGAGAGGATCGTGCTCGTCGATGACCTGATTGCCACCGGTGGCACCGCAACAGCGGCCGTGAGGCTGTTGCGCTCCCTGGGCGCTGAGGTGCTGGCGGCCTGCTTCATTATCGATCTGCCCGACCTCGGTGGCGCGCAACGGCTGGCGGAGCTGGAAGTCCCGGTGCGGACCCTGGTGTCTTTTCCTGGACACTGACGCCAGCTGAACATTACGTTGTAGTCATCCTGAAACCCCAGGCTCCGGTTCCAGTCATAATACGCGCGCTTTCAAATCTCTCCCCTTCACTGATGGAGCCGATCGATGTTCAAGAAGCTCGTCCCT
>Ga0070683_100004032_pt1 | contig 12022 bp, 8 predicted proteins | sample KBSC713LmetaG_FD_64662 | JGI IMG/M metagenome (GOLD analysis project Ga0070683, IMG submission 64662) | Corn rhizosphere microbial communities from Kellogg Biological Station, Michigan, USA - KBS C7.1-3L metaG | ecosystem: Host-associated > Plants > Roots > Rhizosphere ...
GAACCGTCCCGGGATTCGAGCCCTCGCCGGACTCATACGCGCTCGCCAAGCGGTTGGTCGACCGGTGCGCGGGGCTGCTGTCGGCGCTGGGTGCCGGCACCGCGGCGCACGGCGACGTCTTCACCGCGCTGGTCGCCGGCCTCGGCGCCCAGCAGATCGCCAACGATCCTGGCGGTGACCGCTGGACCCGTCACCTCGAGCCTCTTCTCGACATATTCCTCGATCATTTCGTACCGGAAGGACGATGACCCCATGACCGCTTCTACCGCCGGCGCCGGCGACCTCAGGACGCTCGCTCAGCGCTTCGCCGACGACGTGATCAACGCGCGCGACCTGGACGGCGCGCTGACCGAACTGGTCGTCGAGGACTTCGTCGAGCAGAACCCGCTGCCCGGTCAGGGTCCGGGCCGGGCCGGCCTCGCGGATGTGCTCGCCGGCATGTTCGCCGCCTTCCCCGACCTGCGCTGGACGCTGCACGACACGATCAGCGAAGGGGACCGCATCATGACGTTCTCGACCTGGACGGGGACGCACCGTGGCGAGTTCATGGGCATCCCGCCCACCGGCCGCTCCGTGACCGTCGAGGCCTGGACCAAGGACCGGTACCGCGACGGTCAGCTCGTCGAAAGCCGCATCATCATGGATGTCGCCGGCATGCTGATGCAGCTCGGCGTCATCCCAGCGCCGTCGGCGAACTGAGCCACGCGGTTCGCCGAAACGCCGCGGCGGCTCGCGATGACCGGAATCGGACACGGCCGCATCAGCGCCGGACGTCCGGGCTCACCCCATCGCAAGCGACATCGACGTGGAGGTTGCGATGAGCGAGAACGGGGCGACACAGGTCGCCGGGGCGGTGCGGCGGACCGGACGCCGCGGTGTGGTGCGAAGCATGCTGGCGGTGCTGTTGGTGCTGTTTGCGCTGGCGGTCACCGCGCAGCCGGCGGCGGCCGACGATCCCGGGGCGACGTACTTTCCGCACGACTATGACTCGGTGCCGAACGCCGACATCGTCACCTGCTACACGCCGTACCGCACCGGTGTGCTGTACCAGTACGGCGCCTGGGGGTACTTCGTGGACGGCTGTACGGTCAAGGCGTGGTGCCCGAATTACGCGACGCGGTGCCGGGCGACCGGTTTTGGTGTGATCAGCACGTACTACGACCGGGGCCATCGGGTGACGCTCAACTCGCGGGTGCGGGGCTTCGCCAGCAACGGTGCGGTGCTGGGCTGGGAGGACCGCAGCTGCGCGGGCTACAAGTACTGCGAGGTTTATCCGGGCATCGTCCGCTACATCCTGCCCGGACAGGCAGCCTCCGAGCAGTGCAACGGGGTTCGGGAGAACGCGCCCAACATCGCCCAGGTGCGTTGCCAGCTGTTCCTGGAGTATCTGTACTCGTGAACGCAGATGGGGTGGGGCTGTTTCCGGCGGGCTGTGGCCTCTCTTCCCGCACTCGGATGGGACTCAACCCGAGCGTCGGCAGGTTGCCCACGGGGTGGATACCACGGCGAACTTGATCTTCTCGACCAGCCGGTTGCCGGCGAAGCAGAAGCGGTACACGGTCATCGGCGCGGATTCGGTGTTGTCGACGAGGTAGTACCGGCAACGGCTGTCCGGCGGTGTGGGTCCACCGAACCGCTTGAGGTCGTTGGTGAGGACCGAGTCGCCGGCGGGCAGCATCCGCTCGACGTCGGCGGCCTCGGCGCCCACCGGGATGCGGTCGTACAGTTGCTGGCTGATCGACACGTTCTCAACTCCCCGCGCTAGCCGGGACGCGCCGATGCCGACGCCGCCGACGAGCAGCACCAGCAGGCCGGCGAGGACCCCGGCCAGCCTGGACCGCACCGGGGTGGCCGGCATGTCGATCGGCGCCGACGGGGCAGGCGCCACCTGGGCGCCGAGCGGGTCGGGTTGGTCGTCCCGGTCGTAGGGCAGCATGGCGGCGGTCCGGAAGCCGTGGTCCGCGGTCGCGCCGCTGTGTAGAACGCCGCCGGCCAGCCGGACTCGTTCGGCCAAGCCGATCAGCCCGGTGCCGCTTCCGGTCAGCGCCGGCGCCGGGTCGCGGTCGGACGGGCCGTTGGCCACCTCGACGACGAACGCGTCGGGTTCGTACCGCAGTGTCACGGCCAGGTGTGCGCCCGGCGCGTGGCGGTGAGCGTTGGTCAGACCTTCTTGGACGATCCGATACACGGCCTGCGCCGACATCGCACTCAGCTCGGTTCGCGGTCCGGTCGTTTCCACGTGTACGACCATGCCGGCCGCGATCGATTGACCCACCAACTCGTCGATCTGGTCCAGCGACGGCGCCTGAGCCGGCGCCGAGTCGCCGTCCAACACCCCGACGATGGCGCGCAGATCCTGCAAGGCGCCGTGCGCCGTGGATCGCAGCTGCCGCACCGCCTCGCGTTGCGACGGGCTGAGGCCCGTGTCCACCTCGAGCCCGCTGGCCAGTACCGAGATCACACAGAGTTGGTTGCCCACCGAGTCATGGACGTCGCGCGCTATCCGCGCTCGCTCCAGCAGGCGGGCCTGCTCCGCGACGAGGGCCTGCTGCCGGCGCAGCCGCTCGGTCTGCTCGGCGAGTGCGCCGATGAGCCGCCGGCGCTGGGCGGAGTACCAGCCGAGCACGCCCGGCAGGAGCACGAGGACCGCGAGCGAGACGAGCGCGAGTACACCACCGATCGCCGACGTCCCGTCCAGCCACCACCACACCACGCGCGCCCCGACCGCGATCCCGAACGGGACGGCCGCCCGCCGCGCGGTGGTGATCCGGTAGCCGGCGGCGTAGCCGGCGCATACCTCGACCGCGAGGTCCTGGTCGACCCACACTGCCATCGCCGCGGCGCCGACCAGCGCCACGCCGGGGAAGCGCCCGCGGATCGCGACGATGCCGGAAGCGAGGACGGCGCTGGCCGCGATCGTGCCTCGGGAGGCGCCGCCCGCCGCCACCGCGCCGACGGTGAGCCCCACGGCAAGGACGAAGACGTAGGCCTCGTACACGAGCCGGTCGACACTTCGTCCCCGGAAACTGCCAGCGCGAGGACGGTCACCCCTCGTACTACCCAGAAGTTCATCATGCGGCCGAGGAACTGGCAAGGGTGGCGCCGGCCATACGGTCCCTGATCCTCACCACGTTCGGCGAGGACCAGTACATCGCGGATGCGCTCCGGCAGCGGTTGGCCGGGACCATCCTGAAGGACAGCGCGCCCGACGAACTGATCCACGCGGTGCGGTCGGTCGCGGCCGGCGCGGCGTACCTGTCGCCGCCGGTCGCGCAGCGAGTCATCCAGCGGTTCACGACCGCGAGCACGACGACCCGCCGCGAAGCCGCGCGGGACCGGGTCGCCGGGCTGACGCCGCGTGAGCGGACGCTGCCGCGACTGCTGGCCGAGGGGCGGTCCAACGCGGCGATCGCAACCGAGATGTCGATGACCGAGACAACCATCAAGAGCTATGTGAGCCGGCTGCTGACGAAGCTTGCGTGCGCCAACCGTGTGCAGGCGGCGATCGTGGCCATCGACGCGGGCTTGACCGGCGACTCGTGATGGCCGCGTCTCGGCGGCCCCGACCGTCCGGTCCGGCCGATCGTCACAAACGCCGTCGTGTGCTTGGATGACGAAGGTGACCAGCCATCTCGGATCCGCGCGGATCGTCAGCGCCAGCCGCGATATCGCGGCGCCGGCGGAAGTGATCTTCGAGTTGATCGCCGACCCGTCGCAACAACCTCGGTGGGATGGCAATGACAACTTGTCCGAGGCGCCCGCCGGGCAGCGAGTCCAGGCCGTCGGTGATGTCTTCGTCATGACGACGACGAGCGGCAACGTCCGGGAGAACCATGTGGCGGAGTTTGTCGAGGGTCGCCGTGTTGCTTGGCGACCCGCCGAGCCAGGGCAGCCACCGCCGGGACACCTGTGGCGATGGGAGCTTGAGCCGATCGACTCGTCGCACACGCGGGTCACCCACACGTACGACTGGCGGAATCTGACCGATCAGAAGCGGATCCCGCGCGCCCGGGCGACCACTGCGGAAAGGCTGAGGGCCTCGCTTGACCGACTCGCCGACCTCGCAGAGCGGTGATCCCGCCGGACGCCCCTCTCGATCCGGGATCTTGACGCGGCACTTGTTTTTTGCAAGTGTTGACACCGTCACGTAGGCCACGAGAGGGAGACCGCGATGACGGCGATGTTTGTCAGTCTGCCGGTGAGCGATTTGGAGCGCGCGAAGGCGTTCTACACGGCGCTCGGATTCACCATCAACCCGCTCTTCACGGATCACAACGCGGCCTGTGTCGTCGTCGAGGACGACCACAGCTATTTCATGCTCCTGGTGCGCGACTACTTCCAGAGCCACACGGACCGGCCGATCGGCGACCCGGCGACGACCGTGACGTCGGCGACCCTGATCTTCCTCGACAGCCGGGAGGCGGTCGACGCGGCCCTCGCCGCCGGCATCGCCGCGGGCGGCTCGGAGGCGCACCCGGCCACGGACTACGGCTTCATGTACCAGCGTCAGCTCACCGACCCCGACGGCCACGTCCTCGAATTCGGCTACCTGGACCCGGTCGCCGCCGAGCAGGGCCCCGAGGCCTTCATGAGCCAGCAGGCCTGATGGCCGCACGCGACTACGGGCAGTACTGCAGCATCACGCGGGCCCTGGAGCTCGTGGGCGAGCGCTGGGCCCTGCTCATCGTCCGCGACCTGCTGGTCGGGCCGCGCCGCTACGGAGAGCTCGCCGCGGGGCTTCCCCGAATCCCGAGCAACATCCTGGCGGCGCGGCTCAAGGAACTGCAGGCGGCCGGCGTTCTGCGCCGGGTGCCGCACTCGCGCGTCATCGTCTACGAGCTGACGCCCTACGGCCGCGAGCTGGAGCCCGTCGTGCTCGCGCTCGGCGCCTGGGGCTTCAAGGCCATGGGCGATCCGCGGGAGGAGCAGATCATCACTCCCGACTCGATGACCATGACCCTGCGCACCGCATTCCGGCCACAGGTGGCGGCGAACCTGCCGGCGACCGCCTACGCGGCGCACGTCGGCCCCGCCGAGTTGCTCATCCGCGTCGACGGCTCCGCCCTCGACGTGACTCGCGGCGACGGACCGGTCGACCTCGCGTTCGCCTCGGGTCCGGGCATCCGGCGGCTCATCTCCGGCGAGCTCACCCCGGATCGCGCGATCGCGACCGGCGTGGTCGAGGTGCTGCGCGGGCACGGCCACCTGCTCGACCGCTTCGCGACCACGTTCCACCTGGCCGCCTGATCCGAGAGGACACGTCTCGAATGAGAAAGCTCATCCTGAAAATGTCGATGTCAGTGGACGGTTTCGTCGGCGGACCCAATGGCGAGACGGACTGGACGCTTCGCTCGCGGAGCGAAGACGGTGCGGCCTGGGTCCTGGAGACGCTTTGGCAGGCCGGTCTGCACGCCATGGGCAGCCGCTCGTACCAGGGCTGGGCGAGCTACTGGCCGACGTCGACGGACCCGATGGCAGCGCCGATGAACGACATCCCGAAGGTATTCTTCACGCGGCAAAAGTCGTTCGAAGTCTTGCCGGGCGGAGCGCCAGCGCAGGCGGCGTCGCCCGCCGCGGCCAGCTGGGCGTCGGCCCGGATCGCAAACGGCGACCTCGTGGAAGAGATGCAGCGCCTCAAACAGGAGCCCGGCAAGGACATCCTCGCCCACGGCGGCGCGGACTTCGCCCGGAGCCTGACGCAACTCGACCTGATCGACGAATACCGCCTCGTGATTCATCCGGTCACGCTCGGCTCCGGTCTCCCGCTCTTCGCCGACCGGCACCAGCCAATGGACCTGGAACTCATCAGCGCATCCCAGTTTCGATCGGGCGCGGTCGCGCACGTCTATCGTCCCGTCCGGTCGTCCGGGCGGCCCGCCGCCTGACGGCTTGCCGTTGGCCTTCGCGTCGACTCCGCAGCCGTCGGTCGTGCACCAGCGGCGGCTGCGGTTCTTGCTGGTGTCGAGGAACAGCCCGACGCAGCCGGTTTCGGCGGCGCGCAACGTGCTGGGTCCACGCTGGGCATCGAACGCACAGCACATCGCCATCCATAGGCATACCGGTCGAGGCGTCGATGTCCTACGCTACGGACTTCGGTGACCATCGACGGGGAGCAGATGGAATTCCGGATCCTCGGTCCGCTGGAGGCGCGCTCCGGGGACGACACGGTGCCTGTCGGTGGATCGCGGCAGCGCAAGGCCTTGGCGGCGCTCCTGCTGGCGGCCAACCAAACGGTGTCGCCCGACCGCTTGGTGTCGGTCATCTGGGACGTCGACCCGCCCGCGACGGCGACCGCGCAGGTGCAGAACTCCCTGTCGGCCCTGCGCCGGATGCTCGGTGACGCCGGTCTGGCGCTTGACAGACTCGGCCGCGGCCCGGGCGGCTACCGGTTGACGGTCGCCGAAGACGAGCTTGATGCCGGCCGGTTCCATCGGCATCTCGCCCGGGCCAAGCAGCACGCGCACGCCGACAACCTGCGCGGCTCCCTGGCCGAAACGATCGCCGGGCTCGAGTTGTGGCGGGGCCCGGCGCTGGCCGGCGTCGGTAGCGCCGCGCTGGAGCCGGAACTGCGCCGGCTCGAGGAGCTGCGCCTCGGCGCGCGTGAGGAGCAGGCGCGGCTGCGCATCGCGCTCGGCGACTACGAGCTCGCCGCCGCCGAGCTGCGCGTGCTGTGCGACGAGCACCCGTTGCACGAGCGGCTCTACCAGCTGCGGATGACCGCGCTGCACCGGGCCGGCCGGCGCGCCGACGCGCTGGAGGTGTTCCGAACGGCACGGGAAACCTTCCGGCGCGAGCTCGGCCTCGATCCCAGCGAGGAGCTGCGCGCCGTCGAGCGGCTCGTGCTCACCGACGACCGGCCGGTGCCGGCGCCGCAACCGGCCGCGGCGGCGTCGCCGTGGGCGGCGCCGTCGCAGTTGCCCGCCGACATTCCGGACTTCACCGGCCGCGGCGCCGAGATCACCGAGGTGACCGCGGTGCTGGCCGGGTCGGCCAGGCCCAGCGTCGTGGCGGTCGCCGCGGTCGCCGGCATGGGTGGCGTCGGCAAGACGGCGCTGGCGGTGCATGTGGCGCATCGGATCGCCGGACACTTTCCCGACGGCCAGCTCTGCGTCAACCTCCGCGCTGCCGGGGCGAGTCCGCTGGACCCGGGCGATGTTCTGGGCCGGTTCCTGCGCGCGTGCGGCGTCGACAGCCGGGCCATCCCGTCCGACCTCGCGGAGCGCGCCGCGCTGTATCGCACTCGCCTCGCCGGACGGCGGGTGCTCATTGTGCTGGACAACGCCTCCTCCGAGGAGCAGGTCCGGCCGCTCCTGCCGGGTGGGGCGACGTGCGCCGTGCTGATCACCAGCCGCCGCCGCTTATCCGGCCTGGAGGGCGTCCGGTGGATCGATCAGGACGTCTTCTCCCCGTCCGAGGCCATCGAGCTGCTCACCCGGGTGGCCGGCCGGGCCGGTGAGCGGCGTCGCGACGCTGCCGAGCTGGTCTGGCTGTGCGGGATGCTGCCGCTGGCCGTCCGGGTGGCCGCGGCACGGCTCGCCGCCCGGCCGGCTTGGCGGCTGGCCGACCTCGCCGGGATGCTGCGTGACCAGCGCACCCGCCTCGACGAGCTGGCCACCGGTGACCTGGCCGTCCGGACCTCGCTGACGCTGAGCTACCAGGGGCTCGAGGAGGAGACCGGCCGGCTGTTCCGCCTCCTGGGACTCTTCGATGTGCCCGACTTCCCGGCCTGGATCGCCGGTCCGCTGCTGCGACGCCCGGTCGACGCCGGGGTCCACCGGCTCGAGGCGCTGGTCGACGCCCAGCTGCTCGCGACGGTCGGCGCTGACGCCGCCGGGCAGCGCCGCTACCGCTTTCACGACCTCGTGCGGCTGTACGCGCGGGAACGCGCCGAGCGGGAATTCGACCCGGCGACGCTCGCCGCCGCGTACGAGCGCGGTTTCGGCGCCTGGCTGGCCGTGGCCGGCCGGATGGCCGAACGGGTGCCCGGCCCGTGCTACGCCGCGATCCACGGCACCGCGGTGCGCCCGCCCTTCGACTTCTTCGCCACGGCTCCACTCGCCGGCGCCGACCCGTTGCTGTGGTTCGACGCCGAACGGGCCGCCCTGCTGTCCGCGATCCGCCAGGCCTGTGCCCTCGGCTACGCGGAGGTAGCGTTCGACCTGGCCGGCTGCATGGAGAAGTACTTCGACATCCGCGGCATGTACGTGGACTGGCGCCTGACCAACGAGGCCGTGCTGGCGACCTGCCGGGCCGAGGGGAACCGGCTCGGCGAGGCCGTCATGCTCCGCGGGCTCATTGACGTCGTCACGTGGAACACCACGCCACAGACCGACACGGCAATGACCCGCCTGCACGCCGACGCGGTCCGGCTGCTGGAGATGTTCACCGAGCTCGGCAACCGGCGGGGCATGGCCGATGCGATGGAGTTGTGTTCGTGGGGCCTCACCGCGCAGGGCGACTATCCGGCCGCGGTCGAGGCCGCCGACCGCGCCTTGCGAATGGCTGGAGACGCCGGCCACCTCGGCGGCCAGGCGCGCGCCCACGTGGCGTCCGCGCTGGCCCACGCCGAGCAGTTGAAGGTCGATGAGGCCATCATCCATTTGCAGAAGGCGCTCGAGGCCGCCCAGGCACTGGGCAATCCCCGGTACGAGGCGACCGTCCTGCAGTTCCTCGGCAACGCGTATTGGCGGGTCGACGAGCCGGAGCTGAGCCAGCGTCATCTCGACGAGTCGCTGGCGATCTCGCGGAGGTTCGGTGACCGCTATGCGGAGGCGTTCAACATGCTCGCCCAGGCTCGCCTGCACCTGAGCCGCCATCCGGCGCGGGCGCGGGACGCCGCGCGGACGTGTCTCATCCTGGGCCGTGAGTTCAACATGCCGCACTATGTCGCCGACGCGCTTGCCATCCTGGGCACGCTCGACCTCGCCGAGGACCGCCATGCGGCGGCGGTTGAGCAGCTCGAGGAGTCGGTGCGGCTGTGGCGCACCCGGGGCTGGCCTTCCTTCCTCGCCGCCACACTCAACACGCTGGGCCACGCCTACGCGATCGTGAACTCGCCCTTGGCGCACGAGGTGTGGGCCGAGGCGGCTCAGCTGTACACCGGGCTGGGCCTCACCTCCCGGGCCGCCGAGGTCGGCCGCACGGGCCGCCCGATGCTGTCCTCCTGAGGCGCCTTCCTGAGCTCCCGTCCGGCGGCGGCCAGGCGATGGCGAAGCGATGGGCCATCGATTGCCGGGCATGCGACGGTGCCGAGGCCACGACCCCGCGGCCCGCATCGTTTCGCGATGTGTGCGGTTCCTTCCAGAGCGGAGCAGCGCAACGTGAGAAGCGTCCTGACCAGAACCCTCGTCGGCGGCCTCGCCATGGGGGTCACCGCGGCACTCGCGGTGCACGCACCGGCCATGGCCGGTCCGGAACCCGGGCGACCACCAATTCAGCCGTCGGCGCCGGCCCCGCCGACCGACCCGTCCCGGTTGGCCAACCCGGCGGCGGTGCTGCCGGCCGATTGGCAGCGCACCGGCGACCGGATCGTCACCACCGTCGGCGACCGGGATGGCCTGCACGTCCTGGTTGCCGAGGAGTCCACCGGCTATCACTGGCGGATCGTGGCCACCCTCGCCGAGCCCGGAGCCGACACCGACCAGTGGATCGGCCAGGCTTGCCTGACCGGTTCCGGCGCGCGGGCCGTGGTGGTGTATGCCCCCCGCCAGTTCACCAACCACGGCGCGGCCATGGAGGCCGGCGCGTTCGTGGCCATCGTCGACACCGCCGCTGCGGCCGTCCGCAAGCTGCCGCAGCGGGTCTCGCTCGCCTACTTCAATCCCGGCTGCGGCAGCGGCGAAGAGGTCGCGCTCACCAGTGTCACCGAACGCACGACGGTCGACCTCGTCGACACCCGAGATGGCGCGGTCACCCGGCGGTTCAGCACGTCGGGCCAGTTGACCTCGGCGGTCCCGTACAACGGAAAAATTGCCGGCTCGATCGGCGCGCGGCTGGTGTCCGTCGACCCCGGAGGGACCGTGACGACGCTGGCGTCCAACCGGGGCGCGCCGTTCCGGATCCACCCGGACGGTGCCGGCGGCCTCGCCTACCAGGTGCCGGCCGGCAAGCAGATCGAGATCCACCGCTGGGCGGCCGGGCGCGGCGAGTTGCTCGGCGCCGGTGCGCCCGGCACGCTGCAGGTCGCCTCGAGCGCCGGCCGCGTGTTCGTGGTCGGTCGCGACCGCGGCATGGTCCGGCTGCCCGAGCGCTGGACGCGGGTTGACGCGCCCACCGACACCGACGTCTCCAGCACCGGGGCACTCGCGGTGACCCGGACAGCGGTCACGGGCGACGGGAAGCTGGCCGTTGACGCCACGGTAACCGGCAACCAGAACCGGGTCGGCTTCATCGTCCGACCCAGCGCCGCGGCGTCCGCCCGCGGTGGCGTCCCGTCTCCAGCCCTGAAGGCCGGGAGCCCGGCAAAGACCGGACCGTCGACCGTCTCATTTGACCCCGACCGCGCCTGCGCCGTGCCGCGCAACGATCCGGCGATCCAGACCCTCCAGCCCACCGCCGCTCAGGTCGAGTGGGCCGCCGACCGGGCGGTCCTCAACCGGCTGATGATCACTCGGCCGGTCAACTGGGCGGGCTCCGGCATGCCGGTGTCCTGGCAGCCGCAGACGCTGTTCCCGCGGCACGCGCTGAACGGCGGTGACCACGTCCCGGTCCAGGTGCTGCTGGGTGTCCTCGCTCAGGAGTCCAACACCATGCAGGCCAGCCCGCACGCCGTCGACGGGGTGACCGGCAACTTCAATCAGGGCGGCTTCTACGGCGACTGGCTTACCTGGGACGACGTCGACTGCGGCTACGGCGTTGGCCAGGTGACGACCGGCATGTCGGTCGCCGAGGGCCACACCGTCTACACGGACAACCAGCAGAAGGCGATCGCGACCGACTACGCGTCGAACATCGCCGCCTCGCTCAACGCGCTGATCGACAAGTGGAACCAGCTCAAATCGCTCAACATCACCGCCAACGACGGTAGCCCGGACTACATCGAGAACTGGTACCTGGCGGCGTGGGCGTACAACACCGGGCTGCAGCCCAGCCCGCAGAACCCGGACACGGCCGGCAACTGGGGTCTCGGCTGGTTGAACAACCCGGCCAACCCGATCTATCCGTACGACCGGCAGCGGTTCGACGGTCAGGACGACTACGACACCAAGCATCCCAACCTCTGGCCGTACCAGGAAAAGGTCATCGGTTGGGCGTTCCGGCCGGTGGCCCGGTTTGACTACAGCGCGAACTCCTGGTCGCCCGCCTTCGCGCCGGCGATCTGGAGCGACGCGCCGAAGCTTCCCGAGTACGGGACGTTCTGCGTTCCCGCGGCCAACCACTGCGAGCCGGGGACCGCGCACGATGTCAACGGCAACCTCGGCGCCGGGCGCTGCCTGCTGATGGACCTGCATTGCTGGTGGCACCAGCCGAACACCACCTGGGTCACCTGTGCCGTGCCGGATGGCCAGACCACGCCCTGCGGCCGAGAAGTCAGTCCGTTCGAAACCACGGCCGGTGAGCCGCCCAACGGCAACGTTTACCCACCGGACTGCACCGCGCCGGCCAGCGCGATCGTCGTCGACGAGGTCACCAACGCCAGCGCCGTACCATGTGCCAAGAACCACTGGACCAGCCAGGGATCGTTTGCGCTGAGCTTCCCGGCCAATCCGCCGCCCGGCTGCACGGCGAACTGCATCACGTACCCCGGGAAGATCGACTTCCATCAGCTGAGCACCGGCTTCGGCGGGCACCTGTGGTTCGCGCACACGGCGTCGCAGGTCTCGGTCACCGGCACCTGGAAGCCACCGGCGAGCCGCGTCGGCTGGACCCGCATCAAGGTGCACATTCCGCAGAGCGGGGCGACCACCAAACAAGCCGACTACGTGGTGAACCTCGGCAACGGGCAGACGCGGCACCGGGTCGTCAACCAGGCCTGGTGGAAGAACACCTGGGTCGACCTCGGCGCGTTCAACCTGTCGGCCGG
>Ga0070683_100004038_pt1 | contig 12016 bp, 11 predicted proteins | sample KBSC713LmetaG_FD_64662 | JGI IMG/M metagenome (GOLD analysis project Ga0070683, IMG submission 64662) | Corn rhizosphere microbial communities from Kellogg Biological Station, Michigan, USA - KBS C7.1-3L metaG | ecosystem: Host-associated > Plants > Roots > Rhizosphere ...
AAGAGCCCGACGACGCAGATCTTCGAGGACAAGAAGCTGCAGAAGCACGTCAAGAACGCCGCGGGCAACATCCGCGACGTCTCGGTCTCGCTGCGCGAGGCGCCGAAGAAGCGGAAGTCCGGAGGCGGGTTCAAGCGGCTCGTGCTGCTCGGGCTCGTCGGCACGGGCGTCGCGCTCGCGCTGTCCGAAGGGCTGCGCAAGAAGGTGCTCGACACGCTGTTCGGCGCCGAGGAGGAGTTCGAGTACACCTCGACGACCTCCACGCCGACACCAGCCGGCACCGCGGCGGCTTGAGTTCACAGAGGGCGCCCAAGCGGCGCCCTCTTCATTGCTAGGTTCGGGGACGTGCCCCACCTCGGCAAGACCGAGCTCAACGTCTTCGGCCTCTGCCTCGGCGCGAACGTGTTCGGGTGGACCGCGGACGAGTCGCAATCGTTCGCCGTCCTCGACGCCTACGCGGAGGCCGGCGGCAACTTCATCGACACCGCCGACACGTACATGCGCCCGAACATGGGTGTGTCGGAGACGATCATCGGCCGCTGGATGGCCGAGCGCGGCAACCGCGACGACATCGTGCTGGCGACGAAGGTCGGGTCCGAGGGCGGGCTGTCGGCGGAGAACATCGCTTCGCGCGTGGAGGGCTCGCTGCAGCGGCTGCAGACCGACCGGATCGACCTCTACTACGCGCACAAGGACGACGGGTCGCTGCCGGTGGGGGAGACGCTGCGCGCGTTCGACGCGCTCGTGCGAGACGGCAAGGTGCGCCACATCGCCGCCTCGAACACGACGCCCGAGCGCCTGCGCGCCTCGCTGGAGCTGTCGTGGCGCGAGGGCCTGGCCGAGTACGTCGCCCTCCAACCGCACTACAACCTGGTGGAGCGCGCCGGCTACGAACGCGATTACGCTCCGATCGTCGCCGAGCACGATCTCGCCTGCCTGCCGTACTACGGCCTCGCCAAGGGGTTCCTGACCGGCAAGTACCGGCCGGGCGGCCCCGCGGTCGACTCTCCGCGCGCTTCGGGTGCGCTGGCGTACCTCGACGCGCGTGGCGAGCGGGTGCTGGCGGCTCTGGACTCGGTCGCGACCGGTCGCGCCGCCCCCGTTCCGGCCGTCGCGCTGGCGTGGCTGTCGGCGCAGCCGGGCGTGGTCGCGCCGATCGCTTCGGCTCGCTCCGTGGAACAGCTCGAGGCGTTGTTGCCGGCGGTCGGGTTGAAGCTGTCCGACGAGGAGCTGGCGATGCTGACGGAGGCGTCTTCATGAACGGGGAGCGGCAGACGTTCCTGGACGAGCTGTACGCGGCGGGACGCGCGCACGACGAGGCGCTGGAGGACCGGCTGCAGCGGTTCCGCAATGTCGAGCCGGAGACGGCCGAGCTGCTCGGCGTGCTGGTGCGCGCGATGCAGGCCAAGCGTGTGCTGGAGATCGGGACCTCCAACGGCTACTCGACGATCTGGCTCGCCGACGCGGCCGAGGCGGTCGGCGGTTCCGTGGTCTCGCTGGAGGTCGAGCCCGAGCGCACGGAGCTGGCGCGCTCGAACCTGTCGGACGCCGGCGTGGCCGGCTTCGCCGAGCTGCGGACCGAGGATGCCGGGGCCTTCCTGGCCGCCGCCGGCGACGGCGCCTGGGACCTCGTGTTCCTCGACGCCGAGCGTCCCGCGTACGTCGGCTATTGGCCGGATCTCGTGCGCGTGCTGCGCCCGAACGGCGTGCTCGTCGTCGACAACACGCTCTCGCACGCGAACCAGCTGGTCGAGTTCTCCGAGCTCGTGCACGAGCACGAAGGGATCACCAGCACGCTGGTCACGGTAGGCGCGGGCGTCCTGCTGGTCGTAAAGTCGCCCTGAGTGGCAAGTACCCGGGACTGGTTCGAGTCGGTCGCTGAGGCGCAGCGGCGGGCGCGGCGGCGGCTGCCGCGGCCGGTCTACCTGGCGCTGCTGGCGGGAGCGGAGTCGGGCGCGACCTTGAGCGACAACGTCGCAGCGTTCGGCGGGCTGCGCTTCGTGCCGCGGGTGGCGTCCGGAGGCGGTGCGGCGGAGCTCGGCACTTCGGTGCTGGGCGTCGACGTCTCACTTCCCGTCCTGATCTCGCCCACGGGCGTGCAGGCGGTGCGCCCAGAGGGCGAGCTGGCGGTGGCGCGCGCCGCGGCTTCGTGCGGCACCGCGATGGGGCTCGGCTCGTTCGCGAGCAAGCCGATCGAAGCCGTCGTCGAGGCGAACCCGAAGACGTTCTTCCAGATGTACTGGCTGGGGACGCGGGAGCGGATGTCGGCGCTGATGGCGCGGGCGCGGGAGGCGGGCGCGCCCGGGCTGATCGTCACCTTGGACTGGTCGTTCGCGCACCGGCGCGACTGGGGCAGCCCGGCGATCCCGGAGCGCTACGACCTCAAGACGCTCGCGCGGCTCGCGCCGTCGGCGGCGTCGCGGCCGGCCTGGCTGCTCGCGTGGGCGCGCGCCGGCGGGCCGCCGGACCTGACGGTGCCGAACCTGGACGCGACGTTCTTCGGCGCCTACGGCGAGTGGATCGGCACGCCGCCGCCGACCTGGGACGACATCGCGTGGATGCGGGCCGAGTGGGGCGGCCCGTTCCTGGTCAAGGGGATCATGCATCCCGACGACGCCCGCCGGGCGGTGGCCGCGGGCGCGGACGCCATCTCGGTCTCCAACCACGGCGGCAACAACCTGGACGGGACGATCGCGTCGATCCGTGCGCTGCCGGCCGTGGCCGCCGCGGTCGGGGGCGAGGTCGAGATCCTGCTCGACGGCGGCATCCGGCGCGGCAGCGATGTGGTCAAGGCATTGGCGCTGGGCGCCCGCGCCGTCCTGATCGGGCGCGCCTATCTGTGGGGGATGGCCGCCAACGGCGAGGCCGGCGTCGTCAACGTCATCGAGATCCTCCGCGCCGGGATCACCGAGACGCTGGACGCGCTGGGCGTCGCGTCGATCCACGACCTCTCGCCCGACCACGTGGTCATGCCGCCGGGCTTCGTGTTGGATCGAGGACGTTCGTAGCGACGTCCGCCGCGCGGACGCGCCGCGGGCCGCCGCCGGGACGCGGGTCAAGGTACGCTCGCGGCATGTCCTCGCTCGGGAACCGGCCAGCGCAGATCCTGGTGGCCGGCGGCGGCGTCGCCGGCCTTGAGACCTGTTTCGCGTTGCGCGATCTCGCAGGTGATCGCGTCGAATGCACCATTCTCACGCCCGAGCGGGAGTTCGTGTATCGCCCGATGGCGGTCGCCGAGCCCTTCGCGCGCGGGCTTGCCCAGCGGGTCGGGCTCGACCGGATCGCCGAGGATGCGGGCGCCCGCCTGGTCCAGGGCTCGCTGGCCGAGGTCGACGACGCCCAGCGCACGGCGGTGACCGCGGCCGGCGACCGGTTGTCCTACGACTATCTCGTCGTCGCGGTCGGGGCGCGCAGCGAGCCGGCGTTCCCGCGCGCTCTGACGTGGACGCCGGAGACCGACGCCGAGATCTTCGGCGGGCTGCTGCGCGACATCGACGAGGGCTACAGCAAGCGCATCGCGTTCGTCGTGCCCGTTGGGGTGGCCTGGCCGCTCCCCGCGTACGAGCTCGCGCTGATGACCGGGTGGGAGGCGCGCGAGATGGGATTCGACGACGTGGAGATCACCATCTTCACGCCGGAGAGCGCCCCGCTCGAGGTCTTCGGCGCGGCCGCCACCACCGAGCTGCGCGAGGACCTCGACGCCGTCGGCATCGGCGTAGAGACGAGTTCCTACGTCCTTCCCGGGCCCGACGGGCGGCTCGTCGTCGAGCCCGGCGCACGGGCGCTCGGCGACGCCCGCGTCGTCGCGCTGCCGCGCGCCATCGGCCCGGCATTGCGCGGATTGGCGTACGACGTCCGCGGTTTCATCCGCTGCGACCGTCACGGAAAGGTCTACGGCGCCGCGACGGTCTGGGCGGCGGGCGATGCGATCGCGTTCCCGGTCAAGCAGGGCGGTCTGGCGTCCCAACAGGCCGTCGCCGCAGCCGAGGCGATCGCGGCGCGGGTCGGGGCCGACGTGCAGCCACACCCGTTCAGGCCCGTCCTGCGCGGCGTGCTCCTGACCGGTCGCGGGCGGGCGTGGATGCGCAAGGCCCCCGACAGCGCCGAGGGCGAGACGGAGCGCCGCGCGCTCTTCTGGCCCCCGACGAAGATCGCCGGGCGCTACCTCTCGCCGTACCTCGCTCAGCTGGCCGATGCCGAGGTGACGGGCGACGACGGCCACCCCGACGGCAGGCCGGTCGCGCTCGACCTCGAACGCGAGCTGCCGGCCGCGGCGGACGCCCTGCGAGCCGCCGAGCGCGACAGCTGAATCGCTCGTGGCTCAGTCCTGAGCCTGGATCGCGGTGAGGGCCACGGTGTTGACGATGTCCTGGACGAGCGCGCCGCGCGAGAGGTCGTTGACCGGCTTGTCGAGTCCCTGCAGCACCGGGCCGATCGCCACGGCGCGTGCCGAGCGCTGGACCGCCTTGTAGGTGTTGTTGCCGGTGTTGAGGTCCGGGAAGATGAACACGGTCGCCCGGCCGGCCACGGTGCCGCCCGGCAGCTTCGCCTGAGCCACGCCGGCGTCGACCGCGGCGTCGTACTGGATCGGCCCGTCCACGGAGAGCCCGGGCGCTCGCGCGCGCACCAGCTCCGTGGCCTCGCGCACCCGGTCGACCTCGGCGCCCGCGCCCGACGTCCCCGTGGAGTAGGAGAGCATCGCCACCCGCGGTTCGACGCCGAAGCGCACCGCCGTGGCGGCCGAGGAGATGGCGATGTCAGCCAGTTGCTCGGCCGTCGGCACCGGGTTGACCGCGCAGTCGCCGTACACGAGCACACGGTCGGCGAGGCACATGAAGAACACGCTGGAGACGATCGAGACGCCTGGGCGCGCCTTGATCAGCTCGAACGCGGGGCGGATCGTCTCCGCCGTCGTGTGGGTGGCGCCGGAGACCATCCCGTCGGCCATCCCCAGCGCGACCATCAGCGTGCCGAAGTACGACGGGTCGATCACGATGTCGCGCGCCTGATCGACGGTGACGCCCTTGTGCGCGCGCCGTTGCGCGTACTCCCGCGCGAAGCGCTCCTGGAGCTCCGGATCGCACGGGTCCAGCACGCGCGCGCCTGAGACGTCGACGCCGATGCGAGCCGCCGCGGCGCGCACCCCGGCCTCATCGCCCAGCAGCGTCAGCGCGACGACCTGCCGCAGGAGCAACGTCTCCGCCGCCCGCAACACGCGCTCGTCGGTGCCCTCCGGCAGCACGATGTGACGCGTGACGGCGCGCGCTCGCTCGAGCAGCGTGTGCTCGAAGATCAGCGGCGTCACCGCGCGCGACTCGGTGACGTCGAGGCGGGCAAGCAGCTGCTCGCCGTCCACGTGCGTGTCGAACAACGCGAGCGCCGTGTCGATCTTGCGCCGCGCCTCCGCACTGATCGCACCCTCGTGCGCGCCGGCCAGCGCCGCCGCGTGGAACGTGTCGTGTGCCGTGAGCACGATCGGAGGCATGCTGTCGCCGCCGTTGAGCAGGGCCTGCGGAGGGCGGATCCCGCCGGTCAGCACGATGCCCGCGATCGACGGCAGGAGCGTCGAGGCGTGCGCGTAGAGGGCGGCGAGCAGCACGTCGAGCCGGTCGCCGGGCGTGATCAGCAGCGTGCCGTCGTGCAGGTGCTCGAGCAGGTTCGGCACGGTCATCGCGCCAACCACGAGCTCGCCGGCCTCGCGGCCGAGCAGCTCCGGGTCGCCGGCGATCACCTCTCCGTCGCAGGCCGCCGCCACCTGCCGGACGGTCGGCGCCATCAGCAGCGGCACCTCGGGGATGACGTAGACCGGCACGTCCACCTCGGAGCGCAGCCGCTCGGCCACGCTCGCGGCGTCGGCCTCGCGCACGCGGTTGGCGGCCACCGCGACGACCTCGCAGCCGGAGCCGCGCACGGTGGTCAGCGCGATCGAGACGGCCGATCGCACCTGCTCCGGCGCACGGTCGTGGCCGGAGACGACGCACAGCACCGGCAGCCCGAGGTTGAGTGCCACGCGCGCGTTGAACGCCGGCTCGTCGGCCGTGCCGACATCGGCGTAGTCCGTTCCCACGGTGAGCACGCCGTCACATCCGGCGGCCAGCACGCGGTAGCGGGCGACGATCTCCTCCAGCGCCCGCGACTCGTCCGCCCTCACGTCGGCGTAGCCGACGCCGACCGCGGCGACGTGCGCGCCCGACTCGAGCAGCAGCGTCACCAGAGGATCGTCGGCGCCGGGGACCGGGACGACCGGGCGGAAGACACCGAGGCGGCCGACGCGCCGCGCGAGCAGCTGTTGCAGCCCGAGCGCCACCGCGGACTTGCCCGTCGCGGGCTCGCAGCCTGCCAGATACACACCTTGGGACACAGCACCTGGATTGATAACGGACTCAGAGCACCACGACGGCGACGACGGCGGCTGCGGCCACGGCGCCCGCCGCGAGCACGCCTCCCGCGATCCGCTGCCACGTGGACGTCGCCGCGGCCTTCGCGCGCGCCTTCTCCGCCTGGACCAGCGCGCGCTCGAGCAGCCGCTCGGCCCACTCGAACTCGAGCGCGAGCATGGCGAGGCCGACCGGGATGAGCACGAACGCGGGGCCGGGCGTGACGAGCATGATCAGCCCGCCGATCAGGATCAGCGTGCCGGCGATCCCCCACAGGACCCGGAACGCGAGGTGGCGCTCCTGATGCTGCTCGCGCCGCTCGAGCAGGCGCTCGATGAACTGCGGCCGCTCGCTCATCCGTCGCCGATCAGGTCGCGCACCTCGACGAGCGCGCCGGGGCGCTCGGCGCTGTCGGACGACGTGTTGCCGGCGCGCGAGAGCCAGAGCTTGAGGAACCGGTTCGGGTCGACCGCCTTGCCGCCGTCGGGATGGATCTCGAAGTGCAGGTGCGGCGGCGTCGGCTCCGCGTCGCCGGTGTTGCCGACGTAGCCGAGCACGGTTCCCGCGCGCACGTGCTTGCCGTCGACCGCGTCCGGGCTGAACGCGGACAGGTGTGCGTAGAAGAACTGGTCGCCGGAATCGGCGTAGACCCACAGCCGGTTGCCGGAGATCTTCAGCGAGCCGACGTTCTGGACGGTGCCGTCGGCGACCGCCACCACCGGCGTGCCGAAGCTCGCGAACAGGTCGTTGCCCTGGTGGGAGCCGGTATCGGCGCGCGCGGCGCCGAATGGGCCGCCGATCCGCGTGTTCCCGCGCACGGGGAAGATGAACGCGGTCGAGCGCAGGCGCGATGTGTAGGCGGGCGGCTTGTTGACGTGCGGCTTCGGCTTCGGCGTCGCCGTCGCCTGGACCGTGGGCGTGGCCGTGCCGCGCGGGGTGGAGGTCGCGGTCGGCGTCGCGCGGGCCTTGCCGTCGCGCGCGGACGCCTCGACGTCGGCGACGAGCACGCGCGTGCCGTCATCGAGCTCGAGGCGCAGCCCGACGCCGCCGTGGTTGACCTCGACGGACCCGTTCGGCACGTTGAAGCGCTTGTCCGAGCTGACGTCGCCGATCCTCTTGCCGTCAATGGTCAGGTTCTCGACATCTCCGTCGTAGGTCACGTGGCCCTTGCCGTCGGCGCTCGCGCTGCGGCTCACGCGATCCGCGGTGACGAAGCCGTTGAGCAGGTCGAGGTCGCGTGCCGTGGCGTCAGCCTCCGCCGACGCGTCGCCGCCTCCGCGTGCTGCGGACGCGCTGACCGAGCCGCCTCCGAGCCCGATTCCCTTGGGCGTCTGGGAGGGTGCGCTGCGGCTCGCGTCCTGGTCGCCGGACGCGCGAACTTGAGCGACGGTGCCGAGCGTCCCGCTGACCACGGCGGCGCGCGCGCTCGCCGCCGGCGTGGACTGCGCGGGCGACTGGGACGCAAGGATCGCGGCGATCGCCGCCGCCGCGGCGAACGCTCCCGGAACACGAATCCTCACCCCCTGAGTGTGCCACGCTACCCTGCCCCCGCGACAGGCCGCTCTTGCCGGCAGGGGTGTTGGCGGGGCGGAGAAAGACGTCTCCTGCAGGGAGGGAGATTTGCGACGTCTCATCATGGCGCCGGCGCTGCTGGCTTGCCTGGTGCTGCCCGCGGCCGCTTCGGCCGCGCAGGTGCAGCGTCACGCCGCATCGCAGTCGGCGACCGCGGTCGCGTCCTATTGGACGCCCGCGAGGATGCAAGCGGCCAAGCCGGCCGACAAGGTGCTCGCCCCGTCGGGGAAGCTCAGGGCGGCCAAGCCGAAGGCGCCCAGGGCGTGGTCCTCGTTCGAGGTCACCACGCCGTATACGGACTTCCCGACCTCGACGCACGGGAAGGTGTTCTTCACGCTCGGCGGCGTCGACTACGTGTGCTCCGGCACCGCGCTGCTGAGCGGGAACAAGAGCGTGGTCTGGACCGCCGGCCACTGCGTCAACGAAGGACCCGGCGACTTCGCTTCATCGTGGGCGTTCGTGCCCGCCTACAAGGACGGCAGCGCGCCGTTCGGCGTGTTCTCCGCGACGAACCTCTACACGACGTCGGCGTGGGGAAACGGCGGCGACTTCTCGTATGACGAGGGCGCCGCGGTCGTCGGCCCGGCGAACGGGAGGTCTCTGACCGACGCGGTCGGCGGGCGCGGGATCTCGTTCAGCTACAACCGCTCGCAGCACTACCAGTCGCACGGCTATCCCGCGGCGCCGCCGTTCAACGGCGAGCGGCACTGGATCTGCGACTCGACGCTGGCGACGTCCGACAACTCGGCCGCGCCGGCGACGATGGGCATCGGCTGCGACATGACCGGCGGCTCCAGCGGCGGCGGGTGGATCGTCGGCTCGAACCTGTACTCGGTCAACTCGTACGGCTATTCGAACCAGCCGAACATCATGTACGGGCCCTATATGGACTCGGTCGCGCAGTCGCTGTACAACGCGGCTTCGGCCGGCTGAGCGGGCCGTGGGGCGGGCGCCAGCGCGCCCGCCCCCGCGGCCAGCGCCGCGAGCGCGAACGAATGCGTGACCGAGAGGCCGCCGACCGGCCCCGCCAGCGCGATCCCGGCGTCCCAGCACGACGTGATCGCGCCCACGGCCGCGCCGCGCCCGTCGAGCTCCACGAGCCAGCTCATCAGCGCGGGAAGGACGAGCGAGAGCCCCGCGCCGAGGACGATCAGCGCCGCCGGGTGGGGGACGAACGGCAGCGCGACGGCCTCGACGGCGATCGCGGCGCGGGCGACGCGTTGCGGCCCGTAGTCGTCGACCAGCCGGCTACCGAGCGCCCGCGTGACGACGAACGCGCCGGCGAAGAGGCCGAGCGCGAGGCCCGCATGGCCGGTGCGGGTGGAGACGAACGCGTTCAGCGTGCCGTAGCCGAACGAGGAGAGGCCGAGCAGGAGCCCGAGGCGCAGTGCCACGGGGGGAAGCAGGCGCGCGCGGGCGGCGCTCGCGCGATGCGGCGCGGAATGGCGCGGCGCGCGCGCGGTCAACGCCGCCGCGGTCAGCGCGGCCGCCGAGGCGAACCACAGTGCCGCGCCGCCCAACGCCGCCGCCAGCACCGGGCCCAACGCGAGCCCGCCCCACATGGACAGCCCGAAGTGGCCGATCAGGCGCCCGCGCCTCGCAGCCGGCGCCTGATCGAGCACGGCCACCAGCGCCCCCGTGAACAGCGCTCCCTCGCCGGCCCCGAGCACCAGCCTCGCGGCAGCCATCTCCGGCACCGTCCGCGCCGCCAGATGGCCCAGCGCGCCGAGCGCCACGAGCCCCGCTCCCACCCGCGCGACCGGCGCGCCGCGATCCGCCCAGCGCCCCGCGAAGGGACGCGCGATCGCCGTCGCCGCGGCGGCCAGCGTGACCAGCGCGCCGGTCGTCGCCGCGCTGCCGAGATCCAGCGCCGGCAACGCCTGGATCGTCGCGCCCAGGGCGAGGTACCCGCACAGAACGGCACTCCAGAGCCGTTTGATCGACATGGAACCGAACGGTACCATCTAGACGCAATGGAGCTCAACAGGCATAGCTGGGGCGACGGCGACGCACGCGTCCTGCTGATCCACGGCATCTCCGGGTCCGGCGCGACCTGGTGGGAGATCGCCGCCGGGATCCCGAACGCGACGGTCGTCGCGCCCGACCTGCGCGGCCACGGCGAGAGCCCGCGCGCCGGCGAGTACTCCGCCGCCGGCTTCGCGGAGGATCTCGGCAGCGGCTGGGACCTCGCGATCGGCCACTCGCTCGGTGGCCTGAACGCGGTCTGGGCCGCCGCGCACGATCCCGGCTTCACGAAGCGGCTGATCCTGCTCGACCCGGTGCTCGACCTCGACGACTTCGACGGGGTCACCCGGGCCAACGTCGACGAGGCGACCAACCCGCCGTCCGCGCAGCAGATCGCGCGCGAGAACCCGCATTGGCATCCCGAGCACGCGCGGCTGAAGGCGCTCGCGGCACGGCAGGCCGATCCGCACGCCGTCGAGCGCACGATGCACGACAACGCGCCGTGGGCGCACTCGCCGCTCGCGGACGCGCTGACCGTCCCGACGCTCGTGTTCGCCGGGCCGATGTGCTCGCCCGCCGTGGGCGCGGGCAACCCGCACGTCGAGACCCGCACCGTCCCGGGCACCGGGCACTCGCTCCACCGCGACCGGCCGGAGCTCGTGCTGGAATCGATCTGATGCCGGTGGCCAAGGGAGAGACGCTGGACCCGGCGGGAACGCGCGCGAAGCTCCTCGACAGCGCGACGCGGCTGTTCTACGAGCGCGGCACGCTCGCGGTCGGCGTCAACGAGGTCGCGGAGGCGGCCGGCGTGTCGAAGGTCACGCTCTACCGCCACTTCGAGAACAAGGACGAGCTCGTCGCCGAGTTCCTGCGCCGCCGCAGCGATCGGGTGTCCGCGTGGCTGCGCGACGTGTCCGCCAACGCCGCAGGCCCCGAGCGCGTGCTCGCGCTGTTCGACGCGCTCGAGCAATGGTTCGCGGAGCCGGCGTTCAAGGGCTGCGCGCTGGTCAACGGCGCCGTGGAGTCACGGGGCGTCGAGGCGGAGGCGCGCGCGATCGCCGCGCGCCACCTCGAGCGCCACCTGAGCCTGCTGCGCGAGCTGAGCGGTGACGAGGACATGGCCCGCAAGCTGCTCGTGCTCGTCGAGGGCGCGACGACCGTGGCGTTCGTCCGCGGCGACCCGCGCGCCGCCCGCGACGCGCGCGAAGTCGCGGCGGCGCTGCTGGGCGCGGCGTGACGCCGCATGGCCTAGTACCGCGAGCCGGGGATGCTGAACCTCTTCCCGTCGCGCAGGCGGTAGGAATCGCTCGTCGCGAGCGCCGCCCCGCCGGCCGCGCGTGAGATCACCACGCGCGCCGTACTCACCAGCCGCCCGCGATGTCGCAGTACGCCGCGCCCGCGCGCGTCGAGCTTCACGTGCGAAGCGTCGCGCCACATGAACCGCTCGCGCGAGTAGACCTGCAGCGTCGCCACGAGGCCGGGTCGCGCGACGACACTGACGCGGCGCCCCGACAGCCGCACGCGCAGGTCGACGTTCGTGGTCACCGTGACCGTCGCCGAAGCGCCAGTGCCCAACGCTGTCGAAGCCCGGTAGACCGTCGTCTCGTCCGGTCGCACCACCGCCGTGAACGTGCCGTCGGCCGCGGGAACCGCGGAGCCCGCCGGCTCCCAGTCCGCGCCGACGGCACGCTCGATGGCGACCGAAGCCGTCCCCGCCGGAGCACGCCCCGACAACGAGACCGCCTCGCCGGCGAACGCCTCCGCGCCCGACAGCGTCGCGGCCACCACGTCGACCTCGCCGGTCATGAACGGGTGCACTGTGCACACGAACGGTCGCGGTCCCACCGAGTCGAACGTGTGCGTGTAGAACAGCGACGACGACAGCGGCCCGGAGTCGAAGTCCGGGCCGTGGACGTCATGCGTCACCAGGTCGCCGTTGCGCCACAGCACCGAGTCGCCCGGGACGACGAGCACCCGGGCAGGCGAGAACGTCTTGCCGGGCATCGAGATCGTCGTCGTGTCCGCCGCCGCGCTCGCCGGGAAGGCGAGCGCGGCAAGCACGACGAGCGTTCTCACTTGACGGTGATCGTGCCCTGCATCCA
>Ga0070683_100004041_pt1 | contig 12015 bp, 9 predicted proteins | sample KBSC713LmetaG_FD_64662 | JGI IMG/M metagenome (GOLD analysis project Ga0070683, IMG submission 64662) | Corn rhizosphere microbial communities from Kellogg Biological Station, Michigan, USA - KBS C7.1-3L metaG | ecosystem: Host-associated > Plants > Roots > Rhizosphere ...
AGCGCGCGGACCTTCGCCGGCTGCGCCGTGGTGAGGAGCGGCGCCATCCACGACAGCGACGCCTTTCCCGGGCGCACGGTCATGTACTTGCCGAGCTGTCTTGCGCCGTCCTCGTTCTTGAGGAGCCCGGAGACGAAGTATTTGAAGTCGTCCTCGTCGTCGATCTCGTCGAGCGCCGCCATGATGATGTTCGGCTTCGTCGGATCGCCACGGGTCGCTCCCGCGTCTCGACCCAGAATCGCGTCGACCGCCGAGCTCGGCGACTTCGATCCGGCGGTGAACTCGTAGGAGTCCACGCTGGCGTCCGCGTGCTGCCGGATCATCGTGCGGATGCCCTCTTCGTCGAGCTTCGAGTGCTCGGCGATGGGGGATGCGCTCATGTAGATGTCGCGCGAGCCGTACGTGCCGTAGGTGCCGTACGGGTCGTAGCTCGAGAGCGCGCACTCGACGGTGCCCGACACGATCGAACGCGCGGGGATGTACGGGATGTGGAACGTCTGCGGCGTGCGGGTGCCGGTCGTGCCGCGGCGCTCGCTCACGGTGACCTCGACGTTGAACAAGGGCACCGTCGTCCCGTTCGCGACCTTGAGCGGCATCGGGCATTTCGCGTCGACGAGCTCGACGATCGGCCGCACGCGTCGCGCGAGCTCGAGGAGCCCGGAGACGTCCTCTTTCTCGTCCGAGTCCTTGCTCAGGGCGAGGATGCGCTTCGTCATCGCCTTCATCTCTTCGTCGGTGACGCGGCGGCGCGAGATGGCGCTCGCGTCGCTGGCGACGAAGAACATCGCGGCGAGCAGACCCATGACGAAGATAACACGTGTCCGGAATGTCATGATTTCGCCTTGGGCCGGAGGACGGCGTACTCGGGGTGCTCGCGGATGCGCTTGCGGACGCTCGTGGCGGCGTCGCCGTCGTGCGCGAGCGAGTGGGTGAAGGCCTCCATCATGAGGAGGAGGAGGTCGAAGCGGCGGCGCGACGGGTCGAGCGATTGACGGTTCAGCCGCCACCACTCGAGCGCGTTCGAATACTGCTGGTGCTTCAGGAAGGTCAGCCCGCGCTTCAAGATCTTCACGTCGTCGCCGTTGCGGTCGACGAGCGACGCGAGCGCGATACCCTCGACGACGATCTCCGTCGCGTCGCGCGCGAGCAAATCCTCGAGCTGGTCGAGCGACGGATCGGCATCGACCGCGCGCGCGAGCGCTGCTCCGAGCTCGGCGGGCGCGAGGGGTCCTGCGACCTCGAGCTCGCGCATGAGCATGTTGGCCTCGGCCTCTTCGTCCTTCTCGATGAGCGCGTCCGTCATGATGCGCGCGAGGCCGGCTTCGATGGCGCCGCCCTCTCCGCCTTCGCGTGCGAGCCCGCCGGCGAGCGCTCGCGGCGCGCGGCAGAAGGCACACGTCGAGCGTGCGGAGTCGAGCTCCTTCCCACAATTGGTGCAGCGGTCGATCATCCGCTCGCCGTCCGGCCGTCTTGGAGCGCTTGCAGCGGCTCGGCGATCTCGTCGGCGCCGAGGTCGATGGCCGACGTGTCGACGACGAGGGCGCCGCCCTTGTCCTTCTCGAGATCGGGTACGGGCAGCTTCAACGCCAGCGCGCGACGGAGGGAGGGCCCTCTCTTGATGTCGTCCTCCCCGCTCATGAGGGCAGCCACAGTATCCTCGATCCGGTGCGTGGAAAATACGCGCCGGAGGGCGAGATCTTCCCTGCTCAGCCCATGTCGGCGAACGCGAGCGTGACGGTGTCGGCCTTCTTCACCCAGCGAACCGTCGGCGTGACGCGGACGTGATTGCCTTGCGAGTCGACGATCTCGACGGTCTCGTCGGATGTCTTGTCGAGCGTCACGAGCGGTAGCGTGAGGTTCATCGCGCTGCCGCCGGCGCAGTCGAGGCCGTCGAAGCGGAGCGGTTGGATGTCGCCGAGGATCGCCGCGTAGCCGTCGCGACGGCTCGTCACCGTGAGCACGCCGGAGCTCTTGCTTCCCTGATCGAACGTCACCGTGCCCGCGACCTTGATCGTCTTCACCGCGCCTTCGATGCTGCCTTCCATCCCGGCGAAGGTTCCGATCGACAGTTGGAACTTCGAATGGCCGGACGAATCGCGATAGAAGCGCACTTGGAAGAGCGTCGAAGGATTCTGCGCGTGCGTCTCGAGGTGACTCGCCGCGAGCATCCGCGCGCCATCCCACTCGTGCTGCCGATAGGTCTGGCGGACGAGCACGCTCTGATCGGAGGTGACGTCGCTGCTCAGCGCGATGTCCTCGAACGCCGGGCACGGCTTCAAGATGTCCGAGCCGGCGGTCTGCGCTCCTTCGGTTTCGTTCGTCGAATCCGACGACGAAGGCGCCGCGCAAGCGGCAGAGAGAGCGAGACCGACGAAGATCGAGAGACGAACGATGGAGCGCATGCCGGCGACCGCTGCAAGCGTGAGACCACCTTGGCTTACATCTGCCTACCCACGAAATTGCGCAAAATTCTGCCCAGAGCCCCCACCGGAACCTGGATCTCGGACGAGTCAGCGCAGGACGATCTTCCCCACCTCTTCCATCACCCGCTTCTCGAGATCGCCGACGCGCTCGACGCTCACGTCGAGCGTGCGGACGACGGCGTCGAACTCGTCGCGGATGGCGCGGAGCTTCTTCGTCGTGTCGGCCGGCATGCGCGTCTCGGCGGTGCCGGCGAGACCTTGGATGTATTGTACACGCTCCTTCAGGGCGGCGAGCGTCGGGGGCTCCTGGCCGATCTCCGATTGGTGATCGAGATCGACGAGCACCGGGCGAAAGTCTTGGAAGCGGCCGAGCTCCTCGAGGAGGGCCGCGCGCACTTTCGGATCGACCATCGCGTCGCCGAGGAAACGGCTCGAGGCGGCGCGGAAGTGCGAGAGGAGAGCGGTGCGTTCGTTCTCTCGGCTGCGATCGAGCTCGAGGAGACGCCGCGCGAGACGGCTCGTCGAGCCCATCGCCACGGCGGCGTCGAGCCACTCGATGGCCTTCTCGCGCATCGCCGGCTTGCAGAGGTAATAGAGGACACCGAGCGCTGCGAGCACCTCGCGATGCCGCGGCTCGAACTGCAGCGCGCGGAACAGCCAGCGCGCCACCCGCGCGACGTCGGCGTCGCCGAGCGGTGCGTTGCGCTCGGCGAGGAGGCGCACCTCGGCGACGGCGAGCAGGAAATAGAGCGCGCGGAAGACTTCGACCTTCGGCGCGCCCGGCGGCAGCTTGTCGGCCTCGACGGCCGCGAAGAGGTACTCGTCCGCCGCCTGCTCGTCGGGCTCGGGCAGGTTCTCGGGTTGCCACGACGACAGAAGGGGAGGGAGCTTCCGGAGGATCTCGGCGTGCTCTTCTTCTTTGTGGAGGAGCAGCATCTCGTAGACCGTGCACGTCGTTTCGGCGATCCGCTTGCGCTCGGCGTCGAGGCCCTCGGCCGATTTCGCTTCGCGGACGAGCGCGATGCCCGCGCGCGCCTCGGCGAGCTTGTTCGAACGGAGGTCGCCGAGCACCGACGCGAGACGATGGCTCATCAGCGCCGCCGGGATCTCCTTCGTGAACACGCCGAGCTTCGTGACCTCGTCGAAGCACTTCGTCGCGCCCTCGAGATCCGCTTCGGCGAGACGACGTTCACCGTGACGTACGAGCGCGGCGCTGCGCGCCTTCTTCACCGGGAGCTCCCCCGAAGCGTCGAGCTGACCCGCGCGGGCATAAGCCTCCGCCGCTTCGCCGTACTTCTTGTCGCCGTAGTACGCCGCCCCGAGCGCGTAGTGCGCCTCCGCCATGTTCGGCGCCATCTGCGTGACGCGCGCGAGATCCTTCTGCGCGTCTTCGTGCTTGGCGAGACCGATCTGCGCGACGCCGCGCAAGAAGAGGAAGTCGATGAGCTCCAGCCCTTCGAGCTTTCCTTCTTCGACGGTCGCCGCCGCGCGCATCGCTTCGTCCCAGCGCTCGCCGTGCGCAGCGCGTGCCATGGCGTCGATCGGATCGAGCTTCGCGTCCGACGGCTTTCGTTTCAGCACCAACGTTCGCGGGTCGCCGAGGAGGAACACCGCCCCGAGCCCTACGAGCATGACGAGGAGCGATCCCTGGAGGAGCATGAGCTGCGTGTCGGCCCGCTTCCGCTCCATGTCCTCCTTGGTCAGGACATTGGTGGTCGCGCCCATCTCGACACGGAGCTGATCGATCTCCTTCTGCGTTTCGTCGCGCTTCGCTTCGAGCTCGGCGAGCTTCTTCGCCTTCACCGCATCGGTCTTCGGCGGCGTCGCATCGGGAACGTCCGCGCGCAGCGTCGACGCGTACGCCGCCACGCCACCGGCCAACACCGCTGCCGCGACCGCCGCGTAGAGCCGACGCGTGCTCGGGGCGAGCCCCTCTTCCTTCTCGGTTCGCACCGCGCGCACGCAGAGCACGGCGATGCCCGCGAGCACGACGAAGACGATCCAGAGCGGAATCAGCGGCGTCACGATCAGGAGCGGCTCTGTTTGACGATCGACGTGAGCTGCGAGATGGCGGCGCCGAGGGCTTCGTGGTCGTCGCGCGCGCGCGCCTGTGTGACCCGCGCGATGAGATCGAGGATCTCGCGCTGCTTGCCCGCGGGAAGCGACGGCAACACCTCGTGGGCGGACAAGACTAGCTGCGCGACCGGATCGGCCGGAGCTGCGCGTGGCTGGATGGTCCCTTGAGAGACCATCTCCGCGAGGTCGACGCGTTTCTTCTCCGAGTAGCCGCCCTCGCGCTTCAACTTGATGGGCGTGACCTTGCCGGTCTGGAGATGCTTTATCTCGCCCTGGAAGATCCCGTCGGCGTTCAGCGCGAAGGTGATCTCGAAGCGGTGCGCGCCCTGCTTCTCCGCCGAGAGCCCATCGATGACGACCTCGCCGAGCTTCGTGTTCGCCGATGCCTGCGCGCTGTCGCCCTGATAGACCGGCACCTGGATCGTCGTCTGGTTGTCCTTCGCCGTCGTGTAGCCGCCGCGCACGACCTTGTGCGGGATGACGTGATCCTTCGGGATCAGCGGATCGTAGATGTCGTCGACGAGGCCGACACCCATGGTGTGGCTGACGACGTCCTTGATGTTCGTGTTCGCCATCGCCTCGGGAACGGCGGCGCTCTTGTCGATGGTGAGCGGGACGTTGTCGAGGATCTCGGCGCCCATCGACGGGTCGTAGTTCAGCGCCATGCGCGCCGCGCCCATCGCGACGATCTCGTCGGGGTTGAGGTTCGACTTCACCTCCTTCTTGTAGCGATCGGCGAGCAGCTTCCCGACGGTGGGGATCTTCGAAGAGCCACCCACGAGGATGAACGCGTCGATGTCGTCGAGCTCGAGGCCATGCTGGTCCTTCGCGCTCTTCAAAGCGACGTCGACCTCGCTCATCGTCCGCGCGAGGAGCGGCTCGATCATCTTCTCGAAGGTCGCGAGGTCGAGCGTGTACGAGATCGAGTCGACCTCGGGCGTCGGCGCGTCCATCGTGACTTCCTGCGACGACTGCTGGTTGCAGAGGTCGACCTTCACTTCTTCCGCGAGGAGGCGCAGCTTGCCGACGAGCTTTCCGTCTTTCGAGAAGTCGCGCCCGTGCTCGGCCTTCATCTTCTCGAGGATCCAGTCGGTGATCTTCTGATCGATGTCGCCGCCGCCGAGGCGCGCGTTACCGCCGGTGCCGAGCACCTCCACCGTCTTTTCGTTCTCGATGCGCACGACGGAGACGTCGAACGTGCCGCCGCCGAGGTCGTACACGACGAACGTCTGCCGTTCGCCCGACTCGAGGCCGTACGCCACCGCCGCCGCGGTCGGCTCGTTCATGATGAGGCGCGGGTTGAGGCGAGCGAGCTTGGCCGCTTCGCGCGTGGCGTTCTTCTGCGACTCGCGGAAGTACGCGGGGACGGTGATGACCGCGTCGTGGACGGGCGCGCCGATCATCTTCTCGGCGGCTGCTTTGAGCTCCTTCAAGATGTGGGCGGAGATGAACTCCGGGTCGAAGGAGTCGCCGGCGGCGGCGGCCATCGCCTTGCCCGCGCCTTTGACGTTCTCCCCCATCATCCGCTTGACCTCGAAGATGACGCCGCCGGGATCGTTGGCGAGCTTCTTCTTCGCGCTCTTGCCGACGACGACCTCGCGCTTCGGCGACACGTAGACGACCGACGGCATCGTCCGCTCGTTCTGCCGGTTCGGGATGACGAGGACGTCCTGCTTGTCGAAGTTGTAGGCGGCGACGACCGAGTAGGTCGTGCCGAGATCGATTCCGATGACGCGATGGTACCCAGCCATGTCTTGTCCCTCGTCTTACGCGATCGAGCGGCGGAGTGTACCCTGCCTCGTGATGACGCGTATCGCTGGACTCTTGCTGTTTCTCCTGCCCCTTGCGTGCGGCGGACCAAAGCCCGTGGTGCTCCCGGAGCCGTCCGTTTCCGGCGCCATATCGCCCGCGGACAGGTGCTTCGCGCTCGCCACCATCAAGCGAGGAGGGCGAGCCGACGCGCCGTCGACGATCTCGGTGAAACAAATTCTCGTGCGCTATTCCGGCGCCCTGGAAGCGGGTGCGGACATCACGCGCACGCGCGCGGACGCTTGTCTCCGTGCGGAGGAAGCCCGGAAGAAGCTCGCGGGCGGGGCCGACTTCGACGACGTGGCGAAGACGTACAGCGACGACAAGCGCGATCTCGGATCGATCACCCGCGCCAAGGTCGCGCCGCAATTCGCCGACGCCGCGTTCGAGCTCGAGCCTGGTTACGTGAGCTACGTCGTCGAGACGGACGCCGGCTTCCACGTGATCATGCGCACGGACTGAGGCCCTATGGGCCGAGTGACGCCTCCACGGACTTCGCCCACTCACGCAGCATTGCTTCGCGTTCGGACCTCGCCTCCTGCAGACCCCATGAGACGAGGAGGATCGGCGATTTGCCATCGGGCTTCGCGACCGCAAGGAACAAGTCGAGGCCGCCGTCGGGACAACAATGCTCGACGATCGACGCGGGCTCTTTCTTCGCGACGCGATACGCGAACGCCGTCGCGGAAGCATCTCTCCTCTCCCAACCTGCGATGGGTGCGACTATCGCCGCGGACGTGTATCCGCTGCGCGCATCGAAAGCGACGGGATACGTCTGGCGTTCGAGCTCACTGCTCGAGGAAGCGACCGGGCGCCATCCGTCGCCCGGAGGGGGCGGCATCGTCCATCGCGCGGGAGTGGGGTTGCGGGCGGGGGCGGGGGCGCACGAGAGTGTCAGCGCCAGTGCGAGTGCCGCTTTCATTTCGAGAAACGCTTCAAGACTGCGTCGAGGTCTGCGTCGATGTCCGGCGACCACAGCGGGATCGATTCGGGGGAGGGGAAGACGCCGTCGGCGCCGAGCTCTTCGACGAGCCACGCCCCCGCGAGGTTCGCGCGCTCCCGGAGCTCGAAGCGGCGATCGGCGCGTGCGGGTTGCACGGTGAGGAGCTCGTTTTGCGGATGCTTCGCGTCGTACTTCACGCGCGCGCGCGGCGTGCCGATCTCTTCTTCGATCTCCTGGAGCCGCGTCATCTCCGCTTCCGCGGCGCCGAAGTCGTCGTCGCCGCGCGAACGCTTGCTCTGCTGGGCTTTGCTGCGCTTCGCGAGGACGAACGTCTTGATCTCGTCGGTCGTCGAGAGCGGGCTCACGCCGAGACGCGCGTAGGCGTTGTTCGGATCGACGACGAGCTTGCCTCTGGCGCGGGGCCTCATCGGTCGGTGCCTTTCATGTGGCCGAGATCGGCGTCGAGGCGATCGCGGAGCTCTTTGATGCGCGCGTGGCCGGCGCCTTCTTTCGTCGCGAGCTTCGTCTCGAGGATCTCGATCGCGTCCTCCATCTTCTCGAGCGCCTCGGTGCGGCTGCCCTGATCGAGGAGGCGGCGCGCGAGACGCGCGGTGAGGAACGCGCGCGAGTAGGCGTATTCGAGCTCGCCTTCGAGCGAGGTGGGTCGGAGCGGGACCAGGATCTCTTGCGCGGCGTCGAGGTCGTTGTCGCGGAGCTTCCGAGTCACTGCGGCGAGGCCCATCTTGAAGCGGAGATCGGGCCATTTCTCGACGAGGCTCTTCGCGCTCGGATGACCCGACGCGCGGAGCTTATCCATCGTCGCATCGGCGTCGGCGAAGCGATCGAGACGAAGGAGGAGCATCGCGCGCAGGCGGAGAGCGCGTGCGTCGCTGAGCGCGCGCTCTCCCGCGGAGTCGAGCATCGCGAGCGCCTGCGCAAAGTCGCCGCGACGCTCGAGACGCGTGGCTTCGGTGATCGTGTCGGCGAACGCGAGCTCCACGGAGAACGCGTCGATGCGGCGGAGGAGGACGGCCGCCTCCTTCTTCGAGGGCTCGTGCAGCTCCTCCGCCATCTGCGCGACCGCACGCGCACGGCGCGCGACGACCGGATCGGCGAGCGCGGTGGCGAGGCGACCGGCCCACGGCGCGCGCAGCGTCGGCAGCGCGGCGATGTCGTCCTTCGAGACGGCGGCCGCGAGGAGGACTCGCGCGAGATCGAGGAGACACGCCTCGGGTGCGCGCGCTTCGGCGATGACCGTCGAGGCTTCACGCCACGCATCCTTGACCTTGCCCGCCGCGAGCGCGCCTTCGATCGCCGACCGCGTGCGTTCGAGGAGCGCTTGATCCACGTCGTCGGCGAGGGGCTTCAGCGCCGCGCGATGCAGCTGGTGGGTGCACGTGTCGTGAGCGACCCGGAACGCCTGCTCTGCACCTTTGCGGTCACGCTTCGCGAGGAGCGCGCTCCCGCGGAGGTACTGGAGCGCGTAATGCGGGGTGTCGAACGCGTCCGCTTCGATTTCGGGCAGCGCCGCGCCGAGGGCGCCCGCGAGATAGACCTCGACGGCGCTCCAGTGCTTCTTCGCGAGGAGCTCGAGGCCCATCACCTCGACTTCGAGGAGCCGCGCGCGGACTTGCGCCTTGCGCGTCAGGCAGCGACCGATCGCGCGCGTGCACCACGACCGGGCGTCGCCGAAGCGTCCCCCTTGGCAGAGCGTCCGCGCGAGCTCTTCGTAGAGCTGCACCGACGACGGGAATTTCTCGATGTCCGCTTCGAGGCGATCGATGCGAGAGAGCGCGCGGCTGTCGTCCTCGTCGAGCTCGGCGACGCGTGCGCCGGTTCGCGCGTTGCCGGCGGCGTTGTTCTTCTTCTTCTCGTCGAGGATGCGCTGGATCTCTTCGATGCCCTGCTGGAACGGCGTGTCCTTCGAGCCGGCGATGCTCGTGAAGCGGGCGACGCACGCGCGCGCCTCGTCGTAGAACTCGCCGATCGTCGAAACGCGCGCCGCGACGTACTCGACGCGGGCGTACGACGGATCGCGATCGCGCGCGCGATCGAGGATGCCGAGTGCGCGCTCGATGTCGGGACGGCCGAGCGCCGGCGTCGCGTCGAGCCGGCGCGTCGTCAGCGTCACGAGGAGCTCCGCGCCGAGTCGGCCGGCGAGCTTGGTGCGCGCGGCCTGATCGATGAGGAGCCGGCCGTCGTGCGCGTCCAGCGTCAGGCGGACGAACGCGTTGAAGAGCTGCGCGTTCGAGAGCTCGCCGTTGCGCTCGCGCACGATGAGCTCGTCGATGGCGCGCTCTTCGAGGAACGGCACGGTCGCGTCGATGGCGTCGATCACCTCGTCGACGAGGTCGGGCCTCTTCGGATCGACCGCCCACTTCCACGCGATCGTCGCGAGGTCGGCGATCGTGCCCGCGTACTCGACCTCGAGCGCGAGACCGTGCGCGTCGTCGGTCTTGGTCCGCTCCGCGTACGCGGTCGCGCCGGCGGGAAACGCCTTCACGCGCGCAGCGATGGCGTCCGCGAGCGACCGGCCTTCTTCGGGCACGAGCACCGCGAGCGACTCCGCGGCGAGGCAGAGGCCACGCATGCGCGCGCGATGGGTCTGCCGGTCACGTGGTTCGAGGAGGATCCGGTGCGGGCTCGGCCCGAGGGCGAGATGACGGAAGACGAGCTCGGCGCGTCGATGATGGATGAACTGGCGGAGCGCCTCGGGATCCTCGTCGATGCGCTTCTGGTTCACGACGAGCTCGGTCTCGTCTTTCTCGACGACGACATGGAACACGCCCCACTTCGCACCCGCGGCCTCCGTAGGTGTGAGGCGCGCCTGCTCGGCGAACATGCGATGCGGCTTCGCGATCCGGCGCGCGGTCTCGGCGTCGAGGCATCCCGAGAGCGCGAGCCGATAGTGCAGCCGATCGAGATCGGCCCACGCCTCGTGCTGCGCGTCGTCCGCCATCGCGGTGAGGAGCGCCGCGCGATTCTGCAAGTGCGCCGGCTCGTGCGGCTCGAGGCGCGTCGCGACCTCGACGAACCTGAGCGCCGCGTTCCAGCGTTCGTTCGATGCCTCGACGACCGCCGCGCGCGTCAGCTCGGCGACGTACACGCGCCGGACCGCGGGGCGATTCTCGTAGGTGCGATGCAGCGCGGCGACCTCGCGGAGCACGTCGCCCTCGGTCGCCTCGTGCAGCTGCTCGACGTAGAGCGAGAGGACGAGCTGCTCCGCGCGCGAGCCCGGCTTCGTGTCCGCGAGCGCACGCGCGAGCTCCTCGCGCGAGGCGAGCGCCCACGTCGCCGCCTGCCGCACGAGCGCTTCGTGCTTCGATCCCTTCTCGAGGACCGGGCGTACTTCGAGGTTCTGCCTCACGACCTTCGCCGCTTCTTTCGGGCGGGCGACGATGCGCTTCACGAGGAGGTGCGTCCAAGCGACCGCCCAGCTCGCATCGCGCGGCAACGTCTGCGAGCGCGTCTCCGCTTCCTTCAGCTGCGGGCGGAGCTGCGCGTCGGCTTGGAGAAACGCCGCGTCGATCCGCGTCGGATCCGCGGCCGCGAGGTCCTTCGCGATGTTCGCCGCGCGTCGGTCCTCGCCGCTCTGCAACGTCGCGAGCGCGCGCACGGTGCGTGCGAGCGGCAAGTCCTTCACCGGTCCGAGCCCTTCGATCGCCGCGAGCGCTCGCTCGTGTTGTCCGAAGCGCAGGCAATGAAGGGCGAACCGAACCTGATGGAGCGGGTTGAGCGGCTCGAGACGCGCCGCCTCGAGCGCCTGAGCCGCGCCGCGATCGAACCCGTCGCTGAAGCGGGCCGCAAGGCTCGACGCCTGGGCGTAACGATGACGGCCCTCCGGCCCCGTCGCGCGCTTCTTCAGCTCGGCGAGCGCCGCCGGCCAGTCGATGCGGCCGAGATTCATCGCGATCGTCCTATCATGGGCGGATGGCGGAGGGCGGTGTCGATGAGCGCGTCGCGAAGCTGACGCTCACCGAAGAAAAGCACGGCCTCGCGCTGAACGAGACGATCACCGCACGCACGCTCGCGCGATCGGATCTCGACACGACCATCGCCGATCCGCGCAGCGTGGGTAGTGTCGCCGATCTGCCTCGCATCACGGTCGATACGCGCGAGCCAACGGCTTCTTCCCCGTCGCTCACCCCGACGACCGCCGATCTCGCGATTCTGTCGACCATCGGCGAAGGCGGCATGGGGCGGGTCTATCTCGCTCGCCAGCGATCGCTCGGCCGCGAGGTGGCGTTGAAGACGCTCAAGCCCGACGCCAACCCCGTCGCCGCGCATGCGCTCCTCGTCGAAGCGCGCATCACCGGCCTCCTCGAGCACCCCGGCGTGATCCCGGTGCATGCGCTCGGTGTCGACGGCGCCCAGAAGCCGGTCATCGTCATGAAGCGCGTCGACGGCGTCGATCTCGCGACGCGCCTCGCCGGGCAGCCGCAGCGCGCGGAGAAGCTCGTCGCCGTCGTCGAAGCGCTCGTGCAGGTCTGCCGCACGCTCGAGTTCGCGCACGCGCGCGGCATCATTCATCGCGACATCAAACCGGAGAACATCATCGTCGGCGCATTCGGCGAGGTGTACCTGCTCGACTGGGGCATCGCGACCACGACACAGGACGCCGCGAAGCACACGAATGACATCGTCGGTACGCCGGTCTACATGGCGCCCGAATTGGTCACCGGCGAGGCCGCGGACGAGCGTACCGACGTCTACCTCCTCGGCGCGACGCTGCACGAGGTCCTCACCGGTCGCCCGCGCCACGAC
>Ga0070683_100004043_pt1 | contig 12014 bp, 13 predicted proteins | sample KBSC713LmetaG_FD_64662 | JGI IMG/M metagenome (GOLD analysis project Ga0070683, IMG submission 64662) | Corn rhizosphere microbial communities from Kellogg Biological Station, Michigan, USA - KBS C7.1-3L metaG | ecosystem: Host-associated > Plants > Roots > Rhizosphere ...
CTCAAGCCGCCCGCACAATACTGGGGAGGAACCGTCGCGTCTCAGCCGACCGGAACCTACGGCATTGTGAGCGCAGTCGATCTCTCGACCGGCAAGATCGCGTGGCAGACCAAGCTCGCGAAGCCGGTGATCAGCGGACTCGTTGCGACCGCCGGCGGCATCGTGTTCACCGGCACGTCGGACAAGCACGTCATCGCGCTCGACGCCAAAACCGGAACACAGCTGTGGAGCGCGGATGTCGACGCGGGCGTAAACGCCCCGCCGATCAGTTATGAGGTTCACGGCGTTCAGTACGTCGCGGTTGCGGCGACGGGACTGATGACGCTCAACACGCCGCGCGGCGACGAGATGATCGCGTTTGCCCTTCCGCATGAAGGCGCGGCAGGCGCGGGAATCCCAAGTGTGCTCGGATCGCATCCGGACAGCACTCAGGTCAAGGGAAAGAAGCCATGATCGGCCGAGCGATGATGATGATCGCGGTGCTTCCGGCGGCGCTCGCCGCGCAGGGAAGACGCGCGCAACAACCGACTGGGCCGGGAACGAGTCCGCCGGGAATCAAGACGCACGACGACCTGCAGCCCGCGCAGCTTCCGCCGCTCCCCGGCGGGATGACGATCGAAACGATCGTGCAGGGGGACAGCATCTATCATGGCAAGGGGAATTGTTTCGTGTGCCACGGCATCGAAGGGGAAGGCGCGCCCGCCGCCGGCGATGCGGTCACGGTCGCGCTGAACTATGCGCAGCCCGAGTGGCGGTCGATCGATTCGCTCATCGATGCGGGGATTCCGCAGGTGTTGACACGAAGCCCGATTCAAATGCCGCCGCGCGGCGGCAAGTCGAATCTGTCGGACGACGAAGTGAAACGCGTTGCAGCGTACGTGTGGGCGATCAGCCAGACGCGCGGCGAGCCATGGCCCGGCGGACATCCGTCGCATGCGGGCATGGTGCCCGCCGGCGCGGCGAAGGGAACGGCGACGCGCGCGCTCATTCGTGAATACCCGCCCGCTGGGCGCAGGCCGCCACGATGAGACGCTCAATCGTTGGGGGTTTCGTCGTGGCGTCGGCTTTGGGCGCATGCATGGGTACGCACGACGCTGGCTTGTCCGCATCGAAGGTCGAGCGCGCGGCGGGGGGCGTTGCCAACGAGCCGCGCGCGACGATCGCCGCGGGCACGGTCACGAGCCCGTCGGGCGAATGGCACATGCAAGGAAACAACAGCGCGCTCACGCGCTATAGCGATCTCACGGAGATCAACACGTCGACGGCGAAAAATCTCAAGCTCGCGTGGATGTTCTCGACGGGCGCGCTTCGCGGCCATGAAGGTGCGCCGCTCGTCGTGAACAACACGATGTATCTCGTCGGGCCGTATCCGAACATCGCGTACGCGATCGATCTCACGAAGCCGGCGACGGTGAAGTGGATGTATCGCTCGAACACGGACCCGTGGTCGGTCGGCGTCGCGTGCTGCGACGTCGTCATCCGAGGCTGGACCTACGATTCCGGAAAGCTGTTCTACAATCTCCTCGACGATCGAACCGTGGCGCTCGATGCGAACACCGGAAAGCTCGTGTGGGAGACGAAGCTCGCCGACGTGAACGAAGGGATCACGATGACCATGGCGCCGTTCGTCGCCAAGGGGAAAGTGTACGTTGGCAACTCCGGCGGTGAGATGGGCGCACGAGGCTGGCTCACCGCTCTCGATGAGAATTCTGGAAAGATCGTCTGGCGGGCCTATAGCACCGGCGCCGACAGCGACGTCAAAATCGGGCCGCGCTTCCATCCGTTCTACCCGAAAGACCGAGGCAAGGACTTAGGCCTCACTTCGTGGCCTCCCGATGGGTGGAAGCACGGCGCCGGCACTGTGTGGGGGTGGATTTCCTATGACCCGGCTCTGAACCTCATCTACTACGGAACGTCGAACCCCGGTCCGTGGAATCAGGATCAACGTCCGGGCGATAACAAATGGACGTCGACGATCTTCGCGCGCGACGCCGAGAGCGGCGATGCCGTCTGGGCGTATCAAGTGACGCCGCACGATCTGTGGGATTATGACGGCGTCAATGAGAACATTCTCGTCGACCTCCCGATCCAAGGACGCACGCGGAAAGCGCTCGTGCATTTCGATCGCAATGCCTTCGCGTACACGATGGATCGCGAGACGGGCGAGGTCTTGGTCGCGCAGCCCTTTGCCAATCTGAATTGGTCGACCGGCGTCGACCTCAAGACGGGCGTTCCCGCTGTCGTTCCGTCGAAGCGCACGCATCAAGGCGCGACGGTGCAGAACATCTGTCCGCCCGACATCGGTGGAAAGGATCAGCAGCCGGCGGCGTTCTCGCCACGCACCGGGTTGTTCTACGTGCCGACGAACAACGAGTGCATGGACTACACCGGCGTCGAGGTGAGCTATATCGCCGGCACTCCGTACTGGGGCGCGGCGATGCAGCGGCATGCGGGCCCCGGTGGAAATCGCGGCGCGTTCATCGCGTGGGACGCGACGACCGGGAAAGCAGTTTGGTCGGTTCCCGACAAGTTCATCGTGTACAGCGGCGCGCTTGCGACGGCGGGCGACGTCGTCTTCTACGGAACGGTCGACGGTTGGTTCAAGGCGCTGGATGCGCGCACGGGGCAGGAGCTCTGGAAGTTCCACTGCGGCTCGGGCGTGATCGGCGCACCGATGAGCTACAAGGGCCCGGACGGAAAACAGTACGTCGCGATTCTCACCGGCGTCGGAGGAGCTGCCGGAGTCGACTCGCATGTCGATGGCTACCCGGCCGAAGGAGGAATGCTATATGTCTTCTCCCTGTGAGCTCGGCGGTCGGGTGACGATGGCGTTGATGCTTCCGGCGATGGTGCTGGCGGTGTCGGCAACGCCCCGGCTTCGGACGACGCGTTCGCCGCAACACGTCCTTCGTGTGTGCGCGGACCCGAACAATCTCCCCTTCTCGAATCGCGCGGGCTCCGGCTACGAGAATCGAATCGCGTCGCTCATCGCGCACGACCTCGGCGACAGCGTCGAGTACGCGTGGTGGCCGCAGCGGCGTGCCTGGGTGCGCAACACGATCACGGCCAACAAGTGCGACGTCGCGATCAGCGTTCCGGCCGGATTCGGTCAGCTGCTCACGACGCGTCCGTATTATCGCTCGACGTACGTGTTCGTCTCGCGCGCCGACCGGCACTACGAGCTGACGTCGCTCGACGATCCTCGCCTGCGAACGCTGCGGATCGGTCTGCACTTCATCGGGACCGACTACGACAATCCGCCTCCGGCGCACGCACTCGGCGATCGGGGAATCGTGCGGAACGTCGTGAGCTTCAGCATCTACGGGAACTACTCCGATCCCAATCCGCCCGCTGAGTTGATCGAAGCCGTGGCGAAGGGAACTGTCGACGTCGCGGTCGTGTGGGGACCGCTCGCGGGGTATTTCGCGAAACGGTCTCACGTGCCGCTGGCAATTACGCCCGTCGTTCCGTCGACGGATGCCCGCACCGGAACCGTGTTCGCGTTTCCGATCGCGGTCGGGGTGCGAAAGGATCGAGCGGGGCTCCGCGATTCGGTTCAACGGGTTCTCGATCGCGATGACGGCGCCATTCAGCGAATCGTTCAAGAGTTCGGAATTCCCGTTGTCGGGCGCTACTGAGATGGCGACGCCGAGTGTGAGAATGAGTGTGAGAATGCTCATGACGAGTTGCGTCGCGATCTTTGTCGCCGCTGGCGCCGGGTGCAAGCCACAGCAGCCTGCCGGCGCGAGCGTCTCGCAAGTACCGACAACGCGAACCCCCCAAGTGTCCTACGTCCTTCGCGCTCCCGAAGGACCGGTGCCGACGCTCGCCGTCAGCCAAGTGCAGACGTCGGTGTTCGATCCGTACGCCCGCAACCAAGGCGCGATCGAAGAAGGCCGCTTCCTCTATGTGCGAATGAACTGCGCCTATTGCCACGGCTTCGACGGCACGGGCGGCATGGGCCCTGATCTCACCGACAATCAATGGCGATACGGCGCGAGTGACGTCGACATCTTCAACTCGATCTACCGCGGGCGCGCGCAGGGAATGCCTGCGTGGGGAACGATCCTTCCGGACAACGAGATCTGGCAGCTCGTAACCTATGTGCGCTCACTCGGAGGTGCGAATCCGCACCGCTACCGCGGCGTTGGGCATGGGAGCGAGGACGTCACGCGCAAGTCGGCCGTCAACTCGACGCTCCACTGATGACGCCGACCATGAGCATTCGTGGCTTTGATCCAGTGCGAACGACGCTCGTTGCGTCGCTGGCGATCATCTGCTGTGCCGCCTGCTCTGCATCGCGGAGTGAGGCTGGCGACGTCGACCTCGTGCATCGCGACAAGGATCCGGGGCAATGGGCGCAGCAAGGCAGCGACTATGCACTGACTCGATACAGTCCGTTATCGAAGCTCGATACGTCGAACGTCGCCGGGCTTCACGTCTCGTGGACGTTCTCGACTGGACAGATTCACGGCCACGAAGGCACCCCACTCGTCGTCAACGACGTGATGTACATCGTGACGCCGTTCCCGGATCAAGCGTATGCGCTCGATCTCAAGAAGCCCGGAACGGTGAAATGGAGCCACACGCCTGCGACGAATCCGTGGGCGGAGGGCGTCGCGTGCTGCGATGTGGTGAATCGCGGTTGGGCGTACGCGAACGGAAAGCTCGTCTACAATCTGCTCGACGATCGCACCATTGCACTCGACGCCGGCGACGGACATGAGATCTGGGAGACGAAGCTCGCCGACGTGAACCGTGGCATCACGATGACGATGTCGCCGCTGATCGTGAAGGGGCTGGTGATCGTCGGTAATTCCGGTGGCGAGATGGGCGCGCGGGGTTGGATCGCGGCGCTCGATCTCTCCGACGGCAAGGAGCTCTGGCGCGCGTACACGACCGGTCCCGACAGCGACGTCAAGATCACCTCGAAGACACACAACTTCTATCGAAACGATCAGGGGAAAGATCTTGGCGCGACGAGCTGGCCGAACGATGCCTGGAAGCATGGCGGCGCCACCGTATGGGGTTGGATCTCCTACGACCCTGAGCTCGACCTCATTTATCACGGAACGTCGAATCCTGGACCCTGGAACGGTGATCAACGTCCGGGGGACAACAAATGGTCGTCGAGCGTGTTCGCGCGCGATCCTCGAACGGGAGAAGTGCGGTGGGCGTACCAATTCACGCCGCACGACACGTGGGACTACGACGGAGTCAATGAGAACATTCTCATTCCGCTCACGGACGGCGGACGGACGAGAAAAGCGCTTGTTCACTTCGACCGCAATGGGTACGCGTACACGATGGATCGCACGACCGGTGAGATCATCACTGCCGCGCCATTCGTCGCGCAAAACTGGTCGACCGGCATCGATCGCACGACGGGGGCGCCGATCGTCGTCAAAGAGAAAGAGGCACACCAGGGCACTGTAACAAACGACATCTGTCCGTCGACGTCCGGCGGAAAGGACGAAGAGCCGTCCGCCTATTCGCCAAAGACAGGGCTCGTGTACGTGCCGGCGATCAATGTCTGCATGAACAAAGGCGAGCACCAAGTGCAGTACATCGCCGGTACTCCGTACATGGGCTCCAACTTCCCAGCGGTCCCCGCTCCCGGCGGTTTCAAGGGCGCGCTGATCGCCTGGGATCCGAAAACCGCGAAGGAAGTGTGGAGCGTGAAGGACACGAACTATCCCGTCTACAGTGGCGTGCTGACGACGGGTGGCGATCTCGTGTTCTATGGAACGCTCGATGGCTGGTTCCGCGCACTCGACGCGCGCACCGGTCGGGTGTTGTGGCAACAACAACTTGGATCGGGAATCATCGGTGGACCGATGACCTACATCGGTCCGGACGGCAAGCAATACATCGCCGTATTGAGTGGAGTTGGCGGAGTTGGCGGCGTGTACGCGAAGACGCCCACCGCCCCACCGACGGGAGGGATGCTCTACGTCTTCAGTCTTTGAGCGTGTGCGAATCAGCGCAGTCGCGCTGGTCGTCGTCTCGTGCAGCGCGCAGGGCGTGCGCTACAACGAGGGCGGGGAGATCGACCACGTTCCTCCGCCGCCGATTCCGTTCTTGAGCGGAGCCGCGGCGGTTCCGGAAGGACCCTATCCCGGAATCGCTGTCAGCTCGATCGAGGGAACGACTTCCAATCCGTATGCCGGCGACAGCGCGTCGGTCGGACGGGGACGACAGCTCTTTGTCGCGATGAACTGCACCGGGTGTCACGGCTACGAGGCGAAAGCGGGCCTCATGGCGCCGAACCTCGTCGACAACTACTGGCGGTACGGTGGTAGCGACGCCGACGTCTTCAGCTCGATCTACAATGGCCGTGCTCGAGGCATGCCGGCGTGGGGCGCGGTGCTTTCGCACAATCAGATCTGGGACGTCGTGAGCTACGTGCGGTCGCTCGGCGGAATGACGGGGCCGCGCGTTCCCGGCGCTCTCAATGAGAATCCTGGTAAGGCACAGACGCCAACGCCGCAGAACAAGCGCCAACCATGAGCCGCACTCGGTGACGATATGCAATCGGGGATGAACATTCTCACGAGCTCAGGGCCGGTCGCGGCCGCGCAAGCGCGACTCGGATGGTGGCTCATGATCGTGTCGGTTCTCGTGATCCTCGTCGTGGGGATTCTCGTGCTCGTCGGTGCCTTTCGCTCCGACGACGGAGACAGGCGAGCGATCGACCGGCGAGGCGGCGGGATCAAGTGGATTGTGGTTGGTGGAATCATCGTCCCAGCCATCATTCTCGTGCTGACGCTCTCGTTCACCGTTGCGACGGAAGTCGCGACGGCCGCGCCGCCAGCCGATCCGTCCGTCACAATCGAAGTCATCGGACATCGCTGGTGGTGGGAAGTGAAGTATGCCGGCGCTCCGGCGCACACAGTCGTGACGGCGAACGAGATCCACATTCCGGTCGGCGCTCCGGTACGCGTCCAGCTGAGCAGCGCCGACGTCATTCACAGTTTTTGGATTCCGCAGCTCGCGGGGAAGACGGACGTCATCCCCGGACAGCGAAACGTGATGTGGCTTCAGGCGAACAAGGCTGGGATCTATCGCGGTGCGTGCACCGAGTACTGCGGGCTCCAGCACGCGAACATGGCTGCGTTCGTGGTCGCGGAAACGCCGGCGGCGTTTCGGCAATGGCTGCAAACACAAGCCGACAGCGCGGCCACTCCAACCGATCCCGATGCCGTCGTCGGTCTTGGCGTGTTTCAGCGCTCGGCCTGCGGTGCGTGCCATGCGATTCGAGGCTCCGAAGCGCTCGGCCACGTCGGTCCGGAGCTGACACACCTCGCCAGCCGAATGACGATCGCGGCCGGTGCATTAGAGAATACTCGCGGAAACCTCGCCGGATGGATCGCGAATTCGCAGGCGATCAAACCCGGGAACGACATGCCTGTCATGGCGCTGCGTCCTGCCGATCTCCAGGCACTCGTCGCGTACCTCGAAACGCTGAAATAGGAGTCATCCGTGGCGACGACGACTGTTCCCGGCCAACTGCCCGAGCGATTGACGCGAATCTGGGAGACCGCTCCCGGACTCTACGGCGTCTTGGCGACTGTCGACCACAAGACGATCGGCAAGCGATATCTCGTGACATCGATGCTCTTCTTGCTCATCGGCGGCGCCGACGCGGCGATCATGCGCCTGCAGCTCACGCATGCCGACGCGCATATCGTGAGTCCAGAGACGTACAATCAGCTCTTCAGCATGCACGGCATCACCATGATTTTCTGGTACGCCGCACCCGTGCTGTCCGGGTTCAGCAACTATCTCTGGCCGCTCATGCTCGGCGCGCGAGATATGGCCTGCCCGCGGGCGAACGCATTGAGCTATTGGACATTTCTCATGTCCGGTGTGTTCCTGTATACCAGCGTTCTCGTGGGACAAGTCCCTGACCGCGGGTGGTTCGCTTACGCGCCACTTACCGAGGCTGCGTTTTCGCCCGGGCTCAACATGGACTTCTACGCGATCGGGCTGACGTTCCTCAGCGTCTCCACGAGTGTCGGCGCGATCAACTTCATCGTGACGTTGTTCAAGACCCGAGCGCCCGGACTGTCGGTGAACAGGCTGCCGATCTTCGTGTGGGGAACGCTGACGACGTCGTTCGCCGTCATTCTCGCGACGCCGGCGCTCACCGCCGCGTGCGTGCTGCTCTACTTGGATCGGCGGTTCGGTTCACACTTCTATGATCCCGGCCGAGGCGGCAGCGCGCTCTTGTGGCAGCATTTGTTCTGGAGTTTCGCGCATCCGTGGGTCTACATCGTGGTGTTGCCGGCGATGGGAATGATCTCGGATTTGATTCCGACGTTCTGCCGCCGACCGCTCGTCGGCTACACGCTCGTCGCGCTCGCAACCGTCAGCACCGGAATCCTCGGCTTCGGCGTGTGGGTTCACCATATGTTCGCGACCGGGCTTCCCGCCACGGCGAGCTCGTTCTTCAGTGCGGCGAGCATGGTGATAACGATTCCCAGCGCGATTGCCGTGTTCTCCTGGCTCGCGACGATCTGGCACGGACGTCCTGTTTTCAAAACGCCGATGTTGTTCGCCGCAGGATTCATTGTGCTATTCGTCGTCGGTGGAGTGTCGGGCGTTGCGACCGCCGCGAACGCGTACGATCTGCAGCTCACCGACACGTACTTCATTGTCGCGCACCTTCACTATGTGCTCATCGGGATCAACGTCTTCGCCGTGATGGCGGGATTCTACTTCTGGCTGCCGAAAATCACCGGCCGAATGATGAGCGAGACGCTCGGCAAATTGAATTTCTGGTTGATGTTCCTCGGCTTCGGCGTCGGCTTCTTCCCGATGCACACGCTTGGGCTGATGGGGATGCCTCGGCGCATCTATACATACTCGTCGGGATTCGGGTGGGGTTGGCAGAACGTGTGGGTCACCGTCGGCGCATATGTGTTCGCGCTCGGCGTCGTGGTTTTCATCGTCAACTTCTTCTGGAGTCTCGTGTTCGGGGAGGCGGCCGGCGCAAATCCGTGGGATGCGCCGACGCTCGAGTGGGCGATCCCGTCGCCACCGCCGGACTATAACTTCGAGCACATTCCGATCGTCGCGAGCCGACATCCGCTCTGGGAAGACCGCCTCGATGAAGGCACAGGCCGAACGGTTTTCGACGGCCCGGTTCTCGACCGCAAGCGAGACACGTTCGGCACGACGCCGCTCGACGCCGAGCCGCAGGAGATCCTGAGGATGCCCGAGGACACGGTGTGGCCGTTCGTCGTGTCGCTCTCGATTCTCGTCATCGCGTACGGGCTGTTGTTCGGTCTCATGTGGCTCGCGATCGTCGGTACCGTGGGACTGTTTATCGCGATCATCGGCTGGCTGTTGCCGAGTCACGAGCCCACCGCGTCGCCTGTGGAGACGTGAGCGATGGCGACGACTGCGACGACCTCGAATCCTTACGAGCTACCAATCAATCCAGCCGCGCGAAGTAATCCGGGCTGGTGGGTGATGACGCTGGTGATCGTCACCGAGGGAATGCTCTTCGCATACCTGCTGTTCGGATACTTCTACCTCGGCTCTATGACGCCGGGAGCATTTCCGACCGATGGACCGCCGGAGCTCAAGCTCGTCATTCCGAACACAATTGTACTGCTCATCAGCAGCGGCACGATGTATTGGGCTGAGCGAGGGATTCGCGCCGGCAATCAGGGGCGCTTGCGCCTTGGCATGCTCGTCACGCTCGTCCTCGGCATTCTGTTCCTCATCGTTCAGGGGATCGAATACTCGCACAAAAGGTTCGCGTTTCAAACGAACGCGTACAGCGGATTGTTCTTCACGATCACCGGCTTCCACGGCTTTCACGTGTTCGTCGGATTGTTGATGAATGTCGTCGTCCAGGTCTGGGCCTGGCGCGGATGGTTTACGTCGGAGCGTCATCTCGCGGTGACCAACGCGGCGATGTATTGGCATTTCGTCGACGGTGTGTGGCTGGTCGTGTTCTTCTCACTCTATATCACGCCAAGGTTCTCATGATGGCGCGATATGATGATTCTCATGGCGGCCGGCGAACGAGCCTGATGCTTGATGGGGCCCGAATGCCCGGACATGCCGCCCCGCATCGCGATCGCGTTTCGCTCGCGCTGCTCGCGTTTGGTCTCTTTGGCGCAGCGGCCGCTTGGGCGGTGCAGTTGATCAGCAATTACTCGCTGATGGCGCATTTCTGTTATCCGCTTCAGACGCCCGAAGCGTCGCCGACCTTCGGCGGTGTTCGAGTGCTTGCGATCGCCATCAGCGCTGTTCTGCTCGTCGTTGCGGTTCTCGCGCTGTTCACCGCGATTCGCTCCTTCAACATCACGCGGCATGAGATGGCGAAGGCCGAGGACGATGCGCACAGCGAGACGGCGGAGGTTGGCGAAGGGCGCACCCGTTTTCTCTCATTGGCCGGCATCCTCGTCAGCGGAATCTTCGTTTATGGTGTCTTGATGGCGGGTGTCCCGCTGATCTCGATGCCGGTTTGTGTTTTCTAAAGCATGCGAGAGTCGCGGGAGGCTTCGATGTCGGGAAAGGGGCGGTGGCGATTGCGCGCGTGGCTTCCAATAGTCGCGCTACTGTGTCTCGCTGGATGCGAAGAAGCGGCCGGCCGAGAGCCGCGGTACATGGTTGCAAATGGCAATGCTGATCGGGGAAAAGCGGCGATACAGCTGTATGGCTGCGGGTCATGCCACACGATTCCGGGCGTGTCGGGCGCGAACGGAACGGTCGGTCCGCCGCTGAATTTCTGGAGCAGGAGGACGTACATCGCCGGCGAAGTCCCGAACACGCCTGATTTTCTTGTGCGATGGATCGAAGTTCCTCAAGCGATCGAGCCTGGCGTCGCGATGCCGAACCTCGGAGTGCCGGAGGGACCAGCGCGCGACATGGCTGCGTACCTCTACACGCTACGCTAAACGGCCTACATCCCGGTCATCGATCCTCGTGGCGCGTGCCGCGGGAAGTCGTGCGGCGGTGACGACTCGCGGTTCGCGCTCACGAGTGTGAGTCGCTTGGAGCGAGCTGACCGCGCGATCAAATAGTCGAGACTCCACGCCCCCGGTCCCGCGAATACGAGGTAGAGAAAGAGGAAGCAGAACAGAACGGGTGAATCCCCTCGATTGACGATCGGGAACGGTGACCGCGGCACATGGACCTTGAAGTAGGCGACGGCCATTTCACCCGCGAGCAGAAACGCGACCGGTCGCGTGAGCAGTCCGAGCAGCAGTAAGATGCCGCCGAACGTCTCGAGAACGCCGGCGACGCCGTTCATCGAGAGCAGGTGATAAGGAACCGCTTGGCCGGCGGCCGCCGCGGGAACGTCGAAGATTTTCTGCGTCCCGTGCTCGATGAACAGCGCCGCGACGACGACACGCAGCACACTCAACATTCGATCCGCGTGGCTGGAGCGCGCGGGGTCGAAAATCGTCATTGATCCTCCTGTCAGATTCATCCGCCAGATTCATCCGCCGCGCTGTGAGCGCAGGTCGGGCATGAAGCGGAGAGCAAGCCGTAGGCCTGTGACCGCCTCGGTCCACGAACGCAGCGAGCCGATGAATGCGGTCCAGAGGGGTTTGCCAAGTTATTGAACTGGCGTTCAATAACTCGAGTCCTTAGCTTCCGGTTGTGTCTCCACGGATCAGCTAGTATGCCAGGCAGTCGCGCTTCTGAGGACGTTCGTCGCCAGCAGATCGTCGATGCCGCGTTCGAGATCGCCTCTCGAGGCGGGCTCGAGGCCATCACGATTCGAGAAGTCGCACGGGAGGGCGAGATCAGCGCCGGCCTCGTCCTTTTTCACTTCGAGACGAAGGAGAAGCTTCTCGTCGCAGTACTCGACTGGGTTCTCTCCAGCACCGTGTCTCTGACAGTCCACGAGGGTGTTGGGACGATCACCGACCCGCTCGAGCGGCTCGCCGCGGTCCTCGGCCATGAGATCGAGCGCGTCTCGCGAGAGCCGGACCGAAATCGACTGTTCTTTGAATTCTGGAATCAGGGCTTATCGAATCGCGCGATTC
>Ga0070683_100004047_pt1 | contig 12010 bp, 10 predicted proteins | sample KBSC713LmetaG_FD_64662 | JGI IMG/M metagenome (GOLD analysis project Ga0070683, IMG submission 64662) | Corn rhizosphere microbial communities from Kellogg Biological Station, Michigan, USA - KBS C7.1-3L metaG | ecosystem: Host-associated > Plants > Roots > Rhizosphere ...
ACGCGAACCGTGCGGGCCCAGCGCACCTGGTGCCGCCACACGTCCCCCCAATCGCCGCCCAAGTGCGTCGCGACGATGGTGTCGCTCAAGACACACTTGAGGCCGAGGCCGTGGATCCGGTGGCCGAGCTGATAATCATCCGCCAGATAATCGCCGATTGCTTCGAACCCCCCGAGGCGATTTAAATCGGTTCTGCGAAACGCCATGGTGGCTCCCGAGGCAAAATCTTTCACGCCGAGAGCGCGCGCGACAATCATCGATGGAACCAAGTCGGTGGCAACCCCCAAAGCCTCGAAGCGGGCCGCCGGGGTGTCGCCTTCCGGACGAAACATGCACGTGACCAGCCCGACGCTTGGATCGGAGAGCGGCTCCGTCACGCGAGCGAGATAGTCGGGCTCGACTCGAATATCGGCGTCATTCACGATGAGAATCGGATGGCGCGCAGCGCGCGCGAGATCGATCAGTGAGCCGACCTTGCCGTTGGGAGTAACGGTGGTGCACTCCACCATCTTCACGGTCGGGAACTCGGCAATCAGCTTGGCCGCGGGGTCGCCGGGTCGTACGCCGCATAGCAGCTCGTATTCACCGTCGAGCTGGGTGTGTGAGCGAATGGCATCGCGCAACGCCGAATCGATGCCATGTACGGGTTTGAGAATGCTGACTCCCGTTGACGCCTGTCCCCCGGTCCCCGATCCCTTTCGGAACGCCAGACACGCGAAGGTGGCGAGAAGCTGATAGCCGCCCGAAGCTGCGGCAAGGATCTCGACGATCACAACGCCTCTTGGATCACAGCGCGAGCAACCATACGCCGCCGGCGACCAGCACGGCGCCGATCCAGCGGCGCAAATCCACGTGCTCTTTGAGCAGGAGCCTCGCCAGGACGGTTTCGATCACCAGACTGCCCGCCGACGCGGGAACCGCGAAGCTCAAGTCGGCTATCTGTACCAGCGCCATGAAGGCGAAAAACGAAATGGCCATGCAGACAACGGCCAGGATCAGGTTTCTTTTCCCCGCCAGCACATAGAGGACACGGCGCAGACCGCTCGGACGGAAATCCTGAATTTCCCCGTGGCGTTTCATCTCGTGGCTTTGCAGCAGATCGGCCGTCACCGTGGAAGCGATGATAACAGCCAGCAGGCCCCAAGCTTTCACGTAGAGTCTCCGGTCTTTGGATTCCCAAGGCCCACCAGGACGACTCCGGCCATAATCAGCAGCGTGCCCGCCCAGCGCGCCGGTGTGACTTGTTCGCCCAGGAACACACGCCCGAGCACCGCGTTGAGCACGTAGCCGAACGCCGTCACGGGGAGCACATAGCTCAGGTCGGCCCAGCTCAGCAGGAACATTCGGCTGAGCATCCACGTGATCAGCAAGCAAATTCCCAGGCTCACCCAAGGGCTGAAAATGGCGCGCAGGAACGACAACGGCGACGCAAGCTCACCAACGCCGTTTCGAAGGCCCCAGGTCAGCGATAAGTTTCCAAACGCATTACTGAGGATGACGATGGCCGCGAAGGCCTGCGTCTTCCAGCGGAGTCGTGGATGCATCCGGAGCGTGGCCGGGGCTAAACCCGTTCGTCGGCTTGGCTCAGAACGCTAGCCTTTTCGTCAGCGACATATTGCTTGCGCTTGGAGCGAAGGCTCATGTACGACTTAGCCTCTTTGTACAACCGTTTACGTTCGCTGTTGTTGAAAATCGACTTGCGCACAATGCGCCACGCAGCCTTGGGACGGAAATAATATTCGTCGTAGAACCGGTCGACCCATTCCATCATTTCGCCCTTTTCCAGAATGCCTGGATAAACCACCTGGGGAAGCTGGTGGCCTTCATCGTCAGACATTTTTAGCTGCACGAGGCCATTCGATTTGGCGAAATCGTAGAACTCCGTGCCGGGATAGGCGTGGGCAATGGAAACCTGAATGGTTTCGGTGTCCAGTCCTTTGGCGAAATCGATCGTGTTGCGCAATGTCTCGCGAGTCTCGCCGGGCAAGCCAACAATGAAATCGCCGTGAATCACCAGCCCCAGGTTATGGGCGTCCTTGGTGAAGCGGCGGGCTCCTTCGACGGTGGCGCCCTTCTTGATATTTCTGAGAATCTGCTCGTCTCCGGATTCGTAGCCGACGATCAGCAACCGGCAGCCGGCATCCTTCATGGCCTTGAGCGTTTCGTAATCGGTGGTGACGCGCGAGGTACAGCTCCAAGTGAAATTGAGCTTCTTCAGCTTCGCGCACAATTCCAGCGTGCGGGCTTTCTTGTAGTTGAAGGTGTCGTCGTCGAAGAAAATTTCCTTCAGGCCGGGGAAGTTTTCCAGAATGTAGCGGCATTCGTTCGCCACGTCATCGGTCGAGCGCAAACGCCAGCGATGGCCGGAATGCGTCTGCGGCCATAAGCAGAAGGTACACATCGCCGGGCAACCGCGCGATGTATAAAACGACATGAACGGATTCAGTAAAAACGGAACGTTGTATTTGCGGAAGTCCAAATCGCGCTTATAGACTTTCGAAACCCAAGGCAGCTCGTCCAGATTCTCGATCACCGGCCCTTCCGGAGTGTGGACGATCTCGCCGTTCTTCCGGTAGCTCACGCCGGGCAGCTCCGAAAGCGGCGTTCCTTTGGCATAGCCCGCGATTTGATGGTCGAACTCGCGGCGCACCACGAAATCGATGGCCTTGGTCGCGTTCAGGGATTTTTCTGGCTCGATGGTAACGGGAGGCCCGACGAAGGCAACCTGCAACTTCGGGTTCGCGTCCTTCATCATCTCGGCGATCTTGACGTCCACATGAAAGCCGGGCGACGACGTGTACAGCACCATCAGCTCGAAATCCTTGGCCATGGCGACGGTCTGCTCGATGGAGACACCGTGAGGAGGTGCGTCCACCACTTTGCTGTCTTCCAGCATTCCTGCCGGGTAACACAACCACACCGGATACCAAAACGATGCGACCTCGCGGGTGGAGGGCCACCGCGATCCGGCGCCGCCGTCGAAGCCTTCAAACGAAGGCGGATTTAAAAATAACGTTCTCATGGGATGGAAGCGATTCTCCTCGGTTATGGGACGCTCGGGGCACTAGCTGTCTGTTCGTCCTCTTGCCAGGTCGGGTTGCTGTAATTGAGGCTCAACTCGGCTTTACCCACTACGCGCACATCCATGGTGCTCTGCAGGTGCTTCAAAACCGATATGCCGTCGCGCATTTCGTAGTCGCGCTCAAAGCGGATACTCTTTAGCCAGGCCGAGCCGCTCTTCACCATCTGGCCGGTTTCCTTCAGGGGCATTCCCGTGGCGCCGTCCAGCCACAATTCGCCCTTGAACAGCCCGATCGCCTTGCGCTTGGGAGTGAGCTTGAAGATGTAGGTCTGGTTCTCTTCCTGGGTGATAATCGCATTGATCTGGAATTTGTAGTTGGCCGGTGTGATGGCGATGGAGCCTGTCTCGCGCGCATTCTGTTCCAGTTCCAGGTATTTCGTAATGAACTGTTTCTTCACGATAGGATCGCCGATGAACTGGCCGATCTGATCGAAGGTAATCTTGCCGAACTTCGAGATCATGCGCAGGACCCTCAGTTTACCCTTCTTTTCGAGGCTGGGGAGCTGAGCGTCGATTTCGACTTCCATGCGAGCCCCCCGGAGGGCTTCCTGCTGGACCTGCTGGGCCGCGACATAGCGATTAATGACATTGTTCAGGTTGTCCGGAGTCGCGTAGTTTTTCGGGAGATCCGCCGCCCGGACTACCAGCACTGTGGCCGCGAACGCGAGTAGAAGGTTAGGTAGACGCACTAACAGATGCCTTTGCAGCCCGAAAACACACACCCTTACGGGCTTATTGTATCAGATGTAGCGGAAAACGAAGGGGTTGCGGATTATACTGCCACGCCTCTAGATCGAAGAAAACACTGCGTCCATCCGTGCGGGCGGTTACTAATCCGTCCAGGTCCGTCCGTAAGACGGCCGCATGCCTGGCCGAGAGCCTTCCCAAGACGTCCGGATGGGGGTGACCGAAGGAGTTTTCGTATCCCGCCGAGATCAGGGCGACCGAGGGCGAGACGGCGTCCAGGAACGCCTGGGTACTGGAGGTCCGGGAACCGTGGTGGCCGACTTTGAGGACGTCGGCATGCAGATCGGCGCCCGACGCCAGGAGGCGGGCCTCGATCCCGCGCTCCATGTCTCCAGTTAGAAGGAAGGATCGCGAGCCGTAGGTGATGCGTAGCACCAGGGAGTCGTTATTCCCCACTTTCTCGGCCGCATAGTCGTCCGCGGGCGCGAGGACTTCCAGAGTGGCCCCGGAACGTTCAACGCGTCTGGCCGGGTGTTTTTCAGAGGACGGAATACCCAGGCGGCGAGCCTGCTCCAGCAGTTCCGCTGGCGGATTCGCTCCTGTCCACAGTTCTCGCGGCTTGAAGTTCGACATGATCGCGCCCAGGCCGCCGATGTGGTCCTGATGGGCGTGGGTAGCGACCATCACGTCGATGCGGCGGATGCCGCGGCTCCACAGGTAGAGCGAGACCACGTCTTCGCCAATGTCGAGATTCGAGTTTCGCTGGCGGCCGTAGACCAGGCGCCCGCCTCCGTCGATCAGCATGGTCTCGCCGCGCGGCAGAACCACTAGCAGGCTATCGCCCTGGCCGACGTCGATCGCTGTCAGTTCGAGCATGCCGGTCTGTGAGGGATGTAGCCAGGGCTGCCACAGTAGGAGCGCGAATAACGCCAGAACGACGCCAACTGCGGTTCGGCGAAGCCGCTGTTTACGAAAGAGCAGGGCGCAGGCCACCAACGCCGCAGCGAACGCGAGAATGAGCCACAACGGCGGATCGGGAACTCGCCATGCCGGCTCGAGATTCGCGTGCCATTGCGCTACCCGAGCCGAGAATCGCAGAAGCACGCCGGCCAGCGATCCGGCCCAATGCCAGCCGGTGAAGATCGCCAGGAAACCGAGCGGAACCGCGGCATTCATGGCGGGCACGATCAGCAGGTTCGCGCTTAGGCCGGTGAACGAGACGCGATGAAAGTACTCGGCCATTGGAAGCGCCAAGCCGATCTGGATGGTGGCCGACATCGTCGCCATTTCGAACGCGAATAGCATTAACCGCAGCACTGCGGCCAGCGATTCTTGCGCCCACCGCAGCGGGATTCGAGTCCAGAGCCACAACGTTTCCGCGGCCAGCCTCAGTTCGATGCGGAACTGTGCTACGCGAGCCTCCAGGTGCGGGTCCAAATCGGGATTGGCAATGCCGCGCAGGCCTTTCGCGTAGGGAGTTGTGGTCGCCTCAAGCAGCGGCGCCGCCAGCGACCCTATGGCAGCCACAGCGAGGAACGATAATTGGAAACTCGCTTCGAAAATCTGCGCCGGGTCCCAGGCAAGATACACCAGTGCCACCGCGGCCAGAAGATTCATCACGCGCGCGCGGCGAAAGCAGGCTCGGGCCAGCGTATAGAGTGTGAATCCACCCGCGGCTCGCACGACGGGAGCGGAGAATCCGGAGACGAGTGCATAGAGCCACGCGGCCGCTGTCGTCACCATCAACGCGCTCAACTCGGAGATCGGGACTAAGCGGAGCAAGAACAGAAGCACCGCTGCAAGGACCGTTACGTGGACGCCCGAAATCACCAGCGCATGGAACGTGCCGGTGCGGCGGAAATCGTCCGTCCAGACGCGCTCGAGTTTGACGGTTTCGCCGATCAGGACAGCCTGCATCATTCCTGAGCTGTAGCCTGCGTTGTAATCGTCGGCGGGATACAGTCTGTCGATACGATCGAGAGCCGCGGTGCGCAGCGCGAAGATTCCTGCCATGAAACGCGATCCGCAGCGCCCCGGCAGAATCGTAGCTGGCGTGTTGCGCGGCATGGACGCTGTCCAGAAGATGTTGCGGCGAGCAAGATAGGCGGCGTAATCAAACGAGCCGGGATTATTGAAATTATGCGGATGCCGCACGCGGGCTTCGATCTCGACTCGCTGCCCGTAGGACAAGCGTTGCGGCGGGGGATCGCCGTCATCAGACGGGATCAAGACCTGGGCGCGGGCTCCGGGATCCAGCTCCAGCGTGAATTGCGCGCGATCTTCACCGAAAACCGTGGGCTCGACTACGCAGCCTGCCAGGAGCACGATTTCCCGGGAGGTCGCGTCGATCTCAGGCGCTGGGCCGGGACGGTGCCAGGCGCCCGCGAAAGCTCCCGCGAAAACGAGCGCCAGAAGGATTGTTGTTCGCTTGACCCACGTAGAAGAAGGAAGGAACGCGAGAATCACGATAGCGAAACTAGCCAGTGCCGCCTCGCGCGTCGAAAACGGCGCGGCTTGGTTTAGTAAGATCCCGGCAGCAAACGCGGCGAGTGGAAGAATGAGCGGTTCGCGCACTGCGGAAATAGTTTCTCCACGGTGCTAAAACTCTCTGGTTTATCGCCTGTGTTTAGCGCGGAACCGACTTCGCGTACACTTCGATCTTGCCGACGTCCGACCAGCCGCCAGGACCGTGGCCGCTGCTGGGCATCAGATCGGCGAAACCGATCTCGTCCACCTTGCTGAGATCGGGATCTTTAATCCAGTTGCCGGAGGTTACCATCCGCGTGGGGTCCACGCGCAGCCAGCGAACATCGCTCACCGAGAATTCGCTCTCGATCCAGTCCGTCAGAGATCCGTCCGTGCGGTCGCCCACCAGCCACATGCCTTCCGCGGTCTTGATCAGCGGACGAACCTGATGGTACCCGGAGACCTTGGTCACCAGGCGGATGCGCGCGAGACCCGTGAGATCCGCATAGCTGTTCTTATGCTTCAGAGTGAAGGCGCAAGGCGTGGTGCACATACCGGTCCAGAGGTGAATGGGATTGCTGTCGTCGCCGGCGGCGCCGGTCATGAGCATCTCTTTACCAGTGGGTCCGAGCAGGTTCAGGGTCAGATCCGGATTGGCAACGGCTTCGGCCGGGACTACTGCATGTTCACCGCCCGCGGGTGTCTGCTTCCATTCTTCGCGGAAGAAAAGCGGCGGACGCGCCGGACCACCCTTCCCTTTGGCGCCTTTCGGGGCACCTTCTTTAGCGGCACCTTGGGGTTGCTGGGCGATTGCTGTAACTACCAGCCCCAGAACCAGCGAGCAATTGAGAATCGTGAGCGCGACCACGCGTCGTGACATTTGAAAAGCCTCCTAAACCGGCTGCCAGTATAACAAAGAGCCCCATACCAATGAGCGTTGCCATAAAATCAAGGTGGTGCTTCGGAGCGCGCTCATCACGGTCTTGCTCGCTTCCTCGGTTTACGCCGCGGACTGGACCGAATACCGCATGGGACCGTTCCGCGTCGTCAGCAAGGCCGGCGACCGCGCCGCGCGCGAACGCCTGACACAGATGGAGCAGACTCGCCACGTCCTCGCGGGTATGCTGGGCAAAACCGATCTGCCCACCGTCTGGCCTATCGTCTTAGTGCTGTTTCCGAATCAGAAGGAATACGGGCCGCATGCGCTGCCGCAGCCGTTCGTTCAAGGCGGATCGTCGGATCTGAGCGCTTGGACGGCCGATACTCCGCAACCTTTGGATTGGCGCAGAGAAATTGTCCGGCGGCTGATCGCCGATAACGCGGGGTTGCTCCCGGGTGCCACGGTCACCGCGCTTGAGGATCTTTTTTCGACCATCGAAGTGAACGCCACGCGCGTGAAACTGGGCGCGCCTTTGCCCGCGGGCGCTCTGCCGCCCGACCGCTTGCGCGAATGGGCCAAGATCCAATTCCTGGCGACGAATCCCGAGTACGCCGGCCGGTTCCGCATCTACCTCAGCAATCTCCAGCAAGGCAACGAAGAGAGCGTCGCCGCGCGCAACGGTTTCGATTTAGCGATCACCGAACTGAACCGCCGCGTGGACGCGTATTTCAAAGCTGGCGTTTTCGAAGCGTCTCCAGTCTTCGGCGAGGCCCTCAACCCGAATCGCGATTTCATCGAGAAACGGCTTCCGCAGTCAGACGTGGAAGATTGGCTCGCCGAACTGAAAGCTGCCGGCAAAACGTTTCCCCCAACGAGCCCGCGTGGCCTGCTTGCGGCGGGCACAGCAATTTCCCTGGAGCAAGCTGCCAAGGCCAACCCACGCTGGGCTGAACCGCATGTTCGTCTGGCGGAGCTCGAAACAAATAAGTTGGTCAAGGTGAGCCGGCTCAAGGCCGCGACCGCACTCGAACCCAATAACTCCGCTTATTGGCAGGCTCTGGCCGAAGCGCAGACCGCAGCCGGACAGCCGGTCGATGCCGCGAAGTCCTGGATCTCGGCCGAACGCACCGCCCGCGGCGATAGCGACCGCACACGCATCCACGAGATCCGCATGGCTGCCGAGCAGCGCCGGATCGATGCCGAGATAGCCGATACCAAGCGCGCGGCCGATGAGCGTGCGGCGGATCTCCAGCGCGTGAAGGACGCGGCGGCCGCCGAAATTCGCGCGGCGGAAGCCAAAGCCAATCGCGAACAGGGCGGCTTGAAATCGGGCGCGACGCCCGTTCCGTTCGCGCAGGTTTACGGAGCCGAAACGGTTACCGGAACGCTCGTCCAGGTCGACTGCCCCAGTGGTCCAAGTGGCGGGCCCCGCAGGCTGACGATTCAAAACGCGAAGAGCACGGTAAAGGTGCTGGTCCGCGGCACGGAAGGCTTGAATCCTGCAGATTTCACCTGTGGCGCACAGAAACCGGCACGTCAGGTGATGGTGGTCCATGACGCCAAGCCCGACGCGCAGATGGGAACTATTGGCAACGTGACGACTTACGAGCTGCGTTGATGAGCCGGTTCCCGCTGCGCTGGGTGGCTATCGGTGTGTTCGTTCTTTCTTCTTCGCTCAATTACCTCGATCGCCAACTCCTCGCCGCTCTCGCGCCCACAGTACGCAGCGAGTTTCATCTGACCAACGAACAGTACGGGCTGGTCATCTCGTCCTTTGCGTTGATCTACGCCGCAATCGCACCCGCCGCGGGATGGTTCATCGATCGCGTGGGCTTGAATCTGGGCGCGGGAATCTCTGTCGCGCTGTGGTCCGTAGCGGGTGCCGCCACGGCGTGGACGCGGAGCTTTTCCGGATTGCTCGCGTGCCGAACCGTGCTTGGCGCTGCCGAAGCCGCAGGAATTCCCGCCACCGGCAAAGCCAACGCGACCTATCTCGAACCGCGCGAGCTGGCGCTGGGCACGGCGTTCAACCAGGTCGGGATTACGTTGGGATCGGTGGCGGCGCCCCTAATCGTCACGTTCATGCAGCCGCGCTATGGCTGGCGATCGACGTTCGCTTTATGCGGCGCGCTCGGGTTTCTGTGGATCCCGCTGTGGTGGTTCACATCCAAACGCGTCCCGGCGAAGCCGTCCAAAAACCCAGTGGGTAAGCCCGGGGGCTCTCTGTTACGCGATCGCCGGCTCTGGGGGCTCGCGCTTGCGAACGCCTTCGTGATGACGCTATATGCGCTCTGGAGCAACTGGACCACGCTGTACTTCGTTCAGGAGCGGCACATGACTCAGGATCAGGCTAATCGCGAATTCGCCTGGATCCCGGCCGTCTTCGCCACAGCGGGTGGATTCTTCGGAGGCGTGGTGTCCTATCGCTGGATTCGTTCCGGCATGAACGTGCTGCGAGCGCGCATGCGGATCTGCTGGATCTCGGCCGTGATCCTGCTGGCAACCGCTGCGGTTCCGCTGATGCCCTACCCCGCGCTAGCCGCGGCCGCGATCAGCTTGAGTTTTTTCTGGACGCTGGCGATCAGCACCAACGTGTACGCGCTTCCCATCGATCTCTTCGGGCCGGCGCACGCCGGATTGGGCGTAGCCGCGCTCACGTGTTCGTTTGGACTGATGACCGCGTTTCTTTCCCCTTGGATCGGCGGTATGGTGGACCGTGTGGGCTTCACGCCAGTATGTGTGGCGCTGTCGATCACGCCGCTGGTGGGGATCGGCATTCTGCGCTGGACACTAGGATGGACACTAGATGCACACCAAGGGTGATGTGAGACGCGAAATCACCATTCGCCCGGCGCGCTTTACGGATCTGGCGGCGATCGAGGCCATCCAGTCGGCTTCGCCCGAGGCCGTTCACTGGACTCCGACGGACTACCTGAAGCACGATTGCCGCGTCTGCGACCTCAACAGCTGCGTCGCGGGCTTTCTGGTAACGCGGCAGGTCGCGCCCGGCGAGAACGAAATCCTGAATTTAGCCGTAGACCCAGCCGAACGGCGGACCGGCATCGCCCGGCGCCTTCTGGCGGATGCCCTGGCGCAGGCCAAAGGGGCATGGTTTCTGGAAGTGCGGGAGTCCAATGAAGCCGCCATCCGGCTGTATGAATCGGCCGGTTTCCATCGGGCCGGACGCCGTCCGCAATACTATTACGAACCCGCCGAAGACGGTATTGTCATGAGGTTCTTTTCATGATATTGTCATGGTGCAGATGCGGGAGTTATAGCCCGCAGCAGTGATCGAATGACAGTCGTTATCGCACGACCCACCGAGCCAAATCATCTATTTCCAACTGACTCGGCGTGGCCCTCACGCGCCCCCAACGACGGCGCTTCCAAACAGAGAATGAAGGAGAGGTGTCACTGATGGAGCAACATAACGAAGAGCTGAGAGCGCATCTGATGGCGACCGATCAGCAATTTCGTGACTTGGCGGCCGAGCATGCCCAGTTCCACAAAGAGCTGGAAGCCATTGAAGCCAAGGAACACTTGACCTTGGAAGACGAGGCCGAGGAGATTCGCCTGAAGAAACAGAAGCTACGTCTGAAGGACGAGATGAACGCCATTATGGCCCGGTACCGGGACCAGAAGGTCGCCTGATTCCAGACTGAAGAATAGCTGTCAGGTGCGCTGAAAACCTGATTCGAGGCCGGGTCGCCGCAAACGCGATCCGGCCTTCGTGTTTTAAGGGTATGTTGCCCGAGGCCGGCTCTTGTATGCGCGGTATAATTCAAGCCATAGCAGGGAGGCGCCCTATGCGAGTTTTGCAGGCGCGTTTGGTTGGGCCGGCGACGATGCTAGTCGCCGTGATGTTCTTCGGAGTCTCGCCGGGAATCGCCCAAAGGGGTGGTTCGACTGGCGGAGGCACCCCTACTCCGAATCCCGGGACGGGTACTCCGAGTCCGACTCCCACTCCGGGGCCCACGACGACTCCCCGTTCTATCCCCTCGACACAGAGTCCGACCACCCCGCAACCTCCCCGTCCGATTTGGATCAGCGGGAAGGTTATGATGTACGACGGTGGTCCGCCGCCCGACCCCGCGACCATCGAACTCGTCTGTTCGACGAACTCCGGCAAGCCCCAGGCATACACCGATTCGCGGGGCGGCTTCAGCTTCAATCTCGGGCAAACCAACGGGATGTTCATGGACGCGAGCACCAACACTTTCGGCGATATTGGCGAGCCGGGAGGCTTTGGCCAGGGCGGGTTTGGACAAAGTAGCGCCAGTAACAGCAACGCTTCCCCCGGAATGAACAGTATGAACCAGGACTCCGCCTATTGGGGTTGCGAGATCCGCGCCCGCCTGCCTGGGTATCGCTCCGATACGCTGTCCCTGGCGGGGCGGCGCATGCTGGACAATCCGGATATCGGTGTGATCCTGCTCTATCCCATCGCGGGGATCCAGGGGTTGACGGCCAGCGCGACTTCCGGCCAGGCGCCCAAGGACGCTCGGAAGGCCTACGAAAAAGGTCTCACCGCCACCAAGAAGAGCAAACCGGATCAGGCCGAGCAGGAGTTCCGCAAGGCTGTGCAGATCTATCCCCGGTATGCCGAGGCGTGGCTGGAGTTGGGGAAGATCCTCGAACAGAGAGACCATTCTCCGGAAGCGCGCGAAGCCTACGCCAGCGCGTTGGCGGCGGATTCGAAGTTCGTGTATCCCTACCAGCAGCTCTACCAGATGGCGGTCCGCGAGCAAAACTGGAAGGACGTGGTGGAGAAAACCGATCAGCTGATTCATCTGGATCCCTACGAATTTCCGGTGGCGTATTACTTCAACGCTCTGGCGCATCTCCAAATGAAGGAATACGACGCGGCCGAGAAGAGCGCGCAGCGGGCCGTGGAT
>Ga0070683_100004048_pt1 | contig 12010 bp, 7 predicted proteins | sample KBSC713LmetaG_FD_64662 | JGI IMG/M metagenome (GOLD analysis project Ga0070683, IMG submission 64662) | Corn rhizosphere microbial communities from Kellogg Biological Station, Michigan, USA - KBS C7.1-3L metaG | ecosystem: Host-associated > Plants > Roots > Rhizosphere ...
CCCTCTTCAGGCGCTGCAAAATTTTAAAATTAGTTTTTGCCAAATCTTTTAATATTGGGCAGAAATAAACCCTTTCTGGCGTGCCTTGACCCGCTATCCTCCGATATTTATTCAGGAAAGGTTCACCTGCGCATTGGGAATGCGAAGCAATGCTGGCAGGCATTATGTTAGTTAGCAGGTTTCAGTTCACAGGTTTAGAAAAATGGCGATCGGTATTTTTAATTTTGGTTTAAACTTTTGATCCTGCATTTATGACGTCCTTTGGATACGATCTCGGCAAGTATGTCCGGCACTGGCGTTTGTCAGCGTTAATTATATTAATGGCGACGGTTGCGCAAGCTCAAAAGGACGATGTGATTCGTATCCAGCCTTGCAGTGATTCGCTAATCATGCACGAGGTTGATAGCCTGAAGGACTTTTATGCAAAAAGTGGGTTTGCCTTGTTAAGAGAAGCAACGATTGCAATGCAAAGCGAGTACGAATTACCTGTGATCATGCCATTGAATGAAGGTAGTTGGTACCAGTTTATCTTTATTGGCGACTACTCTTCCCAATTATACGAAGTGCGTATGTACGATTGGGACGAAAAAATGGTAGTGTATCAAAAAAAGCAATGGGGTGATATTGATGGGAATATCATCTCTTACAGCTACGTTCCAAAGTTTTCAGAATATCATATGATGAAACCGGTCCAGGTTAATAAGCACAAAAAAAACTTATGCGGCTGTGTCATGCTTTTTGTAAAAAAAGGGGCCAAGTAACTTAGGCCCTTTTCATATTTCTTAAGAAATCTGAAGGATTCATTCCCGTGACTCTCTTAAATGCCGATGTAAAGGTGTTCCGGTTGTTAAATCCTGATTCGCCGGCGATAGCCTCAAGTTTCTTCTGTTTGCACTCACCATTTAAAAGTTTTTCCTTGCAATAAGCAACGCGATATTCATTAATAAAATCATTAAAATTCATTTTATAATGCTTATTGATGAATGCTGACAAATGATGGAGAGGGATCTGCGTTTCATCCGAAAGTTGCCTGAGGGAATAGCCGTGTTGCAGGAACGGTTTCTTTTCCTCGAAATGCTTTCTGATTGCTTCATCTATTTCGGTCATTCTTATCTCCGTAAGAAAAAAAGAGGCCGTTGGTTTTTCTTCTTCCTTGGGATGGTCAATAATGACGCCGTTCCCAATACCGACGTACGATCTCATTTGCAGGTCATATTCTCTTGCCTTGAAAACCTCACCATATTTTTTCTTCAGCATTACAATGATGAGATAGAGGTAAATGCCGGTAAGAAGGTAAACGAAGAACAGGTAGCATGACAATAAAATATTTTCATTCGGGGAGACGGGCAATTTACTGACGGGGGTGTTTATTTTAAAAAAATACAGGTTACCATTTCTAAAATAAACCATCATACAGGCGATACAAAAGATCGCAACGGGGGCAAAATGCGCTATATCTGATTGTTTGGTTTCTCCTTTATAAAGTTGATTTCGTATATACAAGTACGAAACTGGGAAAAAAAGGAAAAAAGAAACATTATAGCTGACTCCTAGCAGGGGATGAAGATCACCCGAAATTGATTTGGACACAATATCAATCGTCCAAGAGTAAATAAGAAAGAAAAAAAGCCATTTTAAATAATTGTTATTTAATATCTCACGAAACGATTTAAGTAGAATTAGACATCCTAAAACAAATAACATATAAAGTTGTACCGGGCTTTGCATAATCTTTGATTTTTGGGTTGTTAATAAATCAGGTTTCCGGACGTTTCTACCCGTAGTCGACTTTCTTAAGGCTGGGCAACCGGGAACTCGGGCGGGATGGAATTCCAGGGTTTATGCTAGCGATGATTAATTTAATAAAGGGAATGAAGTTGACACGAATGGAGGCAGTATTTTGGTATTTCTTGGTTATAACCATCTCTCTCAATTTAGGTCTCAACACCCCTGGTGACTAACCTGGATAGTGTGCTTGATTATTTTGAAGCTATACTTTGGTTTACAAGGCTGGGGTTAGGTTGAAATATCTGATTAAGATGATTCAAACCGGGACGTGAAATTATCTGATAGGGCATATAGCCAACAAATCCTTCGTGCTAAGATTTACGCTGAAACAGTCGGCGAAACTCTTTACTTATTTATTTGAGCATGGACGTCCAACGAAATCGTTGATAATTTGAGGTTTATAATGGTGTAAAGAAAATTTATTTTATCACTGGTTGGCTAATTCTTTACAAACTGCAGTTCGCATGGACTTAAAAACGAGGGCAGTGAACAGCGTTTAGGCTGGAATTTCTGCGATTCAGAAAGCCGATATAGGTTAAGGATAACTCTGCCCCGCCTCTTCCATAGCTGGTATTTTTTAACTGCGAGATATTAACATCATAACTAAATGCAACTGAAAATGGATGATAATCAATCTTTATGACCGGAATGATGGCGTCATTCCACCGAAGGAAGAATCCACCTTCAATAGAATAATCAGGGTTTTCTAAAACAGAACCTACGTTTATGCCGTAAAGCGCTCCACCGATGATCTCCCTATAAGTGCCTTGTTTTGAATAGTCTGAATGAAATACCAACCACGAGTTTTCCGTCACGCCCACTTTAAAATCTGCTGAAAACACCCATTTGGGATCCAGTAATATGTTTGCGTTTTCATAAAACGAATTCTTGGGTTTATTAAAGTGATTATAGGCCACTCCGATCAGTAGATTGTTTGCAGGATTATTACCCAACGCGGAATTAAAACTTATCCCGGCACTTCCGTCCCAGTAAGAGTACTGTGACTTGTCAAGACTTTCGCCATCTCCACCCCCATCAAACTGATTATTGGTGGTTATTCTGGAACGATCAAATCTCCTGGCAACAATTCCTCCCATAAATGCCGCTGACAGATACATATTCTTTGCATTGCTCAGAGATTTGTGATAATTGAGCACCGGGGTAAAAATTGTTGTGCTCAGATCGACCGAACCAGCACGATCATAAAATGTCTCAAAGCCACTGGTAATAAAGTCCTCACCCTTGCCTACGGGCATTTTATATTCTGCATTTAATGAGCCCGTTTTGTAGGCGTTCACAAAACTGTTCCATTGAGAGCGAAAGACCGCCTGGACTCTTATGTCTCCATTTACAATTCCGGCAAATGCCGGGTTACGGTACAACGGCGCTTCATAAAACTGCGAAAAATGGATGTCCTGTGCGCATGCAGAACCAACAATAATAAAATGCACAAACCCGAACAATTTCTTTTGATAATCTTTCATGATCATTTTTTTATTACTGTAATAATGTTACGTCACCTTTATAACTAAGCAGTTGATTATTTTCACAAACTATCTCACACGCATATACAAATACATCAGGAGATAAGAGTTTGCCTTTGTATCGTCCGTCCCAACCAGCACTGGCATCATTGGGACTAAAATTCAATCTTTCAAATACCATCTCACCCCACCTGTTAAACACGCGAAGGGATTTGATCATAAAAACTCCCTTCCCCCTTGGATAAAAACGATCATTCATTCCGTCTGCATTTGGCGAGAAGGTATTTGGTATATAGAGATTTCCCTGGTTGCACACTACATAAATTGTCAAATTATCTTTGGCTACACATTCACCTTCATTTTTTACCTCCACTGCGTATTGGGTAGTTTGCTTTGGCGTGGCATTCGGATCGGGGCAATTGGAGCAACTCAGACCAAGCGAAGGAGACCATCTCCACGAAACAATATCAGTAGAACCTTTAGGGTGAAGCTGTACGCCCGCCGATCCAACTTCAATTGTCTGGTCAGGCCCTGCCTCGACTGTAGGTATCGGATATACGACAATAAAAACACTCGCGGTGTCAACAAAACAGTTTGCACTATCAGTTGCTGTAACAGTGTAGAGCGTAGTGACCGACGGATTTGCCTCTGGCGAAGCACTATTCGGATCATTTAATCCTGTTGAAGGCTGCCATGAATATCGTTGACTTCCCGACCCAAACAAGCGGACTGATTCGCCGACACAAATGGTGTCGCCGGGATTAACTTGTAACGGGAGTCGCTTTTGCACTTTCACCAGAAGTGAATCTCTGCTGGTGCAGCCGTATTCATTCGTACCAGTAACACCGTAAACCGTATTCTCAACGGGCGTAGCAACCGGATCCTCACATTGAATACAGTTTAAGGTGGCAGATGCGTTCCATAGATAAGTATCAGCCCCGGTTACATTGAGTTGAATAGAGCTGCCGAGGCATACTATTGAATCAGGTTCTGCATCGGTATCTGGAAGAGGGTGAATATTGATTTTTTTCGCTGCGCTATCGCGGCATCCATGCTCATCGGTAACTAAAGATGTAATTGAATAAGAACCAGCGACGGCATAAGTTTGTGGAGGTGGATCTTTACTTTGGAAACTATTTCCATTACCAAAATTCCATTGCCAGGTTAACAGGTCCGTATCACCGCTGGTCACTTGGGCATCTACATTCAATTGAGATAAGACACAGGCCACCGTATCGCCAGTAATATCGATGGCAGGTCCTTTGAAAACTCTCACGCTATCATTTAATGTTGCTGTATCCTTGCAACCCGTTTCAGTTGTCACAATAAGTTGAACTTTATAAGTGCCGGGGGATCGATAGTGGTATGAAGGATTCTGAGCTTTGCTCGTTCCACCGTCTCCGAAATCCCAAAGCCAAGTTGTAATAAGATCGTTGCTGATCGTAGAATCGTGAAAGTTTATAGAAGCCGAATCGCAAAAGATAGATTGACGCAGTGAAAAGTTTGCAAAAACATCTCTGACTCTTATGGTGTCTGCTCCAACAATTGGAACACTACACCCCGTTACGTCCCGTAATATCATTTTTGGCACGTAGTCACCCGGGGACGTGTAAGTGTGCGAAACGATCGAATCATTTGTAGCTATCGTTGTACCGTCGCTAAAATCCCATGTAAATGAAATACGATCAAGAGTTGTCGCATTAAACTTAACGGTGAATGGATTGCATCCTTGTAAGGGCACATAACTAAAGCTTCCCATTGGACCCCGCACATTGATTCTCCTCTTTATACTGTCTACACAACCTCCGGGACCGGTAACAATTAACTTCGGGAAATATATCCCGGGTAATGTATAATAGTGCGACGGGTTTTCAAGAGCAGAGCTATTGCCATCGCCAAAATCCCATTTTACAGCTTGATAGTTTGATGATGAATCTGTGAATTTTACAAGCAACGGAGGACACGTGCTGAAAGAATCAGAAACAAAGAACAATGCTTTGGGCAGAGTAATATTTATGTATGTATTCTTTGAAACTGAATCTTTACATCCGTACTTGTCAGTTGCGAGCAAACTGACAATATAAGTGCCTGAATTTTTATAAGGATGTACCGGGTTTTTGTCAACTGAATTCAGACCATCGCCAAAATTCCATAGGTACTGCAAATTGTTGCCAGCAGAGATATTGATGAACCTTACAGGTTTGTCGATGCAGGTGGCTGTATCAGGAGAATGAAAATCGGCGACCGGATCCGAAATAATGATCGATGCCTGCTTGCGAACCGAATCTCTGCATCCATAATTATCAACAACAGTCAGGGAAACATCATAACTGCCTGCAGCTGCATAAAGGTGAGAATACGGTGGAGTTGTCGTAGAGTCAATGGTTCCATCACCATAATTCCAGATCCATTTTACAAGTGAATGGGTGCCGTCTGTTGCAGATGAATCAATAAACGAAACAGGTGCATTATTATAAAGGCACAGTGCTGCTACGGAAGGGAGAAATCGCGCGGTTGGACCAAATACGGTAATATCGAGTTTACTTGTGTCAGAGCAACCCAGTATGTCCGTAATAATTAATGATGCGGTGTAAACGCCTGGCATGTCATAATTGTGAGATGCCGTTGACGGGGTTGTCGCGATATAACCATCGCCAAAATTCCATTGCCAACTGACGATTGATACTGTGTTTATGTTTACCGCGGTGAATTTTACCGTACTTCCATTACACACTGTGGATTTATCGGCAACGAAATCGGCAAGTTCATTAATGACCTGGATGGACTGCGTTGCGAGGTGATTACATGTCCCATTTGTAACAGTCAGGGTCACTTCATAGTTGCCGGCAGCGCTATAAACATGTGAAGGGTTTTGTTGAGTTGAAGTGGTGCCATCACCAAAATTCCAAGACCACGCTGTTGCGCCAATGGAAAGATTGAGAAAATCGATCCTGAATTTATTACCGCAATTCCTATTTACAGTAAAGGCAGCTATGGGCGGTTTAATATGAACAACATTATTGAGTTTGAGGGTATCCGGGCAAGTATTACTCCACACAATAAGAGTAACAGAAAAATATCCCGTATCCTGGTACTGATGTGACGGATTTTGCGAAGTTGAAGTTTCTCCATCGCCAAATTGCCATAACCACTGATCAACATTGCCTGTGCTGTTATCTGTGAATTGAACGGGTTGAAAAGCGCAAACATCATTTGGATTTACGGTAAAAGAGGCATGAGGTTTATCGCCCACCCTCACCGCTTCAGTCATTGCCACCGTATCTGTACATCCGCTCGCGGTTGCAACGATCAATGAAACAGTGTAGGTACCAGGAGAAGAATAAGTATGTGTTGGATTTTCGGCACTGCTTATAGCACCATCACCAAAGTTCCACAAATAATTTGCTATTGGTTCGCTTACGATTATTGTTGAGGAAGGAGAAATTGCCAGTGGAACACAACCTGTTTGGGGAAGATTATTGAATGTAATTGCCGGTTTCCCAATTTGCATATATTGAGATTTTACAAGTGTATCAAGGCACCCATTATTGCTTGCAACGATGAGCGTTACCGTGTAACTGCCAGTGTCTACGTAGGTATGAACAGGGTTTACATCTGTTGAATTTGCACCATCTCCAAAATCCCACATGTAAGTATTACTGCCTGAAGTAAGATTGGTGAATTGTACAGTAAAAGGAGTTTTACATGACTGCGTTGTGTCAGCGGTGAAGTCAATTTTTGGAGCTTCCTTCACAAATACAGGGCGGCTTACGGAATCAATACATCCGCTAAAATGATTTACCAGGCTTATAATATATGTTCCGGGCGAAGTATATTTTTTAACTGGACTTATGTCAACAGAAGTAGTTCCATCTCCAAAATCCCACGATGAACTGGCGGGGGGAGGAGCGGTAGTATTGATAAAATTATATTCCTGGTTTTGGCACACACTATCAGGAATATCAAATTGCGAAGTAATAGTGCCGATGGTAATAAGATTCACTTTTTCAATCGTATCGCTGCAGCCCTCAGAACTAGTCGTTATCAAGGATACGGTATATGATCCAGGAACAGAATAAGTGTGAGTGGGGTCAAGCGCGTCACTATTTGTTGCATCACCAAAATTCCAGGAATAGGTTAAAGATCCCGGACCTGAAGAAGTATTGGTGAAGTTGACGTTGACAGGTGCTATACAACGAGATGGGTTTGAATTTGTAAAATCGGCTTTTACGCCTCCATTTATCTCTATGTATTTGGTTTTGCTGAATGTCTTTGTACAGCCATAACTGTTGATGACCTTCAGCGTCACTGAAAAATTACCTGCTGAGATGTATTTATGCAAAGGGCTCGGCAATGATGACGTGTCTCCATCTCCAAAATCCCAGCTATAGTTGGTAATAGAACCGGTTTGTGAAGTGCTCAGATCGGAAAACTGAACGGGCAATGGAAAGCATCCCAAGGTATCTGAAGCGATAAAGTCGACAAAAGGGTTAGGGTAAACGGTGATGAGTTGATTTTTTTCGATTGAATCTGCTCCGGCAGCATTCCGTACGACCAGTTTTACATTATAAGTTCCGGCATTAAAATAGGTTGTCGAGGGGTTTTGCAAAAAAGAGATAACGCCATTGCCAAGATCCCATTTCCATTGTGAAGGGCTTCCGGTGGATTGATCTGTGAATTGAACAACGATTGGTGAACAGCCGGAGACGGGTGAAGCTGCAAAGGCTGCGGCGGGCTGAGAAAATGCGTGGCCCTCCGACATCAAAATGATGCATAAAATTGTTATCCTGCGGCAGCCAGCAGTGCACATATTCATAAACCTCGTTCAACTGGAAAAAATTTGAATAGGGCCCGTCATGCAAATTGATTTTCACCGGGCGAGAAACAAAATTTAAACGACACTGAATTGACAATTTTTATAACTCTGCGCCGGTTAGCTTGCCATTTAAAAGCGTGAAAAATATCAGCAGTTTTTATCAGCGCCCCTTGCCTGTTTGTGTCTACGGTGGTTTACATAGAATAAATACGAAAGACCCGCGAACGTTTTGTCGAATTGCGGCAGTTTTTTACTTTTTGAGTTGCCAATCAAATAACATCTTTGCCAAATCAAAATAGTTTTAGTAACTTTTAATTGTCGCAAAGCAGTCAAATCCAAACGACCCCTGATTAGTTTTCTAAAGCCAACTTGCTAGTTAACATCTGCTGAACTGAAGGACATTAGCAGATAGGGTTTTTTGTAACAAACCGATCCTGGTAAGTGCGATAAAATGATGTTTGTTCAAAATCGTTGAAAAACTATTGGTATGAACCTTAACGCTCTGCTTTCCTTTGCTGTATTAATTACAGGTTGTATTGTCAATTCAATTGTGTATTACAAGCACAAAGACCTCCCCTCCCGATTGTTCGCTTTTTCACTGTTTTCACTTAATTATGTTGTGTTGTTGATCTTCTTCTTTGAAAGCAGGTATATACTCTACGTCCCGTTCTTTTTTAGAACGGCGCCTTTATTTTACTACCTGATTGTGCCGTCTTTTTACTTGTATTTAGTGTTCACTCTGAAAAAACGTCGTCACCTGCACTGGACAGACTCTTTCCACCTTTTGCCTGCCATTATTTATTTTATTGACTATGTACCTCTTTTCTTAAGCACAGCCGAATACAAACTTCAACTAATAAGCACGTTTATTGAGCATGATGAAAGACATTTACTCAAGTTTGGTGAAGGGTGGCTTATCCCCGCAAGAGTTCATTTTTTAGCACCCCTCATTATTGGCCTTGTTTATCTTTTTTTTGCCGCGAAAATTCTTCTGCAATACTACCGTTTCAGTATCGAGCACAACAAAAAACTGGCGATCCTGCGCTGGTTAATAACTGCTACGTCGTTATATCTTTTTTTGGAGCTCAGCAGCCTGATGATATTCGTTTTCTTACCGACGAACCAGTGGCTGCTAACTACAATTTGCATTATGGTCGTATTTTTTAGCATTAGTCTTATTTTATTTTCTGAACCTTATCTTTTGTACGGAAGGTATTTCAACGCCACATATTCGGGAAATGAAAACAATAAAAAACATAAGCAGTTGCATTTGTCTGAAGAAAGGGTCCGTGAATTGCATCAACTCTTTGAAAACTACATTACGAAGCAATATTTTCTACATCAACATACCAGCCTGAAACATGTCGCTGATCATCTCAATACGCAGCCCTATGTTCTTTCAACGTTTATCAACCAGGTTTATCACATGCATTTTAATGATGTCATCAACCTACACAGGATAAAGTACATCGAAGATGGCTTGACAAATAAAAAATGGGAATCTTTAACCCTTGAGGCAATCGCCGGAAAAGCAGGATTTAATAACCGAATAACATTCCTGACAGCTTTCAAAAAATTTACCGGGATTACTCCAACCCAGTACATTAAGAAGATACAAGGAGCTGAAATGATGAATGAAACCCGGCAACGTGTTTAATTCAGTTACCGATGGTGTAGCGAGAAATAATGCCAAAAAAATAATATTTATTGTCCAATCAAAACTGTGTAAAAAAATAAAGGGCAAAATATTTGTTTTTTTTTGCAAAGGATGGCCGCTTTGGGGATTTTTTTTCCTCCTGAAATTTAAAGTGCCATTATCCATAAATTTTTAAGCCGTTAACGGCAATTTGTCCCTTCTTAGCTTCCGAGATAAAATTTCAAAATCTTTACCTGCAAGCCGTATAACTTTAAAACTCTTGACAAGCTTTGGTTCTAAAAATTTGTAATCCTCTTGTTGGCGATATATTTTTAGATAAGAATTTTTTAGAAATATTTACCTAAAAATACGGACGGCTTTTATCTCCAGCAGGGTAGAAATGACGAGCAAAGATCTCCGAAGTAATCCCGACTAATGAAAATAATAATAGCGCTGTTCTTTATCAGGTACGGACGGGGAGTCGAAATGAGTAAACTTTGGTTAAACAACGATTTCGGTCCGGTGGAAACCATTAGTGAAAGTATCATGATTTACCATGTGGTTTTGAGCGGTGATACTTGCAACATGCGTCGGTCGCCGGATTTGAAATCGTTGAGACCAGCAAAGAAAGGAGGATTCGATTCAACAGATCATTTCAAAATATTGTTTGATCTCTCACTTTGAAAGATGTTTGAAAAATTGAAGAGATTACTGGACGTGAATGGTGACAAGTCCTACACATTGGACGGATTCTTAGTTAGCATCGAAGGTCGGTATTGCGGCGAAAGGGAGCCCCGGGGCCGGTTATTAACCGGCTCCTGTACTGACCGCAAGTATAAAGAGATATGTCGCGTCAAAATAGAAATTCGGTGCGGTTCTTTCTATTAATTATTGAGGCGTAGCAAAAACTATGGTTATGACTGAGGCGACGTATCTCGATGTGCCGGTATACACTTCCTATAAGAAAGATTCAGATAATGAATATCTCGACGGCAGCAAACACTGCTATATTTTAAAATTTGATAGTAACTATCTTCCGCCATCAAATGTCTTTTGGAGCGTAACTATGTATAAATTTCCGGAGCACTTGCTGGTAAATAACCCAATAAAAAGATATTTAATCAATTCACCAATGTTTCCCGGCCTGGAAAAAGATCCTGATGGCGGGTTAACGATTTATATGCAAAAAAATTCTCCAGGCTCCAACAAAGAATGCAACTGGCTGCCTGCGCCAAATGCTCCTTTTTTTATTGTTCTGCGCTTATACTGGCCAATTGGCGAAAAGAGAATTGACCTGCGCGAGCCCCTGGTGATGAAATTAGATTAGAGTTAAATTCCAGGATATGCATACGAACCGTCAATAGTAAAATCAGTGAATTTTTTCAATTACTATTTTACTTCAAACAAAACAGATCCTTCACCGACTCTACCCTCAGTATTCATTCCCTGCAATACAGCGATATATTTCCCTTTCAGATCAGATGAAAAAAAGATGATCTCTGCTTTACCTTGTGCATCGGTATGAACATCAGGCGACCAATACAAAACATTTCTGAAATCAGGCAAACGACTGGAAATCTCATCTTGCGTTTCGTACGCAGGTGAATAAAATTCCCGTTTGTATTGCAATCCTTCGTATTCCATGACTACAGGTTTCAAATCTGATAGTATTGAAGGATCCGCCTGGAATGTTACGAAGTTGAGAATTCCATTAAATATAGAAGGACCATAAAAATACTTTCGTTTGACGATGTCAATTTTTTTGACCTTTAGCGGATCATATTTTATTACTTTATTCGGATCAAAAACAGGGATCCCGTTAATAAGTGTAAGCGGGCCATCAAGGAAGATCTGATTGTCAACATCAGCTACGATAAGATGAAAATTTTCCTTTTGCCTTCGGACAAGCACCTCGTAGACATATTCTCTCAATACTTCTTCCATTGTGGAATACCGCGTATAATTATCCAGCAGATATTGAATATCAGGATTACCAAAAAAAGCATTACTGTCAACAAACGGTGCATCAAATTGCTTTAATTTCTCCCCTACAAAACCGTTTTGCACCTGCATGCTCAGGTTATAATCGGAAATAATGCCTTTCATATTTTCAGAAAGCTCAAACGGGGGCCGATCAAATGGCGAAGCCCGATCGGAGAACGGATCCATAAGTTCTATCTTGTAACCACTGTCGATTGCATCGGTTTGCAACACGATCTCGTTTGGACCATAAAAATCTTTAGTGTAGAAACGAACTAATCCTGTTGAATCGCTTCTTGAATTATA
>Ga0070683_100004051_pt1 | contig 12007 bp, 9 predicted proteins | sample KBSC713LmetaG_FD_64662 | JGI IMG/M metagenome (GOLD analysis project Ga0070683, IMG submission 64662) | Corn rhizosphere microbial communities from Kellogg Biological Station, Michigan, USA - KBS C7.1-3L metaG | ecosystem: Host-associated > Plants > Roots > Rhizosphere ...
GGCGCGGCTGCCGTACCAGTTCGCCACCCGCGAGTCCTGCACGCTGTCGATCACCTGCGCGAGTTCGCCGAGCCGCACCGGTGCGCCGTTGCGATACGCGACCACGATGCCGGTGAACTCGGAAGCGTTGGCAAGCTGGCCGCTCGCGAGGACCTGCACCGACTGGTGATTGCCGTCGAGCAGACCGGTCGGCTGATTGACGTTGTGCGCCGCGAGCGCGGAGCGCACTTCGGCGAGCGTGATGCCGCGACTCGCGAGCAGGCGCGGATCCAGCCGCACGCGAACCGCATATTTTTGCGCGCCGTAAACCTGCACCTGCGAAACTCCGTCGACCGTGGAAATCCGCTGCGCCAGCGTCGTCTCCGCATATTCGTCAACCACCGACAGCGGCAGCGTGGGCGAACTGAGAGCGAGGAACAACACGGGCTGATCGGCCGGATTTGTTTTTCGCAACGACGGCGGCGCCGGCATATCGGTCGGCAGCCGACGCTGGACCGCGGCGATTGCGGCCTGCACGTCTTGCGCAGCAGCGTCGATGTTGCGCTCGAGCACGAACTGAAGCGTGATCTGAGAGGTGCCCGTCCCGCTCACCGAAGTCATCGAATCGATGCCGCTGATCGTGGAGAATTGTTGCTCCAGCACCGTCGCAACCGCGCTCGACATCGTCTCCGGCGTCGCGCCGGGCAGCGACGCGTTCACCACGACCGTCGGGAAATCAACGGTCGGCAAATCGCTCACCGGCAGAAGCCGGTAAGCCATCAGCCCGAAAATGCACAGCGCCGCCGTGAGCAGCGTCGTCATCACCGGCCGGCGGATACAAACTTCGGGAAGATTCATGGTGAAAGGTGAGCTGGAGCTCCGACCCGCTTAAAAAAAAACAAGCCGGGTCAACCGCACGCCGTCGGATCCAGCGATGTTAAGTGGGAATGCGTTTCACGATTTCACCGGAGCGGCCGACGCGACATGCTCGGTGCGCGGCGCTCCCGAGGGACGGCGGACTTCGGTTTTCATCCCGGGTAGCAGACGGAGTTGTCCATCGGTGACGATCGTCTCACCGGCGGCCACTCCGCCCAGCAGCAGGGTATCATCGCCGGCGGTGCGTGCCACTTTAACATTCCGCAGCTCGACCGTCTGGTCGCTTTTCACGACGTAAACCGTCGATCCGTTCTGGCTGTTCTGCACGGCTGTCGAAGGTACGACGATCGCGCCTTTATCGACGCCGACCTGGGTCATGACATACACGAACCGGCCGGGCCAGAACGCCCGGTCTTCATTGGGAAAAACAGCTTTCAGCGTGATCATGCCGGTCGTGGGATCGACCGTGTTGTCGATGAACTCCAGTTTCCCATTCTCCCGCGTGACCCCCGTGGTCCGATCGGTCGCATCGACCGTGGCGACGCCCGCGGCCAGCGCGGCGCGGATTTCATCGAGCGAACTTTCGGGTACGGAATAAGTGACCGCAACCGGCGCGATCTGGTTGATGGTGACGATCGGAAAACCGTTGTCGTTGGCTTTCACGAGTGCTCCCTCGTGCAGGAGTCGCTGACCGGTGCGGCCGGCGATGGGCGCGCGAATCTCCGCGTAGCTGAGCTGCAGTTCTGCGTTGGCGACCGCGGCTTCCCTGGCCTGCAGTTGCGCCTTCGTCGTGGTGGCTCGGGTGAGATATTGAACGTACTCTTCCTTCGAAATCGCCGCCTGATCACTGAGCCGCTGATAACGGTCCAGGTCCGCCTGCGCCTGATCGGCCATCGCGCTGGCCGTCGCCAGATCGGCGCGCGCACTGCGGAGACTGTTTTCAAACGGCCGCCGATCGAGCGTCACGAGCGGATCGCCGACCTTCACGTCTTCGCCTTCGCGAAAATGGATTTCTGCAATCACACCGTCGACCTGCGACTTCACGCTCACGGTGCGCAGCGCCTGCACGGCACCGATGGACTCGATGCGTCGCGGCACATCACGCTGCTCCGCAACCGCCGTTTGCACCGGCACCGCCGGCGGCGCCGAAACCGACCGGCCGGGCGAACGACCGCAAGCGGCCAGCCCGAGCAGGGCGGCAACGCCACAGAGCAGCGCGGAATATTTTTCAGACAGACCAGCGAAAACGGAATTCATCTAGAGTTGTTTCAACTCAGCTGGGAGGCTGAGGAGATTCGGAGGTTAGTTTACGTTCCGACGCAAACGCGCCTCCAAAGTTTCGGGCATTTCCCAAGCTCCTCTTCGGCGGAAAGTAGCGCAGCGGGTTTCGCCTCCAGCCGGGGAAACAAGCTGCGCGGCCGGGACTGATTTGTTCTCGTTTTCTCCATCGTTCTCGTTCTCGCCCGGATTGAAAAAGGGCACGAAAAACAAGCGGGCGTTAAGCCAGGCTTCTGTCTTCATTCATCGAACGTCCACCACAGTCGCCATCGCCAAAAGCAAACGATCGCTTCGTCTCTTGCTCGCCGGATCGCGAGAACAAAGGCTCGTCCACCAGATTGGCGAAAACGGCGAAATCTCCGGACCACCTTTCCCCTCGTGTCTCGGCGTTCGGCTGGATCGACTCGTGAACGTGCGGGCAACTTCCCCTCGAATCAAAGATACCGTGATCGCAGGCTTGATTTCATTTCTTCTTGCCGGCTGCGCTGCGCCGGCCGTTCGCGACGCGACCAGCGACCGCCCGGATTCGTTGCGATCTGCGAACGTGACGTTCGAAAGCGTTGCAGCATTGAGCAGCGATTCGCGTCACCCGCCGGACGATCTCCGGCCCATCCTCCAATCGGAGATCGATCGCGCCGGTATTCCCGGCATCGCCGCAGTCGTCCTGTTCGGCGATCGGATCGTCGCCCAAGGCGCGGCCGGCGTCCGCCGCAAAGGCTTCGCGACGCCCGTCACGATCGACGACGAGTTCGAGATCTGCTCCTGCTCCAAAGCGATGACTGCAACCCTCGTCGGCCTGCTCGTGGACGAAGGAAAACTGCGGTGGGATTCACCGGTTTCGAATTTCTTCGCCGACGCCGATCCGGCGATCGATTCAGCGTGGCGCCAGGTGACGATCTGGCATTTGCTCACGCATCGGGCCGGCCTTCGCGACTTGATCGGACCCATGCTCGTCAGCACGTATTTCGGTCACGGTTCCTTCACGGCCCAACGCGAAAAATTCGCGGAAAAAATGCTGCGCCACCGGCCGGCCTCTCCTCCCGGTGCAACCTTCGTGTATTCGAGTGCGGACTACATCGTGATCGCTGCGATCCTCGAGAAGGTGACGGCGAGTCGTGGGAACGATTGATGCGAGAGCGGTTGTTCGGTCCATTGGCCGCCGCGTCGGCCGGCTTCGGCCCGCCGGGAAAACCGGGTCAGCTCGACCAGCCTTGGGGACACGGTAAACACCAAATACTGCATCTCGACGCCTTCGGCCAGGGCGACACCGCGATCGATCCGGGAAGCGGCAGCGCGGATTTCCCGATGGTTTGGGCGCCCGCCGGACTTGTCCACATGTCCGTTCCCGATTGGGCCAAATTCGCTGCCTGCCACTTGCGCGGCGATTCCGACAACCCAAACCTGCATTGCATTTTGCTCAGCAATGAAGCGTTCGCGCGCCTTCATCGTGCCGCTCCGACCGAGGACTACGCGGGCGGTTGGCAGATTGGGAACCGTCCATGGGCGAAAGGTAACCACACCGGCAATACGGGACGCGTTCTCTTCCATGCCGGCGACAACGGACGTTGGAACAGCGTCGTATGGATCGCGCCGGAAATCGATTTTGCCGTGCTCATCGCGTCCAACCGCGCACACACGTGGTCGGCAATCGACGCGATCGCCGGCAAACTCGTCGGAGCCTATTCGCCGCGCGCCCGCGACGCCGCAACCTCTGCTCCGCTATCCTCTTCAGCCAGCCCGTAGCCGCAGCGCGACGGCAGCCGGTGGGCATCGCTCGCTCTGTCAAAGGTCCGAATCCCGGCCGCGCGCTTGCCGTTCTGTCCATCACCCGCAACGATCGGCCAAGTCCATGAGCGGTAAATTTATTCTCGCGCTCGATCAGGGCACGACTTCGTCGCGCGCCATCGTGTTCGACCATCGCGGCCGCCCGCGCGCCACCGTGCAGCAGGAATTCACCCAACATTTTCCCCGGCCCGGCTGGGTGGAACACGATCCGCGCGACCTCTGGGAATCGACGCGCCGTGTTGCCCTCGCCGCCGTGGCCGAGGCCAATCTCACCGGCCAGGATCTCGCCGCGGTCGGCGTCACGAATCAGCGCGAAACGACATTGCTCTGGGACCGCCGCACCGGCGAGCCAGTCGCACCCGCGATCGTCTGGCAGGATCGGCGCACGGCGGATCTGTGCGCTCAACTAAAACGTCGCGGTTACGAACCTCTTTTTCGCGAACGCACCGGTCTGCTCCTCGATCCTTATTTTTCCGGCACCAAACTCCGGTGGCTGCTCGACCATGTGCCCGGCATCCGCCGGCGCGCCGAACGCGGCCAGCTCGCCTTCGGCACCGTTGATACGTGGCTGTTGTGGCAGCTGACCGGTGGGAAAGTGCACGCCACCGATGTCTCGAATGCCTCGCGGACCCTGCTCCTCGACGTGCGGACCGGCGCGTGGGACGACGAGCTTCTTCGCTTGCTCCGGATTCCACGCGAAGTGTTGCCGGAGGTCCGCGCGAGCAGCCAGGTTTACGGCGAGATCAGCACGCTGCCCGCGCTGCGTGGTTTGCCAATCAGCGGCATCGCCGGCGATCAACAGGCCGCGCTTTTTGGCCAGGCGTGTTTTCGTCCCGGCATGGTCAAAAACACTTACGGCACCGGCTGTTTCCTGCTTCAACACACCGGCGAAAAACCCGTCGTATCGAAACACCAACTACTCACGACGATCGCATGGCGGCTCGGCGCCGATGGTCCGCTGGAATACGCGCTCGAAGGCAGCGTGTTCATTGGTGGCGCTGTGGTGCAATGGCTGCGCGACGGCCTCGGCTTGATCGCCCGGTCGGCGGAAATCGAACCACTCGCCGCCCGCGCGCCCGACAACGGCGGCGTGTACCTCGTTCCCGCGTTCTCCGGGCTCGGCGCGCCTCATTGGGATCCGGCGGCGCGCGGCGCCATCGTCGGCCTGACGCGCGGCACGACCGCGGCGCATCTCGCGCGCGCCGCCATCGAAAGCATCGCCTACCAAAGTGCCGACCTGCTCGGTGCGATGCAGGCCGATTCCGGCCGGAGATTGCGCGAACTCCGCGTGGACGGCGGTGCGACGGTGAACGACGGTCTCATGCAATTTCAAAGCGACCTCCTTCGCGTGCCGGTCATCCGGCCGCGGACCACCGAAACGACGGCGCTCGGCGCCGCATATCTCGCCGGACTCGCCGTCGGATTCTGGAAGGATCGCGGAGAAATCGCCCGGCTGTGGGGAGTCCAAAAAACATTCCGCCCGCGCGCGCCAGACCGGGCGATGCAGCGGCTCCAACGCGACTGGCGCCGCGCGGTCGAGCGCGCAAAAAACTGGGCGTGACCGGCAACCCCGATTCGAGTAACGCAAACACACAAGCAGCCGTTCGTCGGAATACGGACGGAACGCCGCGCGGGCAATTTCACCGCTCAGTCCTGGATTGTCTCATCCTGAAAATCTCACGTACTCTCTCGCGTCACCATGAAGAAACCGCCCCTCCGTCTCGTACTTTTCTGCTTCCTCGCCGCTTTTCCTTCATTCGCCCTTTTCGCCGCCGACGAGCCAAATAAAGACAAACCGAACGAGTCCGGCGCCGTAATCGAGCGGGCTCCGGAACAAGGTCAGACGACATCCGACGAGGAAGTCGCCGCGTTGCGCACCGAAAACAAACGGCTCACGGCCGAACTCGACGAAGTCCGGCGGGACGCGGAATCACTTCGGTCCGATCTCTCCGCCGCCACTGCCAGCAAGGAACGAGACGCCGTGTCGCGCGACGAAAATGCCCGGGAAATCGCGAGTTTGCGCGCGAAGCTCGCCCAGCTCGCCTCTTCCAGCGGTGCCAAAAACACTCCCGATCCCGACTTGGAAAAGAAACTCGCATCGATGCAGAATGAGCTCGCCGCAGCCCGTTCCGCGGCGGAAGCAAATGCGGCCAAAGCCGAGGCAGAAAAAAAACGCGCCGATGAGGCAACCACGCGGCTGTCGACGATTGTTCCCGGCGTCGATCAATTGACCGCGGCGAAATCCGGCCTCGAAGCCGAGCTCGCGAATTCGCGCAACACCGAGGCTTCGCTGCGCCAGCAACTCGCCGCCGCCGAACAAGCCGTGAGTCGCGCCACCGCCGCAGCACCTCAGCTGGCTGAACTCACCGCCAAGCTGACCGACACCGAGAACAAACTCGCGGCGACGGCCCGCAGTTATTCTCTCGCACAGGCCGAAAACGAATTGCTGAAAACCGCCTCCGCCGAAAACGCCAAGCTCACGGCCGAGGTGCAGACGTTGCGCCAGGAGAAAGCTGCGCTCGAGGCCCGCGCCAATGCCGCGCCGAATACCGACCTCGCCGGCAAGCTCGCCGAGACCGAGGACAAGCTGTCGACGACGCTCCGCAGTTTTTCCCAGCTCCAGGCGGAGAACGAAAAACTCAAAACTGACGCGGCTCACGCGAATGAAGCGTTGGAAAATCTCCGCAAGGAAAAGTCCGACCTGGAAACGCGCGCCAACGCCGCGCCGCCGAATCCGGGAAATTCCGACCTCGCCGGCAAACTCGCCGCCGCGGAAGACAAACTTTCAACGACGCTCCACAGCTTCTCGCAACTCCAGGCCGAGAACGAAAATCTCAAGGCCGACGTCGCCCGGGCCCATGAAAAAGCGCAGGCCGCCGCCACCGAGCTGGAGAACGTGCAGAAGGAAAAGTCCGCATTGGAAGCGCACGCTCCGTCGGCATCCCCCGCGTCGGAAAATTCGTCCGATCTCGCCGCAAAACTCGCCTCGACCGAAGACAAATTGTCGACCGTCCTGCGCAGTTATACCCTGCTTCAGGCCGAGAACGACCGCATCAAAGCCGATGCGGCCCGCGCCGAGGAAAACGCCCAGGCCAGTTCGGCGAAATCAACCGGCGAAGCCACGGCACGCGCCTCGACGCTCTTCGACGAACTCCGCCAGACGCAGGCGCGCGCCGCCGTGCTCGCCGAGGAGAACTCGCAGTTGAAAACTCGGCTCGCCCTCGTCGGCTCGCCTCCCGGCTCGACGCTCGCCTCGCCCGTTCGTCCCGGAACTGCGGCCGCCGAGGCCGCAGTCGCGTCGGCGGCTGCCACCCAAAATCCGTCGCCCTCGCCCGCTGCCGGTCGCACCCACGTCGTCGTTGCGGGCGACAGCCTCACGAAAATCTCCCGTCAATATTACGGGACGCCGAGTCGCTGGGACGAAATCCTCCGCGCCAATCGCGACGTGATCAAAAACGAGAACGTCCTCCCGGTCGGCGCGACCCTGCACATTCCTTGAGCTGCGAATCTGGAGAGGGCGCCGATCCACCTGAAATGCTAATGCGTTTCCGCGTGCGAGATTTCTCGAAATGAGATTTTCCCGATCCGTATTCGGCCTTCTCCTGCTCACCAGCGGCTGCAATTACATCCACTTCGGCCGGATCGAAACCGGCGGCGATGCCGGGCTGGCCGCGGCGAACACCGATCTTCGCATCGACAAAAAACTCCTGCAGCAGGAGCTCGTCATCGCGCGGAAAGAAAACGAATCCCTCCACGTCGCGCTCGAGCACTTGCCCGCCGGTTCGGGAAACGGCGCCGACGAACTCGCGACCAGGCTGAGCGAGACGACGCGGGAGCTCGCTGAGTTGCGAACGAACTACGCCCGGCTGCAAGCCGTGCGCGAACGATCGGCGCCTGTGACGCCGACACCCAGCCTGTCGCCGCCAGTCGCGGGCGAGCTGGCCAATGCCACGAAGCGTTTCCGTGAATCGGAGGAAAAACTGGGCGCCTCCGAACATGCGTTGAACGCATTGCAAGACGAGAACCGGCGTCTGCGTCTGGCGGTCGATCAGGCGCACGCCGAGAACGCCGCGCTCGCAGAAAAGATTGCCCAGTCCGACATGGCCGACGCGAAGATTCGCTCGGCTCTCGCCGAACTAAATACGGAATTGCTCGCGCAAAAAGAGGCGCGGGCGCGCGCGGAACAGGACGTCGGCGCACTGCGCCGTCAGCTCCAAACGATCTCCGATCACGAGCGCGCAGATCCTGCGGGTCGTATCGCCGCCGCGCATACGCCGCGTCGAGACCTCGGGCACTCGGCCGCTTCTGCGTCCGTGAATTCCGCTGGCACTCTTTCAACACCTGCGGCAAAACCGGAAGGCATTCAGCGGATCGAGGCCACGCCGGCCGGCGCGGAACGGCGGCTGCCGCGGACGTACGTCGTGCAGCCGGGCGACACGCTGAAAACGATCGCCGAACGAATTTACGGACGCAATCGCTGGAGTCTGCTTTACATCGCCAACAACTCGCAGCTCCGCGGCGATCGCCCGCTCACGCCCGGGATGACACTCGAAGTGCCAGACGAGTGAAAATTCGCCCGATGTAGGAGCGGCTTTACGCCGCGATCCGAGAAATTATCGCGGCATAAAACCGCTCCTGCATTCCGACTCAGTCGTCACGAATAACAAGACGCACGATGCTGGTCCGCGGCTTTTGTTTCGTTTCCATCGCGGCTCACCGCCGGATTTTTTTTAAAAACTGGACTGAGCGAAACGTCTCACGAAAACCCACGGCGCGATGCGCCGCGATTCCTGCGAGATTATGCAGCTCCGCATCGCTCGCGAGCTCAACCATTCCGCGTTCGGCCGCCCAACGCTCCGCCGCACGGACCAATCGGCGACCCCATCCGCGAGCCCGCAAATCGGCGTCGACATACCAGCCTTCGAGAAACGCCGTGACGTCACGGACGGCCTCGTCCACGCCGTCGCGCAAGGCCACTTCCGCAAATCCGCCGAGTTTCCCATCATCGCGTTCGATCACCAGCACGCCGAATTTTTTTCGGTCACGCACGAAACCGCGCATTTCGAGCTCGGCGCGAGCGCCTTTGCAATCGGGCCACAGCGCTTGTCGCAGGCGGCGCCATTCGGCCCAGTCGGTTTTCTGGTCGAGGACTCGAACCTTCATCGCCTCAAAACGCTCCGATTACGACTGCCAGCATCACGACTGAAATCAACACGCTGAGGACGATCGAGCCAGCCGCAATCGCTTCGTCGCCTTTCAACTCAATCGCCACCGCGTACGAAATAATGGCCGTCGGAGTCGCCATCAGGATCATCAGCATTTTTAACTCCACGCCGCCGAGTCCCATCATCCGCCCGACCGCCCAGCCGAGCATCGGCGATACCGTTGTTTTCACGAGCGCCGCGCCCCATGGCGCCGCCCCGCGCGCCTGTTGGTCAACCGCGATCAACGAGCCGCCGACGCCGAGTAGTCCCAGCGGCAGCGCCATCTCGCCCAAAGCCGTGAACGCCTTGTCCACGGCCGACGGCAGCGACCAGCCGGCAACCGCAAATCCGATACCGGCGAGCGTCGCGATCAACGGCGGTGTCGTGAGCAACTGCCGCGAAAACGGCCGGACCATTCCCCAGCCCAGTTTGTGCTGGCTCAACAGCAGCACGACGATCGCGACAAAATTATAGGCAACCATCATCGGCCCGACAACAACGACCGCGGCCGCCCGCGACGACATTCCGCCGGCCAGCTTTACATCGGGCATCGCGAAAATTATCGGCAAGCCGATGAACGCCAAATTCCCGCGAAACGCTCCCTGCACAAACGTGCCGATCGCGGACGGCGGCACGCGCAACATCCATGCGGCGACGTAGCCGATCGCGATGACCAAGGCCGTCGCCACCGCCATCGCGCCGAGTAACACTGCCCCGCCGCTCGCGCCGTGAAATGAATTTGCGAGTTCCGAAAACAGGAGCGCCGGCAAGCCGAGCCAGTAAGTCAACCGGTTCGCTTCTTTCAGAAAACCGGGCGAGGCGAATCCGGTGCGTTGCAGCACTGCGCCGATCGCAATCAGCAAAAAAACCGGCGCAAGCGTGTTGAACACGAACATTCTGGCACCATCACAATCGCGCTCCGCACCAGCCGTCCACGCCAAACCAACTGCGCAAGCTCAGCGGCTTCGCAGCTGCGAGCGTGAACCGATTGGCGAAAGGACCTCGCTGATGCTCGCGGCTCCCGGCCGCGGTGCGCAGCGCGACGAAATTTATTACGCCCTCTCCGTGCGATCTTGCGCGCCCGCACCAGCGCCACAATCCTCCCGGTCATGTCGACTCTTCCCACCCAATTCGCCGGCGTCACGGTCGTGACCAAGGCCAATATTTATTTCGGCGGCAAAGTTGTCAGCCACACGGTTCTGTTCAACGACAGCACGAAAAAAACTCTCGGGTTAATTTTCGCCGGTTCATTTCATTTCAACACCGATGCACCCGAGCGGATGGAAATTGTCGCCGGCGCCTGTCGCGTGAAGCTCGACGGAGCTGCCGAAACCCGCGATTACGCCGCGGGCCAGCATTTCGATGTTCCGGGCAAATCCGGCTTCACCATCGAAGTCGCGAACGGCGTCTGCGAATATATCTGTTCGTTCTTGTGAGGCAGGCCTGGCGTCCGCTCCGCCCGACCAGCGCCGCGACGCACGCGGCCTTCGCCAAGGCCCGAGTAGTTTCATAAAATTGTTGCCGCGCGTACGCGAGCGAACAAACCCTCGGCTCGTTCACGCCCGCGGCGAAGTTCGATTTTTTGCGGATCCGATTTCAATTTAGTCTCACCAGCATTTGCACTTTCCGTTCGCCATTCGGCGGACGCAGGGCTTACTCCCACGGCTCGCCTTGAACGAACCATCCTCGATTCCGTCCACTCCGACTGCGCCGATTCCGAACGTTCTCGCTGAACGCTACGCCTCGGCCGCGATGAAGGAAATCTGGTCGCAGACCGGACGCATCGCGCTGGAGCGGGATTTTTGGATTGCGGTGATGAAAGGTCAGCGCGACCTCGGCGTGCCGATTCCGGCGGATGCGATCAAGGATTATGAACGGGTAAAAGACCAAATCGATCTGGCCGCGATTGCGAAGCGCGAGCGCACGACGTTGCACGACGTGAAAGCGCGGATCGAGGAATTCTCCGACCTCGCCAAACGCCAGTTCATTCATCTCGGCCTCACGAGCCGCGATCTCACCGAAAATGTCGAACAGCTGCAAATTTTCCGGGCGCTGAAAACGGTGTTGTTCAAATCCGCCGCCGCGCTGCTCGCGATCGGCCGGCAGGCCGAGGCGCACCGGGATTTGATGATCACGGGCCGCACGCACAACGTGCCCGCGCAGCCGACCACGCTCGGCAAACGTCTCGCGATGTTCGGCCAGGAATTGCTCATCGCTTACACGCGCATCGATGAGTTGATCGAACGTTATCCGGTGCGCGGATTGAAAGGCGCGGTCGGCACGCAGCTCGACCAGCTCACGCTTCTCGGCGGCGACAGCGCGAAGGTCGACCAACTCGAGACGCGCGTGCTGCGGCATCTGGGGATTCGTTCGTCGCTGATCGCGGTCGGCCAGGTTTATCCGCGCAGCCTCGATTTCGAGGTCGTCAGTGCCCTGCACCAGGTTGGCGCTGCGGCCGCGAGTTTTGCGACGACACTGCGCCTGATGGCTGGCGCCGGGCTTTTGACCGAAGGATTTCAGGAAGGCCAGGTCGGCTCCTCCGCGATGCCGCACAAGGTCAACGCGCGGAATTGCGAGCGCATTTGCGGTTTCTCGACCGTGTTGAGCGGATACGTGACGATGACCGCCGCGCTCGCGGGTCACCAATGGAATGAAGGCGACGTTTCCTGCTCGGTCGTGCGTCGCGTGGCGCTGCCCGATGCATTCTTCGCGATCGACGGCTTGCTCGAAACGTATCTGACCGTGCTGCGTCAGATGGAAGTTTTCCCCTCGGCCATCGCGACGGAGAACGAACGCAATCTGCCGTTTCTCGCGACGACGACAATTTTGATGGAAGCCGTAAAACACGGCGCGGGCCGCGAAACCGCGCATGAAGCGATCAAGGA
>Ga0070683_100004054_pt1 | contig 12003 bp, 11 predicted proteins | sample KBSC713LmetaG_FD_64662 | JGI IMG/M metagenome (GOLD analysis project Ga0070683, IMG submission 64662) | Corn rhizosphere microbial communities from Kellogg Biological Station, Michigan, USA - KBS C7.1-3L metaG | ecosystem: Host-associated > Plants > Roots > Rhizosphere ...
GCCGACCTGCTCGGCCGGCGCGCGATCTTCATCGCGGGACTGGTGATCTTCACCGGGGCGTCGCTCTGGTGCGGGCTCGCCGGCGACGCGACGTCGCTGATCGCAGCCCGCACCGTCCAGGGCATCGGTGCCGCGCTGATGAACCCCGCGACGCTTTCGATCATCACCGCGACCTTCCCGCCGCGGCTGCGCGGGACAGCGATCGGGATCTGGGCGGGGGTCTCCGCGCTCGCCCTGGCGATCGGCCCGCTGGTCGGCGGGATCCTGACGGAGCGGATCAACTGGAGCTGGATCTTCTTCGTCAACGTGCCCGTCGGGGTGATCGCCGTGCTCGCCGCGCGGGCGTTCATCGACGAGACGAAGGACACGTCGCGCGAGCAGCGCCTCGATCTGCCCGGGCTGATCAGCTCGGCAGTGGGGCTCTTCGCCCTCACCTACGGGCTGATCGAGACCAACACCCATCCGTGGGGATCGACCCGGGTGATCGGTCTGCTCGCCCTCGCAGCGGTTGCGCTGACGGTGTTCGTGCTGCTCGAGGCGCGCCAGCGCCTCCCGATGCTCGACCTCTCGCTGTTCCGCAACCCGAGCTTCAGCGGGGCGAACACGGTGATGGGCCTGGTCGGGCTCGCGATGTTCGGGATCTTCTTCTTCAACTCGCTGTTCCTCCAGAACGTCCTCGGCTACAGCGCGATCAAGACCGGCGCCACCTTCCTGCCGATGACGCTGCTGATCATCCTCGTCGCGCCCGTCGCCGGGCGGTTCACCGACCGGATCGGGCCGCGGTGGCCGATGGTCGCCGGGATGACGCTGCTGACCGGGTCGCTGCTCCTGTTCGGGACGCTCGACGCGAAGTCGTCGTTCTGGGACATCCTCCCCGGCCTGCTCGTCGGCGGGTTCGGAATGGCGATCACGATGGCGCCGACGACTGCGGCCGCAATGGGCTCGGTCCCGGTCGACAAGGCCGGTGTCGGCTCCGCCGTGATCAACAGCAGCCGTCAGGTCGGCGGCTCGCTCGGCATCGCGATCATGGGCACCGTGGTCGCCACGCACATCACCGTGAGCGCGGCCAGCTCCGGGTACGACGCTCAGTTCGTCGCCGGATACCACCGAGCGCTCCAGGTCGGCGCTGCGATCTTGCTCGCAGGCGCAGTGGTCGCCGCGGCGACGATCGGCAGGGTGCGCCGCCCGGAGTCCGCAACCGTTGAAGCAGCCACGCCCGAGACGGCATTGAGCGCCACGCCGTCGTTCGAGGAAGCCGCCTAGATGCTCGACCGGGAAATCTCGTGCGCCCGACTGCGCGATCTGGTCGTCTCGGCCGCTCCCGCACCGGTTCCGCGGCCGAAGGCCGCTGCACCGGCGCGTCCGCTTCGGACGCCGAGCCCGTCACCGTTACTTGTTCAGTAGCGGCGACGGTCTCGTCGTCCCCCCAGAGGGACCAGCTCGCGCCCCGGAGCAGACGATCTTTCCGGTCAAGCGTCTAGCGCCGCGTCAGATAAGAAGCGCGCCGTTCGGCATGGGCCCCACCCCGCCCCGGTCGAGCGGCGCGTACGCCTCGCGCGGCACGCTCGTCCCGGCGCGGATCGACGCGCTGTGGTCGGTGCGGTCGAGCCGCGCTTCGGGCATCAGGCGTCGACGCTGCCGCTCGCGAGGCTCGGCAGATCGAGCCCGTGCTCGCGGGCATGCTCGATCGCCTCCGCGTAGCCGGCGTCGGCGTGACGCATGACGCCCGTGCCCGGGTCGGTGGTCAGCACCCGCTCGAGCCGTTCGGCTGCGTCGGCCGTGCCGTCGGCGACGACGACCATGCCGGCGTGGATCGAGTTGCCGATCCCGACCCCACCGCCGTGGTGGACGCTGACCCAGGTCGCGCCCGCGGCGACGTTCAGCAGGGCGTTCAGGATCGGCCAGTCGGCGATCGCGTCGGAGCCGTCGGCCATCGCCTCCGTCTCGCGGTACGGAGATGCGACCGAGCCCGAATCGAGGTGATCCCGCCCGATCACCACCGGCGCGGTCACTCGCCCGCTCCGCACGAGCTCGTTGATCGCCAGACCCGCTCGGGCGCGGTCGCCGTAGCCGAGCCAGCAGATCCGCGCGGGCAGCCCCTGGAATGCGACCCGCTCGGGTGCCAGCTCCAGCCAGCGCTGCAGGACACCGTCCTCCGGGAACAGCTCCAGCAGCGTCGCATCGATCGCGGCGATGTCGGCCGGATCGCCAGACAGGGCGGCCCACCGGAAGGGCCCGATGCCGCGGCTGAAGAGCGGCCGGATATAGGCCGGGACGAAGCCCGGGTATGTGAACGCATCCTCGACGCCCGCCTCTAAGGCCTCACCTCGCAGGTTGTTGCCATAATCGAAAACATAGCTGCCCGCCCGGACGAACTCGAGCAGCCCGCGCACGTGTGTGGCGATGCTGGCGCGCGCTCGTTCCAGATACGTCACGGGATCGGTCGCACGCAGCTCGGCGGCGGCGGCGACGTCCAGCCCCACCGGCACATAGCCGGTGAGGGGATCGTGCGCCGCGGTCTGATCCGTGACGAGGTCGAAAGCCTCGCCGCGGCGGGCGAGCTCCGGCACGACTTCGGCCGCGTTGCCGAGCACCCCGACCGAGAGGCCACGCCGGTCGCGCTGCGCCGCGCGGATGCGGGCGAGCCCGTCGTCCAGCGAGTCGGCCGCCTCGTCGAGGTACCGCGTCTCCAGGCGACGCTCGATCCGGGACGGATCGACCTCCACGCAGAGCACAGCGGCGTTGAGGAGCGTCCCGGCGAGCGGCTGTGCGCCGCCCATCCCGCCCAGGCCGGCGGTGAGGATCGACCGTCCGGCGAGACCGGCGGCGCCGAAGTGCCGCTCCGCCGCGGCCGCGAAGGTCTGGTACGTGCCCTGGAGAATCCCCTGCGTTCCGATGTAGATCCAGCTTCCGGCCGTCATCTGGCCGAACATCGTCAGCCCGAGCCCCTCCAGCCGGCGGAACTCGTCCCAGGTCGCCCAGCGCGGGACGACCATCGCGTTGGCGATCAGGACACGCGGCGCAGCGGCATGAGTACGGAAGACGCCGACCGCCTTGCCGCTCTGGACGAGGAGGGTTTCCTCCGCTCCGAGCCGGAGCAGGGTGCGCACGATCCCCTTCAGCGCCTCGTGGCTCCGTGCAGCACGGCCGGTGCCGCCGTAGACGACGAGCGCCTCGGGATGCTCGGCCACCTCCCGGTCGAGGTTGTTGAGCAGCATCCGGAGCGGTGCCTCTGTCGACCACGAGCGGGCGTTGAGCTCCGTGCCGCGCGGCGCCCGGATCCGTGAGAGGTCGCCGCAGAGCGTCTCGACCGCAGCGTCGATCGTGGCGGTCGGCGTCACCGGTTCTCGGCCTCCTCTCGTTCGCGCCGCCGCCAGCGCCACCAGCTGTACGCCGTTGCGACCACGAACAGCAGCGGGGCGACGATCAGGGCCGCGCGCATGTTGCCACCGGTCAGTGCGGTCACGCCGACGACGATTCCGGCGAGCACCGCGTAGACGATCGCGCTGTCGCGGTACGGGTGCCGTGGGACGGTGCGCGGCGTCCCATCCCAGCGCAGCTTCCGTTTCTGCTTGGGGCGGTCGGTCACCTCAGCTCCCCGACGGCATCCTCGACGGCGGCGACGAGCGACCCGTCGCGAATCGCGCCGGCGACCGCCTCGATCTCGCCGCCGAGGGGCCGGTCCTCCGTCACGCGCGGGGAGAGCGAGCGGACGAACGCGTGCGTCGCCGCCACCCCACGGCCCGGGTCGAGCGGTGCCAGGAACTCGACCCCCTGCGCACCGGCCAGGAGCTCGATCGCCAGGGCCCATTCCACGTTTCCGAGCACCTGCCAGGCCTTGAGCCCTGCCGCATTGCCCATCGAGACGTGGTCCTCCTGGCCCGCGCTCGTCGGGATCGAGTCGACGCTGGCCGGGTGGGCCAGCACCTTGTTCTCGCTGACGAGAGAGGCGGCAACGTACTGCGGGATCATGAACCCCGAGTTCAGGCCGCCCTCCACCGTCAGGAACGGCGGCAGCCCGCCCGAGAGGCTCGGATTGACGAGCCGCTCGACCCGGCGCTCCGAGATGCTCGCCAGCTCCGCGACGCCGAGGGCGAGCGCATCGAGAGCGAACGCCAGCGGCTGGCCGTGGAAGTTGCCGTTGGAGACGAGCAGGTCGTCCTCGACGAGCACGAGCGGGTTGTCCGTGGCCGCGTTCAGCTCGATCGAGACGGTGTAGTCGACGTAATCGAGCAGATCCCGGGTGGCCCCGTGCACCTGCGGCGCGCAGCGGAGCGAATAGGCGTCCTGAACCTTGTCGCACCAGCGGTGTGCCTCGTTGATCGCCGAGCCCTCCAGCAAGACGAGCACGTTCGCGGCGGAGTCCTGCTGCCCGCGCAGCGGGCGCAGCGCGTGGATCTGGGGCAGGAAGCTCGTCCGCGACCCCTGTAGCGCCTCGAGCGACAGGGCGCACGCGATGTCGGCCGTCCTGGCGAGCCGCCGCGCGCGGACGAGCCCCAGCGCCGCGAACGCGGACATGAACTGCGTCCCGTTCACGAGCGAGAGTCCCTCCTTCGCCTGGAGCGTCTCCGGCCGCAGCCCGGCGCGCTCGAGCGCCTCCGGGCCGGGTAGTCGGTCGCCGCCGAACCACGCCTCGCCCTCGCCGACCAGTGGCAGCGCGAGGTGCGCGAGCGGCGCCAGGTCACCGCTGGCGCCGACCGAGCCGCGGCTCGGCACCACGGGCAGCACGCCGCGGTCGAGACACGCGAGCAAGAGCTCGACGAGCTCGGGCCGCGCACCGGACCGCCCCTTCGCGAGCGCGTTTGCGCGGAGGACCATGGCTGCCCGGATCACCTCGTCCGGATAGGGCTCGCCGACTCCGCAGGCGTGGCTTCGCAGCAATCGCAGCTGCAGCTCCTCGGTCAGCTCCTCCGGGATCGTCTGCGAGACGAAGCGCCCGAAGCCGGTGTTGACCCCGTACGTGTGCTCGCTGCGCCCGTGCGCGGCGCGATCGACGACGGCCCGCGCCTCGACCATTCGCTCCTTGGCCGATTCGGCCAGCGTCACGGCCGCCCCTCCGACCGCGATCGCCCACACGTCGTCGACGGCCAGGTCCTCGCCCGTGAGGCCGATCGCCGTTCCCGAGGGCACCCGCCGAGTCTAGCTTCGCGCTCGACGTCTCCTCTCCCCTCGGTAGGGGGTGCGGAGACCCCCTGCACAACACGCTACCGCGGGTCCCGTCACGTGTCCGTGCTCGATTCGTGCCGGAACCGTGTCAGTCGTCGAGCAGCCTGAGCTCGAGGACGCGCGAGGCATCGAAGCGGTCGATGCGGAGCGCCGATCCCGCCGCCGCGGCGGCCGCCCCCGCCGGCATCAGTCCGACAAGCTCGGAGCCGGCCGCCTCCACCCCACGCGACGCGGCCTCGTCGACGATTCGCGCGACGATCTCGTGCAGCCCCACCACCTCCCAGTCCTCGACGTTCATGCTCACCTGGACGAGCCCGGCGCGCGGGAGGTCGAGACCGAGCGCCCGCACGCCTCGGAACCCGCCGCCCCGCTCGCGCACGACCGCCGCGATGGCGCGTGCCACCTGGACGTCGTCGGTCCGGAGATTGACGTTGAACGCGATCAGAGGCGGGCGTGCCCCGACCAGGACCGCGCCGGCGGCGGGGTCGAGCCTCGACGGCCCGAAGTCGGGGGCGAGCTCGCCCGCGTCGATCCGCGCCTGGAGCCCCTCCGGTCCGCCGCGGCGGAAGAATGCCGGGCCGCGCTCAGGGCCGCCGTAGAGGAACACGGGTATTCCGAGCTCCCCGACACCTGCCGCCACGTCCCGCGCGGCCGCCTGCGCCCGCTCCAGGTCGCCGGGCCGGATCGGGACGAGCGGCACGACGTCGGCGGCTCCGATGCGCGGGTGGGCGCCCTCGTGCCGACGAAGGTCGATCCGGTCACGCGCGCACCGGACGCCGGCGACGAGCCCATCGGCGAGCTCCGCCTCCGACCCGACCAGCGTGAACACGGAGCGGTTGTGGTCCGCATCGGCGTGAGTGTCCAGCAGTCGCGCGCCGCCGCTCGTCAGGGCCGTGCCGATCGCCGAGATGGTCGTTTCGTCCCGTCCCTCGGAGAAGTTCGGCACCGACTCGAGCGGCAGCACGTCACGTACCCTAGATCGCGGTGAAGGCCTACTACCACGCGCGGGCGCGCGAGTACGACGACTGGTGGCTCGGCCACAACCTGTACGCCGACAAGCACCGTCCCGGCTGGGACGAGGAGCGCGCCCGGCTCGAACGCTGGATCGAGGACCTCCCTCCGAAGCGCACCCTGGACGTCGCCTGCGGGACGGGCTTCATGACGCGCCGCCTGCACGGCGAGGTGACCGGGCTCGACCAGAGCGACGCGATGCTCGAGGTCGCCCGCGGGCAGGTCCCCGCAGCGACCTTCGTCCAGGGCGACGCACTCGATCTGCCCTTCGACGACGGCGAGTTCGAGCGCGTCTTCTCCAGCTACTTCTACTGCCACCTCGAGGAGGACGACCGCACACGGTTCCTGGCTGAGGTGCGACGGGTGGCATCCGAGCTGGTGATCGTCGGCAGCCGTCTGCAGCCGGACGAGAAGGCAGAGCGTTGGGACGAGCGCGTCCTGAACGACGGCACCCGGTGGCGGGTCTTCAAGCGCGTCTTCGATCCGGAGGCGCTGGCGAACGAGCTCGACGGCCGGGTCCTCCGGCAGAGTCACTACTTCGTCATGGCCTGCTCGCCGTGACGAGGTGACCCGACGCCGCTCGGCGTATCGCTCCCTGAGATCGCTGCAGGCCGACAACCGCCGTTGCCGCGCGTGCGCGGAGGCCGGCTTCCAGCTCGAGTCCCGGCCGGTGCTGGAAGGGCATCTCGGCCAGCGCGCGTACATGTACGGCCAGGCTCCCGGGGTCGTCGAGGGCGAGGAGCGCCGCCCGTGGCGCGGCCGCGCCGGACAGACGCTTCGCCGGTGGCTCGAGCTCGACGAGGACGAGTTCTACGCCACCTTCTACTGCGCCTCGGTCACGCGCTGTTATCCGGGACGATCCCCGTCCGGCGAGGGTGACCGCGTCCCGGCACCGCTGGAGCGCGAGCTCTGTTCGTTCTGGTTCGAGTGGGAGCTGCGCCTGCTCCGGCCGGAGCTGATCGTCGCGGTCGGCGGGCTCGCCATCCGCCGGCTCCTGCCCGGCCGCAGCCTGGGCGACAGCATCGGCACCAGCCCGGAGCGCGACGGCGTCACCGTCGTCCCGCTCCCGCATCCCTCCGGCGTCAGCCGCTGGCTGAATGTGCCTGCAAACCGTGCCCTGCTGGAGACCGCCGTCGGCCTCATCCACGCCCGTCTCGGCCGCGAAAGCGGCGCTGGGGCCGCGGCTAGACTCGAATAGTGACGGAGCCGATTCTCTATCGCCGAACGTTCGCGCGGCTGCTCGGCTTCCTGAAGCCGTACAAGATCTCGTTGATCGTCTCGATCGTGCTGGCCTGCGGTTCGCAGGCTGCGCAGATCGCGCTCGTCTGGGTGGTCGGGGGCGTGATCAACAAGGCGATCGTGCCGCACGACCGGGAGCAACTGCGGGTCTACGTGTGGACGATCGTCGGCCTCGGCGTGCTCAAGGCCGCTCTGATGGTCGGGCGTCGGCTGATCTCAGGGCGCCAGGCTCTGGGAGTGGAGCTGGACATGCGCAACGCGCTCTACGCCCGGCTCGTTCGGCTGTCGTTCCGCTTCTACGACACCCACCAGACCGGCCAGCTCATGTCCCGGGCGACGGTCGACCTCCAGGGGGTCCGGTTCTTCCTCGGCTACGGCCTGATCTTCTTCTTCCAGAACGTTCTCGTCGTCATCTCCGTGACGGTCGTGCTCTTCTTCGTCCAGTGGGAGCTCGCACTGATCGCGCTCGCGATCGTGCCGTTCCTGATCGTGCTCGCCTACCGGTACAGCCACCTGTCGCACCCGACCCTCCGCGACGTGCAGCAGAAGCTCGCCGACGTCGCCACCGTCGCGCAGGAGAGCATCGTCGGCGTCCACGTCGTCAAGGCCTTCGCGCAGGAGCCGGCCGAGCAGGCGAAGTTCCGGAGCCGCTCGGAGGCAGTGTTCGGCCAGACCGTGCAGGCGAATCGTCAGCGGGCGTTCTACGTGCCGCTGATCTCGTTCGTGCCGATGCTCGCCCAGGCGGCCGTCCTCCTCGTCGGCGCGACCATGGTCGGCAACGACAACCTCTCGATCGGCTCCTTCGTCGTCTTCAACCTCTACCTCGGCATGCTCGTCATGCCGCTGCGCTCGCTCGGGATGTGGATCGGGCAGGCCCAGCGTGCGAACGCGGCCGGCGAGCGGATCTTCGAGGTGATGGACGAGCCGGAGGAGGTCGCCGACCGCCCGGGCGCCGTCGACCTCCGGGCCGGGCCGGGCGAGGTGCGCTTCGAAGGCGTCTCTTTCCTCTACCTGGACGGGCGGCCGGTGCTCCGCGACGTCGACCTCGACGTCGCCGCCGGCCGGACGATCGCTTTGATCGGACACACCGGCTCCGGGAAGACGACACTGACGTCGCTCGTCCCGCGCTTCTACGACGTGACCGCGGGCCGGGTGACCGTGGACGGCCAGGACGTCCGGGACGTGACGATCACCTCCCTTCGCCGCGCGGTCGGCGTGATCTCGCAGGATCCGTTTCTCTTCTCGGCGACCGTCCGCGAGAACATCGCGTTCGGGGCCGGCAACCTGCCGCAGGAAGCAGTCGAGTCGGTCGCGCGAGCCGCGCAGGCGCACGAGTTCATCGAGCGGCTGCCGCAGGGCTACGACACGGTGATCGGCGAGCGCGGGATCACGCTCTCGGGCGGTCAGCGCCAGCGGCTGGCGATCGCCCGGGCGCTGGCGGTCGACCCGCGGATCCTGGTCCTCGACGACGCGACCGCCTCGGTCGACGCCTCTACGGAGGCGCTGATCCGGGTCGGCCTCCGCGGCGCGATGGCCGGTCGGACGACATTCGTGATCGCCCACCGCCTCTCGACGATCGCCCTGGCCGACGAGATCGTCGTCCTCGACCACGGGCGGATCGCGGCGCGCGGGACGCACGACGAGCTGATCATGACGAGCGCCGTCTACCGGGAGATCTACGAGCACGGACTGCTCGAGCGGCAGTTCGCGGATGCGGTCGAAGCGCGCGCCGAGATCGAGGAGGTCGCATGACCGCGCTCCCGCTGGGCGAGATCGGCGCAGATCCGGCACAGAGACGTACGTCGCGATCCGGTAGCGTCGACGCCGAGGGCGGCGGGCCGGCTCCCCGCCCGTTGGGTGGGGGTGCGGTCCGGACCCGGCCGCAAAGGACAAGAGCGGCACTGCAGGCGGAGGGCGCGTGAGAGTCCACCAGCCCGGCAGCCATCTGCTGCAGGAGCGCGGCGTCCGCGTGCGGGACTGGTCGTGGAAGCAGACCGGGCGGCGCTTCTCGACCCTCGGACGGCTCGTCGCGCCGTACCGCGGCAGGGCGATCCTCTCTCTGCTCACGCTTCTCCTGGCGACGGCGATTGCGCTCGCGCCGCCGTTCCTGGCCAAGTTCGCGCTCGACGACGCCGTCAACGGCGATGCCGGCGGAAAGCTCTACCTGATCGTCGGGCTCTTCCTCTTCGCCGGGCTCGCGAACTGGGGAATGACGTACGCGCAGACCTACCTGACCGGCTGGGTCGGCGAGCGCATGCTCGCCGACCTGCGCACGACGCTGTTCGACCACCTCCAGGACCTGTCCCTCGGCTTCTACGAGCGGAACCGCGCGGGCGTGATCATCAGCCGGCTGACGAACGACGTCGAGGCGCTCGACCAGCTCGTCACCGACGGGATCTCGACGCTCGTCCAGAGCACGCTCACGCTGGTCGGGACCGCGATCCTGCTGTTCATCCTCGACTGGCGGCTCGCACTCGCGACGCTGGCCGTGATCCCGGTGATGAGCGTCGGCACGGTGCTGTTCCGCCGCTACTCGACCCGTGCCTACCGGGCAGTGCGGGAGCGCCTCGGGCTCGTCACCGCGACGCTGGCCGAGGACATCGCCGGGATGCGCGTCGTCCAGGCGTTCACCCGCGAGCAGGTCAACATCCGGAACTTCCGGGAGGTCAGCGAGCGCTACCGCCAGGCGAACCAGCAGACCGTGGTGCTGAGCGGCTGGTACTTCCCCTTCGTCGACCTTCTCTCGACGGTCGCGCTCGCGATCGTGCTCGGGTACGGCGGCCACCTGTACTTCCAGGGCGCCGTCCAGATCGGGACGCTCTTCGCGTTCATGCTCTACGTCCAGAACTTCTTCGACCCGGTCCAGCAGCTCTCGCAGCTCTACGGGACGTTCCTCTCCGCCACCGCCGCGCTGGACAAGATCAACGATCTGCTCGACGAGGAGCCGCAGATCGTGGACGAGCCCGGCGCGCGGGACCTGGGCCACCTCGCCGGCGAGGTCCGGTTCGAGGGCGTCCGCTTCTCTTATGGACGCGGTGACGAGGTGCTGCACGGGATCGACCTCGACGTTCCCGCCGGCACGACGGTCGCCCTCGTCGGGCACACGGGTGCGGGCAAGTCGACGATCGCGAAGCTGCTCGCCCGCTTCTACGACCCGACGCACGGCCGGATCACGCTCGACGGCGCCGACCTGCGGCACGTCACGCAGGCGTCGCTGCGCCGGCAGCTCGGCGTCGTCCCGCAGGAGGGGTTCCTGTTCGCCGGCTCGGTCCGGGAGAACATCGCCTTCGGGCGGCCCGACGCGAGCGACGACCAGGTGGTCGCCGCCGCGACGGCCGTCGGCGCCCACGACTTCGTCACGGAGCTCGAGGACGGCTACGACACCGAGCTGGGCGAGCGGGGCTCCCGCCTGTCGGTCGGGCAGCGCCAGCTGGTCGCGTTTGCGCGGGCGCTGCTCGCCGACCCGCGGATCCTCGTCCTCGACGAGGCGACCTCGTCCGTGGACATCGGCACCGAGCGCCGGATCGAGGTCGCGCTGCGCAAGCTCCTCGCCGGCCGGACGGCGTTCATCATCGCGCATCGACTCTCGACCATTCGTGAGGCGGACCTGATCGTCGTGCTCGAGCACGGCCGCATCGTCGAGCAGGGCTCGCACGACGAGCTGCTCGCCCGCCGCGGGCTGTACACCAGCCTGTACGGCGACTGGGCGGCCGACGTCGCGTGACCGATCGCGTCAGCGAACGCGATCGTTCAGATCGACGACTGCCGATCCGGCCATCTTGTCGTGCCACGTCTGCTTTTCGGAATCCCAGAGCATCCAGAAGTACCCGAGAAAGAGAGGGATTGCCGAAACGATGCTCCCGAGCCAGCGGATGAAGGCCCGCCCGTAGCCGATCGGCCCACCCGTGTTGAAGTCGATCACGCGAATGCCCATCGCCATCTGACCGACGGTTTGGCCGCGAGCGCCGCCGATCATCACCGTGAAGTAGATGATCGTGATGACGATGTAGATGCCGCTAGCGGCTCCCACTCCGAGGATCGCCCGGAGGATGGCCTGCACGATCCCTAGGAGGATCCCATCGATGAAGAGTCCCACGAAGCGTCGCCAGAATCCGGCCCGCGGTCCGGACGCGTTCCCCGTTGCGGGCGGGCCGGCCGCCTGCGGAGGTGGTGGGTACATGGCCACGGAAATGCTCCTTTCAGATGAGTGAGAACCGGTGGAGTTCGAAGATCCAGAGCCCGAGAACGACGCCCGTTACCGCAATCGTCGGGACACGCAACGCGCGGGCCGGCCGTCGCAGGAGCAGCACGAGAGCCGCAAGCACCGCGAACGGGCCTGCGGGGTTCGCCCGTAGAGCCGCGAGCAGATGGCCATGCGCGGTCGCCTCGACGCTCGTCGTCATGCCGCAGAGCGGGCAGGGGACGCCGGTGAGCGTCCGGAGCGGACAGGGGAGGCCGCCATGCCCCGGCATGAGGAGCAGCGTCGCCGCGGCGGTGAGCATCGCCATTGCCGCGCCGCGGGCGTCCGAGATGTCGATCGTCGTCGAGGAGGCTGGGAGCCGCACGCGGCGCGATGTTACTTCCCTC
>Ga0070683_100004055_pt1 | contig 12003 bp, 10 predicted proteins | sample KBSC713LmetaG_FD_64662 | JGI IMG/M metagenome (GOLD analysis project Ga0070683, IMG submission 64662) | Corn rhizosphere microbial communities from Kellogg Biological Station, Michigan, USA - KBS C7.1-3L metaG | ecosystem: Host-associated > Plants > Roots > Rhizosphere ...
CGCTCTCGGCGTCGCGCCGCAACCGTGCGTGGGAGCCCACAGGACTGCTCGATCTCATGGCTCGGTTCGAGAGCGGGGAACTCGGATAGAGGAGCGGTTCGGAAACAGCACCGGTAACAGCACGCCACCCCCCCTCACTCCGGTCCCGCCGTCACCGTCCGCGGCGCGAATATCTGCCGCACACCTCGCATGATCGCGCGCCACACCGCCCGCACCAGCAGTATCATCAGCGCCAGCACCACCAGCGCCACGAGCAGCACGATCACCGGGTGGTGCGTGATCGTGAGCAGCAGCGCCGCCACGGTGCCAAGCTCGGCGACGTTCGCCGTGGCGTTCGTCACGGGCTCGGGCGACGTGTCAATCGCGTAGCGCAGCCCCATCTTGGTGCCGTGTGTGCCGAGCGCCAGCGTGCCACCCAGCAGCGGCGCGATGATCGTCACGCGATCGTCGCCGCCCCAGGCGCTGGCCGCGGCGAGCAGCGCGGCGGCAGGCGGGCGAATGAAGGTGTGCAGCGACTCCCATAGCGACGCGAGCCCGGGAATCAGGGTGGCAAGAAACTCCACCAGCGCGAGTGCCACGGCCAGGCCGATGATCCACATGCTCGACAGCGCATGCAGCGGCCCGGGAAGCGCGCCAATCCAGCCAAAGCGCTGCGCCAACCCCAGAATGGCGACCGTGGCGTAGAGGTTGATGCCGCCCGCGTAGGCAATGCCGAGGGCCTGAGCGAGAGTGCCGAGCGTTCCCATGCGTGCCGCTCCGTGCCGGACCGTTCGTGGGGCGACACCGGACGGCACTTGCGCGCCGTCCGGCCCCGATTGATGCTACGCCGCCGGCGTCTTCCTGCGCGCCAGGTGGTAGATGAACAGCAGGATGAACGCTCCAACGACCGCCAGCACCAGACTCTTGATGGAAAATCCGTGCGAGAGCCCCGCACCGCCCATCATGGTGCTGATCCAGCCGCCGATCAATGCGCCCGCGATGCCGATCAGCGTGGTGATGATGAAGCCCCCGGGGTCCTTTCCGGGCATGATCGCCTTGGCGATGAGCCCCGCGATCAGTCCGAGTACGATCCAGGCAATGATCCCCATCATGCCTCCGACTGGTTCAAGGGTGAGCAGTCCGGCCGGTGCGCTCGTGCGCCGGCCCTCCATACTGCGCGGTCCGTCATGGGGTCGCAAGACACAACGGACCAGCGCATGGACACTACGCTCGTGTCTCTCAGCAGGTGTCAGCGCTCATCCCGCACCGCGCAGGGCATGCACGACGAAATAGGCGACGAGCGCGACCAGCACGACGATCAACACGCCGATCATGACACCACGCTGTTCCGCGACGGGCGGAGTTTCCTCCGGCGATTCCTCGGTCACCAATCCTCCTGGCCCACAGTTGACACGGGGCGCCGCGGGCACTGCACGCGAGGCATGCCTGCACACTCATCGCGCGCGCCGCGTGCTCCTCTCGCCCAAGATACCCGTCCGTTAGATTTTGGACCATGACCCGCACACCTGTTTCACTGCTCGCGGCGCTCGTGCTGTTCCCCTTCTCCGCGGCCGCGCAATCCTCGTCCGGCTCGTCCGCCGCCATCACCGCTGCCCAGATCACTGGCGACCTCCGCTTCCTGTCGTCGGATCTGCTCGAAGGGCGCGCCCCCGCCACCCGCGGCGGCCGTCTCGCCACCGAGTACATCGCCGACCAGCTCATTGCCGCGGGGCTGGAGCCCGGCATGGCCGGCTCCTGGTTTCAGACCGTCCCCATTGATGTGGTGGCGGCCGATACGACCGGCATGACCATTCGCACGTCGGGCAAGGCCGCCGAAACGCTCCGCTATCCCGATGACGTGATGCTCTGGGCCGGATCCGCCACGCCCAACAGCAGTGCACGCGGCGAGATCGTGTTCGTCGGCTACGGCGCCAGCGCGCCGGAGTATCACTGGGATGACTTCAAGAACGCGGACGTGAAGGGAAAGATCCTGCTCGTCCTCGTGAACGATCCACCCGCCACGAAGAGCGAGCCCAGGCTCTTTGGCGGGAAAGCCATGACGTACTACGGCCGCTGGACGTACAAGTTCGAGGAAGCCGAACGGCGCGGCGCCGCCGGCATGCTGATCATCCACACCACCGCTGAGGCGAGCTATCCTTGGCACACCGTGGTGAGCTCGTGGTCGGGCGACCAGCGCACGCTGCCGCGCGACAGCACGCTGCCGCCGCCGCTCGGCTTCCGCGGCTGGATCACCGACAGCGCCGCCACCGGGTTGCTCGCCAAGGCGGGACTCGACCTCAAGGCGCTGCGCCGCCAGGCGGACGCGCGCGACTTTCACCCGGTGCCCACCGGCATCACGCTCGACGTGTCGTTCGCCAACCGCGTGCGGCGCATGCAGACGCGCAACGTCGTCGGGCTGCTCCGCGGCAGCGACTCCCGCAAGCGCAACGAGTACGTCGCCTACAGTGCTCATTGGGATCATTTCGGCATTGGCCCCAAGGTGAACGGCGATTCCATCTACAACGGCGCCGTGGACAACGCGTCGGGCGTGGCGTCGTTGCTGGCGGTCGTCCGATCTGCCGTGCATGCGCACCGTCCGCGCCGCTCGCAACTGTTCGTCTTCGTCACCGCGGAGGAGGCCGGCCTGCTCGGCTCGTCCTGGTTCGCGCAGCACCCGCCGGTTCCCGACACCGCCATCGTCGCCAATCTCAACATGGACGTCGTCACCGTGCTCGGGCGCGTGCGCGATCTCAACGTGCTTGGCGAGGACAAGTCGACGCTCGGTCCCATGCTGGCTCACTTCATCAAGGCCGATGGGCTGCGCATCTCACCTGATGCGCATCCGGAGGCTGGACACTTCTATCGGTCCGACCATTTCTCCTTTGCGAAAGCGGGCATTCCCGCGATCTCCATTGGCGCGGGCACCGATTACGTCGGTCGCCCCAAGGGCTGGGGTGTGAAGCAGGAGGACGACTACACCGCGCATCGCTACCATCAGCCGGCGGACGAGTATCAGCCGGACTGGGACCTGCGCGGCGCGGCCGAGATCGCCGGCATCGTGGCCCGCTTCGGAGCGGCGCTGGCCAATTCGCCCGTGGTGCCCGCATGGAACAAGGACGCCGAATTTCGCTCCGCGCGCGATTCGGTAAAGGCGTCGCGCGCGTCGCCGCATCCATGAGTCACGCCATCCGGATCGCTCCGGACGTGGCGGACGCACTGCGCGCGCGTCGTCCCGTGGTGGCGCTCGAGAGCTCGGTGCTGGCGCAGGGGCTGCCCGTTCCGGCCAACCGCGAGGCGGCGCGCTGCATGCTGGCGGCAGTGCGATCGCGCGGCGCCGTGGCCGCCATCACCGCGGTGATCGCCGGCGAGCCCGCGCTCGGCGTCACCCCGGCCGAGCTGGACCGTTTGCTGGCCCGCGACGGCGTGGCAAAGGCCTCCGCGCGCGACGCGCCGCTGCTCATGGCGCAGCATCGTGACGGCGCGACGACGGTGGCGGCCGCTCTGGCCATTGCGGCTCAGGCCGGCGTGGAGGTGTTCGCGACGGGCGGCATAGGCGGCGTGCACCGCGCCATGTTCGATGGCGGCGCCGTGCGCGACGAATCGGCTGATCTCATGGAGCTTGCCCGCACGCCAATGATCGTGGTGTGCGCCGGCGCCAAGTCCATTCTCGATCTCGCCGGCACGCTGGAGCGGCTCGAGACGCTGGGCATTGTCGTGCTCGGCTATCGCACCGCCGAGATGCCGGGATTCTTCACCGCGCGCACCGGCATCGCGCTGCCCGCGCGAGTCGACTCGCCCGAGGCCGTTGCGGCAGTCTATCGCGCGCAGCGGGCGCTGGGGCGCACCCAGTCGGTCGTCGTCATGCAGCCGCCTCCAGAGGAGCATGCGCTGGCGGCCGATATGGCGGACCGCGCCGTCGCGCACGCGCTGGAGAACGCGCGCCGCGAGCACGTGCAGGGCGCGCACGTCACACCGTTTCTGCTCAGCGAAGTCGAGCGTGCCACGGGCGGCGCCTCACTCGTGGCCAACCTCGCGCTGCTCGAGCGCAACGCCCTGCTCGCCGCCGAAGTGGCAGACGCGCTGTGTGTGGGAACGGACGGGCGGACTGGTGCGTCTTAACTGCGGGGAAGCGGCGCGGTGGGCCTTCGGCCCACCGCGCCTGCGGGGAAGCGGTCGCCTCTGGCGACCTGAGGGAAGCGGCGACTGAGCCTTCGGCTCAGCGCCTGAGGGAAGCGGCAGCCGGCCTGGTGCCGGTCGCTTGCGCGGGAATGGGGAATTGAAACGGCGGCCTGTTGAGAGTGGTGCGGTGCCCTAGCCGGTCGGGCCTTCGGCCCGGCCGGCGCTTCCCGCAGGGCGCTCCCGAGAGGGAGTCGCCTGCTTCCCGCAGGTCGCCAAAGGCGACCGCTTCCCGCAGGCGTGCGGGCCTTCGGCCCGCAACGCCGCTTCCCGCGCTATTGAACTCCCCGGCTGTCTCGCAGTACAATAGGCATACCGACAGGTTGGAGGTCGCGATCGCCATGCCAGGCCAGTTTCTGAGTTCCGAAGAGTACGACGAACGCGCGCATCAGCTCTACAATGAGGGGCAGTACGACGAGGCCCTCGATGTTCTGCGGGAAGGGCTCGCGCTCTATCCCAATGCCGTGGAGTTGCACATTGGCGCGGGCTACGCGCGGCTGGCGCGTGAAGAATATCCCTGGGCACGCCGTACCTTCGAGCGGGCGCTCGTACTCGATCCCGAGCACGAGGATGCGCTCGCCGGGTTGGGCGAGACGCTGCTCAAGTTCGGCCAGCGCGACCAGGCGCTCGAGACCTTTCGCTCCATCCTCGCGCTGGGCTACGACGACGATATCGACCTCATCCTGCAGGTCGGACGTGCCCTGTTTCGCGAAGAGGAAATGGCTGGCGCGCGCGAATTCTTCGAGATCGCCGCACGCGAGGCGCCGGATCTGCCGGAGGCGGCCGCCTGCCTGGGGTACGTCAAGCATCGTCAGGGCGATGACGCGGGCGCTATTGCGAGTCTGCAGCGCGCGCTGCAGCTCGACGACTCACACGCCGAGGCGCGCATCTATCTCGCCAACGTCCTCTATGATCGCGGCGACTACGAGCTGGCGCTGCAGCACCTCGAGCGCTCCGAGCCGGACGACCACTGGGACGAGCTTGGCATCTGGCGCGTGATGGAACTCAAGAAGTCGCTCTATCGTCTGGCCGACGATGATCCGGAGCTGCGTCCCTGGGACGAACGGCTGGCGGAGCTCACCAGCGATGGTGACGACATCGACGAGATGCTCGCCGAGATCGAGGCGCGCGTCACGGAACAGGAGAGCGCGCGTGAGCGCGGACAGCTCGAACTGTTCGGCGCGCTGCTCACCGACCTGGCCGAGCGCTCGCTGCCGGAGCCGGTGGAGCATCGGGTCCAACTGAGTGATGGCCGGGAGTTCACCGGCTCGTGGGAGCGCATCGTGCGCGCCATGCGCGACGCCAGCAAGAACATGGCGGGACGCTCGCTGCAGGAGTTCATGGCGAACGAGGCGCGCCGGGGCTTTTCGCTCACTGGCGTCAAGATTCCCGCGGGGGATGCGGAATCGTTCATCCGCGGCAGCGAGAGCGCAGGGCTTCTGACCATCGTGCGGTGACCGTTCCGAACCAGCGCACCGCGCTGGCGTCGCTCGACGCGGTGCGTCCGGTTCTGGCGCGACTCGATGCGTCGCGCCATCCCGAGGAAAACGCGGCCGACCTGATCGAGATCTGGAACGCACTCGAGACGGCCTTGCGCGCGCTGCTGGGCGGGTCCACGCTCGCCGGACAGTCGCTGGTGCGCGAGCTGCGCCAGCACGAGATGATTTCACTGGAGCAGGGGCACGCGCTGCTGGAGTCACTGGCGGTGCACGATCGTGTCCAGCGCACGGACTACCAGCCCACGGAGACGGATCTCTCCGAAATCCGGAACGGATTCCAGGCGCTCGATCAGGTTGCGCGCGCGCCCGTTCCCGCCCCGGAGCTCGTGAAGGCAGCGGCGGTAGGCCGCGGTGCGCCGGGTACGCCGGCGGACGCAGCTGCCACTGGCTTGCGGGGCGGCGCCGCGACAGGTGCGCACGCGTCCACGCCCGCTGCGCAAACTGCCGCTCTTGCGTCCGCACTGCCGGAGTCGCCCCTGGCGCCGCCACGATCGGGAATTCCGAGTGCGCTCATTGTGTTCGGCGTCATTCTCATCATTGTGATTGCCGGCGGCTATTACTACTACGCGAACCGGTCGGGCGTCCCGCGCGAGATCCAGAAAGCGGAAGCCGCGTACGCCGCCGGAAATCGCGATCAGGCGCGGACGGGGTTCGAGCAGGCGGTGAAGGATTATCCGAAGCTGGCCGTGCCCCACATCTACCTGTCGCGTCTCGCGCGCGACCAGGGAGATCTCGCCGTGGCCGGTTCGGAAATCGCCACCGCCGTGAAACTCGAGCCGCAAAATGCGATCGCGAATCGTGAGCTGGGCGCATTCTTTCTGGCACGCGGCAGCCAGTTCGTCACGCAGGGGCGCCCCGATCTTGCAACGCCCGACTTCGAGGGCGCGCGGCGCGCCTACGTGCGCGCCGTGCAGCTCGATACGACCGACCTGTCCGCACAGGGCTATCTGGGATGCACCCTCGTGAAACTCGGTCGCGCGCAGGACGCGGCCGCGTTCTTCGCGCGTGCCGGCCAGGGCGCCTGGTCCGCGTGCGCGAGTCAGCAGCCGCCCACCAGCACGCCCGCGACGGGAGCAAGGCCACGGAAGCAGTGAATCGCCCGTCGCTGAAGACGTGAACCGCTCGTCGCCAAAGACGTGAGCCGCCCGCCGCTGCTCCTGCCGGTCTCGGTCCGACGGCATACGCTGCCCAACGGACTCACGCTGCTCGTCCGTCGTGATACGTCCGCGCCTGTCGTCGCGATCGTGACGTACGTGAAGGCCGGCTATTTCGATGAGACGGACGATGTCACCGGCATCGCGCACGTGCTGGAGCACATGTACTTCAAGGGGACCGCGCGTCGCGGCGTCGGCGAGATCGCGCAGGAGACGAAGGCCGCGGGCGGCTATCTCAACGCCGGCACGATCTACGACCACACCAGCTACTACACCGTGTTGCCGTCGAGCGGGTTCCTGGCGGGGCTCGACATCCAGGCCGACGCGTACGCGAACTCCGTGGTGAATGCAGACGAGCTGCGCCGCGAGCTGGAGGTGATCATCCAGGAGGCGAAGCGGAAGGAGGACAATCCTGCCGCCGTCACCGTCGAGACATTGTACGAGCTGCTGCACGACCGGCATCGCATGCGTCGCTGGCGCATCGGGCGCGAGGACGCCCTGCGGAATCTCACGCGCGATCAGCTCCTGTCGTTCTACCGCGGACGCTACCGCCCCGCGGACACGATTCTCGTCGTCGTGGGGGATGTGGATCCTGACGACGTGGAACGGCACGTCGAGCGCCTGTACGGCCCGCTCTCCAGCGCGCCCGTAGTGCGCGAACCGGGTCCGCGCGAGCCGGAGCACGGCGGCTTCCGCTATCGCGAGCTGCGCGGCGACATCGCGCAGACGCAACTCGCCTTCGGCTGGCGCACCCCCGGCACGCTGCATGTGGACACGCCGGCGCTGGAGATGGCGGCGCTCGTGATCGGCGCGGGACGCGCGTCGCGACTCTACCGCGCGGTCCGCGAGCGCCGCCTGGCCGCCTCGGTGAGCGCATCCGACTACACGCCCACGGAGCTCGGCGTGTTCGTCGTGCGCACGGAGGGACCGCCCGAACACGGTCGCGCGGCGGCGCGCGCGGTGTGGGAGCAGCTCCGCAATATTCGCGAGAGCGGCGTCACGGACGAGGAACTCCGGCGCGCGCGCCGCCTCACCGAGGCGCGCTGGATTCGCCAGTTGGAATCAATGGAAGGGCAGGCGAACTATCTCGCCGAATGGGAGGCGCTGGGCGACTGGACGCTGGGCGACGAGCGGCTCACGCGGCTCCTGGCAACGACGGCCGCACAGATACAGGATGCGGCCCATCGCCATCTCGTGCCCGACCAGAGCGCGCTCGTGAGCTATCTGCCGCGCGACGCGGAATCGCTCGCGCCGGACGCCGGGCACATGATGGAGCGGCTCGAGCAGGCGCCGCGACCCGCCGCACTTGCGCCCACGACGGGGTGCGACGCGCGCGCACCCGTGGAGTGGCCGCTCGATGCCACGCTCGAAACGGAGACGGCGCGGGTACGCGTGTATCGCACCGCGCGCGGCGTGCCGATTCTGGTGCGCAAGTCGGGATCTGTTCCGATCGCCCACATTGGCGTGTACGCCCTCGGCGGCGCCTGCGACGAACCTGCGGCGCTGTGCGGACTGACGACGCTGCTCACCCGTGTCTCGCTCAAGGGTACGCGCCGCCGCACGGCCGCATGTATCGCGGAGGAAGCCGAGCTGCTGGGCGGCAGCATCGGCGCGGGCGCCGGAGGGGAAAGCTTCGGCTGGAGCATGACCGTGCCATCGCGTCATCTGGCCAGCGCCCTCGAACTGCTCGCGGATGTCACGCAGCACCCGTCCATCCACGCCGACGCGCTCGACACCGAACGCGCGATCGCGCTGGCTTCCCTGGCGCAGCAGCGCGATGACATGTATCGCCATCCCATGCAATTGCTCCGGCAGGCGGCGTTTCCGGAACATCCCTACGGCGCGAACGTGCTGGGGGAGGACGCGTCGCTCGCGCGCATCCGGCCGGCCGACGTCTGCGAGTGGCAGCGTGCGCGCGTGATCGAGGGCGCGACCGCGCTCGTGATCGTGGGCGACGTGGATCCGGATGCCGCGGCGCGCGACGCCGCGCTGTACTTCGATGCGCTCGAGCCCGGAGCCGCGCCCGACCTCGCATCGCCACACTGGCCGGCGGCGCCAGTGGAGCGCGCGGAGGAGCGCGACAAGGCGCAGACCGCGCTGGCGCTGGCATTTCCAGCGCCCGCGCGTTACGACGACCAGCGCTTCGCGGCGGCGCTGCTGGTCGGTGTGGCCAGCGGGCTCGGCGGCCGATTCTTCGAGCAGCTCCGCGACAAGCAGTCGCTCGCGTATACGGTGTCGGCATTTGCGTCGGCGCGGCGAACGGCGGGACTGTTCGTCACCTACATTGCGACCTCACCCGGGAAGGAAGCCGTCGCGCGCCGCGGCCTGCTGGATCAGGTTGCCCGACTGCGCGATGCGCCGGTGACCGCGGAGGAGCTGTCGCGGGCGAAGGGCTACGCCATTGGCACCCACGCCATTCGGCAGCAGAGCGGCGCGGCCGTCGTTGCCGAAATTCTCGATGCCTGGCTGTTTGGTTCGCTGTCGGAGCTGGAGGAGTACGACGAGTCCGTGCGCGCCGTGACAGCGGGGGAAATGCAGGACGTGGCGGCGCGCTATTTCGATGAGGAGCGCGTGGTGGAAGGCATTGTCCGCGGCGTCCAGGAGCCCGGCAGAACGGACAGGGGCAGCCCATGGGGCCGCTGATGGGGCTGCCCCATGGGCTGCCCCTGTCCGTTCTGCCGCGCAGCGGGCATGATGCATGCGGCCCGGCAGTGACCCACTTCATTCCGGAAGGAACATGGCTACCGTCTGTACACACCTCGATCAGATTCGCAATGTAGAGCCCCGCACTCCGCAGGGATGCGAGGAATGCCTGCGCAGCGGCAGTCGCTGGGTTCACCTGCGCCTCTGCCTCACCTGTGGCCACGTGGGCTGCTGCGATTCGTCGCCCAACAAGCACGCCTCCAGGCACGCCCACACCACGCATCACCCCATCGTGCAGTCCTTCGAGCCGGGCGAGGACTGGCGCTGGTGCTACGTGGATGAAATCGAAGTGTGAAGGGCCGGCATGCGCGCGGCACAAGCGGCATAATCGGAAGACGGGGTCAGCCGGTCATCATGGCTGACCCCGTCTCCATCGCAAGCTCCATCACCTGCCGCTGAGATTCTCTCCCTTCCACACCATCGCGCGGTGAATGCGGTTCCAGCCGCTCGGGTGGTCGAAAAAGATGAACTCCTCCACCGGGCCCGGATGCATCTTGCGATACTCCGAGAGCTGCACCGCCGCGTCGGCAAAGCCGTCCGGCTCACGGGATGCGTTCAGCCCGAACGCGTCCGCTTCCGCCTCGAAGGTCCGTGTGATCGTATTCGTCACCGGCGTCAACACGAAGACGAACACCGCGAAGAGCGCGACCAGCAGCGGCAGTCCGGCCACGTCGCCCACGCCGCGAATTCCCCAGCGCTCGCCGTAGCGCCCAAGCAGACGCGTCATCGCCCACTGCACGAACGCGAACGCGATCACGATGAGCACGGCGAAGAACACGACGCCCTTGTACACGTGGTGGAGGACGTAGTGACCCATCTCGTGGCCGAGGACCGCCCGCACTTCCGCCGGGTTCGCCCGGTTCATGAGGTTGTCGTTGAGGCTGATGCGTACGGTGTTGAACATGCCCGACACATTGGCGCTCACGCGTTTGCTCTGCTTCGACGCGTCGAACTCGTAGACGTTGCTCGCGGGAATGCCATTGGCGCGCGCCATGGACAGGATCTGCCCCTTGAGCGGGCTCTCGGGCAGCGGCCGGTAGGTATTGAACAGCGGCGCGACGTACACCGGAGCAAGTGCCACCAGGCACACCATGAGCACCAGCGTCACGCCCGCACCCCAGAGCCACCAGTTGCGCGACGCGCGGCGAATCGCGGCGTACACCAGCACCAGCGCAACGGCGCCCAGCACCACGCCAACGCCGAGCCCCACGAGCTGGTCGCGCATCCACTGCAGGACATTCTGATTCGACAGCCCGTACTCATGCTCGCGCAGGAAGTCGCTGTAGAGCGTGAGCGGAAATCCCAGTATCGCCGTAAGCACGATGTACTCTACGCCGTAGATGCCTGTCTGCAGCCAGGTGCGTTTCGACACACGCTCGGCTACGTCGCGCATGCGCGCCGAGAGCTGCGTGCTCAGCAGCAGCCATGCCACGCCCAGTCCGTAGAGGAAGCCCCAGAGCAGCAGCCAGTAGCCGCCCTCGAAGTACGCATCGGAGCGGGCCCTCGCCTCGGGCGACAACTTCGCCATGTACGCCTCCGTCGCCGCGTTCACGTCGAACGGAGTCCTGGTCGCGGCAGCCGTGGCCGTGGGAGTGGCGGCCGATGTGCCCTGCGTGGACTGCGCGGCGGCGACCGAAGCGCCTGTCGCCTGTGAGCGGGCAGTCACCGCGGTGGCCAATCCTGTCACCAGGCACAGGGCGATCAGCAAACCAGTCCGTTGCTTCACTGAGGCACCTCGCGGAATGTCGGAATACGCGAGCCGTATGAGCGGACAGCCGGTGGAGTCGAACGCTGGACCAGACGGGCGAATGCGGCGTGGAACGAGGAGACGCATCCCGCCGCGCAGCAGGTCAGGATGCCGCCACGCGTTTCACGACGTCCCACACTTTCCAGCCGCCGGTGAGGTTCGCCTGGTGGGCCACGAGCGTCGCGCCGCCGCCCCCCTGCGCGAAGTTCACCAGCCGGCTCACCATGTCATTTCCCGAGCTGAAGGAGAAGCCGCAGTTCTTGAGATACTCCACCCCCCACACCTTGAGTCCATCCAGGTGCTCCACTCCGCGCTGGAATTCCGCGCTCGAGATCTGGCTCGCGTCATCGCGGAACATGGACAGGTAGGTCATCTTGTCGCCGCAAATGCCGGAATTGAGCGTGAGCACGGTCAGCGCCGGTGCGAGCAGCACGTGCTTGCGGTACCAGCGGGAGAATCGGAACGGCTGCAGGTGGAGCGCGTCAGCGCTGTCACGGTTGCGCCAGTGCTCCGCTGCCTCGCCGAAGAACCGCCCCATCGCCGCCACCTCGTACAGGCGCCAGAACAGCTTGGCGAGCATCTCCGCTCCGGCAATCACCACGCCCGCGATCAGGCCGGCACCCGCACCCGCCACCGTCAGCCCCATGTTGGCGGCGCCCTTCAGCATGGTCCAGAGTCCCTCACCGATACTCGCCCACATGGCCCGGTGAATCGTGTCCACGACGGTCGTCGGGTGGCCCGACGC
>Ga0070683_100004059_pt1 | contig 11993 bp, 14 predicted proteins | sample KBSC713LmetaG_FD_64662 | JGI IMG/M metagenome (GOLD analysis project Ga0070683, IMG submission 64662) | Corn rhizosphere microbial communities from Kellogg Biological Station, Michigan, USA - KBS C7.1-3L metaG | ecosystem: Host-associated > Plants > Roots > Rhizosphere ...
GTCCCGCACCCGGATCAGCGAGACGAGCGCGGCGCCCCAGACGAACGCCGCGGCCGTGATCAGCATCACGGTGCCCGGCGTCGTCACGGCGAGCAGCGCGCCGCCGATCGCCGGCCCGGCGAAGGTGCCGACGCTCTCGATCGTCGAGCGGACGACGTTCGCCGCGGTCAGCTCGTCCGGCGTCCGGGCGAGGTGGGGGAGGAGCGCCGACTCGGCCGGCAGGAAGGCGGTGCCGAGGATCGAGGCCAGCCCGGCGAGCGCATAGACGAGCCACGACGCGCCGCCGGCGACAGCGACCGCTCCGGCGGCGCCGATCGAGGCCGCGCGTCCGAGATTGGTCGCGACCATGAAGGGGACGCGGGGCAGCCGGTCGGCCAGCGTCGAGGTGAACGGCGCCGAGAGCGCCGCCGGGATCGCGCGCACGAGCGTGACGATCCCGACCGCCTTTGCTCCGCCCGAGTCGTAGGCGTAGACGGCGAGCGCCACGCTGTACGCCCAGAGCCCCATCACCGAGCCCAGCCCGGCCAGCTGGATCCGGCGGAGCTGCGGGTTGGCGAAGTTGCCCCGGAAGGCGGCGACCGACTCGGCCAGGCGTTCGCGAACGAGCTTCACCGCGGGCGAGCATCTCAGTGTCGGCGCCGCATTGCGAACTTTCGCGAAGCGTGGGAAGATCCCCGGCGGATAGGGCGTCTAGTAGGGCAACCCGTGATCCCTCGCGGGCACCCGGTCAAGGAGGACACATGGCGGACGAACTCGACAAGAACTCCGTTGGCGCGTCGGACGAGGGCAAGGACGACGTCGAGGCCCACAAGAACGCGATCGGCAAGAACTCGGTGGGGAAGACGTCGGTCGGCGCGAACGACGACGAGAACGACGTCGAGGCGCACAAGTACACCGTCGGCAAGACGAGCGTCGGCAAGACGAGCATCGGCTAGCCCGGCAGTTCGGTTCGAACCGAACGAGCTCGGCGCCGGCCGGGCTCGTTCTCTTTTCAGGCTCTCTTCAGCACGGCGGCCAGCGCGCCGAGCAGCCGGTCCGCCTCGGGCCGGCGGTCCTCGTCGAGCTCGGACAGGGTCGAGGCAAGGCGGGCGACGGCATCGAGCCGCCCGTCGCCGGCGAGCGCCCGCTCGGCCTCGCGGGCGCGCTGCAGCAGGTCGAGCGCGATCGCCGCCTGCGAGGCGAAGAGCCCGAGCAGCTCCATCTCCTGCAACGTGAAGTGCGACTGCCGGTCGAGCACCTCGAGCACGCCAAGCGCGCGCTCGTCGTGCAGCAGCGGCACCGCCATCAGCCCCTGCGGAACGTAGCCGGTGCCCTCGGCCACGTCCTTCGCGAAGCGCGGGTCGGCGGCGACGTCCTCGATCACGAGCGGCGTCCGCGTCGCCATGACCCAGCCGGCGACGCCGGTTCCCGCGGGGAAACGCCTGCCGAGCAGCCCCTCCTCGCCCTCGCCGACGACGGCTTCGAAGACGAGCTCGTTCGCGTCCTCGTCGAGCAGGAGGATCGAGGACGCCCTGGCCGCGAAGATCGCGCGGGCCACCCCGACGACGGAGCGGAGCAGCTCGCGGAAGCGCTCCTCGGAGCCGAGGGCGGCGGCCGCGACGGCCGAATTGAGCTCGCTCATCTCGATCCTCCCACGTTCGACGAGGTCAGGTGCAGAACGCTCTTCAGCTGGAACGGTGTCAGCTCGGGATGCTTGGACCGGATCAGGGCGCAGATCCCCGTGACGTGCGGCGTCGCGAAGCTGTTCCCCGAGGCGCTCAGCGTATCGCCGCCCAGCCAGGCGACCTCCACGCCGACGCCCTTTGCGAAGAACTCGACCGGCGGGTTCGGGTTGTAGTAGAGCGCCGTCGGGTCGTCCTCCTCGTGACTGCCGACGGAGATCACCGACGAGAAGCGCCACGGGTAGCTCTCCACCGGCATGTTGTGCGCGGAGGCGACGAGCACCGTCCGCTGGAAGTACGCGGAATCGGCGAGCTCGTGCAGGACGGTCGAGTAATCCTTCTTCGTCGTCGACAGGCTCAGGTTGACGACGTCGAAGCCCTGCTCGATCGCGTAGCGGAGCCCGAAGAGCAGAATGTTGCCGCCGCCGGTGAAGCCGGGGCCGAGGACGCGGACGCTGTGGATCTCGGCCTCCGGAGCGAGAGAGCGGACGATCCCGGCGCAGGCTGTGCCGTGCCCGCAGACGTCGCCGTCGATGTCCTCGGCCACGAACGCCGCCCCGTCCTCGTCCTTCGACACCGCGACCGAGCTCTCCACGTGGCCGACCAGCGGATGCGAGCCGTCGACGCCGCTGTCGATGATGCAGACGCGGACGCCCTTTCCGGTTGCGCCGCCCCAGGCCCATTCGCGTGTGACCTCGGCCGGCCAGTCGGTGGCCAAGGCGATCTGCCCGACGGCGTCCGCCGGCAGGCTCCAGGCCGGAAGCTCGCTCACGTGCCGATGCTAGTCCGAAGCCAGGCGAACGCGGAGATCGGCGAGGAGGGCGGAGCTGGGCTCGACTCCTTCGGCGGCCAGCGCGGCCTCGAGATCGTTGAGGATGCGTCGACGCAGCTCCGCGTCCGCCTGTGCACGCGCAACGAGATCGTCCAGTGCGGCGCGGGCGGCAGGCAGCTCCTGCGCCGCCCGCACCCACCCCTCGGGTGCGGGCGGGAGAAAGCGCAGAAGCGTGCCCAGTGTCTCCTCGTCGTACCTCATGCGTTCACTTCGCTAGACGATCCGGTGGGCCGTTTTCTTCCCGTCATGGCTCGAGCCGCCGTCGGAGCCGGGCGAGGCAGCGCGAGATGCGGCTCGCGATCGTGCCGGACGGGATTCCGAGCTCCTCGCCGATCGTCCGGTAGCTCTCGTCCCGGCAGAAAAAGCGGTCGAGCACCTCCTGGCACTCCTCGGGCAGCTCCTCGAGCGCCTCGCGGACGGCGAACGCCTCGTCGAGCTGCTCGATCGTCGACTCGATGCCGTCCGGCTCGACGTCGGAGGGCTCCTCGCGCTTGCCCGCGGCGATCCGGTCGAGGCAGACCCGTCGGGTCAGCTGTGCGATCCAGGGACGGAGCGCCTCCGGGTTCCGCAGCGATCCGAGCCGGCCGTAGACCCTGACGAAGACGTCCTGGAAGGCATCCTCGGCGTCGGCGCCCTGGAGCCGGTAGCCCTGGGAGCAGATCGCGAACACGTAGCGCGAGTAGCTCCGGACGAGGTCGTTCCAGGCTTCCTGGTCGCCTGCCAGGCACCGGGCGACCAGTTGCTCGTCACTGGGCATCCGTGCGGTCGAATCCGGGTCAGACGCCCGCGTCGAGCGCCCGGGAGGCGGAGTACCGCGCGTCGTCGGCGGCACGCAACGCGTTGACCAGCCGCGGATCGTCCGGCTTCACGGTCAGGTTGGCGCGGACGAGGTGGGCGGCGGCGGCGGAAGCTCCGGCGGCGAGCGCGGCGGCGCCGGCGGCATCGGCACGGACGAGGCCGTCGCAGCGCTCGGCGACGACCAGCGCCAGCGCGGCGACGTCGGCCGCCGCCTCGGCGATCTCGAGCGGCAGGGCGGCTGCCCGCTGCATGTGCCGCTCGAGCTCGGCGGACGGCGTCGCCAGGGCGACCAGTGCGGCGGCGAACACGTCCGCATCTGCCTCGGCGAGCACCTCGAGCCGGTCGGAGAGCGCATTGGCCTGCGCGACGACGCCGGTGGCGTCGGGCCACGAGTCCTGAGACGCCCGGGCCACGTCGGCAACCAGGCGGGCGCCGGCGGCGGCGGTACGGCCGGCGGCATAACCGGCTCCACGGGTAGCATCGTGTTGATTTGACATAAGATGACTTAGATTTTATCCTGTTCTAAACTCATATCGGCGAAGGAGATGGCAGCACTATGGCAAAAGTGATCGGAATCGACCTCGGTACGACCAACTCGTGCATGGCCGTGATCGAGGGTGGCGAGCCGACGGTGATCCCGAACGCGGAGGGCGGACGGACGACGCCGTCCGTGGTCGCGTTCACGAAGGACGACCAGCGACTCGTCGGCACGCCGGCGAAGCGCCAGCAGGTGACCAACCCGCAGAACACCGTCTTCTCGATCAAGCGCTTCATGGGCAGGAAGTTCGATGAGGTCTCCGAGGAGATGAAGATCGTTCCATACGAGGTCGTCAAGGGGCCGAACGACGACGTCCGGGTGAAGGTGGGCGACCACGAGTATGCGCCACCTGAGCTCTCGGCGATGATCCTGCAGAAGCTGAAGACCGACGCCGAGGCGTATCTCGGCGAGCAGGTCACCGACGCGGTGATCACGGTCCCGGCGTACTTCAACAACGCGCAGCGCGAGGCGACGAAGGACGCCGGCACGATCGCCGGCCTCAACGTCCTGCGCATCGTCAACGAGCCCACCGCGGCCGCGCTCGCGTACGGCCTGGACAAGGAGGGCGCCGACCAGACGATCCTCGTCTTCGACCTCGGCGGCGGCACGTTCGACGTGTCGATCCTCGAGCTCGGCGAGGGCGTGTTCGAGGTGAAGGCGACCTCGGGCGACAACCACCTCGGCGGCGACAACTTCGACAAGGCGATCGTCGACTGGATGGCCGCGGAGTTCAAGAAGGACCAGGGCATCGACCTCTCGACCGACCGGATGGCGCTCCAGCGCCTGTACGAGGCGGCCGAAAAGGCGAAGATCGAGCTCTCCTCGACGATGACGACGCAGATCAACCTGCCGTTCGTCACCGCCACACCGGAGGGCCCCAAGCATCTCGATCTGCAGCTGACCCGCGCGAAGCTGAACGAGCTCACACACGACCTGCTCGAGCGGACCGTCGGCCCGACCAGGCGCGTGCTCGAGGACGCGGGGCTCGACGCGTCCCAGATCGACCACGTCGTCCTCGTCGGCGGCATGACCCGCATGCCGGCCGTCCAGGAGAAGGTCAAGGAGACCGTCGGCTCAGAGCCGCACAAGGGCGTCAACCCGGACGAGGTCGTCGCCGTCGGCGCGGCCATCCAGGCCGGTGTGCTCAGGGGCGAGGTCAAGGACGTCCTGCTGCTCGACGTCACCCCGCTCTCGCTCGGGATCGAGACGAAGGGCGGCGTGTTCACGAGGCTGATCGACCGGAACACGACGATCCCGACGAAGAAGGCGGAGATCTTCTCGACCGCCGAGGACAACCAGCCCTCGGTCGAGGTGCACGTGCTCCAGGGCGAGTCGGAGATGGCCGCCTACAACAAGACCCTGGGCAAGTTTCAGCTCGTCGGCATCCCGCCGGCGCCGCGGGGCATGCCGCAGATCGAGGTTGCGTTCGACATCGACGCGAACGGGATCATCCATGTGACCGCGAAGGACCTCGGCACCGGGAACGAGCAGCAGATCAAGATCGAGGGCGGCTCGGGCCTGAAGTCGGAGGAGGTCGAGCAGATGATCAAGGACGCCGAGGCACACGCCGGCGAGGCGCACAGGCTGCGCGAGCTCGCCGACGCGAAGAACAACGCCGAGGCGCTCGCGTACGCGACCGAGAAGAGCCTCAAGGAGCACCGCGAGTCGCTCGACGAGGGCGAGGCCTCGACGATCGAGGGCCGGGTCATGGAGCTGAAGACCGCGCTCGACGGCGACGACCTCGCCGAGATCCGGTCGAAGACGGAGGCCCTGCAGGAGGCCTCGCACAAGCTCGCCGAGGCGGTGTACGCCCAGGCGACCGCCGCGCAGGCGGCGGCCTCCGGCGGCGGCAACGGGGCGGAGCCCTCCGACGACGAGGTGATCGAGGACGCCGAGGTCGTCGACGAGGAGGCTCCCACCTCGTGACCGAGCGCGAGCTCAGGCAGACCGAAGGGACAGACCCCGCCGAGGCGGGGTCTGTCCCCGAAGAAACGGTCGACGAGCTGACCCGGCAGCGGGACGAGTACCTCGACTCGCTCCGCCGGCTGAAGGCGGAGTTCGACAACTTCCGCAAGCGCACGGAGAACGAGCGCGCCGCGCAGGCGGCGCGGGCGAGCGAGGCGCTGGTCAAGGAGCTGCTGCCGGTGCTGGACGACCTCGAGCGTGCGCTCGAGGCGGCGGAGAAGCACGAGGAGGCGAAGCTGGAGGAGGGGGTCGGGCTGGTCCATCGTGCGCTGGCGGGCGTGCTCGCCCGTACGGGCCTCGCCGAGATCGAGACCGACGGTGCGTTCGACCCGCACGTCCACGAGGCGCTGCTGGCGCAGCCCGTCGAGGGAGCCGAGCCGGGATCGGTCGTGCAGGTGCTCCAGAAGGGCTACCGCCTCGGCGACCGCGTCCTGCGGCCCGCGAGGGTGGTCGTGGCTGAATGAGCCAGTCGCTCTACGAGACGCTGGGTGTCGCGAAGAACGCCTCGGCCGACGAGGTCAAGAAGGCCTACCGCAAACTCGCGCGGCAGCATCACCCGGACGCGAACCCCGGCGACACGGCGGCCGAGGAGCGGTTCAAGGAGGTCCAGAACGCCTACGACGTGCTCTCCGACCCGGAGAAGCGCAAGCAGTACGACACGTTCGGCTCCACCAACGGCCGCGGCGCGCCGGGCGGCGGGTTCACCGAGGGGTTCGACTTCGGCAACCTGGGCGACCTGGGCGACATCCTCGGCGGGATGTTCGGCGGCGGCGCGCGCGGCGCCCGGGCGGAGCCGCGCGGCCAGCGCGGGAACGACGTCGAGGTCCAGGTCAATCTCTCGTTCGAGGACGCGCTCGAGGGCGTCGAGACGAAGATCCCCGTCAGGCTCGAGCTCGCCTGCCACACCTGCCACGGCTCGGGCGCGAAGCCCGGCACCGCCCCGATCGTCTGCCCGCAGTGCGGTGGCCGCGGCGTCGTTGCCGAGAGCCAGGGCTTCTTCTCGCTCTCGCAGCCGTGCCCGCGCTGCCGCGGGAACGGCACGGTGATCGAGGATCCGTGCCCGACGTGCCGCGGCACCGGCCGGGAGCGCCGGACGAAGCGGTACACGGTGAAGATCCCCGCCGGCGTCAAGGACGGCTCGCGGATCCGCCTGAAGGGCAAGGGCGAGGCAGGCTGGGGCGGCGCCCCCGCGGGCGACCTCTACGTGGTCACGCGGGTGGAGCCGTCGAAGACCTTCACGCGGCGCGGCGACGACCTGGTCGTCGACGTTCCGGTCAAGTTCGCCGACGCCGCCCTCGGCACGAAGGCCTCGGTGCCGACTCCGGACGGGTCCGTTCAGGTCAAGGTGCCGGCCGGCTCGCAGGACGGGAAGTTGCTGCGGGTCAAGGGCAAGGGCGCGCCGAAGCTGAAGGGCTCCGGCCGCGGCGACGTCCTCGCGCGCCTGAAGATCGAGGTGCCGAAGAAGCTGTCGAAGCGCGAGCGCGAGCTGCTCGAGGAGCTGAAGCAGGTGTCGACCTAGTGGCGAAGCACGACGAGTTGCTCCAGCAGGGCCCCCAGGAAGCTCCTGAGCCCGAAACGGCCGAGCAGCGGAGCAAACGGAGCGGCTGGGGCGCAGCCGGGGGCGGCATCCTCGGCGGCGGGGTCGCGGCGGCCAAGTTCGGCGGCCTGACCAAGATCCTCTTCTGGCTGTTCGCGTTCCGGGCGGTCGACAACGCCTGGCGGATCGGAACGTGGGCCGGGCTGGCGGTCGTGGCCGCGGCGATCGTCGCGTTCGCGCTGATCCACTCGCGGAGGCATGCGTGACGACGACGACCGACTACGAGCGCCCGCGCTACATGATCTCGGTTGCCGCCGAGCTCGTCGGCATGCACCCGCAGACGCTGCGCATCTACGAGTCGAAGGGGCTCGTCCGGCCCGGCCGCACGCCCGGCGGGACGCGGCTCTACTCCGAGCACGACCTCGACCGCCTGCGGCTGGTCCAGCGGCTGACCACCGAGCTCGGGCTCAACCTCGCCGGCGTGGCGCGGGTGATCGCGCTCGAGGACGAGCTCGCCCAGATGCGGGCGCGTTTCGACCGGCTCGAGGCGGACATGCGTGAGGCGATCGGCGAGGTGCACCGCCGGTACCGCCGCGACCTCGTGATCTACCGCGAGGAGTCACCGTTCCCGGCAAGGAGAACCCCCTAGAGATGGATTTCAACAAGCTGACGATCAGGTCCCAGGAGGCGGTCGCCGACGCGCAGGAGCGCGCGCGCCGCCTCGGCAACCCGGAGCTCTACCCCGAGCACCTGCTGCTCGCGTTGCTCGACCAGGAGCTTCCACGCGCTCTGGTCGAGTCGGCGGAAGAGCTGCGCTCTTCGGCCGAGGAAAGGCTCTCGCGGAAGCCCCGGATCGAGGGTGGTCAACAGCAGCCGACCATGTCTGCCGCTCTGGCGAAGATCCTCGATCGTGCTGCGGACGCGGCACGATCGATGGAGGACGACTACGTCTCGACGGAGCACCTGCTGCTCGCGCTCGACGTCGTCCCGCGCGACCAGCTGCTGGCGAAGATCGCCGAGGTGCGCGGCGGCCAGCGCGTCACCTCGCAGGATCCCGAGGGCACCTACCAGGCGCTGGAGAAGTTCGGCCGCGACCTGACCGCGCTCGCGGAGAGCGGCAAGCTCGACCCGGTGATCGGCCGTGACGAGGAGATCCGTCGCGTGATCCAGGTCCTGTCCCGGCGGACGAAGAACAACCCGGTGCTGATCGGCGATCCGGGTGTCGGCAAGACAGCGATCGTCGAGGGGCTCGCGCAGCGGATCGTCGCCGGCGACGTCCCCGAGGGGCTGAAGGGCAAGCGCGTCTGGGCGCTCGACATCGGCTCGCTGCTCGCCGGATCGAAGTACCGCGGCGAGTTCGAGGAGCGGCTGAAGGCCGTCCTCACCGAGATCCAGTCCGCAGCCGGCGAGATCGTCCTCTTCATCGACGAGCTGCACACGATCGTCGGCGCCGGGGCGGCCGAGGGCGCGGTCGACGCGGCGAACATGCTCAAGCCGATGCTCGCCCGCGGCGAGCTGCGCTGCATCGGCGCGACCACGCTCGACGAGTACCGCAAGCACATCGAGAAGGATGCCGCGCTGGAGCGGCGCTTCCAGCCCGTGTTCGTCGGCGAGCCTTCGGTCGCCGACACGATCGCGATCCTGCGCGGCCTGAAGGAACGCTACGAGGCACACCACGGCGTCGCGATCCGCGACGCCGCGCTGGTCGCGGCGGCGGTTCTTTCCGATCGCTACATCTCCGACCGCCAGCTGCCCGACAAGGCGATCGACCTGATCGACGAGGCTGCGTCGCGGCTGCGGATGGAGATCGACTCCTCGCCGCTCGAGCTCGACGAGGCCGAGCGGCGGGTGCGCCAGCTCGAGATCGAGCTCGCGGCGATGGGCAAGGAGACCGACCAGGTACGCGAGCCGGTCGAGCGAGAGCTGGCCGAGGCGAAGGCTCGCCGCGACGAGCTCGCCGCCCGCTGGTCGAAGGAGAAGGAGGGCCTCCAGCGGATCGCCGAGATCAAGCGGCGGATCGACGAGCTGAACATGGAGGCCGAGCGGGCCGAGCGCCTCGGCGAGCTCGAGCGCGTGGCAGAGATCCGTTATGGGGAGCTCCCAGGGCTCGAGCGTGAGCTCACTTCTAGGGCGGAGCCGCAGGCTCCGCCCATGGTCAAGGAAGAGGTCGACGAGGACGACGTCGCCGCCGTGGTCGCGCGGTGGACCGGCGTGCCGGTCGAGCGCCTGCTCGAGGGCGAGACCGAGAAGCTGATCCACATGGAGGAGCGGCTCCACGAGCGCGTCGTCGGACAGGACGAGGCGGTCGAGGCGGTCGCCAATGCTCTGCGACGCGCACGCACCGGCCTCCAGGATCCGAACCGGCCGATCGGCTCGTTCATCTTCCTCGGCCCGACGGGCGTGGGGAAGACCGAGCTCGCCCGGGCGCTCGCCGAGTTCATGTTCGACGACGAGCGGGCGATGGTCCGCCTGGACATGTCGGAGTACCAGGAGCGGCACACGGTCGCCCGGCTAGTCGGGGCTCCGCCCGGGTACGTCGGCTATGAGGAAGGCGGCCAGCTGACCGAGGCCGTCCGCCGCCGGCCGTACTCGGTCGTGCTGCTCGACGAGATCGAGAAGGCGAGCGCCGAGGTCTTCGACGTGCTCCTCCAGATCCTCGACGACGGCCGCCTGACCGACGGCCAGGGCCGGACGGTCGACTTTCGCAACACGGTGATCGTGATGACCTCGAACGTCCGCTCGGTGGAGGCGCTGCGCGAGTTCTTCCGGCCTGAGTTCCTGAACCGGATCGACGAGGTGGTCGAGTTCCATCCGCTCAGCCGCGAGCAGATCGGCGAAATCGTCGAATTGCAGCTCCGGCGCCTGCGCGAGCGGCTCGCCGACCGTGGACTGTCGCTGGAGCTGACCGACGAGGCGAAGGAGCTCGTCGCCGAGGCAGGCTGGGATCCGACGTACGGCGCCCGCCCGCTGAAGCGTGCGCTGCAGCGACTGGTCGAGAACCCGCTCGCGATGCGTCTGCTCGAGGGCGACTTCGCCGAGGGCGACACGGTGCGGGTCGATTCCGACAACGGCGAGCTCGTGTTCGAAAAGGCCACGGCGGTGCCGGCCGCAGCGTGATCCGCGGGGTCAGACCCCGCACGAGAGCGTCACAAATCCGTCACCAAAGCATCGCGAGCCGTCCCCATCGGCGCGTAGCCATGCGGGGCGACCCCCTGTGCACGAAGCGTCACAGTCCTGTGCGGGGTCAGACCCCCTACAGAAGCGTCAACAAGCGTCCACAGGCTTACGGTTCCGCGTCGGAGAAGAAGTCGGCGCCTGCCTGCTCCGGCGGCGCGCCGTAGATGAAGACCACGACCTCGTCGTCGCCGTCGTTCTGCAGCTGCAGCGGCGTGCCCGGCTCGACCGAGACGACGCTCTCCGGCGGCAGCTCCACTCGCTCGGGCGGCTCGCCGAGGTGCATCGTCAGTGTCCCGGCGAGGACGACGAAGACCTCTTCCTGCGCATGGTCGGCGTGGCGCCGGCCGCGGCTGCCGGGCGGATAGCGCCAGAGCCGCGCCCGTGACTGCTGCAACCCGGCCGGGCCGGTGACGTCGGCGGCGAGCCGGACGGGCTCGCCCTCGGGACTATCGGGCCGTGCGCGCTCCTCGTACCCGTGATCCCCGGCCCGGACGACGTGGTAGCCCATCCGTCGGATCATCGCACGCTACGCTCGCGCGGTGCCTCTCGCGGCGATCTCGGACGTCAGCCCCGGCCAGTTCATCCTCGCCGTTGTCCTCGCCGCGGTGCTTTCGATGTGGGTGTACTGGCACGCGAGCAGGCACGGCAGCCGGCACGCGACGGCGTGGGGCGTGCTCACATTCCTGTTCGCCGGGCTCGCGCTACCTCTGTATTTCATCCACTACTTCCTGACCAGACGGCGCTTCTAGGACATGCCCCGCACCGCCAGCAAGAGGCGCCGCCCGCCGCGGCAGCCGCAGCCGCTTCCACCTCCGTTGCCGCCCGAGGAGCGCTCGGTCGGCCAGCTCGTCGCGGAGACGATCCGCTTCTACCAGCACCACTTCTTCCAGACGCTCCCGCTAGGCCTTTCCGTCGCGGCGCTGACGCAGCTGACGGTCGCCTTCGGCCACCGGCCGGCCGAGCCGCGCGGGCATCCGCCTCCACGCGACTTCCACCAGCCGAGCTCGCTGCTCGGCGGCGGGATCGAGGTGACCATCCTGCTCGGCGCGCTGCTGCTGACCGCGTCGTACATCGTCGCGATCGTCCTCGTCACGGGGAAGCGGCCCGCCGGCCGCGCGCTGGCGATCGCCTACGGACTGGGCGTGCTCGTCTTCCTGCCGGTCCCGCTGCTCGCGCAGCTGCTCGTCCTGCCCGCCGTCGCGTATCTGGCCCTCGTCGGGTGGATCGTCCCCGCCGCCCTGCTCGAGAACAGAGGCGCAGCGGACAGCTTCCGCCGTTCGTACCGACTGGCGCGCGTCGACTTCGTGCACGCGGTCGGCGGGCTGGCGACGCTCGTGATCGTCTTCTACGTGGTCCGGCTGATGCTGGCGCTGCTGCTCCGCACCGGAAGCGAGGTCACGGAGCGGTCGGCGGCCCTGCTCGCCGACCTCGTGCTCTCACCGATGCTGTTCGTCGGCGCCGCGATCCTCTACCTGGACCAGGCTG
>Ga0070683_100004060_pt1 | contig 11993 bp, 10 predicted proteins | sample KBSC713LmetaG_FD_64662 | JGI IMG/M metagenome (GOLD analysis project Ga0070683, IMG submission 64662) | Corn rhizosphere microbial communities from Kellogg Biological Station, Michigan, USA - KBS C7.1-3L metaG | ecosystem: Host-associated > Plants > Roots > Rhizosphere ...
TCCGGGAACCCACGCGGTATGCGTACCGGCGAACAGCGGCGACCTCTGCATGGGCGCGAACTGACCGCGGGACGCCACGCGCGTCCCGCCCTTCCCCAACATTCGCCGCGCGGCGACGCGGATCAGAACTCGATGCCGCTGGACGGCTTGTCTTCGGCGGGCGCCTTCTCGCCGCCCTTCTTGCCCGACTTCTTCTCGGTCTCCTGCGCCTTCGGCTTGTCTTCGCTCTTCGGCTTGTCGTCGGCCTTGGGCTTGTCGTCCGACTTCGGGGCGTCGCCGGACTTCGGCGCCGCGCCCGGCGGCTCGCCGAGCTCGCAGATACCCGCGCCACAGAACGGCACCTGCGTGCAGCTGAGATCGTCCGACATCATCTGCGTGCAGGCGGTCTCGGCGCAGCGCTTCTTGCGGTCCTTCTCGTAGGTCTCCTTCTGCTTCTTCGGGATCGCGCGCGCCTTGCCGCCTTCGCTGCACGGACAGCAGTCGTCGGCGACGATCACGCAGTCGTGGTCTGTCTTGCAGTCGCGGTTGTCCGCGGGCGCCCGCTTCGCGCCGCCGCCCTTCTTGGCCTCGGCGAGCATCGACACGCCGAGCGTGGCGCCGCCGAGAATTGCGACGAGCACCAGGAAACGAAAACCGAATCGAAAACTCTGAAGGCGACGGGGAGACATGACGGGGGACTATATAGTTCAGCGTTCCGACGTCCAGAACTTCCAGGAACCGTCGCGGTTCGACTTCAGTTGAGAACGCCGGGCGCGTTCAGGCGCGCCATCATCGAGACGATCTCCGCGGTGACGCGCTCCAGACGCTCGCCGACATCGCGCGTCTCGAGCAACCGCTGGCGGACGCTCAGATCGGCGATCAGCTCGGAGGCCGCGACGTTGGCCAGCGCCGTGGGCGTCTCCAGCCCGGCGACAATCTGCCGCAAAGGCTCGCCTCCCTCCGGGATCGCGTCCGCGAGCTGGCCGATCAGCACGCGCAACGACTGCTCGGCGTCGCGCACCTCGCCGCGATCGGTCACCGGCAGATCCGGGAGCACCGTCGCCGCGACGAGGCGGTACGGCCGATCGGACCCGAGCTCCTGATCGATGCGGACGCGCGTGTGGCCGCGAACGACCAGGTTGAAGCGCCCGTCGGGCAGCTCGTGCGCCATGATGACCTCGCCGACGCCCGCGACCTGTTCGACCGCCGGACGTTCGTCGGCCGGGCTGGCGCCCTCGACGATCAGCCCCATCGCGAGGAAGCGCTCGCCCGCCAGGATGTCGCGGGTCATCGCGCGGTAGCGGTCCTCGAAGATGTGCAGGCGCAACGACGCGTGGGGAAACAACACCACGTTCGGCAGAGGGAACAGCGGCAGCCGCGTCAGCGCGACCGCCAGGCGGGACTCGGTCGTGTCGATGCTCATCCAAACACGTCGACGCAGGAGCCGGTCAGCGCGACCGGCGCCTCCGCCGCCAGATAGAGGACCACGCCCGCGACGTCGTCGGGCGACATGGCCGGTTTGGCGCCCGGCATCCCGATCTGCAGCATCGGGGTGTCGACCGATCCGGGACAGACCGCGTTCACGGCGATGCCGTCGTCGCGCAGCTCTTCCGCGAGCGACCGGGTCAGGCCGACCACGCCGTGCTTGGCGGCGCAGTACGCGGACAGCAGCGCCGTCCCCTGCCGGCCGGAGATCGACGCGACGTTGACGATGCGGCCGCCCCGACGCGCGCGCATCGCGGGCAAGAACGCGCGCGTCACCAGGAAGGTTCCCTTCAAGTTGGAATCGACGACCGCGTCCCAGGTGTCCAGCGGCATGTCGTCGAGGCGAACGCGCGCGGCGACGCCCGCGTTGTTCACCAGCACGTCCGGCGGACCGAGGCGCTCGAGCACGTCGGCGGCGAAGCGCGCCACGTCGTCCGCGCGGGCGACGTCGCAGCGAAACACGTCGCCGCCCGCTTCGGGATTGCGCGCGCAGCCCGCCACGCGGGCGCCCGCGCCGGCCAGCGCCGCCGCGATCGCGCGTCCGATGCCCCGCGACGCCCCGGTGACGACCGCGGTCTTTCCTGCCAACGTCACCGCGGCGAGGGTCACCGGGCCCGACCTCCCAGCTTCGCCGCTTCCAGCAGGCGCGTCTTCAGATCGGGGCGCTCGCGCATCTCGCCGACGAACGCGCTGGTCACGACGCCCGACTGGTCGTGCTTCTCCTCTGGCAGCGCCAGGCACAGCTGCTCGGCCTCGATCACGCAGCCCGCGCCGCGCGCGCCCAGGTGGCGGCAGAGCGCGTCCGCGATCTGGTGGGTCGCGCGCTCCTGCAGCGTCAGGCGCTTCGTGAAGCAGTCGACCAGCTCGGCGAGACGGCCGAACCCGACCAGCTTGCCCGCGGGCAGGTACGCGACGTGGGCGACGCCTCTATAAGGGAGGAGGTGGTGCGGGCACATCGCGTGGAAGCGAAGCCCGCCGACGACCACGACGTCGGGATCGGCCTCACCCTGCACGGGATCGCCGAGGATCTTCGCGGGATCCATGTCGTAGCCCGCGAGGAACTCCGACTGCCACAGCCGGGCGACGCGCGCGGGCGTCTCGCCGAGATCCGGATTCGTCGCGGGGTCCAGGCCCGAGGCCTTCAACAACGCCTCGATGGCAACCTTCAATGCCGGCTCGCGCGACAAGCCGCCCGCCTTCAGTCCAGCGGCTGCGGCGCGCGCGCGACGTCGTCGTCGATCGGGCGTCGGCCCGCAAAGCCCGACTCCAGCCCGTGCCAGAAACCGATCGCCTTCTCGCCCAGCCGCCAGCACAGCAAGATGTCCTCGCCGCGACGCCGCGCCGGAAAGTCGACCAGGCCTTGCTCGATGTCCTTCACCTCGCCGCCCAGCGCGCGGACCAGCTCGATCTCGTCGGACAGCGCCTCGTAGAATCCGCGGAACAGCGCCTTCGCGCGACGCACGTCGGTCGAACCATCGTCGCTCTCGAGCAGCTCCTCGCGGCTCATCTTCACGCCCGCGCGCTCTAGCTTCTCCTCGATCCCGCGGAGCGCCGCGCGCAGCTGCAGCACGTCGGTGAAGATGCGCTCCAGCTTGGGGATGAGCGCCTCGACGTCCCCGACCGAGAAATGCGTGCGCGCCATGGCGGGCTAACTTACCCTATCGCGGCGACGCGGGCGACACCGACGACGCCGCTGGCGCGGCGGTGGGCGACAGCGAGAGCGGCGACGGATACACCGGCGGTTTCCGATGCTTGCCTTGCTGACGCCGGACGTCGACATCCGGGAAGAGCAACGCCGGCGCGATGATCGTCGAGGGAACCCCCGAGAACCCGCCGCCGCCGTCCTGGTAGTTGTAGACGAAGGGCTCGTTGCCGGTCGCGGACACTTCCTTGAAAGAGCGCGGCAGCAGGTTCTCCAGCGTCACGCCGCGCACCAGCGTCTCCTTGCCGTTCGCGACGCGATACACGACCAGCGGGCGAATGGGCGGCGGGCCGTGGCTGCCGCCGCCGAATGAGAACAGCGCCGCCAGATCATCCCCGTCGCCGGGGATCGATCCGTCGTCGAGCAGGCGCACGACGTATGTGGTCACGCCGCCGCCCTTGGCGATCTTGTCGAGCGACGCGAGCAGATCGCCGCGCTTCTGCCCCTTGTCGCCGGTCAGGACCAGCGTGCCCACGTGCGCGCGCACACCCGCGAACCGCGGGGCACGGCCGTGACCATTCGAACGCGTCAGCTCCTTGCGCGGCGTGCGCGACATCAGCAGCGACTTCAGCACGCCCTTCTCGATCAGCGACACGCGCTGCGCGGGGACGCCTTCGTCGTCGACGCGGTAGCTGCCGATCACCGGCGCCTTGCCCGGCCCGATCGCCATCAGCGGATCGTCGACGAGCGACAGCGTGGGCGCGGCGACACGCTGGCCAAGCTTGCCCGCCAGCACGCTCTGCTGGCCGCCGTCGTCGCTGCCCGCCGACGCGGTCTTGGGCGGCGGCGTGCCGCTCAGCTGATCGCCGAGCAGGATCTTCACGATCTGCGCCGCCGCCGGGCCCTCGAACAGCACGGCGCCCGCGCCCGACGTGACCACCGGGGCGTGGCGCGTCGCGACCAGCTCCTTGGCCATCGCGCGCACCGCCTTCTCCATGTCGGCGAACGACGGCAGGCCCGCCGTGTCCAGCGCCGAGAACGGCACGAAGCTGCGCAGCTTCATGCCGTCGTCAGCCTGCGTGTCCGCGATGACGTCGATGCGGGTCGTGCGCTGATTGTCGTCGACCCAGGTCCCCTCGCTGGTCGCGAGCCGCCGCCGCGCGACCGAGGTCGTTCCGATGACGTGCGACGAATAGATCTCGGGGAACGACGCCAGGAGAAGCGACAGCTTGCGCACCGTTTCGCGCAGCGCCTCCGGATCCGGCGTGGCGCTGGTGAACGGGACCTCGACGTGCGACGCCGCCTGGGACGAGAAGTCAGCGATGCCGTCGTCCTCGTCCGCGCTCGCCTGACCGGCGGCGGCCGACCGCTTGCGCGCCAGCGTCTCGACCGCGTTCTTGTAAGCCTCATCGCTGCGCAGCCACAGCTCGCGCCGCAACGCCGCGTAGTCGTCCTCGATCGGGATCGCCTCGACGCTGGCGCCGCCCTCGAAGTTCGTGTTGTCGAAGTTCGCGTCGCCGACCCGGACCTCGGTCCGCAACAGACGGCCGCGGTAGGCGTGCGCGCCGGTCACCGCGCCCAGCGTCGCGCTGGTCGTCGCCTGATCGACGTCCGAGACCGTGTACCCGATGAAGTACGGGCGCGGCTCGTCGTCGCCCATGTGAAGCTCCTTCATCGAACGCGCGATCTCGTCCTCCATCGCCTGGCGCACCGTGGTCGCGTTGACCCGCACGCCGGACGGCTTCTCCGCCGTCTTGGCGAGCGAATCGGCGGCCGCGTTCGTCGATCCGCCCGCGACGACCACCACGACCGCCGCCAGCCAGCGCCGCGCGCTCATGGCTTCACCGTCGCCGTCGGCTGCGCCTGCGTCGGCGCTTGTGGCCGCATCAGCGCCGGCGCCGGGAGCAGCGGCGGCTTGTCGTTCCCCTTGTCGCGCCGTTCGACCTCGATCTGCTGGACCAGCAAGCTGGGGCTGGTGGCCGACACCGGAACGAAGCCCGACTCGGCGCCGCAGTAACCGTTGAAGGTCTGATAGTCGTCCGACGCCGCGATGATGCGCGAGAGCGCCGCCAGCGGCGTGCCCACCAGATCGACGCCGCGAACCAGCTCGTCGGGACGGCCGTCGACCCACACCCGGTACACGAGGATCGGCAACACCTTGAACGCCTGCGGACCGCCGCGCTGCGTGTTGGTGAACCCGCCCGAGATGTCGCGGAACGAAAGCCCGTACAGCTTCCCCTGCTTCTTCGCCTCGGCGCGGAGCAGCTCGCGCAGCTCGCTCACGGGGACGGTCCGCTTCGGCTCGACGACCAGGTTTCCCTGCCGCGAGACGATCGCCCGCCCCTCCTGCCGCCGTCCGTGCCCGTTCGACTGCGCGAAGCCGCGCGTCGGCGATCGGCTGAGGAGGAAGCCTTTGAGCACGCCGTCGGACACCAGCGTCGCCCGCTGCGCGGCGACGCCCTCATCGTCGAAGCGGTAGAAGCCGTTCAGATCGGAGGTCCCGAGGCGCGCCAGCGTCGGATCGTCATACACGGACACGAACGCGGGCATGATCGGCTCGCCGACCTTCTTGGCGAACGTCTGCCCTTCCTCTTCATTCTTCTGCCGGTGCCCCTCGACGCGGTGGCCGAAGATCTCATGGAAGAACACGCCCGCCGCACGCCCCTCGAGGATCGCCGGGCCGATATAAGGATCGGAGAGCGGCGCCTTCCGCAGCGCGCGCAGGTCGGTGATGATCGCGTCCGCCGCCTTCTCCATCTCGGCCGTGCCGCCCAGGCCGTCGACCGTCTCGGCGTCGAAGGTCTCGAAGCGCTCCAGCTCCATGCCGTCATCGGCGCGCGCGTTCGCTTCGAGGAAGACGCGAACGTAGTTGCGCCCGGTCTGAACGACGGACCCTTCCGAGTTGACCAGCCAGCGCGTCAGGCTGGACGTCTGCAGCGTCACGCCCGAGTCGAGGATGTCGGCCTGACCGCGGAAGCGCGCCGAGAGCTGGCGGATCTTCTGCTCCCAGGCGGGAACGTCGATCGACAGCGCGGCGGGCGCTCCCAGGTAGCTCGCCGGCTTCTCGCGCGAAAAGTCGTCCGATGGATCCTCGTCCGCGACCTTCAGCGATCGCTGCGTCCGGATCTTCACCAGCCGCTCGGCCGCTTCGTTGTAGCGGCGATCGGTCTCGCGCCACGCGACCGTCCGCAACGCGGTCGGGTCGTCGGACAGCGGCAGCGCCACGGGGTGGCCGCTCGTGACCGACGAGAAATCGAAGTCGTTCGACCGGATCGTGTGCGTCGAGTCCAGCTTGTAGTCGCCGACGCGCACGTCGGTGTCCAGGATGCGCGCGCGCCGCACCGACGACTGCACGAGCGCGCCGTAGCTGGCCGCGATGGTGATGTCGTTACGATCGTGAATCTCGTACGCGATGTAATACGGGGGCGGTTTGCCTTTGCCACCCAGGTCCTTCATCCCACGCTGCAGCTCCGTCTCCAGCGCGGCGAGGCCGGCTGGTTTGATCGCGCCGCCGCCCGACATCGGATCGATGCGAACGACGGGCGGCGGAGCCGCGGGCATGCCGGGTGGATTGTCGAGGGAGGGCGTCTTCGCCGGTTGCGACGTTGCCGCGCAGCCGGCGCCCGCGACAACGATTGTGAACGCGACGAAACGAACGTGGAAACTTGAAGAGCAACGCACTGGTGAACGGGTCGTAGCATAACGCGGATCGCCCAGCAGCACTCGCCATCACAAAGGTTGTGTTAGTTTCCCCGTCCATGCTGCACCCCAAGCGCCGCATCCGCCCCGCGCCCCTCGCGAAGGGGTCGACCGAGGTCGCGGATCTGATCGACAACTATTACAACGCTTACAACAGCGCGCGCTTGCGTGAGGCCTGTCAGACGTTCGCCCGGATGATCGATGACGGCACGACGATCGGCGTGTCGATCGCGGGCGCGCTGACGCCGGCTGGGCTTTCTTCGGTGCTGGTGCCGCTCATGCAGGCGGGCTTCATCGACTACATCTCCTCGACGGGCGCGAACCTTTATCACGACCTTCACTTCGATCTCGACCTGCCGCTCTACCGTGGCCAGCCCGACGTGGTGTCGGGCGCGCAGGACGTGGCGCTGCGCAAGGACGGCATCATCCGCGTCTACGACGTGCTGTTCCCGGCCGACGTCCTCTACAAGACGGACGAGTGGCTCTACCGCGTGATGATGTCGCCCGAGTTCCGGAAGCGCATCTCGGGCTCGGAGCTTCATTATTTAATCGGCAAGTACGCGCTGGAGACGGCGCGCAAGATGAAGGTGACGAAGCCTTCGCTGCTCGCGACCGCGCACGAGCTGGAGCTGCCGATCTGGGTGGCGTCGCCCGGCGACTCGACCATCGGCCTCAACCTGGCGGCCATTTACACGGCGTCGCCCGAGCGCGGCCCGCACCTGGATCCGGCCGCGGACGTCACCGAGATGTCGGCGCTGGTGCTGGACGCGAAGCGCCAGGCGGGCGGCAAGTCCGGCGTCGTGATCTTCGGCGGCGGGGCGCCCAAGAACTTCCTGCTGCAGACCGAGCCGCAGCTGCAGGAGATCCTCGGCGTCTCCGAACGCGGGCACGACTACTTCATCCAGATCACGGACGCGCGGCCCGACACGGGCGGGCTGTCGGGCGCGACGCCGGCCGAAGCCGTGTCGTGGGGCAAGATCGATCCCGATCAGTTGCCTGACACCGTCGTCTGCTACCTCGACTCCACGGTGGCGATGCCTCTGATGGCTTCGTACGTGCTGGCGCGCTGCAAGCCGCGCAAGCCGCGCCGCCTCTACAAGCGGCTCCCGGAGATGGAGGAGGCGCTGCGCGCCGAGTACCTCAAGTCCGATCTCTACAAGCGTTACTGGCCCGACGGCACGGACGACGAGCCGGCGCCCGTGGCGTCGCCGCTGTCGAAGCCGCGCAAGCGCACACGACGCTAGCCGTCCCGCGACGCTGCCTGGGTAGACCGCCCCGTCGATTGGGTGTAAAGAGCCCCCATGTTCGACGACATTCCATCGCTGACCAGCGTTCTCATCCGATTCGCCCACATCATGTTCGGCATCGTGTGGCTCGGGCACCTGTACTTCTTCAATCTGGTGAACGTTCCCTTCCAGGCCGACCTGGACAAGGAGCTCAAACCGAAGGTGAACCCGAAGCTGCTGCTGCGCGCCTTCTGGTGGTTCCGCTGGGGCGCGATGTACACGTTCATCTTTGGGCTGCTGCTCTTCGGGTTCAAGTACATCCACCAGGGACTGCTGTTCAACGCCGAAGGCGGCGGACTGAGCGTGCGCGGCGGCTGGATCATCTTCGGCATGCTGCTCGCGACGATCATGTGGTTCAACGTGTGGTTCGTGATCTGGCCGCGCCAGAAGTTGATCCTCGGCGGCATGGCGGCCGGCACCCCGCACCCGGACGCGGCCAAGCTGGCGGCGGCCGCGGGCAAGGCGTCGCGCTTCAACACCTACGCGTCGGGCCCGATGCTGTTCGGCATGATCGTCCCCAACAACTACTCGGGGTGGAGCCACAGCGGCATGGTGATCGCGCTGATCCTCGGCGTCGGTTTCTGGTTCGGGATGATCAAGCGCTCGTTCAAGGTCAAGACGACCGTCTAGTCGCTCCGCGCCGGGGGCGACGGAACACGCCGTCGCCTCCTAAATTGACGCCGCGCCATGCGGGGCCAGAATTGCGCGATGTTCCGCTGCAGCCCCCGTTTTTCGGTTTCGATCGTCGCGATAGCGGCGGCATTCGCGCCTGCACGCGCGCGCGCCCAGGCGCCGACGGACGTCGAGGTGCCGCTGGTCCACCCGCTGTACGTTCACCTGCCCGACGCGCCCGAGGACGACGCGCTTCGGCGCGCGTTCACCGCGGCGGCGGCGCGCTACCGGCTGCACCCCGTCGAGGTCGTCGACGTGCCGGCGCCGCCCGCCCCACGCGCGCCCGAGCTGCTGCGCGCCGGCGTCCTCAACACCCAGAAGATTGCGTTCGCTGAGGCGCTACACGTTCTGGACGCGGCCGCCGCCGAGGTCGCGACGACGGGCGGCGCGGGCCTGTCGACCGACGAGCTCTCCGATCTCTATCTGAATCGCGCGATCGCGACGGCGCACGCCGACTGGAACGCGACCGCCGATGCGCCGCCGACGGAGGCCCGCACCCGCGCGTATGCCGACTACCTGCGCGCCGCGACCATCGCGCCGGCGCGGACGCCGCCCGCGCGCGAGACGCCGCCGCAGGCGATGGCTGACTTCGCGCGCGCGGCCGCCGAGATCCGCCAGCGCCCACGCGGCTCGCTGAGCGTGTCGGGTTCGGCCGACGCCCTCGTCGCGCTGGACGGCGGCCCGGCGATGCCCGTCGCCGGCGGTCTGGTGCTTCGCGACCTCGTCGCCGGCGAACATCTGATCCGCGTCGAAGAAGTGGGCCACGCCGGCTGGGGCGCGGTGGTCGCGTTCAACCCGCCTGCCCAGGAGGTCACGATTCCGCCGCGCCCGGTGCTGGGGCTGGACGGCGCGACCGCGGCGATGCACGCGCGGCGCATGGGCGCGCGCTTCGCGCTGGTGCTGGAGGCGAAGGGCGGCCCGCACGCACCGGTCGGGCTGCGCCTGATCGATACGGCCGGACAGGAGCGCGACGCCGTTCTCCTGCCGCCGGCCAGCGAGGCGGGGATGATCGATTCCGGGGTCATGCGCCTCGACGAGAGCGCCCGTCGTTTCGCGCAGGCCGAGACCCAGCCGGCCGGGCCGCCGCCCGCGGCGACCGCCGACGCCGGCGCGCTCGCGCCTCCCGTCCTGATCGGCTCCCAGACCCCGAAGGCGCGGCTGGGCGAGGACCCGCTCGCCTGGGCCCGCGACCACTGGCCGCTGCTGACCGCCATCGGCGTCGTCTTGACGTCCTCCATTGTTCTCGGCGTCGCCGTTTCGGCGAATCATTAACGAATTCATTCGGCTACAGACATTTGACCATCGCTTGACCAACGCGAAACACGCCCACCGCTAGCCTGCAAGACATGCAAGGCGGTGGTCGCGAACGTCTCGTCGTCGTCGGCAACGGGATGGTCGGCCACAGGTTCCTCGAGTTCCTCGGGGACCGTGCCACCGCGGCAGGTCGAGCGCAGTTCGATGTCACGGTGATCGGCGAGGAGCCGCGCCTCGCCTACGATCGCGTCGGTCTGTCGGGCTACTTCGACGGCAAGACGCCGGACGATCTGGCGCTGACGCGTCCGGGGCAGTACGAGGCCGCCGGCTTCGCGGTCCGCCTGTCGACGCGCGCGCGGCGCATCGATCGCGCGCGGCGCATCGTCGAGGTCGACGGCGCCGAGATCCCGTACGACCGACTGGTGCTGGCGACCGGATCGTCGGCCTTCGTGCCGCCGGTCCCCGGGCGCGAGCTGCCGGGCTGCTTCGTCTACCGGACCATCGAGGATCTCGATGCGATCTCCGCCTGGGCGGCCGGCCACCCCGGCGGCACCGGCGCGGTGATCGGCGGCGGCCTCCTCGGGCTCGAGGCGGCGTACGCGCTGCAGAAGCTGGGCATGAAGGTCCACGTCATCGAGCTGGCGCCGCGCCTCATGGCGCTGCAGCTGGATGAGGCGGGCGGCGCCGTCCTGCGGCGGCGCATCGAGGACATCGGCGTCGTCGTCCACACGGCGACGGCCAGCCGCGAGATCCTCGGGGCGGACGGCCGCGTCCGCGCCCTGCGCTTCGCCGACGGCAGCGAGCTGGACGTCGACGCGGTGGTGTTCTCGGCGGGCATCCGCCCCCGCGACGAGCTGGCGCGCGCCGCCGATATCCCGGTCGGCGAGCGCGGCGGCATCGTGATCGATCAGCGCGCCCGCACCGCCGACCCCGCGATCTACGCGATCGGCGAGTGCGCCTCGTACGAGGGGCGCTGCTACGGCCTGGTCGCGCCGGGCTATCAGATGGCGCGCGCCGCCCTCGCCCATCTTTGCGGCGGCGACGACGTCTTCACCGGCTACGACATGAGCACGAAGCTGAAGCTGCTGGGCGTGGACGTCGCCAGCTTCGGCGACGCGTTCGCCGCGCACCCCGGCTCGCACGTCATCAGCATCTTCGACACCGCCGGCGCCATCTACAAGAAGCTGGTCGTGTCGCCCGATCGCAAGCACCTGCTGGGCGGCATCCTGGTCGGCGACGCGTCCTCGTACGGGCAGCTGCTGCAGCTCGCGCAGAACCAGATCGTGCTGCCGCCGGCGCCGGAGACGCTGATCCTGCCGAGCACCGGCGACAAGCCCGCAGGCGCGGGCGTCGGGGCGCTGCCCGACGGCGCGCAGATCTGCTCGTGCAACAACGTCAGCAAGGGCGCGATCTGCACGGCGGTGCGGGAGCAGAAGCTGACCGCCATCGGCGACGTGAAGACGTGCACGCGCGCCGGCACCACCTGCGGATCGTGCGTCCCGCTCGTCACCGAGCTGCTGAAGACCGAGCTGAAGCGCGCGGGCATCGCCGTGTCGAACCACCTGTGCGAGCACTTCCCGCACAGCCGCCAGGACCTCTACAGCCTGATCCGCTTTCACAAGCACAAGACCTTCGACGACGCCCTGGCGGCGCACGGCCGCGGGCGCGGCTGCGAGATCTGCAAGCCCGCCGTCGCCTCGATCCTGGCGTCGACGTGGAACGAGCACGTGATGAAGCCGAAGCACCGGCCGCTGCAGGACACGAACGATCGCTTCATGGCGAACATCCAGCGCGACGGCACGTATTCGATCGTCCCCCGCGTCGCGGCCGGCGAGATCACGCCCGCCCAGCTCGTCGCGATCGGCCGCATCGCCGGCGAGTACGGCCTCTACACCAAGATCACGGGCGCGCAGCGCATCGACATGTTCGGCGCGCGCGTCGAGCAGCTGCCCGCGATCTGGAAGGAGCTGGTCGCG
>Ga0070683_100004062_pt1 | contig 11988 bp, 10 predicted proteins | sample KBSC713LmetaG_FD_64662 | JGI IMG/M metagenome (GOLD analysis project Ga0070683, IMG submission 64662) | Corn rhizosphere microbial communities from Kellogg Biological Station, Michigan, USA - KBS C7.1-3L metaG | ecosystem: Host-associated > Plants > Roots > Rhizosphere ...
ATCGCGGCGTGGGGTCCCGGGCCGATCCCGGCCAGCTCGACGACCCTCACCCCGCGGAGCGGACCGGTCCCGCGGCCGAGCTCGATCGTCATACCCCGATCCTCTCAGCCGGGACCTCAGCCCAGGACGCGGGCCAGGAACTGGCGGGTGCGCTCCTCGCGGGGGTTGCTGAAGATCTCGGCCGGACGCCCCTGCTCGAGGATCCGGCCCTGGTCGAGGAAGCAGACCGAGGTGGCGATGTCGCGGGCGAAGCTCATCTCGTGGGTCGCCAGGATCATCGTGGTGCCCTGCTCGGCCAGCTCGCGCACGATCGTCAGCACCTCGCCGACCAGCTCGGGGTCGAGGGCGGCGGTGATCTCGTCGAGCAGCAACAGCGTCGGCCTGGTGCACAGGGCGCGCACGAGCGCAGCGCGCTGCTGCTGTCCGCCCGACATCCGGTCCGGGTGCTTGTCCGCCTGGTCGGCCAGGCCGAACTGCCCCAGCAGGTCGCGCGCCCGGGCCTCCGCCTCCGCCTTCGGTACGCCGTGGACCCGGCGCGGAGCGAGGGTGCAGTTGTCGAGCACGGTCCGGTGGGGGAACAGGTTGTAGGCCTGGAACACCATCCCCATCCGGCTCCGCACCGCACGCCGGTCGACCCGCGGGTCGGAGATCTCGGAGCCCTCGAACTCGATGACGCCGTCGTCGATGTCCTCGAGCAGGTTCAGGCAGCGCAGCAGGGTCGACTTGCCCGAGCCCGAGGCGCCGATCAGGCAGATCACGTCGTGCGGCGCGACGGTCAGGTCGATCCCGGAGAGGACGACCTTGTCGCCGTAGGACTTGCGGAGCCCGGTGACCTCGAGCAGCGCGTCGCTCACCGCGATCCCGCGAACTGCCGGCGCATCGCCCGTCGCCCGACCCAGTCGGTGAAGCGGGTCAGGGGGACGGTCAGGCACAAGAACATCGCCCCCACCATGGTGATCGGCGTGTAGTTGAACGCGTACGCCGCGTAGTCCTGCGCGGCGAAGAGCCCGTCGAAGATGAAGATCGTGCCGAGCAGGGCGGTGTCCTTCTGCAGGGAGATGAAGTCGTTGAGCAGCGGCGGCATCACCCGGCGCGTGGCCTGCGGGAGCACGACGTGCCGCATCGCCTGTCCGCGGGTCAGCCCGAGCGTGTCCGCGCTGGCGATCTGCGACGGGTGGATCGACTCGATGCCGGCGCGGAACACCTCCGCGACGTACGCGCCGTAACAGAGCACGAGCGCCACCAGGCCGAGCCAGAACGTGTTCTTCGGGACCCCTTGCAGCTGGAGCCCGGGCAGGGCGAAGCCGAAGAGGATGATCACCAGGTACGTCGGCAGGCCGCGGAACACGTCGGTGTAGACGATCGCCAGCACCCGCAGCGGGAACATGGCCGCCGAGACGGTGCCGCGGGTCACCGCGACGAGCACCCCGATCGCGAGGATGAAGGGCTCGGCGATCAGGAAGCCGGTCACGTTGTACTTCAAGAACCCGGTGATCACGGCGTGGAACGACGCCTTCGCGTCGGGCCAGCTGAGGAACGACGCGCGGACGGTCGGCCACCCGGGCGACAGCACCAGCCCCACCACGAGCCCGCCGATGACGACGACAGCCGCGACCGTCGCGACGGCGAGATCACGTCGGGACCGCTCGCGCCGCAGCCCTCGCCGTTCGACCTCGCGCGCGCTGGGGACCCAGTCGTCGACCGGCGTGCTCACTTCAGGACGGGGACGTTCACGGTGTCGCTGAGCCACTTCTTCTCGATCGCGGCCAGCGTGCCGTTCTCCTTGATCGTCGCCAGGGCCTGGTTCACGCATCCGACCAGCGGGTTGCCCTTCGCGAACAGCATCCCGAACTGCTCCGGCTCTCCGGTGCTCGGGAACTGGCCGACGATCGTGCCGTGGTCGATCTCGACCGCGACCAGGTAGAAGGCGGTCGGCAGGTCGGCGACGATCGCGTCGACCTGTCCGTTGGCGAGGGCGGTCTTGGCGTCGTTGGTGTTCTTGAAGACCACCGCGTCGCTGTTCGGCTGGATCTGGTCACGGATCGCGGTCAGCGAGGTCGTGCCGGTCTGGGCGCCGATCTTGAACGGCTTGAGGTCGGCCAGGCTGGTGGCCTGCGCCGCCGGCGAGCCCTTCACCGCGATGATCGCCTGGGCCGCCGAGTAGTAGCCGTCGGAGAAGTCGACGACCTTGGCCCGGGCGCTGGTGATCGAGATCTGGTTGATGTCGAAGTCGAAGTGCTTCGGCCCCGGCGCGTAGGAGCTGTTGAACGGCACCTTGGTCCAGGTCACGGCGCTGTTCTGGAACCCGAGCTGCTTGGCCACGGCGTACGCCACGGCGGACTCGTAGCCCTTGCCGTTGCTGGGGTCGTTGTGGGCGAACCAGGGGTCGTACGCCGGCGAGTCGGTGCCGATGGTGAGCACGTCGGGCTTCAGGGTCTTGCCCGAGGCGCAGTCGGCGGCGGTCTGGCCCGTGGGCTGGCTGCTGGTGTCGGTGGCCGTTGCCGAGCTGTCCTGCGGCGCGCACCCGAGCGCGAGAAGCATGAGCGGAACGAGCACGGCAGCCGTTCGAGGCGTGCGCATGCCCCGCATGCTAGCCACCCCCGGCCGTCTGTGGCGGTGGGCGCGCTCCTCGTGGAACCGGTGACTGACGGCGTCGGGCCGCCGCTCCCTAGACTCGCCGCCATGCGGATCACCGTCATCGGTTGTGGATACCTCGGGGCCACCCAAGCGGCGACGATGGCCGAGCTCGGCCACGAGGTCCTCGGCATGGAGATCGACCCGGTCAAGCGCGCGTCCCTCGCCCAGGGGCAGGTATCGATGTACGAGCCGCACCTGGGCGAGATGCTGCAGCGCAACGTCGGCTCGGGCAGGCTACGGTTCACCGACTCCTACGCCGAGGTCGCCGCCTTCGGGGAGCTGCACTTCGTGTGCGTCGGTACGCCGCAGCAGCCCGGGAGCCTGGCCGCCGACGTGGGCCAGGTCGCCACCGCGATCGAGGGCCTCGCCCCCCATCTCGACCGGCCGAGCCTGGTGGTCGGCAAGTCGACGGTGCCGGTCGGGACCGCCGAGCGGATGGCGGCCCGGCTCACGACCCTCGCACCTGCGGGCGACGAGGCCCTGCTCGCGTGGAACCCGGAGTTCCTCCGCGAGGGCTACGCCGTACGGGACACGCTGCATCCCGACCGGATCGTGGTCGGCACCCCGAGCGGACGGGCCGAGAAGCTGCTGCGCGACTTCTACGCCCCGATGATCGACGCGGGCTCGCCGTTCCTGGTCACCGACTACGCGACCGCCGAGCTGGTCAAGGTCGCGGCCAACGCGTTCCTGGCCACCAAGATCTCGTTCGTCAACGCGATGGCGGAGGTCTGCGAGGTGACCGGCGCGGACGTCGTCGACCTCGCGGACGCGATCGGCCACGATGCCCGGATCGGACGCCACTTCCTCAACGCCGGCATCGGCTTCGGCGGCGGCTGCCTGCCCAAGGACATCCGCGCCTTCGTCCACCGGGCCGGTGAGCTGGGCGTCGAGGACGCGATGACCTTCCTGCGGCACGTCGACGACGTGAACCAGCGCCAGCGCGAGCGGGTCGTCCACGTGGCCGCCGCGATGGTGGGCGGCGAGCTCGCCGGCCGGCGGATCGCGGTGTGGGGCGCCGCGTTCAAGCCCGACAGCGACGACGTGCGCGACTCACCCGCCCTGTGGGCCGCAGGTCAGCTCCACCTCCGAGGAGCCGACGTCCGGGTCTACGACCCGCGCGCGGGCGAGACCGCGCGGCTCAGCTTCCCGACCCTGGCGTACGCCGACAGCGCGGTCGACGCCTGCCGCGACGCCGACCTGGTGCTTCACCTGACCGAGTGGCCCGAGTTCCGGGAGATCACCCCCGACGACCTCGAGGGCGTCGTTGCGCACCCGCGCCTGTTCGACGGACGCAACGTGCTGGACCTCGACGCGTGGCGCTCCGCCGGCTGGACCGTCCGCGCGGTCGGTCGCCGCTAGCGTTCGACCGAGTCGGCACCGGACGACTCGGCGGTCAGTTGTCGGGTGGCTGGACCCGGATCGTCTCGGCGTACCAGTCGAAGGACCGCTTGGGCGTGCGGACCTGGGTGCCGTAGTCGACGTGCACGAGCCCGAAGCGCTGGGTGCAGCCCTCGGCCCACTCGAAGTTGTCCATCAACGACCAGGTGTAGAAGCCGCGGACGTCGACGCCCGCGCGCACGGCGACCGCGACGGCACGGAGATGGGCGTCCAGATAGTCGATGCGCGCCTGGTCATCGACGACGCCGTCGGCATCCGGCTCCGTGCCGTAGGAGCAGCCCGACTCGGTGATCACGATCGGCGGAAGAGCCGCGCGGTAGCGGGCCCGCAGGGTGATCAGCCACTCGCGCAGGGCGTCCGGCACGACCGGCCAGCCGCTGTCGGTGGTCGGGTAGCCGAGGATCTCCAGCGGCTCGAACGGCATCGGCGCGTCCTCGTCGGCGGCCGCGATGCGCATCGGGTTGTAGTAGTTCACCCCGTAGAAGTCGAGGGGCTGGCGGATGGTCGCCAGGTCGCCGGCCTGCACGACGGGCTCCACGAGCGGCGCGAGGTCGAGGGGGTAGCGGCCGAACAGCATCGGCTCGGAGAACATCCCGTTCCACAGAGCGTCGAAGAGCTTGGAGGCGCCGACGTCGGCCTCGTCCTCGCTGGCCGGCCACATCGGGGCGTGGTTGTTGGCGCAGCCGATGCTGGCCGCTCCGGCCGCACGCAGGGCGATCGCGGCCCGTCCGTGGGCGAGCAGCAGATGGTGGGCGACGGGCAGCGCGTCGAACCCGAGCGCCTTGCCGGGCGCGTGGACGCCGTTGCCGTAGCCGAGCATGGTCACCACGTTGGGCTCGTTGACCGGGATCCAGTGCTCGACCCGGTCGGACAGGCGCTCGCCCACCAGCGCGGCGTACTCCGCGAACCGGTCGACCGTGTCGCGGTTCAGCCAGCCGCCCGCGTCCTCCAGATCCTGCGGCAGGTCCCAGTGGAAGAGCGTCGCCATCGGCTGGATGCCGCGCACCAGGAGCCCGTCCACCAGCCGCTCGTAGAAGCCGAGTCCCGCCTCGTTGGGGTGGCCCGACCCCGTCGGCAGGACCCGCGGCCAGGAGATCGAGAACCGGTAGCCGCCGAGACCCAGCCGCTGCATCAGGTCGAGGTCCTCGTCGAGCCGGTGGTAGTGGTCGCACGCGACGTCACCGGTGGAGCCGTCCGCGATCCTCCCCGGCTCGTGGCTGAACGTGTCCCAGATGCTGGGACCCTTGCCGTCCTCGCCGGCCGCCCCTTCGATCTGGTACGACGAGGTGCTGGCCCCGAACCGGAAGCCCGGTGGGAGCAGAGGGTGAGCCACGGGGATCATTGTGTCGGTGACGGTAGTGGTTCGAAGGGGAATGGACCGGTTCGTGACCCGGGAGCAGGGGCGTCTGGTCCGCCACTCCTTCTCGTTCGGGTCCTCCTACGACCCCGAGCGGGTCGGGTTCGGTCCGCTGTTCGCCCTCAACGACGAGCTGCTGGGATCCGCCGCCGGGTACGACGCGCACGAGCACCGCGACGTCGTGCTGGTCACCTGGGTGGTCACCGGCAGGCTGGCCCACGAGGACGCCGGCGGATGCGTGCCGCAGCCGGCGGGCGAGCTGGCGATCACCCGGGCGGGCTCGGGCATCACGCACAGCGAGCGGGCCGACGGGGTGGCGACGCGCTTCGTCCAGGCCTGGCTGCGACCCGACGCGCCGGGGGGTGGGCCGCACCGGCGTACCACCGCACCGGACCTCGGTGGTGGAGACCTCGTCGTCGTCGCGGACGAGGGCGAGCTCGGGATCGCCGGAGCGGCGTTCCGGCTGGCCGACCTCCCGGCCGGCGCCTCCGTCCGCGTCCCGCAGGCGCGCCGTCGGCATGTCTTCGTCGCGACGGGCGCCCTGGTCCGCTCGAGCCTGGCCCAGCCGCTCGCGGCCGGCGACGCGTTCGAGGTCACCGGCGACCACGACCTCGCCGTGACCGCCGGGGTCCCGACCCAGCTGCTGGTGTGGTCGTTCGACGCGTGATCAGGGCACGAGCACGCCGGGGTTGAGGATCCCGTCCGGGTCGACCGCCTGCTTGACCGCGCGCAGTACCGCCACCCCCACCGCTCCGACCTCGTCCTCGAGCCAGGGCCGGTGGTCGGTGCCGACCGCATGGTGATGGGTGATGGTGGCGCCCGCGGCGACGATCGCGCCGGTCGCGGCCCGCTTCGCGTCGGACCACCGGCCGAGCGCGTCGGCACCTTCTGGCGCGGCCACCGTGAAGTACAGCGAGGCGCCGGTCTCGTAGACGTGCGAGATGTGGCAGAGCACCATCACGGGCTCGCCGAGAGACCCGGTCAGCGCGGTCGCGACGGCGTCGTAGGTCCCGCGCAGCCGTGCCCACGAGGTCGCGGTCTCGAGCGTCTCCACCAGCACGCCGGCGTCGAGCATCGAGTCGCGGAGGTACGGCGCGCCGAAGCGGCCGGCGACCCACGCGCGTCCCGGCTCCTCCCCTGCCGGCTCCCCACCCAGCCGGGTCAGCACCGCGGTCACCGCCGAGCGCCGTGCGTCCACCGCGGTCGACGTCCCCTCGAACCCCACGATCATCAGGCAGCCCGCGGAGGTCGAGGCGGCGACCGAGGCCGGGTCGGCCAGGTTGAGGACCGTCTCGTTCTCGTCGGACAGCCGCAGCACGGTCGGCAGCAGCTGGGCCTGGGCCAGGGTCCGCATCGCCTCGGCGCCGGCGTCGAACGACGGCCAGCGCCAGCCCTCGTAGACCCTCTCCGTCGGCAGCGCGCGCACCCGCACGGTCACCGCCGTGATCACGCCGTAGGCCCCCTCCGAGCCGAGGAAGAGCTGGCGCAGGTCGGGCCCGGCCGCGCTCGCCGGCCCGCGCCCGAGCCGGACCGCACCGATCGGCGTCGCCACGACCAGTCCGACGACCAGGTCGTCGAACCGCCCGTAGCCGGCCGACGACTGTCCGCTCGAGCGGGTGGCCGCGAAGCCGCCGATCGAGGCGTACTCGAACGACTGCGGGAAGTGGCCCAGGGTCATCGCGTGCTCGGCGAGCAGGGCCTCCGCCTCGGGGCCGCGCAGTCCCGGCTCCAGGGTCGCGGTCATCGAGACCGGGTCGACGTCCAGGAGCCGCTTCATCCGGACCAGGTCGAGGCTGACCACCCCGGCGTATCCCTCGCGCCGAGCGACGAGTCCGCCGACGACGGACGTGCCGCCGCCGAACGGCACGACCGCGACCCGGTGCCGCCGGGCCACGCCGAGCACCGCCTGGACCTCGTCGTGGTCCGCGGGGCGGACGAGGGCGTCCGGTGCGTCGGTCAGGTCGCCCGCGCGGGCCCGCAGCAGGTCGGACGTCGACTTGCCGCGCGTGCGGAGGCGGCGCGATGCGTCGTCGGTGAGCACGTGCTCGGGTCCGACGACCGCGACCAAGGCGGCCAGTACGTCGTCCGGCAGCGCGGGCGGGGGGAGCGTCACCGGCGCTCCCTCGGCCACGGTGCGGTCGGCGACGGTGAAGACCAGCTCGACCAGCCCGCGGGCCTGGGGGCTCAGCGCGGCGGCGCGGGACGGGTCGCCCCACCGGGTCGGGTGCATCTCGGAGCTCACGTGTTACAGTGTGACATATGACGTCACTTCGTCACAACGTCGACCCGCAGGCGGCGTACCTCGACGCCGCCCGCGCGTGCATCCTCGACGTGGGGTGGCGGCGGACGACGCTGACCGAGGTCGCCCGCCGGGCCGGCGTGAGCCGGATGACGATCTACCGCGCGTGGCCCGACATGCCGGCCGTGCTCGGCGACCTGATGACGCGGGAGTGGGGCGAGGTCGTGGCCCGGGCCGTGTCGGCGGCCGATGACGCCGCCGGCCCCGAGGCGAGTGCCGCCGAGCGGATCGTGGCCGAGGTCGTGGCGACCACGCGCGCCCTGCGTGACGACGAGCTCTTCCTGCGCATCGTCGAGCTCGACCCGGAGCTGCTGCTGCCCTACCTGCTGACCCGTCGCGGCCGCAGCCAGGAGGCGATCGCCGAGCTGACCGCCGGACGCCTCCGTGAGGGCCAGCGCGACGGCAGCGTGCGCGACGGCGACCCGGTCACGATCGCCCGCGCCCTGCTCCTCGCCGCCCACGGCTTCGTACTGAGCGCCCACACGATGGTCGACGACCACGTCGGCGAGGACGACCTCGACGCCGAGCTCGAGCACCTGGTCCGCGGCCTGGTGGCCCGATGACCGTGACCCGCATCCGGGCCGGCTGGGCCTCGGCCCCGCCCGAGGTCGACGTCCTGGTCGTGGGGCTCGGCATCACCGGCGCGGGCTGTGCCCTCGATGCCATCGGCCGGGGGCTGTCCGTGCTGGCCGTCGACTCCCACGACCTCGCGTTCGGGACGTCGCGCTGGTCGAGCAAGCTGGTGCACGGCGGTCTGCGCTACCTCGCCAACGGCCAGGTCGGCGTCGCGCACGAGAGCGCCGTCGAGCGCGGGATCCTGATGGAGGTCACCGCACCACACCTGACCCATGCGCTGCCGATGCTGCTGCCGCTCGACGGCGCGATCGGCCGCCGGCAGGCCACGGTCCTGCGGGCCGGGATCTGGGCGGGCGACCTGCTGCGGGCCGCGGCCCGCACCTCCGCGGAGACCCTGCCGCGTCCGCGGCGGATCTCGGCCACCGAGAGCCGCCATCTGGCGCCCGTCCTGGGCGCCGGCGTCCGCGGCGGCATCCTGTCGTGGGACGGCCAGCTCGAGGACGACGCCCGCCTGGTCCTCACCGTCGCCCGCACCGCCGCCGGGCTCGGCGCCCGGCTGCGCACGCGCCTGCGGGCCGTGGAGCTCCACGGCCGGGGCGCGGTGCTGCGCGACGAGCTGACCGGGACGACCCACGAGGTCCGCGCCCGCGCGGTGATCAACGCGACCGGCGTCTGGGCCGGCGAGCTCGTCGACGACGTCGACCTCCGGCCCAGCCGCGGCACCCACCTCGTGCTGCGCGGCGACGCGCTTCCCGGGCTGCGGGTCGCGCTGACCCTGCCGGTGCCGGACCAGCGCAACCGGTTCGTCAACGTCGTTCCCCAGAAGGAGGGCTCGGTCTACGTCGGGCTCACCGACGTGCCCGTCGAGGGTGCGGTCCCCGACGTGCCCGAGCCGAGCGAGGCCGAGATCTCCTTCCTCGTCGAGACCACCTCGGCCGCGCTCGCCCGTCCCCTGGACCGGTCCGACGTCGTCGGGGCGTACGCCGGCCTGCGTCCGCTGCTGCGGGCGGACGGCCACACCTCCGACCTGTCCCGGCGTCACGCCGTCCTCACCTCCTCGACCGGCGTCGTCACGGTGGTCGGCGGCAAGCTCACGACGTACCGCCGGATGGCCCAGGACGCCCTCGACGCCGTGGTCCGCTCGACCGGCCTCGTCGCCGGCCCGTGCACCACCGCGCGGCTGCCCCTCGTCGGAGCCGCTCCGCGGACCGAGCTCGCGCGCCTGGCCGAGCGCCTGCCCTCGCCCCGGTTGGTCCGGCGCTTCGGCACGGACGCCGGCCTGGTGCTGGCGGCGGCCCGCGACGCGTCCGGGCTCGCCGACGACGAGCTGCTGGCGCCGATCGCCGACGGCCTCGCGGTCACCCTCGCCGAGCTGGTGTTCGGCGTGACCCACGAAGGCGCCCACGACGTCGCCGACCTCCTCGACCGGCGTACCCGCCTCGGCCTGGTGGCGGTCGACCGGGCTCGCGCGGAGCCGGCGGCGCGCCGTGCGCTCGCGCTCGCGAGGACAACCGTTCGTTAAATCGGACGCTCGGCCCTATCCGGAGGGTGCCGCGACCCCTTACCTTGCTTACATGCTCGAGCCCAGGGGGGCGGACTCAAGCATGTTCGTAGACTCTCGTGCGGACGACTCCGCCCGTGTTGTGATCCATGCCCGCGACATGTTGTCGCAGGGCCGGATCCGCGACGCCATCGAGGCGGTCGACCATGCTCGCCACGGCGACGGCCTCGACGACCCCGGACGGGTGAGCCTGGCCCTGACCGGGCTGCTCGCCAAGCTCGCGCTCGGCGACCTGCGGGGCGCCGCGACGTACTCCCGCGACCTGACGAACCTGATGCGCGTGCGGGGGGTCGTGGGCGCCACCGCGTCGTTCGGCCTCGGCGAGTTCGCCGCCGCCCGTGGGTACAGCGACCAGGCGGTGTCGTACTACGAGCGCGCCGGCGAGGAGCTCGCGAGCACCCGCACCCACGTCTCGCTGCCCTGGCGCAGCGGTCTGGCCCGGGTGGTCGCGGGACACGGCCAGATCGCCCGGGCGACGGCGCTGGTGGAGGCGGAGCTCGCCGAGGCGCGCAGCCTCGACTCGACGTACGCCGTCGCCGCCGCCCTGCGCACCCGCGCCGCGATCGCGCCGACCGACGACCGGGTCGCCCTGCTCGACGAGGCGCTCGAGCTGTTGCACGGTTCCGGGGCTGCGAGGCTGGACGCGCAGATCCGTACCGACCTGGCCGCGTGGATCCTGCTGTTGCATCCGGAGGAGTCCGAGCGCGCCGTCGACCTGCTCCGGGGCGCCGAGAAGTACGCCCGTCAGGAGGAGCTGAACCCGCTCCTGTCGAGGATCCGCTGGCTGCTCGAGCGCCTCGGCGAGGCGCCCGACGGCGAGCTGCCGGGCCGCCTGGCCGAGCTGAGCGCCGCCGAGCGCCGCGTCGCGCAGCTGGTCGTGGTCGGCAAGCGCAACCGCGAGGTCGCCGCCGAGCTCGGGGTGAGCGTGAAGTCCGTCGAGTGGCACGTGTCCCACATCCTGCGCAAGCTCTCGATCACCTCCCGCACCGAGCTGGCCGACGCGCTGGCCCAGCCGCGCCAGACCCGCTGATCGCGCTCCGCTCAGACGGGGATCGCGACTCAGACGGGGATCGCGACGTACGTCGTGTCGAGGTACTCCTCGATCCCCTCGAAGCCACCCTCGCGACCGAACCCGCTGGCCTTGACCCCGCCGAACGGCGCGGCCGGGTTGGACACCAGGCCGGTGTTCACCCCCACCATGCCGTACTGGAGCGCCTCGGCGAGCTTGATCGTCCGGGCCAGGTCGCGGGTGTAGACGTACGACGCGAGGCCGTACTCGGTGGCGTTCGCCAGGGCGACCGCCTCCTCGTCGGAGGTGAAGGTGGTGATGGGGGCGACCGGGCCGAAGATCTCCTCCGAGACGATGCGGGCCTCGGCCGGGACGCCGAGCAGCACCGTGGGTGCGTAGAAGTGGCCCGGCCCGTCGGGCGCCGACCCACCGGTGACCAGCTGGGCGCCGTCGTGCACGGCGTCGCTGACCAGCCGGCCGACCGACTCGACCGCGTCGGCGTTGATCAGGGGGCCGACGTCGGTGCCGTCGCTCTGGCCGCGACCGGTCCGCAGGGCACCCATCCGCTCCCCGAGCTGGTCGGCGAACTCGCGGGCCACGGACTCGTGGACCAGGAAGCGGTTGGCGGCCGTGCAGGCCTCGCCCATGTTGCGCATCTTGGCGATCATCGCCCCCTCGACGGCCGCGGCGACGTCGGCGTCGTCGAAGACGATGAAGGGCGCGTTGCCGCCGAGCTCCATCGAGACCCGCTGCAGCCGGTCCGCCGACTGCCGCACGATCACCTTCCCCACCGGGGTCGACCCGGTGAAGCTCACCTTCCGCAGCCGGTCGTCGGCCATCAGCGTCGCGCTGAGCTCCTTGGAGTTCGACGTGGTGACGACGTTCAGGACGCCACCGGGCAGGCCGGCCTCGGCCAGCGCGTCGGCCAACGCGAGCATCGTCAGCGGCGTGAGCTCCGCCGGCTTGACCACCATGGTGCAGCCGGCTGCGACGGCCGGGCCGATCTTCCGGGTGCCCATCGCCAGCGGGAAGTTCCACGGCGTGATGAACAGGCAGGGGCCGACCGGCTTGCGGATCGTCAGCAGCCGCGACCCACCCGCCGGCGCCTGCATCCAGCGGCCGTGGATGCGCACGGCCTCCTCGGCGAACCA
>Ga0070683_100004063_pt1 | contig 11987 bp, 10 predicted proteins | sample KBSC713LmetaG_FD_64662 | JGI IMG/M metagenome (GOLD analysis project Ga0070683, IMG submission 64662) | Corn rhizosphere microbial communities from Kellogg Biological Station, Michigan, USA - KBS C7.1-3L metaG | ecosystem: Host-associated > Plants > Roots > Rhizosphere ...
CCAAGATGCTGCAGGCGCTGCTCGTCGTGCCGGCCTTCGCCCTCGTGTACCTCATCTGCGCGCCGACCGGTCTGTGGCGTCGCCTCTGGCAGTTGCTGCTGGCCGGCGTCGCCATGGTCGTGTCGGCCGGCTGGTGGGTAGCGATCGTCGAGCTCATCCCGGCCGCCGACCGCCCGTACATCGGCGGCTCGCAGAACAACAGCATCCTCGAGCTCACCTTGGGCTACAACGGCTTCGGCCGGCTGACCGGCGACGAAACCGGGAGCGTCGGCGGTGGCGGCATCGGTGGTGGTCAAGGTGGCGGCATGTGGGGCACCACCGGCTGGACGCGCATGTTCACCGCCGACACGGGTGGTCAGATCGCCTGGCTGATTCCCGCCGCGCTCATCTTCTTCGTGGTGTGTGTCGGCCTCGCGGGACGCATCGCCCGCACCGACCGCCGGCGGGCCGCGTTCCTGCTGTGGGGTGGCTGGCTGGTGGTGACCGGCCTGGTGTTCAGCTTCATGCAGGGCATCTTCCATGCCTACTACACGGTGGCCCTGGCCCCCGCGATCGCGGCGTTGGTCGGGATGGGCGCCACGATCTTGTGGCGGCACCGGAGCAACGTTGTTCTTTCGGGTGTACTGGCGGGAGCCGTCGCCAGCACCGCTGTCTGGTCGTATGTCCTCCTGGGCCGCAGCGCCGACTTCCACCCGTGGCTGCGGACGGCCGTGCTCGTCGTCGGGTTGCTCACCGCGGCCGCGATCATGGCGATGGCCACCCTGCCCGGCCGGTTCCGGGCTCGGGTGTCGGCCGTGGTGGCCGGGCTGGCGCTCTTCGCCGGCCTCGCCGGGCCGGCCGCGTACTCGCTGCAGACCGCGACCACCGCACACGAGGGTTCGATCGTCTCGGCCGGGCCGACGGTGGCCGGAGCCGGCTTCGGCGGTGGTCCGGGCGGCGGTCGCGGCGGCTTCGACGGCTTCGCACCCCCCGGCGGCTTCGCCGGCACCGGTGGCTTCGCCGGCACCGGTGGCTTCAATCGGGGCGGCGCCGGCATGGGCGGGCTCCTCAACGGCAGCACCCCGAGCGCCGAGCTGGTCGCGCTGCTGCAGTCGGACAGCTCGTCCTACACCTGGGTGGCGGCCGCCGTCGGTTCCAACAGCGCCTCCGGCTACCAGCTGGCCACCGGCGAGCCGGTGATGGCGATCGGCGGCTTCAACGGCAGCGACCCGAGCCCCACGCTCGCGCAGTTCCAGCAGTACGTGGCGGCGGGCCGGATTCACTACTTCATCGGCGGTGGCGGCTTCGGCCGCAGCCTGGGCGGCAGCGACGCCGGCTCGGCGATCGCCGGCTGGGTCGCGGAAAACTTCACCGCGACGAGCGTCGGCGGCGTGACCGTCTACGACCTGTCGACGGGAGCCTGAGCCATGTCGACAGCTGTCTCCGCCCGGCCGGCCGATCCCGCCACGACCTCCACCGACGTGGTCCTCGACGTCGTCATCCCGGTGTACAACGAGGAGGCCGACCTCGGCCCCTGCGTCCGCCGGCTGCACGCGCACCTGACCGGCACGTTCCCGTACCCCTTTCGGATCACGGTGGCCGACAACGCGAGCGTCGACGGCACGCTGGCCGTCGCCACCGCGCTCGCCGCCGAGCTGCCCGGCGTGGCCGTGCTGCACCTGACCGAGAGGGGGCGCGGGCGGGCGCTGCGTGCGGCCTGGACGGCGTCCGACGCGCCGGTGCTCGCGTACATGGACGTCGACCTCAGCACCGATCTCAACGCGCTGCTGCCGCTGGTCGCGCCGCTGCTCACCGGGCACTCGGACGTGTCGATCGGCACCCGGCTCTCGCGCGGCTCCCGCGTCGTCCGCGGGGCCAAGCGTGAAGTCATCTCCCGCTGCTACAACCTCCTGCTGCGCGGCACGCTGTCGGTGGGCTTCTCCGACGCGCAGTGCGGCTTCAAGGCCATCCGCAAGGACGTCGCCGACCAGCTCCTGCCGCTGATCCAGGACACCGGCTGGTTCTTCGACACCGAGCTGCTGGTGCTGGCCCAGCGGGCCGGTCTGCGCACCCACGAGGTACCGGTGGACTGGGTCGACGACCCGGACAGCCGCGTCGACATCGTGGCGACCGCGGTCGCCGACCTGAAGGGGATCGCGCGGTTGGGCCGGGCGCTGCTGTCCGGGGCGTTGCCGCTGCACGGGCTGCGCGCCCGGTTCGGGCGGGAGCCGCTGGTCGACGGGGTACCCGTGAACATGCCCAGCCAGCTGGTCCGTTTCGGGACCGTCGGAGCGCTCTCGACGCTCGCCTACCTGGTGCTCTTCGCGCTGCTGCGGCCCCTGGGCGGTCCGCAGCCGGCCAACCTGGTAGCGCTGCTGATCACCGCGGTCGCCAACACGGCGGTCAACCGGCGGCTGACCTTCGAGGTCCGCGGGCCCGAGCAGGCCCTCCGGCACCAGGTCCAGGGCCTGTTCATCTTCGCCGTCGGGCTGGCCCTGACGAGTGGCGCGCTGGCCGCGCTCGACTGGGTCGAGCCGCACCCGGCGCGGCTGCTCGAGCTGGCCGTGCTGGTCGCCGCCAACCTCGCGGCCACGCTGCTGCGGTTTGTGCTACTGCGGGCCTGGGTCTTCCGAACGGCTCGCTGACAGGGTCTTCCGAACGGCTCGCTGACAGGGTCTTCCGAACGGCTCGCTGACAGGGTCTTCCGAACGGCTCGCTGACAGGGTCTTCCGAACGGCTCGCTGACGGCAAAAAGCCACCACTTCCGCGGAAGTAGTGGCTTGCGTGAACGGAGCGCTATGGGTGGTGCGTCACATGCTGGCGGGTCGCCAGGCGAGCCGCGGCCCGGTTGCCGTCCTGGATGGCGAGCCCGGCGGCGACGAAGCCGGCCCCGAGGGCCGCCCCAATGCCTGCACCGATCGCCACGTCCTTCAGAACGACCAGACCGAACAGGACGCCGAGCAGCAGCCCGATGCCGATCCCAGCGCCCCAGCTGCGGAGGTTGTATCGCGTCATTCTCGCCTCCTGAGGCATGTCACTGAGTCCTGCAGTCACCAACGCTAAGGCCACCCTTACTGTTCCGTGTTACCAAAACCGTACCGCTCCAACCCCACTCGGGTGAAGCCGATCGGTTGACTTTCTACGCCATAGAGTCACCTTACGCCGTAGACCCGCTGTACGGCGTAGAGCGAGGTCACGACGCTCGTCGCCGGGCGGCGGGCGGCCGCCACATCGGGCTGGTGCCTTCGGAACTTGGCGTCCACCCCGGCTCACGGTGGTGGGCAATCTCACCCTCGACGGTTTTGCCCGGCCTCTATTCATTTACCGGTACTGTCGAAACCGGTGAAACCGGACTTCCTCGGCGAATTACGCGACGCGGTGACCCCTCGGGCCGCCGCGCTGATGCTGGCCGTCCTCGTCGTGCAGCTGGCGTTCATCGGCAGCTACATCGGCGCCTTTCACTCCCCCAAGCCGCAGCGGATTCCGATCGCGGTGGTCTATCCGGGCCCGGCCGACAAGGTGATCGACGGGTTGAACGGGCTGCCTGGCCGGCCGTTGCGGGCCCGGCAGGTGCCGGACGAGGCAACCGCCCGGGCCCAGATCGAGCACCGCCAGGTGTACGGAGCGCTGGTCATGACCGGCACCGCCGCGTACGACCGGCTGCTGGTCGCCAGCGCCGCCGGCGCGCCGGTCGCGCAGGCGCTCACCCAGGTGCTCACCCAAGTCGAGAAGGCGCAGAAGCACGACCTGGTCACCGTGGACGTGAAGCCGGCGCTACTCGGCGACGCCCGCGGGCTGTCCGGCTTCTACCTGGCGCTCGGCTGGGTCGTCGGCGGATACCTGGTGGCGATCGCGGTGAGCACGAGCAAGGGGGCAAGGCCGGCCAACCGGCACCGGGCGGTGATCCGGCTCGGCGCGCTCGCCGTGTATGCGGCGGTGTCCGGGGCGCTCGGCACGGTGCTGGCGCACACGTTGTTCGGTCCGCTGTCGCTCGAGCTGGCCGGGTTCGGTGCGCTGCTGGTGTTCGCCGCCGGGGCCTTCACGATGGCGCTGCAGGCGCTTTTCGGCTTCGTCGGCATGGGCCTCGCCGTGCTGCTCTTCGTGGTGCTCGGCAACCCGAGCGCGGGCGGAGCCTACCCGGCACCGCTGCTGCCCCCGTTCTGGCGGGCGATCGGGCCGTGGCTGCCGCCTGGGGCCGGCACGGACGCGATCCGCGGCATCGCGTATTTCCACGGCATCGGCGTCCACCGCGCCACCCTGGTCCTCGGCGGTTATGCGATCGCGGGGGTACTGGGAACGCTCGTCGCGAGCGCGATGCAGGAGCCGCGACCGGTCCTCATGGCCGATCTCCACAAAGCCAAACGAATGGCCGTCACATCGGCCAAGACGTAAACAGGGGCGTCGATACGCTGCTCCGGTGCGCAGCATCGAGGAACTCGTCGTCAACATTTTCGCGGCGATTGTCGTATTCGCGCTCGGTGTCGGCGCCCGTAGCGCGGTCAGCTACATCCGATCGCGGCGAGGACGTCGATTCTGGGGCCGGCACATCATCGGCGGCCGCACACGTCTGTTTCTCGGCTCCTTCGACCGCGACTACATCCTTGAACCGTCCGGGTTCGTCGGCCTGGGCGACAATCACGCGCTCTACGAGCTGGCCACCGAACTCGGGCGCCTCGGCGTGTTCTTCGAAATCGCGTACGCGTCGCGGCTGATGGACAACCAGCATCGGGAAAACCTGATTCTGCTCGGCTTCGGTGACGTCAACAGCCTCGCGCCGATCGTTTTGGCCAAGATCGGCACCGGCTTTGTCGTCGACGTGGACGACATGACGATCACGGACACCCAGACCAGGAAGGTCTACGAAACCGAGTGGGAAGAATACCGGCTCGCCGAAAACCAGCTTCCCGCGTTCGGTGATGGCTGGTCGATTGTCGCCAAGGGCGAGGATCGATTCGCCCGCCGGCTCCGCGCCGACTATGGCGTCCTGATCCGCACCCGGAGCCCGTTCAGACCCGATCGAACGCTGGTCGTGATCGCCGGAATCTACGGCTACGGCACCTGGGCCGGGGCCCGGCTTCCACTCGACGAGGAGTTCCTTCGCCAGTGCGAGGACCTCGATGGCTTCGGGTTGGAATGCCTCTACCGGGTCGAGATCCTGCAGGGTCAGTTGATTGCCACGTCGGTCGAGGAGCTTCGATCAATTCCGGCGGCTTAGCCTAACTCCATTCGTGGACCGGGGTGTTGCTGTGCATCCGCGGCAGGTATTCCCTCAGCATCAGCCGCATGATCTCGGCCCGATCGGACTCCCCGGTGGCCTGGATCCGCTTGGCCTCCTCGACCTGCCACGCCGCGCCGTTGCGCCCGGTCAGGCAGCGCCGCTCGATGATGCCGAGCAGCCGGTCGCGGCTGGCCGGGTCGGCGCCCCAGCTGTCCAGTCCCTCATGGGCGAGCGGGAGGAGCCGGCGCAGCACGAGCTCCGTCACCGGCACCGAGCCGAGCCCGGGCCAGAACACCGACGAGTCGATGCCGTTCTTGGCCGCCGCGTGGAAGTTCTCCTCGGCCGCCCCGAACGACATCTGCGTCCACACTGGACGGTCCTGCTCGGCGATCCGGCGCACCAGGCCGAAGTAGAACGCCGCGTTGGCCATCACGTCGACCACGGTCGGCCCGGCCGGCAGCACCCGGTTTTCCACCCGCACGTGCGGGCAGCCGTCAACCACGTCGTAGATGGGCCGGTTCCACCGGTAGATCGTGCCGTTGTGCAGCCGGAGCTCGGGCAGCTTGGGGGCCTGGCCGGCGTCGAGCATGACCGACGGGTCCTCGTCCTCGGTGATCGGCAGCAGCGCCGGGAAGTAGCGGACGTTCTCCTCGAACAGGTCGAAGATCGACGTGATCCAGCGCTCGCCGAACCAGACCCGCGGCCGCACGCCCTGGGCCTTGAGCTCCTCGGCGCGGGTGTCGGTGGCCTGCTCGAAGAGCGGCACCCGGGTCTCCCGCCACAGCTCCTTGCCGAACAGGAAGGGCGCGTTGGCCCCGAGCGCGACCTGCACGGCCGCGATCGCCTGCGCGGCGTTCCAGTACGCGGCGAACTGCGGCGGGGGGACCTGGACATGGAACTGGACGCTCGTGCAGGCGGCCTCGGGCGCGATCGAGTCGCACCGGGTGTCCAGCCGCTCCACCCCGTCGATCTGGATCAGCATGTCCTCGCCCCGGGCGGCGAAGATCTGCTCGTTGAGCAGCGCGTAGCGCGGATTGGCCGACAGCACGTCGGGGGTCAGCAGCTCCTGCCGGAGCGTCGGCAGGATGCCGATCATCGCCTGGTGGGCGCCCTCGCCGCTGGCGTGCACCTCGGCGGCGTTGAGGCTCTCCCGCACCTGCTCCTCGAAGCCGGCCAGCCCGTCGCCCTTGAGCTCGCGGGGCGGAACATTGATTTCGATGTTGAACTGGCCCAGCTCGGTCACGAACGCCGGGTCGGCGATGACCTCGAGCACGTGCGCGTTGCGCATGGCCGGGTCGGCGTTGCCGTCGACGAGGTTGAGCTCGAGCTCGAGCCCGGTCAGCTGCGCAGACTCGTCGAACGACGACTCCGCCAGCATGCGCGCGAACACGTCGAGGCACTGGCGGACCTTGTCGCGGTAGCGCGTGCGGTCTTCCCGACTGAACTCATGCGTTTCAACGTCCTGCCCCATCGCGACCCCATCTCACCGGCCCCGGATCTGCTCCTTCGTACCATGGTGAGCGCCCGTTTACGAGGTGTGCGGGTTCAGTCCCAAATAGCGGAGCGCGTCGGCCGCGCTCTGCCGCCGCGGGAGCCGCTTCAGGAACTGCTGCCAGCGCTTCCGGTCGGTGTGCAGCGCGTTGAGGTAGTCGACGCACAGCTGCGGGGTGATGTGCTTCAGCCGGCCCGACGCGCCCTTGAGCGACGCCTCGATCCGCAGCTCCTCGGCCTTGGCCAGCCCGGCTGCCGGCAACTTGTCCAGGACGTCCTTGATGAACTGCTCACGGACGCCCAGGTATTGCCGCCAGTAGGCCACGTTGACCGCGTCGCGCACCCTCTTGTTGTCATCCAGCAGCGCGTAGACACCCTCGGCCAGGCAGTCGCCGAACTCTTCGGACCGGGCGCGCTCGGGGTCCCGGAACGGCTCGTAGAACTTCTGGTCGACCTTGCCGGTCGCGGTGACCGGGCTCAGCCGGCCCTCGTCGTTGAGCAGGAAGAACCAGTCCTCGTTGTAGATCGTCGGGAAGAACGAGGAGCACCGGCGACCGGGCACGACCATCGCGCCGCCGCCGACGAACTGTCCTTGGATGCCGCCGACGCGGCGGTATGCGTGGCAGACCACCGAGTTGTCCGGGAAACCGGCGTTGATCAGCCCGACCGCGGCGAACGAGTCGGCCAGCGCGGCCGCGTCGCGGATGTCGTCGGCGCTGTCCACCTTGATGTCATCGTCGAGGAACAGCACATGGCGCCAGCCGACCATGCGAGCGATGGCCAGCCCGACGTTGCGCTTCACGCTGGTGTCGGTCTTCTGCTCGAACCGCGTGCCCTTGAGCATGCCGGTGGTCAGGAACTGCGGGATGCGCGTGGCCGAGGCGCTGATGTCGACGGCGACGGCCCGGACGTCGCGGCGCCGAGCGACTTCGACCGCCCGGCCGGCGTCGGCCCAATGGCTGCACAGCAGGACGAGCTGGCTGTTGAGCCGCGCGGCGAGGTCGACGACGTCCGTCAGATAGGTGTGCGGGCGGGCCGTCGGCACGACGATCGCGTTGACTCCGGCCGGTCGCTCGACGTGCGGGCTCAGCGGCCGCAGCAGCTTGGTGTGCGATCCGTGGTGGTAGACGACGTGCGGCTCGACCGGCGTCGCCATCAGGCGTCCGGCCACTCGTGGAGCCGGGTCTCCTCGACCGTCAAGTCCGGGGTCACCACTTCTCGCATAACGATCTGTACGCGCGCCAGGATGCTGTAGATGCCGTCGCTGAACCGCTGGGTCAGATAGTCGGCATTGCGGTCGCGGAACCGGAAGTCGGTCAAGATGCGCACCGCCCCATAGGTCCCGCGCCCGAACGCCCCGTTGAACATCGTCACGGTGCGCTTGCGGTTGAAGGGATTCGGCCCGCGGAAGAGATGGGCGACGTCCTGGCGCAGCGTGCGGCGACGGCCGCGGACGTCGACGACCGGGTTCACCACCCGCCGGTCGGTGCCCTCGCCGACCCAGAAGCCGCCCTCGTCGGTGGCCTCGTCGTCCTCGCGCGGCGTCTGCGACACCGGCACCGGCAGCTTGTCGAGCAGGTCGCGGGTCAGCGCGTTCCAGTCCACGCCGCCGATCAGCAGCAGGTGGGTGGTCAGGTCGTCGCGGCGGAGGTTGGAGGCCAGGCGGATGCGCACCTGGCTCTGCGGGTTGGACGCGCGGACGTGGCCGAACAGCTCGATGAGCGCGTCCGGATCGGCGTAGACCCAGGACTCGACGTAGTCCGGCTCGTCGGGATCGTGGTAGGGCATTCGCTCTCGCATTGCCGGCGGCAGCGGCGCGCACACGATCGTGATGTCCTGATCGAAGGGGAATCGCAGCGGGCCGCCGAGAGGCGCGACCAACGGGCTGGGCGGCGGGAGGGATCCCGGTGCCTGGGTCCGCGCGGCGTCGTGCAGGGTCATCAGCTCCGCTTGCAGCTCGTCGCGGCGGAGCCGCTCCTCGGGGGTCATGTCCCGGTCCTCGAGCAGCCGGGCCCGCTTGCCGTTGAGGGATCGGGGGGTCGCGAAGAACCGCGCCACCGCTACCAACCGTTGCGGTGGGACCAGGGTCGGCTTGTCCTCGTTTTCCCACGCCGAGATCAGCGGCGGACTGACGCCCAGCGCCGTGGCCAACTGCGGCTGGGTCACGGTGACGCCAGGCCATTCTTCAAGCCGAAGCGCCCGAAGCCGGCGCGCCATCGCGCGCTTCGGGCTCACTGCGGGCTCCACGATGAGCTCCTCTTCAGCTGGGCTTCAGTGGCTTCAACTCGCTGTCGACGGCGACGTAGCGCTCAATACATCGAAGTTGGGGGCTCTAAGTGCATTGCTTCAGCGTACACCTGAAGTCTAGTCTGAAGTCAGTTAGTTAGCGATCGTTCAGTAAGAAACTTCACTCCTGCTGAAGACCCGGAGGAGTTTAACATGATCGTTCGCCGGCCACTACGAGCCTCATACCCGATCGAGCGCGCACCGCCGGCCACCGCGCCGAGCCGCCGATCGACGGCCCGCCCTCGTCACGCTCTGTGCTCTTAACGCGCGACACCCCCGGCGGCAACCAGGGGTGTCAAAACGGCAACCGATCTGCTTCCAGGCAAGAGGTAACCGCAATGCAAACACTAGCCCTGCACGGCCATTTCGTCACTACTTTCACCTTCCTGGCCGCCCCGGAGCCGCCGGCCGACCACCTGCCGGTCGCTCCCGGCATCGGCGTCGTCGTGCTCCTGGTCATCGTTCTGCTGCGCTGGTCCTTCCGCAGCCTTGGCCAGATGTTCTCTGACCTCATCGCCATGTTCCGGGTCGTCGTCAATCTCGCGCTCATCGCGTTGATGCTCGTCCTGGCGTTTGCCGGGATCGCCGCCCTGGCCTTCATATCGGCTGGTCAGCAATAGCTTTATTCAAAAGGGGGAGGGGCGGGGACGTCGTTCGGCTCGGCGTCCCCGCCCCGCTTACCATCGACCCGTATCAGCGTCTATGGGCACTATTGCAAGGTGGCTGCAGTTCTCGCGATCAGACAGGCGCACGTCGGCGACCAGCCGGCGATCGTGCGGACCTTCGGTGAGGAGCGGTTCTTCACCGACCGGCTCCAGCGCCAGCAAGAGGGGCACGGCGAACTCCTGGTCGCCTACGAGGGGGACGCCGCCATCGGCGTGGTCTATGTCTGGCGCGGCGAGGCCGAGGAGCCGGAACTGCGCGAGCACCTGCCCGACGTACCGCTGCTGAACCACCTCGAGGTGGTCGAGCACCGGCGCAACGACGGGATCGGCACGGCGATCATCGAGGCAGCCGAGGCCCACGTGCTCGGCCTCGGGCTGAAGAAACTGGCGCTCGGCCTGCGCCTGCACAACCACGACGCGGCTCGGCTCTACGACCGGCTCGGCTACCGGGAGTGGGAACACGGCGAGATCTGGACGACGTACGTGGTGATGTCCGACGGCGAGGAGACCCAGGTACCGGAGAAGTGCCGCATCCTCGTCAAGGACCTCACAGCCAACTAAAACGTTGGAGTTAGACTTTCCGTGTGGCCTGGAACACGGAGGAGACTCGGCGGCGCCTGAAGGAGGCGGCCGTCGTCGAGTTCGCGGCGGAGGGCCTGGCCGGCGCCCGGATGGACCGGATCGCCGAGCGGGCCGGCATCAACAAGGAGCGGCTCTACAAGTACTTCGGGGACAAGGAACGGCTCTTCGCGACCGTTCTCGCCGACGAGATGGCCAAGATCGCCGAGGCGATCCCGCCGGCCATCCTCACCGAAGTCGACCTTGGCGAATACGCCGGGCGCTGCTACGACTACCACGTCGCCCACCCCCACTTCGCGCGGCTGCTGCACTGGGAGGCCCTCGCCTACGGCGAGAAACCGGTCCCCGATGAGGAGGCGCGGGTCGCGCATTACCGGCGGAAGGTGGCGGGGTTCGAGCAGGCCCCGCGGGACGGCGTGCTCGAGCCGGCTCATCTGGTCTTCCTGGCGATGGCGATGGCGTCGTGGTGGGACGCGGTCCCCCAACTGGCCCGGATGGTGACCGGGGTGTCCGAGGTGACCCCGGAGGAGCACGCGAAGCGCCGCGCGACGGTCGTGAAAGCCGCCCACCGCCTCGCCGGCGCCACTTCGGGGACGTAGGCCCGAAAGGCCCGCTCCTTCGGCCACTTCCGCTCGTTCGGCTCCTTCGGCTACTTCGCGGAAGTAGCGGAAGGAGCGGAAGGAGTGGCCAGCGCCAAGCCGCGGGAAGCGGCGAGGTAGCCGAACACCATCGCCGCCGCGGCCAGCAGCTGAGCCCCGGCCAGCAGCAGGCAGAGCGGTCCGAAGCCGGCCACTCCCGCCACCAGTAGCGGAGCCACGGCGCCGCCGACGCCGATCAGGAAGCCGTATCCGGCAATGCCGGCGCCCCGCGCCGCCCCGCTCGCGTCCCCGACCACGGCGACCGCGCACGGGATGGCCAGCGCCACCCCGGCCACGAAGATCACCGACCCGGCGAGCAGGAGCCACAGCGGCCCGGCCAGCGCCTCGACCACCAGCCCACCGGCGCTCAGCAGGAACGCGAGCACCCCGGTGCGGTGCGGGCCGAGCCGCCCGATCAGCCGGCCGGCGAACAGGCACATCAGGATGCCGGGTATCCCGGCCAGCCGCAGCAGCAGGAGCGGTCCGGCCCCGGTGATCCCGTAGCGGGTGCCGGCCGCGTCGCTCAGCCCGCCGTACATGCCGACAAACGCCAACAGCAGCGTCAGCGCGCAAACCCAGCCGACCAGCACCTGCGGGCGGCGGACCAGCGAGGCCAGGCCGACGATCGTGCGGCCGACCGTCGACGCCGACTCGTGTCGCGGCGGGGCCGGCAGCGCGGCCAGCCACGCCCCGCACACCAGCAGCGGCACCGCGGGCAGGGCGAGCACCCAGCGCCAGCCGAGCGCCGCGTTGCCCCAGAGCGCAAAGGCCTGCCCGGCGATCCCGGCCAGCAGGAAGCCGCAGGAGATCGCGGCCAGCCCGAGGGCGCGCCGGGCCAGCGGCAGCGCCTCCACCGCGTAGGCCAGCGCCACCGGTGCGAACGCCGCCGCCACGAAGCCCTGGGCGGCCCGCACGGTCACCAGCATCGCGAAGCCGGTGCTCAGGCCGGCGACCGCGGCCAACACCGCGCCGCTGACCACGCCGAAGATCATGACAATCCTTCGGTCGTACCGGTCGGAGATCGTCCCAAAGATCAAGTTCCCGATCGCGTACGCGAGACTGAAGCCGCTGCCGACCCACGCCGCGGCGCCCGGGCTCACCCCGTAGCGATGCTCGATGTCGGGCATCAAG
>Ga0070683_100004069_pt1 | contig 11982 bp, 10 predicted proteins | sample KBSC713LmetaG_FD_64662 | JGI IMG/M metagenome (GOLD analysis project Ga0070683, IMG submission 64662) | Corn rhizosphere microbial communities from Kellogg Biological Station, Michigan, USA - KBS C7.1-3L metaG | ecosystem: Host-associated > Plants > Roots > Rhizosphere ...
GGTCGCTTGGGTTCGTGAAGTGCGCCCCACCAGCGCCCAGACCACTCCCCCTCGCTACTTCTCGTCGAGCGTCGTCGCTCAGCTCTTCCTTGTACCAACCGCGTTCGCTTTGCGTCCGCGGTGGCCCCTTCCCCCATTCTTTCGTCCGGCGCGCCGCTCATCGAGCTGCTTCACGTTCGCGTCGAACTGCATCTGCTGCTCCGGCGTGAGTGCCGACCGGATCTCGGCACGCTCGCGCTGCATCAGCGCATCGAGCTTCTGCCGGTCTGCCGTCGTACGATCCCACGCTGCCTTCATCGCCACGGTGTCGTGCTTCTGCCGCGCCGCCCGCATGTCCTGCATCGCCGGCCGGAGCGACTCCCGTAACGTCTTCGATTCCGTCTTATACCGCTCGCGGATCTCCTTCACGCGCGCCTTCTCGGCGTCGCTGAGCTGGATACCGCGGAGTAGCCGACCACGTCCCTTCTCGAATCGTCCGCTCCTCTGCGGCCGAGCCTGCGGTGCATCCGGCGCGGCAGTCTGAGCCTGCGCAACCGAGCCGACAGTGAGGAGCGAGACGATCGCGATTCCGATGACATGAGTCTTACGCATGATGCCTCCAGAGTGTTGACGGGCCATCGACGGGCCCTATTCCAGGAGACGTCCGGGCTCGCTCAGTGTTAAGGGTTTCTACCCCTCTGGGACGCGAAACGGTTCGGTTGCCGGATCCGCCAGCGCTTGCCGGCTCCTCGACGTGGTAGGACACCCGAATCACCTGATGAGTTGACGACCTCGTCCGCTTTACTCCGGACCGGGCCAGACGCGAGGTTGGAACGCTTGTCCCGTACGCCCCTGTCCCTTGCCCCGGGCGTGACGGTCGCCGGCCGCAAGCAGTCGGATGAGCAGGCTGCCCACTGGCCTCCCCCGTTCGTACCCGCACGCTACTTTCCGCAAATGGTCGATTTTTCGGACGAGGAGGAGTGGACGCAGGACCGCATCGACGACGAGTTCCCCCTCGGCGACGGCGATGCGGAGACGGAGGCGTTCGTCGAGTGCCCCTACTGCGGCGAGACGAACGAGATCACCCTCGATCCGGGGAGCGGCGTCGACCAGGAATACGTCGAGGACTGCCAGGTCTGCTGCCGCGCCTGGCTGATGCACGTTCGTTACGCCCGCGACGGCAGCGCCGACATCGAGGTGATCCGGTCGGATTCGTGAGGTGCGGGAATGGGGAGATGGGATGAGGGAATGAGAAACGGCCTCGGGAAGCGTCTGCCTTCCGAGGCCGTGTCGTTCCCAATTCCCCCCTCCCCCCATTCCCTCATTCCCGCATTCCCTCGGAAACCATCCCGCCGCGCCGCCCCGTAGTCCCCTCATGATCCGCGTCAACGCCGCCAGCCTCGTCGAATCTGCACGGGTCGGAGCGGACTCGCTCCGGTCCAACCCGTTGCGCACGGTGCTCGCCACCACGGGAGTCATCATCGGCGTCGGTTCGCTCGTCGCCGCCTTCGCGATCACGGATGGCGTCGAGGTCTGGGCGCGCGCCCTCATCGCCCGGGAGAGCAGCGTCCAGGACGTCGTCGTCACGGCGCGCACGCGCGAGCAGGTGCGCGGCCGTTCCGTCGCCGTCCATGGCTACCCCGTCTTCACCACCGACGACGCCGACCGCGCAGGCGCCGAGGTGCCGGGCGTGATGCGCCACGCCCTCACCCTCAACGGGCGCGCCGAGACGGAGTTCCTCGGCTCGCGTGCGACCGTGGACCTCACGCTCGCCACGGCGAGCCTCGGCGACTTCGCCGGACTGCAGTTCGCTGCTGGGCGGTTCTTCACCCGGAGCGAGGAGATGCGCGGCGCGCCGGTCGTCGTGCTGGGACATCGCACCGCGACGGAGCTCGCCGGAGTGCACGACGCGCTCTGGCTGGTCGGCCGGACGATCCGCATCGGTGCCGACCGGCGCGAGGTGCTCGGCATCCTCGCGGCGCCGGCTGGCGGCGACGAGTCCGACATGATCGCCTTCGCGCCACTGCGCGGAGGCGAGACGCTCCTCGAGCCGACCGGTGCGCCACGAACGCCTGCCCTCCGCCTCAAGGCGAGGAGCATCGACGCCGTCGACACGCTGCGCTCCGACGTCGTGAACTGGCTGGCCGAGCGCTACGGACGGCGCCTGGAGAAGCTCGACGTCACCGTCGGCACGCAGCGTCTGGAGAACACGCGGCAAGGGATGCTGCTCTCCAAGCTGCTCCTCGGTCTGCTCGCGTCGCTCATCCTCGCCGTCGGCGGCATCGGCATCATGAACGTGCTGCTCGCGGCAGTCGTCGAGCGCACGCGCGAGATCGGGATCCGCAAGGCGGTCGGCGCGAGCCGGCGCGACATCCAGGCCCAGTTCCTCGTCGAGTCGGTGACGGTGACCACAGCCGGCAGCGCGATCGGCTTCGCCGGCGGCCTCCTCCTCGCCTACACCGGCACCGCCGTGTTCCGCCGACTCACCGGCGCGGGGATCTTCCCCGTCGTCCACCTCTCCACCCCCCTCATCGCCATCGGCGCCGCGGTCGTGGTCGGCGTGGCGTTCGGAACCTATCCCGCGCGGCGCGCTGCGAATCTCTCACCGATCGACGCCATCGCGAGGGAATGATTCACGGGGATGAGGGGATGCGGAAAGACGAACGGCCTCGGGACGCTTCTGCCTCCCGAGGCCGTGCTGTTCCGCATCCCCTCATCTCCCCATCCTCGCACCTCCGCGCTAATGCGCTCCCGGCCCCAGCCCTCGCGACTTCCCCGACCGGAAGAGCAGCAGCAGCGGCAGTGACGACACCAGCGCGAGCCCGCTGAGCAGGTAGAGCTTCGAGAACGCCAGCACGCTCGCCTGTCCCTGCATCTGCCGATCGAGCACCGCGAGCGCCTGCTGCTTCGCCGCGACCGCGTTCACACCGCGGCTCACGAGTCCGCGCGTCAGCATCTCGACGCGCGCCATCGTCGTCGGGTCGCCATTCACGATGTGCTCCGAGAGCAGCGCGCGCGACTGCGCCGTGAACCGGCCGAGCAGCGTCGCGCTGATCGCGATGCCGAGCGATCCGCCGAGCTGGCGCGTGAGGTTGAACATCCCCGTGCCCTGCGCCAGCTCCGCCGGCTTCAGCTCGGCCATCGTCGCACCGGTGAGCGGCACGAAGATCAGACCGAGCCCGATGCCGCGAAAGATCAGTGGCCAGAACAGGTCGTGCGCGCCCGCGTCGTAGGTCAGCAGCGACAGCTTCCACATCGAGAGCAGGAAGAGGCCCGCGCCGATCGGGACGGTGACGCGCGCGTCGAGCCGCGCCGAGTTCCGGCCCACGACCGCCATCGTGAGCGCCGACGAGATCGCGCCCGGCAGGATGATCATCCCCGTCTGGTTCGCCGTCATCCCGTGCAGCCCCTGCAGGAACACGGGGAGCACGAACACGGATCCGTACAACGCCAGGCCGAGGAACGCCGCGATCCCGACACCGGCGGCGAGCTGGCGGTTGAGCAGCACGCGGAAGTTGATCACCGGCTCGTCGATCGTCAGCTCGCGCCAGATCAGCAACACGAACGACGTCAGCGACGTGACGCCGAGCACCGTCACGAAGCGCGAGTCGAACCAGTCGTACCGCTCACCGCGCTCGAGCATCCACTGCAGCGAGCCCACGCAGATCGCCAGCAGGAGGATCCCCGTACCGTCGATCGTGCCCGCGCGCTCCTGGTGCTCGGAGTCGCGCACGTACGTCCACACCATGAACGCCGCGAAGATGCCGAGCGGGACGTTGATGTAGAAGATCCAGGGCCACGACAGGTTGTCGACGATGTAGCCGCCGAGCGTCGGGCCGATGGTCGGCCCGACCATCACGCCCACGCCGAACATCGCCTGACCGACGCCGACTTCCTTCGGCGGGAAGGCCTCGAACAGCGTCGCCTGCGCGGTGGACAGCAGCGCGCCGCCACCCAGCCCCTGCACCACGCGCCAGAAGATCAGGCCGCCCAGCGTGCTCGCGGCGCCGCAGAAGAACGAGGCGGCGACGAACAGCAGGATCGAGCCGGCGAGATAGCGCTTCCGGCCGAAGTAGCCGGAGAGCCAGCTCGAGAGCGGGATGACGATGACGTTCGCGATGATGTAGCCGGTCGAGACCCACGAGATCTCGTCGAGCGTCGCGCCGAGATTCCCCATCATGTGGGGGATCGCGACGTTCACGATCGACGTGTCGATCAGCTCGAGCACCGCGGCGAGCGTCACCGCGATCGCGATCAGGTATTTGTACTTGTACTTGTCAACGGCGACGATCGCGCCGGAAGGTGGACCGTAACGGTCGGTCACCCCTCCGGACGCGCCGTCGGGAAGTATCGTCGTCGACATGCGGTCGCGTCTCCGCGACTATCTGACGTCGACGTGCGCGGCGATCGACATCCCCGGTCGCAGCGGTTGCTCCTTGCCGCAGCCTTCGGTGATCGCGATGCGCACGGGGACGCGCTGCACCACCTTCGTGAAATTCCCCGTCGCGTTGTCCGGCGGCAGCAGCGCGAACTTCGCTCCCGTCGCCGCGCTGAGGCTCTCCACCTTCCCCTTCGCCGTGCAGCCGCCGTAGGCATCCACCTCGAGCTCGACGGCCTGGCCGACCTTGAGGTCGGAGAGCTGCGTCTCCTTGAAGTTCGCCGTCACCCACACGCCCGTGTCGGACACCACGGTGAGGAGTGGCTGTCCCGCCTGGACGAGCTGGCCGACCTCGACCTGCTTGCGCGAGACGATCCCGGCGACCGGCGACGTGACCTTGGTGTACGAGAGCTGCAGGGCGGCGTTGTCGCGCGCCGCCTGCGCCGCCGCGAGCCGCGCCTGCGCGAGCCGCACCCCCGCTTCCGCGTTGGTGACGCCCGCACCGGCGGCGCTGGCATTGCGCTGCGCGGCGAGCAGCTGCGCGCGCGCCGCATCGGCCGCCGCCTGCGCCGCGTCGAGCTGCTGCTTCGACACGACCTGCTTCGCGGCGAGCTCGCGGATGCGCGCGAGGTCGGACTCCGCCCGCACCGCGTTGGCGCGTGCCACCCCGATGTTCGCGTCGAGGGCGGCGCGCTGCCCCGCGGCGTTCTCCACCTGCGCCTCGGCCTGGCCGGCGACGCCGCGTCCTCCCGCCTGCGCGCGCGCCGCGGCGAGATCCGCGTCCGCCTGCGCCAGGCGCACGGCGTACTCGCGCTCGTCGATCTTCACCAGCGTCGAGTCGGCGCGCACGCGGTCGTTCTCGGCGACGTTCACGGCCGTCACGTAGCCGCTGACCTTCGCCAGCACCGGCACGAGATGACCGTCGACCTGCGCGTTGTCGGTGCTCTCGTGCGAGCGGCCGTAGAGCCACTGCTTCACGCCCCAGCCCACGCCAAGCAGCGCGGCGAGGAGCACGAGACCGAGCACGATTCGTCGCCGCCCCCCCGGCGCGGTCGTCGCCGGAGTGGGAGCGGAGGCGCGCGGCGCCTGCGGGTGGGTTGCTGTAGCCATGAGTGCGATTCGGGCGAAAGAGAGCAGCGAGAAGATTGAAGTCTGTCGATTATTCCAGCGAGGTCACCGACCCGCGCGCACGAGCCAGCGCGATGCGGGCGGCCTGATAGGACGCGAGCGCGTTCACTTCATCGGTGCGGGCGACGTTCAGCGTGAGCGAGGCCGTGATGACGTCCGCATTGCCCGCCACCCCCGCCTGGAAGCGCTCACGCGCCTGCTGCACTTCCTGCTCCGCGAGCTGACGACGCTCGCGCGAGGCGACGGCGGCCTCCGCGGAAGACGCGAGGTTGAGCAGCGCGATCTTCACGTCGGCCTCGACCTGAATGCGCAGATCGCGCTCGCGGTTCGCGTAGTCCAGCGCCACGGCGGTCTGCTCTTCCACGCGACCTTCGCGTCGCAGCCCGTCGAAGATCGGGAGGGAGAACTCCAGCCCCCAGTCATAGGTCGGCAGGTAGCTGCGGCCGTTGCGCCCGACCTGTCCCTGCGTGGCGACCACGTCCACCGTCGGCAGCCGCTCGCTCCGGATCGCGGCGGCCTGCTGCTGCGCCGCCACCTTCTGCAGCCCGACGGCCTGCAGATCCTTGCGATTGTGGAGCGCCGCGGCGAGCGCCTGGCTCTCGTTGGTGTTCGCGTTGACCGGCATCTGCGTGAGCGAATCGGCGAGCACGATGTTGACGAGGGGCAAGCCGATGGCACGCGCGAGCTCCACGCGCGTGCGCTGTCGCTCGTTGCGCGCCACGATGAGCTGCGTGCGCGAACCCGTGAGCTGCGAGCGCGCGCGCGTCACGTCCAGACCGACGCCCGTGCCGGCGCGCAGCTGGTCCTGCGCGATCGTGAGCAGCTCGGCGGCCAGCGTGGAATCGGCGTAGCGCGCGTTGTACACGGCGTCGGCGCGGAGCACGGCGAGATACGCGTTGGCGGCACCGTACGCCGCGACTTCGGCCTGGTTGCCCAGGTCGGCGCTCGCCGCCTGCACGCTCGTCTTCGCACCACGAACGCGCCCCATGGCGCTCGGGTCGTACAGCGATTGACGCAGGTGGGCCCGCGCGTCGAGCACGTTGAGCGGGCCGAGGAGCGATCCCTGCGGATCGAGCAGTGGCGGCTCACCCGGGGCCGTCGGGAAGTCGATCGGGAAGAGCGCGGCGCTGTTGAAGGTGCTGCCACGCTCGACGACCGACGCCGAGAGGTTCGGCAGCAGGTCGGCGCGACTCTGCGTCACGCGCGACTTCGCCGCAGCCACGCGACTGCGCGCACTGCCGACCATCGGGTTGATCTGCGTCGCGAGCCGCATCGCGTCGCCGAGGGTGAGACGGATCGTGGAATCCTGCGGCACGTCGAAGTCCTGCGCCGACGCCGCGCGCGCGAAGAACGCGAGCAGGGCGACGAGCAACGCGAGAGTGAGACCGAGCGCCACGAGGCGCGGATATTTCTGCCGGATCATGTGTTCGCGTGCGGGGAGCTGCGCCCATCCTCCGGGCGCATGGCATGAAGGAAGAAGTCACGGATCTGCGCCAAAAGCACGCCTTCCGGGATGTTGGCGATCGACTTGAACGAGTTCTTCTGGTGGTACCAGGTACCGTGCGTCACGAACAGCGCGCTCAGCATCCGCGAGGCGACGTCGGCGTCCATGCGCCGGAACACACCGGTCTCCATGCCGCGCTCGAGGATCTCGCGCACGAGACGCTGCGCCCGTCCGACGACTTCGTTGGCGTAGAACGCAGCAAGATCGGGGAAGTCGCGCAGCTCGGAGTTGACGAGCCGGTGCATGGCGGGAAAGGTGGCGGAGCGGATCCAGTTCCAGTGCCCCTCCATCCACAGATCGAGCGCGCGCATCGGATCGCGATGCTGCTCGAAGGCGGCCTCGCCACGCTCGATGAATTCGATCACGGTGGAGCGCACGACGCCGCGGAACAGCTCTTCCTTGTTCGCGAAGTAGAGGTAGATGGTGCCTTTCGACACCCCCGCGCGCTTGGCGATGTCCTCGAGTCGCGCCGACGAGAGTCCACGCTCCGCGAACACCGCGAGGGCGGCGTCGAGGATCTGCTTGGGGCGCTCTTCCGGAAGGCGGCGCCAGCGTGGTTCGGTGGCAGTGTGCTCGGACATTCCTTAAGTGACCGACTGGTCAGTCATGAACTGGACGCCTGGCGGGAGAGTTCCCGCAGACTACCGAGTATCTATTAATGACTGGTCAGTAAGTTAGTGTCTCCGGACCACCACGCAAGGGGACGCGCCGTGGTCCGGCCACCGCCCAGCCGCTAACTATTCGGCTTCCCGACAACCGCGACGCCTGTATGCCCTCCTCCGACTCCGCCCCGTCGAAAGTCCGCCTCGACAAGTGGCTCTGGGCCGCCCGCTTCTTCAAGACGAGGTCGCTCGCTGCCGACGCGATCGCCGGCGGCAAGGTCCTGGTCGGCGGCGATCGGGCCAAGCCCGCCAAGCTCCTCCAGGAGGGCGACGAGGTGCGCGTCCGGCTCGGACCCTACGAGCACACCGTCCACGTCCGGGGCCTCTCCGAGCGGCGCGGCCCCGCCACCGTCGCGGCGACGCTCTACGAGGAGACCCCCGACAGCATCGCGGCCCGCGCCCGCCTCGCCGAGCAGCTCCGCATGGCCCCCGCCGCCTTCGTCTACGAGGAGAAGGGCCGGCCCACCAAGCGCGACCGCCGCGAGCTCGATCGACTGCGCGACGAGCGGCGAGGGGGATGAGCGAGACGGGATGAGGGAATGGGGAAACGCGGGTGACGGGTGTCATCCCGAGCGAGCGAAGCGAGTCGAGGGATCTGCACCCGCCGTTCGAAGGGCAGATCCCTCGACTTCGCTCGGGATGACAACACGGCCTCGGGAGGCAGAAGCTCCCCGAGGCCGTTCCTCATTCCCTCATCCCCTCTCAGTGTCCCTCGAACCCCTCCGCCAGCTTCACCAGCGTGTCGGGATCGATCCTGTGGCCGCCCGAATACCGTAGCACGGTGAACGCCACCCCCGCCGCGGACAGCCGCTCGCCTTCCGCGACGACGAGGCTCTCCGGCACCAGCTCGTCCTCCTCGCCGGCCACCAGCGTCAGTGGCGCGCCATGCAGACGCGCCGACCAGTCGGCCACGTCGAGCTCCGGCGGGATCCCTCCCGCCCAGAGCACGATCTGATCGGCGCGCAGGTCGCTCGCCCCGAGCCATCGGCACACGGTCGCGGTGCCCTGCGAGAATCCGAGCACGACGATGCGCGGACCCGCGCCGGCCAGATGGTGGCGGAGCTCCATCGTGAGCTGCTCGAGATAGGCGATGTAGTCCTCGATCTCGGCCAGCCGATCCTCGCGCGTCATCCAGGTCGCGCCCACGCGCGGCGTCTCGTGCTGCCGACGCTCGCTCACCGGATCGAGATAGAAGCGCGACAGCGCTTCGGGCGCGACGACGAGACGACTCCCGTCGTCGAGACGCTCGAACGCCGTCAAAAAGCGCCGCGCGAGCTGACCGTACCCGTGGAGTACGATCCAGAGCTCGCGCGGAAAGCCGTGCGTCGGACCGAGGGTGTAGTACCGCGCCGTACGCCGAACGCGGATCGAGTGCGGCGTGATCGCGGGCTCCATCGACGGTCGGCTCAGCGCGGAGTCGCGCCCGTTCTCCCCGTGGTCCGCGACGAGGCCTGCGCGGCGGCGAACAGCTCCTGCTGCGTCTGCGACGACTTCAGCAGCGCCACTGCACGCGCGAGCTGGTGGTCGTCCGACAGACCGCGCGCCTTGGCACCCGCATCACCGAGAACGAAGCGCGCCACGCGACGATCCAGCTCGCGATCGAACAGCACGTTCGCCGCCGCCTCGTACTTCGGCTCGATCGTCACACCAGCCGCCGTCAGGCGACGACGCAGCTCGGCGCGCCACGCCGGCGTCACCACGAAGTCGCGCGGCGCCGTCGACTTGAGCTCGAACGCATACTGGTTGAGCACCGTCACGAACGCCTGCGCCTTTGGCGCGAGCGACTTGAGCAGGTCCTGCTCCACCGTGGTGAGCGTATCGTCCGGCACGATGAGGTCCGGCGTGATGCCGCCTCCACCATACACAGTTCGTCCCGCGTCCGACGAGTACTTCGGCTTTGCCTTCTTCTCCGCCTCCGTCTCGAGCGAGTCGGGCTTCGTCTCGACGAAGCGACCGTCGGCCAGCAGCTGGCGGTCGCGGTGGATGCTCCGACCGCTCGGCGTGTACCACTTGCCGGTCGTGATCTTGAGCGCGTAGCCGCCGTCGAGCGGGAAGATCGACTGCACCAATCCCTTCCCGAAGCTCGTCGTGCCGACGACCAGTGCGCGGTCGTGGTCCTGCAGCGCGCCGGCGACGATCTCGCTCGCCGACGCGGTGCCGCCATCGGTGAGCACGACCATCGGCGGCTGCGTGCTCAGCTGCTCGTCCGAGGCGCGCGCCATCTCGTTCGGCGCGCTGCGCGAGCGCACGTCGACGATCGACTGCCCGGGCTTGAGGAAGAGCGAGGTCACCGCGAGCGACTGATCGACGATGCCGCCGCCGTTGTCCCGCAGATCGAGCACGATGCCGTGCGCGCCGTCGGCCACGAGCTTCTTCGCCGCGTTCTCGACTTCCTCGGCCGTGTTCTCGTTGAACGTCTGCAGCGGGATGTAGCCCACCTTGCCGTCGAGCATCGTGGTGAACGGCACCGCCGGCACATGGATGACCGCCCGCTTGAACTGCAGCTTCACCGGCTCCGTGACACCCGGGCGCTGGAACGTCACGCGCACCGTGGTTCCAGCGAGGCCGCGCAGTGCATCGGACACCTTGTCGATCTTCGCGTCCGCCGTGGAGAGGGAGTCGACCATGACGATGCGGTCGCCCTCACGGACGCCGCCGAGCTCCGCCGGGGTATTCGGGAAGACGCGGCTCACGACGACCGTGGTCGACGTCGGCGTCTTCTGCTCCTCGAGCAGCATTCCGACGCCGCCGTACCGTCCGCCGACGGCCCGGTTGAACTCGTCGTTCTGCTTCGGCGCGAGCAGCTCGCTGTACGGGTCGTTCAGCTCGCGCACCAATCCATGCGCCGCCTTCTCATAGATGTCCGAGCCCTGCAGCGAATCGACGTATTTGTTCGCCACGATCGCAAGCACCTGATCGAACAGCCGGGGCGTCGCATGAACCGGCGCCTTCTCGAGGAAGAATCCGCCAGCGACGATCGGGATCAGGAGCAGCGACGCGGCGGCCGCGGTGCGTGGACGGAACATTCGAGCGACCTCGAGAAGAAGTGCGGACCCGCTGCAGCGCGTCCGTCGTGCCGAAATCTACCGGCCGGCTCCCCTATCGGGAAACGGCCCTCAGTTTCCAGATGCCGTTCAACATGTCTGACGCGTACACGAAGCCGTTCAGATACTGGACTCCCCAGACGTACACGTTGTTGCTGCGATCCTTGAGACCAACGGCCAACTCACGTCCCATCCTGGACAGATCACAGAGCTGAACGGTTTGATTCACCGGCGACGACTTCTGCGCATCCGTGCACGTGCCGAGGTCGCCTCGCACGTCGATCGCCCGTACTCCGCCATTGTAGTACGCCGCGTAGAGGATTCCGTTCTGCTCGTCGACCGAGAAGTTGTGCGTGCCCGCCCCGGGCACCGTGTAAAAGGCTACCTCGCGCGGCGCCGACATGTTGGATACGTCGACGACGTGAATATCTCCTGAGGACGAAGTGCCTACCGATCCTGGCGACTCCTCGCCGATGAATGCGTAACGCGAGCTGCCCGTGACGGGATCCTTCAGCCACCAGATGTTGTGCACGTGGCCGTTCGCGGTCTGCAGCGTCGCGATATCCACCGGGTTCGAGGGGGTGCCCCCCTTCCCGCCCCCACCCACGTCCCAGATCGCGACGCCCGCGTTCCACAGCCCGAGAAACAGGATCCCGTCCCGCAGGAAGGTGTCGTGCACGAACGGCGTGCCGATGAACCGCGAGTACACCTGCTGCGGAGCCGCGGGGTTCGTGATGTCCACGATGACGAGCTTGGCCGGCGCGGCTCCCGGGTCGACACAGAGGAAGGCGTACAGCCGGCCGTTCACCACGCCGACTTCGGCCGTGTGCACGCCAGACGTGGTCTCCGGACTCGTGAACCTCGACACGAGCTGCGGCTTGTGGGGATCGGTCAGGCTGTAGATCACGATCGAGCCGCCGGCGTACTCGGTCGCCACGACGAGATACTTGCCATCCGCCGTCACGACGACGTCACCGAGCGTGCTGGCGCCATCGACGAGCACCGAGTCGACGAGCGTCGGGACGTTGCCCGCCACGTCCCACACGTAGAGGGCGCTCGTCGGCGAGCTGTTGTTCCACGTCGTCGTGTAAGCCGTCGTGCCCCGAACGTTGATCTCGCCCGTGATGCGCTTCGGCTTGACGTCTCCGCAACCGAGCACGGTCATCGCCTTGCTCGGCGAGCTCGTGGCCGGACAGGGGTTCACCTGGTTGTCCGGCCCGGGCGCCGACGGCGAATCGCCGCCGCAAGCCGCGCCGAACGCGACGAGCGCAAGCAGGAGCGAGGCGA
>Ga0070683_100004070_pt1 | contig 11982 bp, 7 predicted proteins | sample KBSC713LmetaG_FD_64662 | JGI IMG/M metagenome (GOLD analysis project Ga0070683, IMG submission 64662) | Corn rhizosphere microbial communities from Kellogg Biological Station, Michigan, USA - KBS C7.1-3L metaG | ecosystem: Host-associated > Plants > Roots > Rhizosphere ...
CGCGTCGCGACCGATGCGCCGGCCGATTGGAGCGGCGTTCACATGGAATCGGCGCACGAGCGCTATGCGGGCCGATTCCGCCCGGTCCTCATCGGGATCACGATGGCGGCCGGCTTGCTGCTGTTGATTGCGTTTGCAAACGTCGCAGTTCTCGTCGTCCTGCGCACGGCGCGACGTCAGAAGGAAATGGCGGTGCGCCTTGCGCTTGGATTGACGAGCGGACGACTGCTGCGGCTGCTTGGCGCGGAAGTATGCGCCCTGCTCGCGATCTCGCTCTCGATTGCCTGGTTCATCAGTCGCTCGGCGCTGACTCTCCTGGCGCCGTTGATCGAGGCGCAGCTCGGACGCGCGGCGCCTGGAGGGACCGCATCCATCGCCGTGGATGCCAACGTCCTCCTGGTCGTCGGTGCGGCCGGAGTCGTGGCTGTCATCGCGTTTACACTGCTACCACTCGCGGTGCTTCGGCACGGACGGCTCGCGATCGTCTTGCAGCGGACCGGCAATGCCCTCACCGACGGGATCGGCATGCGCCGACTCCGATCGGGAATGCTCGTCGTCGAGGTCGCGACGACGCTGCTGCTGCTCGTGGCGTGCGGCCTGGTGCTGAGGAGTGTCGTGCGAATGGCAGGGACGAACCTGGGATTCGAGCCCCACCAACTGGCGCGTGCACGGATCTCTTTGCGCCCGGTCGACTATCCTGATGCGCAGGCATTTCCACGCTTCTTCGAGCGCTTCATTGAACGAGCAGACGCCGCAGGCGCGCCGGTCGTGTTCAGCAGCTGGCCGCCGTTCGCGGAGTTCCCCGAGCACGCGATCGAAGTCGAAGGACGCGACGGACACGTCCTCAACGCCGGATACGCCAACGTGGGGCCGAACTATTTTTCGACGCTCGCAATCGCGCTGCGACGTGGACGCGAAATCACCGCGGCAGATGTCTCCGCCTCGGCCGACGTCGCGGTCGTCAGCGAATCGCTCGCAAGGCGCCTCTGGCCTGACGAGGACGCGCTCGGGAGACGACTTCGTCAGGTCGAGGTCACCGCGCGAGGTCCGGAGCCGCCCGGCCCGTGGCAGACAGTAGTCGGGATCGTCGCCGACGTTCGTCAGAGTTACGGCGACGCCAATGTGCACGACGTCTACTCGCCGTACATTCCGCGAATCCGTTTCGGATCGTTCTGGACGCGGTCGTCACGCCCACTTGCGTCTGATTCGCGACTTCTGCAATCGGTCGGCAGAGAAATCGATCCGCATGCGGTCGTCAACGATCTGCGTGCGGTCGATGACGAGAACCGCGAGCTCGCAGGCGCGTCATTTCTGAGCCTGATGCTGGCGAGCTTTGCGGCCGTCGCCGCGGCGATTGCCGTGCTGGGTATCTATGCGGTGACCGCGTATTCGGTGCAGCAGCGAGAACGCGAATTGGCAATCAGAATGGCTCTCGGCGCCGGCCGTCGCGCGGTGGCGTCGCTGCTGGTGCGTGAAAGCGGCAGCGTCCTCGCCGCAGGACTCATCGTCGGACTCGCCGGCGCCATGGCCACTGCCCGCATACTCGAGCATCAGATGTTTGGCGTGCAAACGTTCGACCTGGCAATACTGAGCGCAACATCCGCGTTACTGACAGCGACGTGGCTCGCCGCCATGTGGTGGCCGGCACGACGTGCGTCACAGAAGGACCTGGCGCTGTCGTTGAAAGACGTGTGAGCGTCGTCTACTTTCCTGCCAGCACTAGGTTTCCGGCGCCCAGATGAGCCCGCAACGTGTACTTGCCGCTGCCCGACCAGGTGAACTCCTGGAGCAGACCTGATTTGGAGCCGCCGAACGGCCGGGCATCGAGGTCGCCGGCCTTCACCGCCGCGTCGACGCTGGCGTATTGGCTTGGATCGCCGACGGCGATTCGCACATTCCCGGCGATGCTCTCCACATCCTTGTTACCGGTGATGCCGTCCACGTTCAGCTCGCCGCCTGTCATGTGGATGACGACGTCTGTCGCCGCCGGCAGTTCGACCGTGGCGCGAAAGTTGCTGTGAGGCGTGTTCTTGACCTTCACATCGGCCTGACTGCCGTTGATCGTCACGTCAACCGCGGCAGTCGCGCTGTTGGTGGCGACGCGAATGTGTTTATCGGCGGCAGCTTTGATTTCGTACCCTCCGCCATCGAGGTCGAGGGTGATTTTTCCATCCGTAACGAAGGCTTTATCCGCCACAGGCGTCGTCGCCGGTGCCGCCGTTTCCGCCTCCGAGTTCGTCCCGCCGTGACACGCGGGCAAACAGACAATTGTGACGAGCAAGAGAGCCGCAGATAAGGTTGACCGCACGGTAACGTCCTCCATCAAGCAACAAGGTGCTGAAGCGGACGACATCATCTCACGTTCCGTGAGCGTGTGGAGGAGTCCGAGGGGCGACGCCCCTCCGGAGTGATTAAAACATCTTCGTCGCCGAAAGCGGCTCGACGCCGTTCCAGGCTCCCACCAGGGTTGCCTCGTCGAGTTTCGAGAACTTCTCGATCGATCCGGTCTTCCCCCATTTCAGCGTCATCGATGTGGTCGTGTCGAATGTCACCGAGGCGGTGTCCTCGAACGTCATCGGCGCAAGTGCGTTGCTGATCGGCTTGGAGAAGGTCCAGCTCGCGGTGAACTTCGAATCGAAGAAGTAGAAGAACGTTCGTCCGCGCCACGGTACCGCCCACCATCCGAGAAGCCAGCTGGGTACCGTTGTCGGCGGCGGGCCGTTGACGAACAGATCGATATCCACCCACCCCTTCAGCGCTGCGCCCTTGTCATGCGTGGGGATGTCGCTGATTTGAGTCAACTGTTTGCGTTTGATGATGTCGAACCCCATCTTCGATCCGCCCTGGCCTCCTTCGGCGGTGTTCCAGACGTTCCCTTCGAAGTCGAGCGAGATGCCCTGATGCAGCCGTGGCGCGAGCTCGAAAATATCTCCGAATTTCGGTCGCACGCCGGCGCTCGGCGTCACCCACGCGAAGCTCTTCCCCCACACCGCGAGCTTCTTGTCGAGATTGAACTGCCCGAGAAATCGGTTCGGCATCGCGATGCCGGTCGAGTTTCCGTAAATGCCGACAAAACCGTTGCAGCTGGTGAGTCCAGGGGGTGGGTCGTTGGCCCAGCTGTTGAGCAGCATGCTTTGGGTGATGCCACTGAGCTTGGTAAAGAGGCCCGCCAGCGGTCCATTCGAAGTGATTTGCGAAGGAAATGGGGGTACCTGCAACAGGTACATCCGGGCGCTATCGCGAATATCCATGCTGCCTCCCGGTGTCGAGCCGTGAGAACCGTGACGTTCCCGGCTTCTGGTGCTTCGACGAATGCTGTTGCGAGTTGTTCCTCTGGCATTGTGCCGCCGCGTCGTGAAGTTGACAACAGTCCTCACGAAGCCGACGCACGAGACGGACCTCCGTGTAGGTTTCGTGAAACCCGAATCGCTCGTTGATCCGAACGACGGTGAAGTTGGCCGGGAACTCCGTGGGCCTTGCGGCCTCCACATACGCTTGCTGCGGTTGTGGGCGAGGGACGCCAGGCGCGGGCGGTGGAGGTGGAGCGGACACGCCAGAACATGCAGCCACACCGAGCGGCAGCATGAGAAGCAGGCTACGTATCATTTGATCGCTCACGAAGGCGGGCCACCACGGCGTCATGCCCCTTTTTCACCGCCCACGCCAGCGGCGCCGCCCAAGGCATTCCGGCGCGTTCCATGTCGGCGCGACGAGTCAGCAGAAAGTCCACTATCGCAAGCTGGCCACGACGCGCGGCGAGCCCCAACGGCGTCGACCGATATTCCTCATCGATCGCATCAATGTCTGCTCCGTGATCGAGCAGGAGACGGGCCTTGCCAAGCTCCCCCTCGGCCGCCATGTGGTGCAGCAGCGTCAGACGGTGCCAGTTCATGTGATTCGGATCCATCCCATGCTCGAGTAGGAATGCGGCCGTTCGTTCGTGCTTGAAATGATAGTACGGCGCCCATTTCGACACCGGTGGTACGCGCGCGCCGAGCCGGATCAGGAATTCAAGCATTTCATGATCACCGGCGTTCGCCGGGCCCGCCAGGACACCATCGCCCCAGTCATCATCGTTCAACACGGCCGGGTCCAGGGCGATGAGCCTCTCGGCGTCTGCAAACCGATGATCCATGATCGCGCGTCCGATCTCATCGCGACGGTCATGGAGCTCTCGACCTCCGTGTGCGCGCAGCAAGTCCAGAAGCGCAGGCTTCTCGCGCGCCATGTCCATTGGCGTCCCACTTGATTCGACCATCCCGTTCGGATCGGCGCCGTGACGCAGCAGCAGCTCCGCAATCTCATAATGATTGTGGTACACGGCATTCCACAGCGCCTGACCGCGCGGCGCGCCTTCCTCCGGCAACGACGGATCGGCGCCGTGCTCCAGGAGCAGCCGGACCAACTCGAAGTCGCCGCGGCGTGCTGCCGCGGAAATCGGCCGATGATGGTTCGTGTCCTTCTCGTTGGCGGCCGCCCGATCGCGCGTGAGTACACCGCGAATGAATTCCTCGTCGCCGACGAATGCGGCGAGAAACATTGTCCATCGTGCACCGCGGGCCAGGAGACGGTCGGCGATCGCTCGTCCGTCGGACGCGGGGCCTCCGACGACGAAGTTCTTCATCAGCGCAAGGTGAATCGGGCGATACCCATCGCCGCGGATGGGATCCGGATCCGCTCCGGCATCGAGAAGTGCTTCCACAACCGGTTGATGTCGGCGTAGCGCGCCGTGATGCAGTGCCGTGTCGCCGGTGTCGTTCGCTGCGGCCGCAAGCGACGGATCCCTCAGCAGTTCGGCTTGCACTCTGGTCACATCGCCCGCATCCGCGGCGTCAATGAGGACGCTGACGCCCGAGGCGAGCTTGTATCGTCGCTCGATCTGCCGTCGGAGGAGACGGGCAACATCATCGTGCTCGTGATCCTCCGCGATCGTCAGCAGCGAGTCCTGAAACGGATAGCTGCGATACGCCAATTCGGCGCCCCGTTCGATGAGCAGCTTCACGATCGCGAGATGCCCTTCGCGCACGGCGAAGTGGATCGGCGGCGTGTAGTTGTATTCGACGATCGCCAGCCCGGGCGCGCGCGCGATCAGCCGACGGATCTGCGTCAGATCGCCGGCGCGAGCGGCCACGAACATCGCGAACACGTCGTCGGTCGTCACGACGCTTCTGTCTTGAAGAATGTACGGCCGGCCAGGGCGCAACTCGACCGGGCGAATGAGCGGCGTGTTCAGTGCCTCTTGACGTCGCGCAGCACGGACGTGCTCAACCAGACGCTCCCAACGGGGAAACCCGTAGTTGCGGGCGACTTCCAGCTGCGCAACAGAAAGCTTGACGCCCTTCTCGTGTGCGAGGTCTTTCGCCTGCTTGCGAAGCTGTTCGAGGGAAGGGCGCGGCGGGAGAGTCGGCATAGGATCTCCTTTCAAGAACGCCCGTGTCCGCCCGGCGGGCTGAAAGAAGATCGAGACTGACGATCGTTCGAGTCGGACAGGTGGGCTCGGCCCTTCCCGCGGACGGGATGCGCCCTGCGACGCACCCCCAGCGTAACGGGGTGTCGGTCACGCCGTCAATGTCAGAAGACGGAAGTGGGTGCCGCTTCGCGGTCGCCCTACTGATACGCTGACCGGCTTTTAGGATCTAGGACTCACTGTCCTATCTGCGTCTTCAGCCATTTCATGGCCGCATTCACCACCGTGTCTTGCCCGGCAGCGACATCATCAGGAGTCAGCCAGACCAGTTCATCAACCGGGAATTCGGTGTGAATCAGATAGTCTTTCGGTTTGCCGATGGCGTAAGAGTTCGACTCCGAAACCCGCGCTTCCCAGTCTGGCCCGAGGTCGATATGGGTTCCCAACGCCGGTTGCGTGGGCAATCCCAACGCCATCGACGTCGACTTTCCGAACGTTCGCGCGATCGGCAGCGAACGCAGCAACTCCGAACCGAAATCTCCCGAGCTGACGGCGCCCGGGCCAACCAGCACGGCCACCGGCCCGGCATACGACAACTTGATCGGGATGTCCCTGTTCCCGAAGTGCAGAAAATCGAGTTTGAAGAAATCTGGCGTGAGCAAGGTCTTCATCAGGAAGTGGTCGTACGGTTTCAGGCGTTGATCGTTGCCAAGCGTCGGCGCCGGACGCTCCGCCAATACCGCCGTTCCAAGTAAAGGTGCTCTGATAAAACCACCGACGTTGAAGCGATAATCAACGATCAGTCCGGAGACCTTGTTGACCTGCGTGAGCTGGTAGACGGCGTTTGCGAATTCATTCTCCGTGTTGTCGACCCATGCCTGCACATAGATGTAGCCGATGTTCGTTCCTGTCACGATCCCGGAACGCACGTAGTTTCCGGCGAAGAAGTTCGGCTTGGGTACGCCCGGGACGTTCATCTGCTCAGAGCAGAACCCCCAGAAGATATCGCCCGGCATCAAGCTGGTTGGAACATGCACGACCTGTCCCGTGCTCTGTTTGGCGATGTCCATGACATCGAACCAATGCCAATTCAGGCCCGCCGACATCACGAAGGAGTGATCGAAGGAACTGTCCGAGCTTCCCCACCACAAGGGCCACATCGGAACTTCTTCATTGATCAGTTCCTGGTACAGCTCGCGCCAGGGCTTGCCGTCGTACCCCAGGATTCGGTCGCCGCGCTGAAGTCCAAGCGGATGGTTCGGCATCACCGAATAGACGAGGGCCGACCCATCGTCCTGAGCCGTCAGGCAGGCGCCGGACGTGTCGACTTCCCAGGCGCCCTGACCCATCGATGGCACGCCCGGGCCGGGCACGGTGACGAAGTTGACAAGAATGTCGTCGGCTTGCGTATGGCTGTCCCGCAGCTGCAGCGCCAGGTGATTCATGATCCCGGCAAATCGGCCGCGGCTCACACCGGCCGCAACCTCTCCGCGATACTTGTTCCGCAACGCCGGCCAGTCGACCACAAGGTTCTGATAGGCCGCAAACTTGCGGTCGGCGTAGTCCCAGTACGTGTCGAAGATCTTCAATTTCTCTTCGGTCGATAAACCGTCGCCCCAATACGCATCGATCGCCGCTCGCCTCTCGGCTGGAGTCATCGATCCGATCCGGGGAGCGTCTGATGGCAGGGGTTTCGAGTAGGTATTGATTGCCTGGCTGCGCAGATCCACTTGTCGCCAAGTGCCGTACTGAAGGGTGTCAGCAAGGTTCTGCGCGGTAATTGAACTGACCAAAGCAATGCCCAGCAGAATTGCGAACGGCATGGCCAACGACTCAGATACCCGAGGAAACTTGTGGCGTGTCATAGCGTCCTCCTACCAAATTGCAAACGAGTCCGCTTTTAACGTGAGAAGAATGTGCCGCGAGCCGGAAAGCTGCGCATGAAGGACGAACGTTCTACCGACGGCATGGTGGCACGCCGATCTGGGAGTGTCAACAGCTGTCCGCGAAACGACAGAAGGTACTTAGTACTAAGGTTCCTGCTACTGATGTTCCGATCGCTCGCTCGTCTACCCGTTCAGATACTTGTTCGGGACGTTATCGAACGCTGCGACGAGCAGCTCAATTCGACGGCAGCCGAACCGCCAATAGCGAATTGCGTCAGCGAAGAGAGGCCGCGAACGTTTCGAGACGCGCCCGAAGCCGCGCGACGACGTCACGGTGATCCTTGGCCACGTCGAGGCGTTCGCCTGGATCACGGTCGAGATCGTAGAGTTCGGGGGCCGCTGCGGGATCGGCGAGACGCAGCTTCCATGCGTCCTGGCGCACCGCTTCAGCCCGCGCGCCCTGGATGTAGAACAGTTCGTGTCGAGGGGACGACCCTTTTCCACTGAGCAGCGGCCGGACATCGTACCCGTCCATCGGACGATCGTCAGGGATACGGCCCCCCGCTGCATGCACCAACGTCGGAAAGAGATCCAGCTCCGACACCATGTCCGCCGACACACGCCCCGCGGGAATGCCGTCCGGCCAGCGCAGAATTCCCGGAACTCGGACACCACCCTCCCAGGTGGTTGCCTTGGTCCCCCGCAGAAGACCAGCCCAGCCGACGTCCCAAAGCGTTTGCGTCTCCTGGAAACTCCGCGCCTCAGCGTTCGCCCATGGGCCGTTGTCACTGAAGAAGACGGTGATCGTCTGGCGATCGAGACCAGAGCTCTTGAGCTCGTCCAGAATCTGACCGACGCTCCAATCGATTTCTTCGATCGCGTCGCCGTACCTGCCGGCGCGCGAGCGGCCCTGGAAGTTCGAAGGCACGCCGACCGGAAGATGCGGCATGTTGTATGCGACGTACAGGAAGAAGGGTCCACTGCGCGACTCGCGGATGAAGCGAAGGGCCTCCTGCGTGTAACGCTGGGTCAGCGTGTAGGCCTCGACCGGCCGCTCGATCGCTTCGAGACCACGATAGAGAGGAATCGGCGGAACATTCTGCACGAACGGAAGCCGGTAATCGTGCGAATACGGCAAGCCAAAAAAATAGTCGAATCCATGTTTGGTCGGATTGAACTCCGGACGGCTCGCAAAATCACCGAGGTGCCATTTGCCGAGCATGCCGGTTCGATAGCCCTGCGTCTTCAACGCCTCGGCGAGAGTGATCTCATTGCTCGGGAGCCCGACCGGCGAGCCGGGCCCTGTTGGCGCGAGCTCGCCGGAACGAACCGAGTAGCGTCCGGTCAGAAACTGCGCTCGCGATGGCGTGCACGATGGCGCCGCGTAGAACGACGTGAGTCGAATGCCCTCGCGGGCCATCCGGTCGATGTTCGGGGTGTTGATCGTCGGGTGCCCGTAGGACGACAGATCCGCATAGCCCTGATCGTCGGTGAGAAAGACGACGATGTTCGGACGCGACGCCGGCTGCTGCGGGGCGCCGGAGAGGGCGGCTATCGAGACGAGACAGACAAGAACGAAGCTAGTAAGCGGTCTCATGACGACTCTCCAACCTCGTTACTCAGGCGAGCACATGAATGCGGTGAGCCTCGCTGTCGCCAATCCACAAAACACCGCGATCGTCCGCGAACACACCATGCGGGCGCGAAAGCGAACACTTCAGCGGATCGGGCTCCGGCCCATCGCCTCGCCGCCCAGTGCCAAGGCCCACGTTGGCGACGACGCCAAGGCCAGCAGCGATGTCACGGCCTCACGCCGATTCATCACTCTTCATGGTCTTCGGAACGCAGTCGATGTGGACAGACGCCTAGTCGTCGCCTTTCGGAAACGTCAGGACTCCGTAGCGCGATGCGAGCACGCGGCGCATGGGCGCCGGGTACGGCACATCGGCGCCTTTGATGCTGTGCCACAGCACGCGATTCAATGCGTCCTCGTCCGCGCGGTCCGGCTCGCTGAAGTCCATGCGGGCGGAGATTGCGGCACCGTACCCCTGCGGCGGGTTTCTCGTCATTAGATCGGTCTGCGCCTGTACTGCCTTGAAGCCTGAGAGATCCGGCTTGGCCATGAGGCTGTTCACCATGGGCACCGCCGCGGCGTCGTGCTGTGTCATCGGCGGCAGGCCAAGGAGCAGCTCGACCGTCCTCAACATGCTCACCGTCGAATACATCTCGCTGTCGACGTAGCCGCGCTTCACGTACGGGCTGATGACGAGGCCGGCGGTGCGATGCGAATCGACGTGATCCGGCCCATTCTGCGCATCGTCTTCAATAATGAAAATCGCGAACTCTGGCCAGACGCGGCTATTCGTGATCGCCTCGACGATCTTCCCGACGGCAACGTCATTCGAGGCGACCTGCGCTTTCGGCGTGTAGGCACCAGGGGTGGTCCCCTGCGTGTGATTCTCGCCGAGTGCCATGAACATGAAGTTGGGCACAATGCCTTTCTGGTCCATCTCCTGGAATTCTTCGACGAAGCGCTCGGCGCGCATGAAGTCCCGCACTCGCGGCGCTTCCTCTCCGGGGGCGCGCTGCTCCATCTGCGGATCGAGGTATCGCTGCTCGAAGCGCGTGCTGCGGACCTCGGCGACGCCGCGTCGGTTACCCATGCCGAACGTCATCACCTTGAGACCGTGCTGCTTCGCCAGCTCCCAGATGTAGGGCGTGGATTGTTCAGAGACTCCGCCGGCGGTGATGAGGGCACCGTGTTTCGAGTAGCTCAAGGTCCACGCCCGCTGCGTGAATTCGGTCGCATACGCCGACGTCGTCCACGGCTGGCCGTCCTGCGACACCTCGCCGCTGCAATAGAGGTTGTCGAGCAGCACGAACTGTTCCGCCAGCGCGTGCTGGTTCGGCGTGACGTCCCGGCCGAACAGCGTCAGGCTCGCGTCGCCGTTGCCCTGTTTCAGATCCCCAAACACCTGATCGTAGGTGCGGTTCTCTTTCATGATGAATAGGACGTGCTTGATCGGCGAGGCTTCGCCAACCTTCGTCGGGATGACGCTGGTGGCACTGGCTTCGGAATTCTCGAGCAGCGTATCGTGATAGCGCGCGTTCTCGTAGACCTGCTTCGTGTAAGTGGACAGCCGACTCGCATCCGGCGTATCGATGAACGAGATCAGGCCATTCAGCTGGTTGCCGTGATGCTGGAAGCTCGGAGCAGGGGCGGTCTGATCGATTGGCCGCCTGACCAGCGTCGGCCCCGTGCCATTCCCCTTGCCGCTGCCGACAATGACCCGCTTGCCGTCGGCGCTCGTCGTGACCATCGTTGGATACCAGCCCGTCGGCAGGAAACCAAGCGGACGGCTCTTCTCGCGATCTTCGACGTTGATGACCGACACCGAGTTGTTGTCGGCGTTCGCGACGTAGAGCCGCTTGCCGTCAGGCGACAAGGCGAGCGAATTGGGCGTGCTTCCAGCCGGCGCCTTCGGGCCGAGCGCGGTGCTGATGACTTCGAGCCGTTGCCGCGATTTCACGTCGAATGCGATGACGTTGTTCGTGTTGCCGCACGAGACAAAGAGGCGACCGTCGGCCGTCACGACGACGTCGTTCGGGTGCGGATCCGTCGCGAGCGTTCCCGTAACCTTTGGCTGACTCGGATCGCTCACGTCCACAATCGCGACGTTGGCGGATCCGAGATTCGCGACGTACAACGCCCTGCCATCCTTCGCGAGGCGCGCTGAAATCGGATGATCGCCGACGCGCAGCCGAGCGATCGCCCGTCCGGCCTGTGTCTCGAGTATGTAGAGTTGCTGGTCGGAGTTGTTCAGCGCATAGAGGAGCGCTCCATCGGGCGAGGTCCCCAGCCACGCGACCGCGGTCTGTTCCTTGACCGCGCCGTAAAGCGTGTAGCCGACCCGCGCTTCCTTCCACCCAGCATCATCACTGCGCGCGGGGCCCCACCCCCGCGCGCTCTCGCTCGCGGGCGCCGCTTCGCGGCGCTGCCCTCCGGCCGCTCCCTCGGACCGCGGGCGCTCGTCCCATCGATCGAACACCTGGATGTCACTGTACCTATAGCCGGCGCCATTCGATACGTAGATGCGGTCGCCCTTCGGCGAGAACGCGAGGCCGCTCCAGGCCTGCTCCATCTGGAACGTCCCGACCTCTTTTTCCGTCGCCAGATCGACGATGTGGAGGGCGTGATGCGTGTAGCCCGTGTTCGTGAAAGCGAAGAGCTTGCCGTCGGGGCTCACCTGACCGCTGAGGATCATGTCCCCTGACGGCAGTTGCCTCCCGGCGGGTGTCGTCTTCCAACCGCTCACGAGCAATGCGTCCGCGCCGTTCTGGCCGGGGACCGCGATCTCCTTGCCCGATACGGGGTGCTTGGTGCGGAAAGGCTCGAGAGCAGCCCAGGCGGCACCGGTCAGGGCAACGAGTGCCAGGGTCAGAGCGAGGCGTTTCACTGATTCCTCCTCGGTATGCGGCAGAGAGTACTTCAACGGCGTAACGAATGCGTGTCGAAGATTACTCCGAGGGGCTTCGCCCCTCGGACTCCCCCACACGCTCGCTTCGCCTTGTCGCACGCGATTTTGAACCGCTTCCAGCTTCACGTCTGGGTCGCGCCGTCGCCAGCACCTCAGCGATGGCGGTCATAGTAGTCCAGCTGCGTGTGGTGACGGGAACGCCAAAGACACG
>Ga0070683_100004072_pt1 | contig 11981 bp, 8 predicted proteins | sample KBSC713LmetaG_FD_64662 | JGI IMG/M metagenome (GOLD analysis project Ga0070683, IMG submission 64662) | Corn rhizosphere microbial communities from Kellogg Biological Station, Michigan, USA - KBS C7.1-3L metaG | ecosystem: Host-associated > Plants > Roots > Rhizosphere ...
GCCGTTCCGGTCCCGTCGATCGGCGACGAAGGGACAGAGAAACATGCCTGATGAGCCTGACTCGCCGGCCCTGGCCGATCCGGCCTTGCTGACCGCCGAGGAGCAGCGGCTGCAGGAGGCCCGGGCCGGCGTTCCGTGGCGGGCCTGGGGACCGTATCTCAGTGAGCGCCAGTGGGGGACGGTCCGGGAAGACTACAGCGACAGCGAGGACGCCTGGTCGTATTTCAGTCATGATCAGGCACGGTCCCGCGCGTACCGCTGGGGGGAGGATGGCATCGCCGGGATCAGCGACGACAAGCAGCGGCTGTGCCTGGCCCTGGCGCTGTGGAACGAGCGGGACCCGATCTTGAAGGAGCGCCTGTTCGGCCTGACCAACGCCGAAGGCAATCACGGTGAGGACGTCAAGGAGTACTACTTCTACGTCGATAACCTGCCGACGCACAGCTACCAGCGCTACCTCTACAAGTACCCGCAGGCCGAGTTCCCCTACAACGAGCTGGTGGCGGAGAACCGGTCCCGGTCCCGGCATGAATTCGAGTACGAGCTCGTCGATACGGGTGTCTTCGATGACAGCCGTTATTTCGACGTCGAGGTGGAGCACGCCAAGGCCGGCCCCGAAGACATCCTCTGCCGCATCACCGTGCACAACCGCTCGCCGCAGGACGCCGCGCTGTACGTGCTGCCGACGCTGTGGTTCCGCAACACGTGGTCATGGGGAGATCGTGACCCCAAGCCCCGGATCGCCCGCGTCCCAGGGTCCGGGCCGGCGGATCCGGTCGTCCGGGCCGAACACCATCAGCTCGGTGTCTTCTACCTCTACGCCCAGCCGGAAGCGACGCTGCTGTTCTGCGAGAACGAGACGAACGCGGCGCGGGTCCCCTGCGGCGAGCCGACCACGCGCTTTCCCAAGGACGGCATCGGCGACCATCTCCTGCACGGCGCCGGCACCGTCAATCCCGATGATGAGGGCACCAAGGTGGCGGCGCAGGTCCGGCTGGCCGTGCCGGCCGGCGGCCAGGCGGCGGTGCTGGTGCGGCTCACCCGAGAGGGGCCGGAGACGCTCACGGCGCCGCTGGCCGGCGCGGATGCGCTGATCGCGCGGCGGCGGGCCGAGGCGGACGAGTTCTACGACGCCATCACGCCGCCGGCGGTGACCGACGATGCGAAGGCGGTGATGCGCCAGGCGCTGGCCGGGATGTTGTGGTCCAAGCAGTGCTATTACTTCGACGTGGACCGCTGGCTGCGTGAACGCCACGTGCACCCGCTGCGGGCGCCGACCCGGCGGGGGAGCCGCAACGAGTCGTGGTTCCACATGGTCAACCATGACGTCGTGTCCATGCCCGACAAATGGGAGTACCCGTGGTATGCCGCCTGGGACCTGGCGTTCCACTGCATTCCGCTGGCCATGGTCGACCCTGAATTCGCCAAGAGCCAGCTCGACCTGATGCTGTCCGAGGGCTACCTCCACTCGAGCGGCCAGATGCCCGCGTACGAGTGGAACTTCGGGGACGTGAACCCCCCGGTCCACGCCTTCGCCACGCTGTTCCTGGCGAACCTGGAGGCCGACCTGGGCAAGGTGGACCTCCCGTTCCTGCAGGAGAGCTTCGCGAAGCTGCTGCTGAACTTCACCTGGTGGGTGAATCGCAAGGATCCTTCCGGCCGTAACGTGTTCGAGGGCGGCTTCCTCGGCCTGGACAACATCGGCGTGTTCGACCGCAGTGCGGTGCTGCCCGGCGGCGGGCGGCTGGAGCAGGCCGACGGCACGGCCTGGATGGCGATGTTCAGCCAGAACATGCTCGAGCTGGCCCTGATGCTGCTGGACCACGACGAGACCTACCAAGGGTTCGTGCTGAAGTTCGTCGAGCACTTCTTCTGGATCGCGGCCGCGGTGGACCCGCTCGGTGAAAACCCCGACGAGATGTGGGACGAGGAGGACGGCTTTTTCTACGACGTGCTCCGCCTGCCCGACGGCACGGGCGCGCGCATGAAGGTCCGGTCCCTGGTGGGGTTGCTGCCGCTGTGCGCCACCACGGTGATCGAGGCCGACGTGATCGACCGCTATCCTCACATCGCCGAGCACGTGGCTACCTTCCTCCGGCGCAACCAGGACCTGCTGGCCAACATCGCCGACCCGTTCGTGCCCGGCGTCCAGGGGCGGCGGCTGCTGTCCCTGGTGAACGAGGACAAGCTGCGGCGCATCCTGGCCCGGATGCTGGATGAGGAGCGGTTCCTGGGGCCGCACGGCATCCGCTCCGTCTCGCGCTGGCACCTCGAACATCCCTATACGGTCAACGTGGCCGGAGGCGAGTACTCGGTCCAGTACGAGCCGGCCGAGTCGACCACCGGCATGTTCGGCGGCAACTCCAACTGGCGCGGGCCGGTCTGGTTCCCGGTCAACCTGCTGCTGATCCGGGCCCTGATCCAGCACTACCGGTACTACGGCGACGACCTGAGGGTCGAATGCCCGACCGGCTCCGGGACGATGATGACGCTGTTCGAGGTGGCCATGGAGCTGTCCCGCCGCCTGGTCGGCACCTTCCTGCGGGACGGCGACGGGCAGCGCCCCGTCTACGGCGGGACCCGGCTCTTCCAGGACGACCCGCACTGGCGTGACCTCATCTTGTTCTACGAGTACTTCCACGGCGACAACGGAGCCGGGCTGGGTGCCTCCCACCAGACCGGCTGGACCGGCCTCGTGGCGCGGCTGATCCAGAGCATGGGTCAGTTCGACGCCGGTACCGTGCTCGAGGACCGGCAATGGCCGATGGCCCGGCCGTACCGGCGCCTCGCCGCGGCGTCCATGCCCGACGTCGCCACGGCTCGTGAAGCCCGTGGCGTCACCGAACCGCGGTTACCCCGGCCCGGTCAGCCGCGAAGGTGATCGGGTCAGCCCGCAGCCTGCAGCCCGGCGAGTGCCTCGCGCGCGTCGTCCGCGATCGGCGGCGGCACGTCGTCCATGGTCAGCACCTTCTCCAGGGCCCGGGCGTACGCCACGTCGTAGGCCCGCTCCGCGTCCGCGGGCACGTCCGGCACTACCCCGGTGCCCTGCCAGTTCGTGCCGGTCACCGGGTTGACCGAGCGCGCGAACGGAATGCCGATGTGCACCGCGGCGCTGATCGGGAAGCCCCGGGTCGGGTGCGCGCCGCCTCCGGTCGTCTCGCCGACCACCGTGGCCCGGCCCAGAGCCTGCAGCGTGTAGGCGAAATCCTCGCCCCCGGAGAACGTGCGCCCGCTGGTCAGCACGAAGACCGGACGGTCCAGGTAGCGGGTCCCCGGCACATAGGGCAGCGCCCAGAACTGCCTGGTCTCGCCGGTGTCGGCGTGGAAGATGTCGTTGAGGTGGGTGGGCCGCTCGTCGAGCAGGTAGCTGCACCAGAAGACCACGCCCTCGGGCGCGCCGCCGCCGTTGTGCCGCAGGTCGATGATGAGCGCGTAGGTCCCGGCCACGAGTTCCATGGCCGCGCCGATGGCCGGGCCCGCGTTGGCCGGGACGGCCACCCGGCGCACGTCCAGGTAGCCGACGTTGCCGTCCAATCGCTCGACCTGCCGGATGCCGAAGTTGTCCAGCCGCCCCATCCGCCGCATGGCCAGCCGCCTGGCCTCGTGGTCCTTCGGCTCCTCGGGTTCTCCGATCCGCTGGCGACGGGGACCTGGACCGCCGCCGAACACCACGCGCAGGTGCCGGTCCCCGGTGATCTCCTGCAGGTCCCTGGTCAGCCGCTCGGTCAAGGTGATCTCGTCCAGGTCGTCGTACTCGCCGGCCTCCAGCCGCGCCTCGATCGCGGTGGCGGCCTGCCCGGCCTGCTCGGGGAACACGTAGTTGGCCCGCAGCAGCTCCAGGGCCTTGGTCACGATCTCGCGTCCGGACAGCTGCTCGGCGGCCAGCGACCCGTCGTCGGGCACGCTGATCCGCGGCGCGCCGGGCTGGTCGCCAGGAGAATCGATGGTGAACTCGAGCAGCCGGGCCGCGGGCAGCCGCAGCGAAAGCTCGCGCCGGATCGCGTCGATCCCTTCCTGGTGGGCGCTTTGCCACGCGGTCAGACCCGGCTCGTCTGACGCCTCGACGAACACCCGCACCAGGAGCTGGCCCGGCTCGATCGCCGGGTCGTCGCCGTGCTGCAGCAGCACGGCCCGCTGCACCGCCCCGGCGCTGAAGCGCTCCTGCATCTCGTGGTTGATGACTCGTTCCACCATGGCCTGCTCGGCCCGTTCCATGGCGCCTCCGCCCGTCGGCTCCCCGGTCACCTCATCAAACGCCGCGGCCCGCGGGACGGTTCCGGCCGGCCGGACGGGTGCTCGCGCGCTCGATCACTTGCCAGCCCGGCGGGTCCTGGGACCCAGCGGGCGGGGGTAGGCCGAGGGCGATGCGGGCGCAGCGCTCACCCTGGTCACGCAGCGACTGCCGGACGGTGGTCAGTCCCGCGGGCGCGGCGGCGTCGGTGTCGTCCCAGCCGGTGATGGCCACGGCGCCGGGCACGGCGCGGCCGGTCCTGGCCGCGGCACGGAGCGCGCCGAGGGCAAGCTCGTCGCTCATCGCGGTGATCGCGTCGGGCGGGTCGTCACCGCGGAGCAGCTCGTCGGCGAAGGCCTCCCCGAGCCCGGTGGCGTTGGCCTGGCACACGGCGACCCGCAGGCCGGCCGGGTCACCTCCGGCCTCGCGCCACGCGTCGAGGTAGCCGTTCCACCGGTGCCGGGTCACCGGGTAGGTCACGGACGGACCGGGCGCCCCGGTGAGCAGCGCCCGGTCGCGCTCGCGGTTGACCGGGAAGCCCAATACGACGGGTCGGGCCGCGCCGGCGAAGGCCACCCGGCCGATCGCGGCGGCGGCGGTCCGGTCGTCGATCCCGACCACGGGCAGCCCGGGCCGCCGCGGGCCGGCGTGCACGACGGCCGGGAGCCCGCTGGCCGCGACCGCGTCCAGGACCGGGTCGTCGTCGCTGGTGGTCCACACGATGAACCCGTCCACCACGGCGTCGGCGACCCGCTGCACGTCGCTGGCGGCCCCGGTGATCGGGACCAGCGTGAGACCGACGCCCTCGGCCGCGCAGACGTCCGCCACGCCGGCCAGCATCCGGGCCGCCTGCGGGTCGTCGAAGGCATAGGTCAGCCGCTCGCCGAGGATCACCCCGAGGCTGCCCGCCCGGCCCCGCCGTAGCGACCGGGCGCCGGGATGCGGGCCGGGATAGCCGAGCCGGTCGGCCGCCGCCCGCACTTTCGCCGCGGTACCCGCCGCGACCCGCTCGGGCCGCGAGTAGACGTAGGACGCCGTCATCACCGACACCCCGGCCGCCTCGGCGACCTGGCGCAGGGTCGGCCGGCTCCGTCGTCGGTCCATGTCCTACACTGTAGTTGTGTATCGATACACAAATCGAGACCTGGCCCTGGCGAGCCGGCCGCGGACCGCGGAGGCTCGTCCTGGAGGCCAGGTTTCTCCCCGTGGCCAGGACTTCCGCCGGGACGCCCCCACCCTGCTCTGCTACGGCGCGATATCCGTCTACGCGTTCTGGCTGTACGCGTACGGGCCGGCCCTAACCCTCCTGCGGACCGAACTGCACTTCTCCTACACCGTGCTCGGCGTGTACTCGGCGCTGTGGTCGGTCGGCGCGGTCGTCACCGGGGCCAGCTTCGCCCGGCTCGCCCGCCGCCTGCCCCGCGCGGCGCTGCTGTGGTACTCGGCGGCCGGCGCCGTCGTCGGCGCTGCCCTGTTCGCCGCGGCCCGCACTGTCGCGCTGACCATGCTCGGCGGCGCGATGCTCGGCTTCGCCGGCACGGTCCTGCTCACGTGCGCCCAGGCCGTCTTGTCCGACGGGCACGGCCCGCGCCGCGACCGCGCGCTGACCGAAGCCAACGTCGGCGCGGCCGGCTGCGCGGTGCTCGCCCCGCTGCTGCTCGGCCTGCTCCAGGGCACCCCGGCGGGCTGGCGGCCGGTGCTGGCCCTGCCCGCCCTCGCCCTGGTCGGCCTGTACCTACGCTACCGGCGCGAGCCGCTGCCCGCCGGGCCGGCCGGGCGGGCCGCCCGCGGCCGGCTGCCGCTGTCCTGCTGGCTGCTGGCCACGATGACCGCCATCGGCATCGCGGTCGAGTTCTGCCCGATCTACTTCGGCGCCGAACTGCTCACCGAGACCGGGCTGCGGGCCGCCCAGGCCGCGACCGCGATGAGCATCTTCTACCTCGGCATCCTGACGGGCCGGGTCGGTGGCGCGCGGCTCACCCGCCGCGCCGGGCGGACCGTCCCGCTGCTGTGGGCCTCGCTGGCGGCTACCGCCGCCGGGTTCCTATTCTTCTGGTTGGCTGCCTCGCCCGCCCCGGCCATCGCCGGGCTGTTCCTGTGCGGGCTCGGCATCGCCAACCTGTACCCCCTCTCGCTGGCCCTCACCCTGGACGCCGGACCCGGCCACGGCGACACCGCCAACGCCCGCGTCCAGCTCCTCGGCGGCGTACTCGTCATCGTCGCCCCCTACCTCCTCGGCAGCCTGGCCGACCAGCTCGGGCTGCGCGCCGCGTTCACCGTCGAGCCGGTGCTCATCGGAGCCTGCGGGCTCCTGCTCCTGGCCGGGCTGCGGCTCAGGGCATGAGGGCGCGGGGGCGTGAGGTTTCCGCCGCGGAATGTCAGTGGTCTCTGCTGAAATGAAGGGGTGAGCACCCCGCTCGGAACAGCACGGCTCGGCCCGGCACAGCTGGCGCGGTTGCTCCGGCTGCCCGAGCCGACGCCGGAGCAGGCGGCGGTGATCTCCGCGCCGCTCAGCCCGCTGGCGGTCATCGCCGGCGCGGGGTCGGGCAAGAGCGAGACGATGGCGGCCCGGATGGTCTGGCTGGTCGCCAACGGGATGGTCCGCCCGGACCGGGTGCTCGGCCTGACCTTCACCAGGAAGGCCGCGGCCGAGTTCGCCGACCGGGTGCGCTCGCGCCTGGAGCGGCTGCGCCGCGCGGGTCCCTTGAACACCGAGCTGCCCGGCACGAACAAGCCGGGCACCGCGGACACCGAGGACCCGTTCGGCGGGGATCCGGTGATCGGTACCTATCACGCCTACGCGGGCCGGCTGGTCAGCGACAACGCCCTGCGCGAGGGCCTCGAGCCGTCCATGCGGCTGATCACCCCCGCCCTGTCCTGGCAGCTCGCGGCTCAGATCGTGGCGGCCTACGACGGGCCGATGGACGAGATCATCTGGACACCGCAGACGGTCACCGCAGCCGTGCTCGAGCTCGCCGGCGACCTGGCCGAGCACCTGCGCGACACGAGCGACGTCACCGCCGTCGGCCTCTGGCTCACGGCCGAGCACGACGCGTTGCCGGGGCGTATCAATGCGGCCGTTCGGAAGATAATCACCACCCAGCGCGCCCGGGAGCAGCTTCTGCCGCTGGTCAGCCGGTACGCGGCCGCCAAGGCCGCCCGCGAGGTGCTGGACCACGGGGATCAGGTGGCGCTGGCGGCCAGGATCGCCAGCAGGCACCCGGAGGTCGGCGCGGCCGAGCGCGCCCGCTACCAGGTGGTCCTGCTCGACGAGTACCAGGACACCAGCCACGCCCAGCTGGTGCTGCTGCGCTCGCTGTTCGGCGGCGGGCACCCGGTGACCGCGGTCGGCGACCCGTGCCAGTCCATCTACGGCTGGCGCGGCGCGAGCGCCGGCAACCTGCGCCGGTTCACCGCCGACTTCCCGGTGGTGGCCCGGGTCCGGCCGTTCGGCGCCTCGGCGTCTTCGGGCCCGGCGCCGGTGCTGCAGCTGTCCACCAGCTTCCGCAACTCCGCGCAGGTGCTCGACGCGGCCGCGGCCATCCAGACCGAACTGCGGTACGAGGCGCCCGACGTCCCCCGGCTGACCTCCGCGCCGGACCGGGCCGAGCGGGGCACGGTGACCTGCGCCCTGCTCGGCACGATCCTCGATGAGGCCGAGTGGGTGGCGGACCGGGCCGCCGCGCTGCTGGCCGGCGGGCGTGGCATCGCCCCCGACGGGCAGCCGTGGCCCGAGGGCCTGGCCGCCGGGGTGCGGCCGTCGGACATCGCGGTGCTGTGCCGCAAGCGCTCGCAGTTCGTGCCGCTGCGGCACGCGCTGGAGGCCCGCGGCATCCCGGTCGAGGTGGTGGGCCTGGGCGGGCTGCTCGCCGTGCCCGAGGTGCAGGACGTGGTGTGCACGCTGCGGGTGCTGCACGACGCGGGCGCCTCCGACGCGCTGGCCCGGCTGCTCACCGGGCCGCGCCTGCGGATCGGGCCGCGCGACCTGGTCGCGCTCGGCCGCCGCGCCCGCGCCCTGGCCAGCGGCGAGGGCGACGGCCGGGCCGTCACCCGGGCCGCCGCCGTGGAGCAGGACGCCCAGGACGCCCTGGCCGAGGCCGTCACCGACCTGACCGCGGAGACCGGCAGCCTGGTCGAGGCGCTGGACGACCTGGGCGAGCCCGCCGCCTATTCGCGGGCCGGGTACACCAGGATGCACGCGCTGGCCGGCGAGCTGCGGCGGCTCCGCGCGCACATCGGCCGCCCGCTCGCCGACCTGACCGCCGAGGCGGAGCGCGTGCTCGGCCTGGACATCGAGGTGGCCGCGCGGCCCGGGGTGGACCCGGTGGCGGCGCGCGCCGACCTGGACGCCTTCACCGACGTCGCGGACGCGTTCACCGGCGAGGGCGCCGAGCCGACCCTGGGCGCGTTCCTGGCCTACCTGACAGCGGCCCAGCAGGAGGAGTTCGGCCTGGAGACCGGGCGGGTCGGCGACTCGGACTCGGTCAAGCTGCTCACCGTGCACGCGGCCAAGGGGCTGCAGTGGCCGGCCGTGTTCGTGCCCGGCCTGGCCATGGGGGAGCGGTCGCAGGTGTTCCCGGCCCGGCCGCGGGTGTCCACCCGGTGGACCGACAACCCGCGGCTGATCCCGTTCGGCCTGCGCGGGGACGCCGGGGACCTGCCGGAGCTCCTCGGCCTCGACGCCGCCTCGCTCGAGGCCTTCGGTGAAGCGTGCGCGGCCAGGGACCTGGCCGAGGAGCGCCGGCTGATGTACGTGGCCGCCACCCGGGCCGCGTTCTGGCTGGGCTGCTCGGGCTACTGGTGGGGCGAGGGCGGCAGCAGCCGGCTGGGACCCTCGCCGTTCCTGGAGGAGGTGCGCAAGTCCGGCGTGGCCGAGGTCTCGGCGTGGGCCGACGCGCCGGAGCCCGACGCGGAGAACCCGCTGCTCGCCGGCGTGGACGCGGCCGACTGGCCGGTCACCCCGGCGGGTCAGCGCTACGAGGCGGTCCGCGAGGCCGCCGCCCTGGTCGAAGCGGTGCTAGCCGGGGGGACGACCCCCCAAGACCCCCCCATACCCCCCGGGCGCGACCTGGAACTGGCCGAGGCCTGGGGCCGGGACGCCGGCCTGCTGCTGGCCGAGCGCGCGCAGCGCCGCGGCGACGGCGCGACCCAGGTGCCGCTGCCCGCCCGGCTGTCGGTGTCGTCGCTGGTGACGCTGGCCCGGGACCCGGCCGAGCTGGCCCGGCAGGTGCGCCGGCCGATGCCGCGCCCGCCGGCCCGCCAGGCCCGCCGGGGCACGGCCTTCCACCAGTGGCTGGAGCAGCGGTACGGCCAGCAGCTGCTCATCGACGACAACGCGCTGTTCGGTCCGGAGGACGACGACACGGCAGAGGACGACCTGGCCGCGCTCCGGTCCAGGTTCGAGCAGGGCGAGTGGGCCGAGCGCTGGCCGCAGGCGGTCGAGGTGCCGTTCGAGACCCTGGTCGGTGGCCGGCTGGTCCGCGGCCGGATCGACGCGGTGTTCGCCGACGCCCCCGGGGGCGGCTACGACGTGGTCGACTGGAAGACCGGCCGTCCGCCAGGCTCCGAGGCCGAACGGCACGCGGTATCCGTCCAGCTAGCGGCCTACCGCCTGGCCTGGGCGGCGCTCGCCGGGGTGACTGTCGCCGACGTGAGGGCCGCGTTCTACTACGTGGCCCACGACCAGACCGTCCGCCCGGCCGACCTGCTCGACGAGGCCGGCCTGGCCGCGCTGATCGAGCAGATCCCGACCGAGGCCTAGACGTGTTCTGAGAGCAGGACGGCCAGCGTCCCCGGTTCCAGTGCCTCGAACACGTGCGTCACGTCGCCCGGGTACCTGATGTAGTCGCCCGGTGCGAGCTCGACCGGCTCGCCGGTCACCCCGACCAGGGCCCGGCCGGTGCTGAGCACCACGTGCTCGACCACGCCGGCGTTGTGCGGCTCGGACACCCGCGGGTGTCCGGGGTCGGCCTGGATCCGGTAGATATCGCGGCGCGCACCCGGCGGGCACGCGGCCAGCAGGGTGGCCAGGTAGTCCGCTTCGGCCGCGGCGATCGTGGGACCCTCGTGGGCCCGGATCACCTGGGTATGCGGCCGGGGCGGGTCGAGCAGCCGGGAGAACGGCACGTCCAGCGCGACGCAGATCGCCCATAGCGTCTCCACGCTGGGATTGCCGGTTCCCGATTCCAGCTGGGACAGCGTGGACTTGGCGATCCCGGCCCGGCGGGCCACCTCGGTGAGCGACAGCCCGGTCCGGCGCCGCTCCCGGCGCAGCGAGGCCGCGATGACCTCCAGCGGCGCCTTCTCTGACGCAGTGTTGGCCGATGGGGGGTTCGCCATATAAGTCGATCCGTTCGGTTTGACGAACAGCGGTATAAGTGTTCAGAATATACTTCATGCGTTCGATATGGCGAACCCTCGACCGCCGCGGGCTAGCTGACATCGGGCTGACCTGCCTGGCCGTATTCTTCATCGGCCTGTCCTACGGCGCCATCGCGGTCGCCTCCGGGTTCCCGCTCTGGGTGCCGGCCGTGCTGAGCGTGCTGGTGCTGGCCGGCGCGTCGGAGTTCCTGTTCATCGGGATCGTCGCGGCGGGCGGCAGCCCGATCGCCGCGGCCCTGGCCGGCCTGCTGGTGAACTCCCGCCACCTGCCCTACGGCCTGGCGCTGCCTCCGGGCGTGACCGGCCGGCGCTGGGGACGGCTGCTCGGGACCCACGTGATGAACGACGAGAGCGTGGTCTTCGCCCTGGCCCAGCCGGATCTTCCGGCCAAGCGCGCTGCCTACTGGGCGTGCGGCCTCGGCGTGCTGGCCTGCTGGCCCGGCGGCGCGGTGCTCGGCGCGCTGATCGGATCCGTGGTGCACGACACCAACGCGTTCGGCCTGGACGCGATGTTCCCCGCGGTGATCCTGGCGCTGATCGTCAAGGACCTGCGGGACGCCAGGACGCGGCGCGCCGCGCTGGTGGGCGCGGCCATCGCGCTGGCCGCCACCCCGTTCCTGCCCGCCGGGCTGCCGGTGCTGCTGGCCCTGGCCGCGGTGGTGGTGACGCTATGAAGGAGCCCACCACGCTGGTCGTGGCCGGCCTGGCCATCCTGGCCGCCGGCACCTACGCCGCGCGCCTGTCCGGCCAGCTGCTGCGCGCCCGGATCACGTTCCCGCCCCGGGCCGCCAAGCTGCTCGAGGCCGCCGCCGTGATCATGCTGGCCGCCCTGGTCGCCACCACCGCGCTGACCGAGGGCCACGGCTTCTCCGGCTTCGCCCGCCCGGCCGGCGTCCTGGTCGCCGGCGTCCTGGCCTGGCGCAAGGCCCCCTTCCTCGTCGTCGTCCTGGCCGCCGCCGCAGTCACCGCCCTGCTCCGCGTCCTCGGCGTCAGCTGACCCCGCTCACCTCGCCCCGCTGACCTTGGCCCCCGGCTCACTGTGGCCCCCGCTCACCTTGGCCCCGCTCACGCCTGCAGGTAGCGCTCGACGGCCTCGACCTTGGCGGTGAGCGCGCCGGTCACGCCGGGCCGGATGTCCGCCTTGAGCACCAGGCTGACCCGCGGCGCCCGGGCCGCGACGGCGTCCACCGCCCGCTTGACCACCGCCATCGTCTCGTCCCAGTCGCCCTCGATGGTGGTGAACATGGCATCGGTCTGGTTCGGCAGCCCGCTCTCCCGGACCACCCGGACCGCCTCGGCCACCACCTCGCCGACCGCCTCCCCGGTGCCCAGCGGCGTAACGGAAAACGCGACGAGCACAGCCCGCTCC
>Ga0070683_100004078_pt1 | contig 11973 bp, 8 predicted proteins | sample KBSC713LmetaG_FD_64662 | JGI IMG/M metagenome (GOLD analysis project Ga0070683, IMG submission 64662) | Corn rhizosphere microbial communities from Kellogg Biological Station, Michigan, USA - KBS C7.1-3L metaG | ecosystem: Host-associated > Plants > Roots > Rhizosphere ...
GGTGTGCCTGTGGCAAAAATCAGGGACGGCGATGTGGTGATTTGCTTCAATTTTCGGACTGACAGGTGCAGGGAAATAACGAAAGCATTAACGCAAATGGAGTTTCCTCAATACGAAATGCATCCATTGCAACTCCATTTTACAACTATGACCGAATATGACGCCACATTTAAAAACGTTCACATCATTTTTGAAAATGACAACCTCAATAATACACTGGGTGAGGTATTAGAGCAAAACCATTTAAAACAAATCAGGATAGCCGAAACAGAAAAATATCCTCATGTCACTTTCTTTTTCAGTGGTGGCAGGGAAATTCCTTTTGAAGGTGAAAGTAGGATCATGGTTCCGTCTCCAAAGGTAGCCACCTATGATTTACAACCCGAAATGAGTGCTTATGGTGTGACAGACGCAATCATCCCCGAAATTGAAAAAGCGGAAGCAAATTTTATTTGCCTGAATTATGCCAACGCAGATATGGTGGGTCACACAGGTATTTGGGAAGCTGCAATTAAGGCTGTAGAAACTGTAGATAAATGCGTTGAGCGGGTAGTTACCACGGCACTAAAGAGCGGCTATACCATTTTTCTTACTGCTGATCATGGCAATGCCGATTATATGATCAATGCCGATGGCACGCCTAATACTGCCCATACTCTAAATCCTGTCCCGTTTTTTATTATTGATAACCAATGGAAAGGAAAAATCATCCCAGGGAAGTTGGGAGATCTTGCGCCAATGATTTTAAAAATGATGAATTTGCCTGTTCCTAAAGAAATGACCGGCGAAATTCTAATCTGATAATCGGAATCAATAAAGACGATTCAACTTCGAAAATAAGAGTTCGAGATAGATTTTTACGTACTGACGACAAATGGTGCAGCATTTATAATAGGAAATTGTCTTAAATTCAGGCTACCAAAGTGAGATTATGACCGAGGAAGCCATTTTGCAAGGTTGTTTAAAAAACAACAGTGTAGCACAGAAGGCATTGTATCAAAAGTACAGTGCAAAAATGTTGGTTGTGTGCTACCGCTATGGTCACAACAGAGAGGATGCTGAAGACATGTTGCAAGAAGGATTTATTAAAGTGTTTTTACAGATCCACACATTTGAAAACAGGGGTGCCTTAGAAGGATGGATTAGAAGAATTGTTGTTCATACTTGTATCAACCATTTAAAGAAGAATAAGCGGTTTAATGAAAGTGTAGACATCATTCATGCAAACAGTATGCTGGTCCGTGAAGAAAGCATTCCATCCATTATCCAGGCTAAAGAGGTCATTGAGTGTATTCGAATGTTGCCAATTGGTTACCGAACAGTTTTAAATCTTTACGCAATTGAAGGATTTTCTCACAAAGAGATTTCAGGCATGCTCGACATTGAGGAAAGCACCAGCCGCAGCCAATATACAAGGGCGAAGGCAATGTTGGAGGATATTCTGGTTCGAAAGAACATTATATATAAACCAAAAGAAATTTTGCTTGCTGCTTCTGGCAGATGAGTTTAATCCGTAAAACAACTGTATATGGAGAGAAATTTTGCAAATGAAAACATGGAGGAATTTCTTCGGCGAAGTACCGATGGGCTTAGCATGCGTCCTTCAGCAAAAGTATGGAAAGGAATATCCAGTCATCTGAATAAGCGGAGAAGAAAATTTGGATTTATACTTGGAACTTCATTATTATTTACAACTGCGCTCGGTTACTTTTTAGTAAATGAATCTTCACGAAATTATTCGGCTCTGCCAGTAAGTTCCACTTCCAGCATTAAACAAAACTTAAAATCTGGCATCGTTCCGCAATTAAGTAATGAGGAAATTGTAACAAATAAACCTTTACGCAGCTATACCGGCAAGACTCATTCTGTAAATAACTTTAATCAGATAACTTCCGATCCTTTTGCAGATAAGAAATTAAATTTCACACAAACACTTCTTCAGGAAACTGAACTGGTGGCACAAAATACCTTTACCCCTACTATAGTTGACTCCTATTTACCAAATGAATGGCCTAGGGAAAAGCTATCAAATAAAGAACAAGAAGTAATTGCTTCAGACCCTTTAAGTATCGAAAGTGTATTGAATAGTTATCGGCCCAGAACTAAAAAATTAGGATGGCAATTTTACTTTGCTCCTACCTTAAGTTATCGCAATGTGAATGATAACAAGATTAATGATATTGTTCCTCATAAACCTGCTTTTGGTTTCGAATTGGGCACTGCAGCAAAATATCCGATATCAAAAAATACAAAACTTCGTGCGGGGGTTCAGTTCAATGTAAACAGGTATGAAATAAAAACCTGGGATTCATACGCACAGTTTGCTACTATCAAGCTTGTTGATGGAAATAAGGTTGGCTATGTTACAAAAATTACCAACTATAATAATTTAAGTGGATACCAAACAAATTGGTTACAAAACTTTTTCTTGCAGGTATCAACCCCAATTGGCGTAGAGGTAAAATTGAGCGGCGATGAAAAAGTGCAGTTTGGAATGGCTTCCACAGTTCAACCTACATACTTACTTGGAGATAAAGCTTATTTAATATCGGCAGATTATAGAAACTACATAGAAGAACCGAACCTTGTACGTAGATGGAATGTCAATACCAGTTTAGAAACCTTTGTCGCTTATTCAACCGGTCATTTGAACTGGCAGGTAGGCCCGCAGGTTCGATACCAGGTCCTTTCCAGCTATTTGAAAAAATACCCGGTAAAAGAACATCTATTTGATTTTGGATTTAAAATAGGCATCTCTGCTAATAAATAAGATTCGGCAACCTAATTGCTTAGCTTAACCCTGCAACAATCTTAGCAGGGTTTCGTTTTATTTGGAAATGTAATTTTATCCTATGAATAAAATGCTCGTTCCCTTTTTAATTACTGCCTTCCTGTTCTCCTGTAAAAACAAGGAACTGGATAGTACAAAGGCCTATTTTTCGGTGGTAGGCTATTTAAAATCTGAGGTAAAAAAAATGGACTCTATGCCATTACAGTTTACAAAAATTACCTCTGAACAAAATAAAACTGACACTTCTGTAATAACAAAACAAGAGTTTCATAAATATGTAAACGAATTCTTGAGCCTTCCCGACATTGCTACGCCTGACAAAATGGATGAGTATAGTGAGGCAAACGACTTTGATGAGATTTTAAATAATGTTTTATTAATGTATACAGCAAAACAAGAGGATGAAATTGTTAGGAACCAAACCATCATGATGCAACCCGATGACATCGGAAATACTCATGTAAAAACGATTCTTGTCACGACAGAGCAAAACGACAAAGATTCAACCGTTGTTAAGAATATGACCTGGCATATTGATAAACGTTTCCAAATAGTAACCAAAATAAATAAGCCAGGTCAGCCTGAAAAAATTACCACTACCGTCATTAGTTGGCAATAATTATTTGATTATCGCATTGAATAAGTGAAATGACGCAGCAAGAATTTCAACAGTCTTCTTCATCCTTACCTTCTTTGCCGGGAGTTTATAAATACTACGACGCTTCTGATCATTTACTTTATGTTGGAAAGGCAAAAAACATCCGAAAGAGAATAAGTTCATATTTCAATAAAACCTTAGCATCATACAAAACACATGAGCTTGTCAAACGAATTCAAAAAATTGAATTTACGATTGTAAATACTGAGCAAGATGCGTTCCTGCTTGAAAATTCATTAATAAAACAATTCCAGCCAATCTTCAACATCAATCTTAAGGATGATAAGACCTATCCATATATCGTTATTAAAAACGAACCCTTCCCAAGGGTATTTCTGACAAGACAGAAAATTGAGGATGGCTCTCAATATTTTGGGCCATACACTTCTGTAGGAAAAGTGAGAGAGCTTTTGAACTTTATTAAGCAAACCATCCAACTACGTACCTGCCCTTTAAACCTTACCGAAAAAAATATAAGCAAAGGAAAATTCAAAGTTTGTCTTGAATACCATTTGGGTAATTGTAAAGGCCCATGCGAAGCAAAGCAAAGCGAAAGGGATTACGATGAAAATATCCAACAGGTAAAAAATCTATTAAAGGGAAATTTAAACCCCGTAATACAACATTTCAAAAGTGAGATGAAGGAATGTGCCGCCAATATGGAGTTTGAAAAAGCGGAATTGCTCCGAAAGAAACTAGAATACCTTTTAAATTACCAATCACGTTCCATTGTTGTAAATACAACACTTGATGACGTAGATGTATTTACCATTTTGAAAAAGGGAGATACCGCTTACATTAATTATTTAATGGTTCAAAACAGTGCGATCATTCAGACAAAAACAATAGAGGTAGAGACCCATTTGGATGAAACACTTGAAGAAACCTTAGCTTTTACAATTGGCCAGTTAAGAACTATTTTTAATAGTGAGGCCAAAGAAATTATCGTCCCCTTTGCGCTAGAATATGATGAACCGGCAATTGATATGACAATTCCAAAAGGGGGTGACAAGAAAAAATTACTGGACTTATCGGAAAAAAATGTCCAATATTTTATTGATAACCTTAGGGCAAAAGAACGGTTACAGCTTGGTGTTAAAAATGCTGACAAATACAATACATTGCTGCAGGTGAGGGAAGATCTTCAGTTAGCTACGGTTCCAATTCATATTGAATGCTTTGATAATTCCAACTTCCAGGGAAGCTTCCCTGTCTCCGCCATGGTTTGTTTTAAGAATGGTGAGCCCAGTAAAAAAGATTATAGGCATTTCAATGTAAAAACAGTAGAAGGCATAAATGATTTTGCCACCATGAAGGAGGCAGTTTACAGGCGCTATAAAAGACTCAAAGAAGCTGGCCAATCTTTACCGCAGCTGGTAATTATTGATGGTGGGAAAGGACAATTGAGTGCAGCCAACGAAGCTATTGAAGAACTGGAACTAAAAGGTCAAATGACCTTAATTGGATTAGCGAAAAATGAAGAAGAAATCTTTTTTGTTGGTGACCAACAATCGCTCAAACTGCCGTATGATAGTGACAGTCACAAATTAATTCGTCGAATCAGGGATGAAGTACATCGCTTCGGTATCAATTTCCATAGGCAAAAAAGGAGTAAGGGAACTTTTAAAAATTCATTACAAGACATCAAGGGTATTGGTTCAACAACAGCCAATGTTTTATTGAAAACTTTTAGATCAGTAAGTAATATTAAACAACAGTCGGAAGAAGAATTAGCAAAAATAGTGGGATCGTCTAAAGCCAGGTTGGTCAAAAACTATTTCAATTCTGAAGAACAAACATCATAAAGCACTTGCCTGTTAAAGTGCAAATTTCTGTCGATTGAAATAAAAGAAAAGGGGCCGGAATGGAAATTCAGCCCCGTTTTTAAAATCCAATATCCTATGAAAAACCGAGATAAAAATACTACTATTCCATACATTTCCTATGCGTAGTTCCCACATTTTTGAAAAAAACTTTCCACACGGTTTAAGGGATTTATGAATCAAAAAAATCCCGCGTTAAGCGGGATTTTTATTTAAATGACGTTTGCTTATTTTAATAAGACCAAAGATTCTGTTCGTAATCGAAGATCCTGTTCTTAATATTATCTCCTTCCAAGAGTTGCAGAATGGGGTCTTTAATCATTCTTGCGATCGTTCTATTGCCTGCATTATCTATTTCAGATTTTATGATATAGCTACTGAACATGCGACTCTCTAGCAACTCTTCCCAGGTCATACGGCTTGCGCCCATGTTCTTTGAATTATATACCTGATAAGATGCCAGCAATTGCCTTAGATCAGGATAGTATACCCAGAATAATGGTTCAACGCCTCTTTCCCTTTTGGTACCTTCAAAATAGGCCGTTTTCACCGGACATATACCAATGATACGTGCGAACATGCGACTGGCCTCACGGTCAAATATCCATTGTTCTTTTAGCCTTATCTTTTGGATATCCTTTACATTAAAAACCTTCGGAGTAACAACATATTCCACAATTTTACTAGGGTCATTAATATCAGTCACCTTACTAGTGTCAGCCCCACCGCCGCCTAACCTTTGTTGAATATCGGCTACCATTAAAGGTTTGGTAAAGCGGTCATCATCAAAAGCCATAACCTTGCCGGCCAGAACAGCCTTTAAAAGTATGGTCATGAACTGTTGATCACCGTCATTTTCCTTGCCTTCATACCTGAACGCCTGGTTCATTTTTTCTCTCAAATCAAGTTCTCTCCAAATTTTTTCAGCATACAAGGCATCGTCCTTTCTAAGGAACTCATAATCCAGGGGGATAAGAGTAGTAGATGTATCCTCAGGAAATGCACCTTCCTGGCGTAGGGATCTAATCCTGGTTGTATCTAAACCACCTTCAGCTGAACTATCAAAGCGATAGGGAATGTTTCCATTCTGTGGAAAGTTAGTCGGGGGATTGTTATTATTGTTTTGTTGCTGTTGATCGTTTGTTGGAGGTGGTGCACCGCGACGGTTTCCCCGTCTTTGTGCATTTGCATCAACAAACATTGCAGCGAGCAATACAACAACTAAAGATATTTTCAGAAAATTACGTTTCATCTGGAACGTTTTAATTGATATTATAAAGAAGTGATGGCAATTTCACACGGCGGCCATCAGGACCTACACAATAAATACTTTCGATTGTAAGGATATCGCCGGATCTCATTTTCTTAATCATGTTACGAGCATCCTGAGTAAAAGAGTTGCCCTGACAAGGTTTTGTCATGACGTTTCCATCTTCATCTACGCCCACAGCATTAAAGTTTGTAACTGAGTATTTCAGATTCAAAGGAAAGTTTTCGATATAAGCACCAACACCACCTTGTGCAGCCAGTGTTGCAGCATTTACGAAGGCACCGCTTTTTTGACCTCCAACGGTCGCTGTAGGTTCAGGCATTTGACGAACCCGATAAGTTAAGGCACCTATTTGTTTTCCGTCTGCGTATGCTCCAATCACACAATTGTCTGTTTGCTGAGATACTTTCACAATAAACTCACCATTTGCTACCTTTTGGATGCTTCCACCACCACCTTGAACATTTATTGAGATTTTTTCCGCACCTACACCACCGCCAGATACAGTTACCTTATTTGGATAACCAATATAAAGCACATTCATTTCAGGTAGAGAAATAGCGGTGCTGGATTGACCAATAGTATAGTTTACCACTCGGTCAATTACTTTATTATTTCCATCCTGATCCTGATAGGTAATGTGGACAGGAATTGATCGAGTACCGATTCCAGCAGGAACAGTGGTTGCATATCTTACAAAACCGCTATCTCCAATTTGCTGTGATTGACCGCCAATTGAAATAGTAGGTTTTGCCTGCGGGCTAAATGCGCCGACACCAGCTTTAATCTCCAACTGCTGACCAGGCATCAAATAATTCGAATTTTGACCGATAATAGCATCAAATTGTGTAAAGCGGACTACAACATGCCCTACTTGCTGATGGCAAAAATCTACTATCCTATTTTCAGACGTTTTAACGTCGTTTTGAAATTTGCTAAGGATCGTTATAGCCGCAACTGTAGGCACCATGTGAAAATATGCACCTTCCCATGTTTTATTGCTTTTATCCTGAACCTTCGGTGGATTCAGATCAATTTGAAGTGAATTTTTAAATTCCGCATTAATTGCAGGGTCTAAAGCCAACAGTGCTTCCTTGTATTTTGCAAGCATATCTCTCAGTTTTGGACCTTCTTTCTGATCAACCATAATTCTGGTTGCAACTTCAAGATTGTCCAATTTATAAGAAGAGTCAAACTTGTTATCTGCACTTGGTTTAAATCCAGCTTCCTTTAATATTCTGCTTCGAAGATCTTGTATGTAATTATAAATACCTGCACTCAACTGCTGTGCAGCCTGAGCTTTTGGCAACCATATTTTGGCTTTGGTATTATTCGGATCTGTAGGGTCATCCGCTTTATCTTGCAGAGACTTTATGATAGTCGCCGTAGAATTTGTGATAGTTTTGTTGGTCGAGGTCAAACTGTTGTCAACAGTTTTGAAGGCATTAAGAATCTCAGCCGATACGTTCAGTGCCAGCATTGCTGTTAGCACCAAGTACATAATGTTGATCATCTTCTGCCGTGGCTCTTTAGGTAGTGCCATATGTCAATAGTTTAGTCGCTTTTAGGAATATTGGTTATTGGTTATAAACGTTGTAAGTCGTTAATTATTATCTGCCTTGCATAGCACTAAGCATATTGCCATAAATATTATTCAGGCGGCCAAGGTTGTTGGCTAAACCTGCAACTTGCTCACCTACTTTTTTAGCATCATCAGCTGTATTGACCATGATACTTGAAGTTTCAGCAAGTTTGCCGTAGAACTGGTTCAACGTCTTCAGGTGATTATTGCTTTCCTGCAGTTCCAGCTCATAAATCGTATTTAAAGAAGAAAGGTTCTTTGTCAAAACCTGAATTTGGTCATGGAACAATTTAGCGCCTTCAGATGCTGAATTGAATGCTCCAACAGAATTGGCTGCACCGATATACGCGTCCTTAACCTGTGACAACGCGGTAGTGACCTCTCTTGTTTTAGCAGTGTAATCACCAGTTGCTGCAACAACATCGGTTATGTCGTTCATATTGGTGATGGTAGTATTCAGCTTTTTGAAATTATCTCCCAAACGGTTTAGCTGGTCAGGTGTGATATTAGCTTCCAGGAGAGCTTTATCCATTGATTTCAGAACACCTTTGTTTCCTTCGAAGGCTACTTCTTCGCTGTGTGTTGCAGAAGCTTCGACGGGGTAAATCAAATACAGGGCACCGTAAAGACCAAATATAACGGCCTCAGTTGTTAAACCGAAAAACAGCCAAAAATCTGCATCTGGAGCATGAGTAATTTTTCTCAAAGCACCCCAGATTACTAATGAGGCACCGAATGATACAGCTACGTCTACGTATTTACTTACTTTAGGAGGAATAACTACTGCCATAAAATTACATTTGAAGTTTTAAAAGAATAGTTGGTTATTAATATTGAATTTTAAACGATAGGTTGAAGAAGGGGTTGCATTGAACCCCTTATAATTGTGTGAATTATTTTTTACGACCCGATGGTGCAGGTAAATCAATTACAGTACGGAAGCCAATGTAAGACTTGGTTGAATCCTGGTACTCGTATGTTCGTGTACCGGTTTGAAGATAATAACCTACGTCCTTCCAGCTACCGCCACGGATTACCTTACGTTTCATTCTCGGAGGATCAGAATCTTTTGCATTCCAACGAACGTCAGGGTTCATATCATGTTGGAACGTATAAGAACCTTCATAATAAATGGAAGAGGTCCACTCGGCCACATTACCACTCATGCAATACAGACCATAATCATTAGGCCAGTAAGCATCGGCACGTACAGTATAAAAACCACCATCTTCCGGATAATTACCGCGACCAGGTTTGAAGTTAGCCAGTAAACAACCTTTTTTGTTCCTTAAATAATAGTTACCCCAAGGGAACATAGACTGTGAACGACCACCACGGGCTGCATATTCCCACTGGGCTTCGGTTGGCAGGCGGAAGTCTGATTCCTGTGCTCTTTTCTTAGAATCCAGGTAAGAGTTCAAATAGTGAGTTCGCCATTGACAGAACGCGTTAGCCATTTTCCAATTGACACCCACCACAGGATAGTTTCCATAAGCAGGGTGTGCATAATAGCGTTTTGTCATTGGTTCATTATATGAGTAGGAAAAATCACGAATCCAGACGAGTGTGTCAGGATACACCCTTGTAGTATCCCTCATGATAAATGAGGATCGGGGTTTGCTGGCATTTTCTCTTTTTGCAGCTTCCTTCAAATCAAAATATTCGGAAACATAAACCATCTTCTGAGGGTCTAGTTCCATTTTACCAAAGATTCGATCTTCGGGAGGAAGGATTAGGCCAGACATCTTTTCTAATGTCGTTGGATCATTCCATTTAATAGTTTTCACCTTGGCCCAGTCAACCATTTCGTTACCGCTTTTATCATTTTTCACATATCCGAGCTCGCGGGCTGCAATAGAGTCTCTAACCCAATTCACGAATTGACGATACTCGTTATTGGTGATTTCTGTTGCGTCCATCCAGAATCCGCTGATAGAAACGGAACGGTTACGGGCACTAAATGCATAAGATGGATCTTCATCGCTAGGTCCCATGTGGAATGTTCCCTGAGGAATGAATACCATGCCGGGTGGTTTGGGCAAACTATATTTAGTTCCTGGTGCAATACCATGCAGCTGGCCATCGTTTGGCAGCGCTCCACCTTTGTCTTTTTTCCCAAGGGCTCCGCAACTTGCAAGGAATACGGTTGTAGCAAGGGCGGCAAGAGTGTAGTACTGGTTCTTCATTTTCATATTAGTGGGTATTGGGCTAAAAATGCGTTTTTGAATTAACGGTAACACAAGGTTAAAATTTAATTTTCTCATTTCCAAGTACCAAAAATGTTTTTCGGCGTACAAACAGTAACGGTATAGAATAACTACTTATTGTACCCCTTTTTAAAATTATTTACGTTGTAGCAAGCTTACGAATTCCTGTATCGTGTTAACAGGATTGCGGCATGCGTAGTTCTCACACAGATAAATACGGGTTTCGCTTATCTCAGGTTTATCACCTAGTAAAGGATAGCCGGGAGTAGGGATTTCAGCCGCTTGCACTAATTTATGTGAAATATAAATGCCAAGTATTTTTTGAACGTAATTTTCCCATTCTTTGCCTACAATGACTATTTCTTTGGTTCCGGATAAAATTTCAAATAAAAATGACAACCAGACACCAAACGAAGTAGGATATTTAATGGAAATGCCTGCTACGGACCTCACCATTTGTTCCGATCTATTTCTCCACTCGTTTCTATTAAAGAAAATAGACAGACGATAAAGGTTATAAGCCATTGTCGAATTACCGGAGGGAGTGGCACCGTCATAAAGTTCTTTTTTTCTTATCAAAATGTCCGCCTGAGCCTTATGTGTATAAAAAAACATGGGTGATGTTGGATCGCCAAAATTTTCAATAACTGTTTCGGTTAGCACTTTTGCTTTGTCGAGATATTCCAGACTACCTGTAATCTGAGCCAGCTCGATCAATGCTGCAATCAGGCAGGCATAATCGTCTAAAAAAGCTGGATATTTTGCCTCGCCATTCTTCCACGTGTGTTTTAATAATGTAGTCCCATCACCATAAGCTGAAAGCAAGAATTGCATATTTTGTTCAGCAACAGCCTTATAGTGTGAATTAGATGTTGCACCATAAGCCTTGCTGTAAGCAATATTCATTAAAGCATTCCATCCTAAAATAATCTTATCATCTAATCCTGGGCGAACCCTTTTTGCCCGATAATTCAACAGTTTTTCTTTACCAGTTTTGATTATTGAATCTAGCTTTTGCCGCGATATGTTTTTATCTTCAACAAACTCGTTTTTTGGCCTTTGTACGCGAAGAATGTTTTTGTGCTCCCAATTTCCTTTTTCGGTGATATCAAAGTATTCAGCAAATAATTCGAAGTCTTGCTTTAAAACTTCTTTTACCTCGTCATAACCCCATACATAAAACTTTCCTTCCTCTCCTTCACTATCTGCATCCAGTGCACTGTAAAAACCTCCTGAAACATCCAATAGTTCTCTCTCAACAAACCCAAGCGATTCTTCAATAACTATTTTATAGGTTTCATTTTGCGTAAGTTGATAAGCTTCACACAAAGTCGAAACTATCAAAGCATTGTCGTAAAGCATTTTTTCAAAATGAGGAGCCAACCACTCGTTGTCAGTTGAATAACGGGCGAAGCCACCTCCAATTTGGTCGAAAATGCCTCCATAAACCATTTTATCAAGACTAAGTAAAGCCTGATTTAAGGCTTCATTGTTTTTTGTTGTATCAAAGTACCGCAGTAAAAAGCTGATGGTAAATGTTTGAGGAAACTTTGGTGCTCGTCCGAAACCACCCCACTCCTTGTCGGCGGTTTTCATGATGGTATTGAAGGCAAGGTCAACGTTTGATGCATTAAAAATATCA
>Ga0070683_100004079_pt1 | contig 11973 bp, 9 predicted proteins | sample KBSC713LmetaG_FD_64662 | JGI IMG/M metagenome (GOLD analysis project Ga0070683, IMG submission 64662) | Corn rhizosphere microbial communities from Kellogg Biological Station, Michigan, USA - KBS C7.1-3L metaG | ecosystem: Host-associated > Plants > Roots > Rhizosphere ...
CCGGAGCAGATCCCCAACGTGCTCGACCGCGCCATGCGCGTGGCGATGAGCCGGCGTGCACCCACAGCGATCATCATCCCGAACGACGTGCAGGAGCTGGCCTACGAGCCCCCCACGCACGAGTTCAAGATGGTGCCGTCCAGCCTCGGCACCAGTTGGCCGTCCGTCACTCCGGACGACGAGGCCGTCAGGGCGGCCGCCGACCTGCTCAACGCGGGCTCGAAGGTCGCCATGCTCGTCGGCCAGGGTGCCCGTGGTGCCGCAGCCGAGGTCGAGCAGGTCGCCGACCTGCTGGGGGCCGGCGTGGCGAAGGCACTGCTCGGCAAGGACGTTCTCTCCGACGAGCTGCCCTTCGTCACCGGCTCCATCGGCCTGCTCGGCACCAGGCCGAGCTACGAGATGATGGAGAGCTGCGACACGCTGCTGACCGTCGGCTCGAGCTTCCCCTACACCCAGTTCATGCCCGGTCTCGACCAGGCGCACGCCGTGCAGATCGACATCGACGGCTCGATGATCGGGATGCGCTACCCCTACGAGGTCAACCTCGTGGGGGATGCTCAGCGCACGCTTCAGGCGCTGATCCCGCTCCTCGAGCGCAAGCAGGACCGTGGCTGGCGCGAGGGCATCGAGAAGAAGATCACCCGCTGGTGGGAGGTGATGGAGGCCGAGGCGCTCGTTGCGGCCAAGCCGGTCAACCCGATGCGGATCTTCAGCGAGTTCTCGGCGCAGGCGCCGGAGAACTGCCTGATCGCCGCGGACAGCGGCTCGGCGGCCAACTGGTACGCCCGCCAGATCAGGATGCGGGGCTCGATGCGCGGCAGCCTGTCGGGCAACCTGGCCACGATGGGCCCGGGCGTCCCCTACGCGATCGGCGCGAAGTTCGCCCACCCCGACCGACCGGTCGTCGCCTTCGAGGGCGACGGCGCGATGCAGATGAACGGCCTCGCCGAGCTGCTCACCATCTCCCGCTACTACCGGGAGTGGAGCGACCCACGACTGATCGTCGCGGTCCTGCACAACAACGACCTCAACCAGGTGACCTGGGAGTTGCGGGCGATGGGCGGCTCGCCGAAGTTCGTCGAGTCGCAGGCCCTGCCGGACGCGTCGTACGCCGACTTCGCGGCGTCGATCGGGCTGGGCGCCCTCACCATCACCGACCCGGAGCGCCTGCGGGATGCGTGGCAGCAGGCGCTGGCCGCCGACCGCCCGTTCGTCCTCGACGTGCACTGCGACCCCGACGTCCCGCCGATCCCGCCGCACGCCACGCTGGAGCAGATGACCGACATGGCGGAGGCGCTGATCAAGGGGGACCCGTCGCGCTGGGGCGTGATCAAGGAGGGCATCAAGACCAAGGCCCAGGAGTTCCTGCCCCACAGTGATGACCGCGACTGAGCAGGGCCGCCGCGCCGACGTGGCCGTCACCCGCGTCGAGGCCACGGCGTACACCATCCCGACGGGACGTCCCGAGGGTGACGGCACCCTCACATGGGACTCCACCACCTGGGTGGTGGTGCGTGCGGACACCGACGACCCGCGGCTGCCGAGCGGCTTGGGCTGGACCTACGCGTCGGCCGCCGCGGCGCAGGTCGTCGACGACCTGCTGGCTCCGGAGGTCAGCGGGCAGAGCGCCCTCGACGTCGCGGCGAGCTGGGAGTCGATGGTGCGCGCCGTGCGCAACGCGGGGCGGCCGGGCCTGGTCGGCATGGCGATCTCGGCGGTCGACACCGCGTTGTGGGACCTGAAGGCGAGAGTGCTCGGGGTGCCGCTGCACCGCCTGCTCGGAGCCGTGCGCGACGACGTACCGATCTACGGCAGCGGAGGGTTCACCACCGACCCCGAGGACCACCTGCGCGAGCAGATGGCCGACTGGGTCGACCAGGGGATCCCACGGGTCAAGCTCAAGATCGGCGAGTCCTGGGGAAGCAACCCGCAGCGTGATCTCGAGCGGGTCGCCCTGTCCCGGCAGACGATCGGCCCGGCGGTCGAGCTGTTCGTCGACGCCAACGGCGGGTACGACGCGCAGCAGGCCGTGCGGATCGCCCGCGACCTCGACGACCTGGGGGTGACCTGGTTCGAGGAGCCGGTCAGCTCCGACGACCACGTCGGCCTGCGCCGGGTCCGCAAGAACGCGGCGCAGGACGTCACGGCAGGGGAGTACGGCGACAGCCTCGCCTACTTCGCCCACCTCCTGGCCGCCGAGACGGTGGACTGTGTGCAGGTGGACGTCACCCGCTGCGGCGGCTACACCGAATGGCTCCGCATCGCCGCACTCGCCGCGGCGTACGGCCTCGAGGTCTCCGGTCACTGCGCACCTTCGCTGCACGCGCCGGTGTCGATGGCGGTGGCGAACCTGCGCCATCTGGAGTGGTTCGAGGACCACGTGCGGATCGAGGGACGGTTCCTGGACGGCTTCCCGGCGCCCGTGGCCGGCTCGATCGCTCCGGCCGAGGAGTCCGGGCACGGGCTGACGCTGCGCGAGGCCGATCTGACGGACTACCGGGTCGCTTGAGCCGTGGAGACCTCGACGAAGGAGCGCCACCGTGGCTGAGGACAGACCGACCACCCGTCCGGAGTCGTTGCGCCAGTACGCCCTGCTGGCCGACGGCGAGCGCGGTGCACTGATCGGGCCGCGCGGCGATGTCGCGTTCCTCTGCGCGCCGCACTGGCACGACGACGCGGTCTTCAGCGACCTGCTCGGCGGGCAGGGCAGCTATGTCATCCGACCGGCCGACGAGCGGTTCGTGTGGGGCGGTAGCTATGAGCCCGGAAGCCTGGTGTGGCGCAGCCGCTGGATCGTGGGCGCGGACGTCGTCGAGTCGCGCGAGGCGCTGGCGTTCCCCGGCGATCGGGACCGGCTGGTGCTCCTGCGCCGGATCGAGCCGGTCCGCGGATCCGCCCGGGTGGCGGTCCTGCTCGACTGCCGGGCCGGCTTCGGCGCCGAGCGGATGCGACTGCGCCGCAACGACGACGGAGTCTGGTCCGGCCGCACCGGAGACCTCCGTCTGCGCTGGAGCGGGCTGCCGACGGACCTGCCGGTCGACGTGGCCCGTGACGGCGCGGCGTACCTCGAGGTGACGCTGGAGCCCGGAGACCAGTTGGACCTGGTCCTGGAGATCTCGCCCACCGCGTTCGACGACGAGCCGCCCGATCCCGATCGCGCCTGGCACCTCACCAGGGAGGCTTGGGACCGGGCGGTCCCGCAGGCCACCGAGACCCTGGCACCTCGCGACGTGGAGCACTCCTGGGCCGTGCTGCGTGGGCTCACGAGCAGCGCCGGGGCCATGGTGGCCGCGGCGACGACGTCGTTGCCGGAGCGGGCGGAGCAGGGACGCGACTACGACTACCGCTATGCCTGGATCCGCGACCAGTGCTTCACGGGCCAGGCCGTGGCAGCGGCCGGGGGTGGGGACCTGCTGGACAGCGCGGTCACGTTCGTCCGCGACCGACTGCTGGAGGATGGTCCCCGGCTGGTGCCGGCGTACACCACCGACGGGGATCCCGTGCCCGACCAGCGCCGCCTCGAGCTGCCCGGCTACCCGGGGGCACCGGAGGTGTACGTCGGCAACCGGGTGCGGCAGCAGTTCCAGCTCGACGCGTTCGGGGAGGCCCTGCTGCTCCTGGCCGCCGCCGATCGCCTCGACGTCCTCGACGCCGACGGGTGGAAGGCGGCCGAAGCCGCGGTGGAGGGCATCACCCAGCGTTACGAGGAGCCGGACGCCGGGATCTGGGAGCTGGAGCCCCGGCGCTGGGCGCACTCCCGGCTGACCTGTGCCGCGGGACTCCGGGCGGTGGCTGCGCGGCGCAAGGACCGCACCGCCGAGTGGTCGGGACTGGCCGACCGGATCGTGGCGGACACCTCGCGGGACTGCTTGCATCCCGACGGGCGATGGCAGCGCGCGCCGGACGATCCGGCCGTGGACGCCGCCCTCCTCCTGCCCGCGCTGCGGGGCGCCGTACCGGGAGACGACCCGCGGTCCGTGGCGACCTGGCGGGCCGTCATCGAGGAGCTCTCCTCCGACGGGTACGTCTACCGGTTCCGCCAGGAGCCCGGGCCCCTGCACGAGGCGGAGGGCGCCTTCCTGCTGTGTGGCTTCCACCTCGCCCTGGCCGCCCACCAGCAGGGCGACGACTACCGCGCCGTGCGGTGGTTCGAGCGCAACCGCGGCGCGCTGGGACCGCCCGGCCTGTTCACCGAGGAGTTCGACGTCGTCCAGCGCCAGCTGCGCGGGAACCTGCCACAGGCCTTCGTCCACGCGCTCCTGATCGAGACCGCACACACCCTGACCACCGACACCGCTGGGAGAGCCCATGAGCAAGGATTCTGAACGCCCCCGAGTCGTCGTGGTGACCGGCGCCTCCGGCGGCATCGGCCGCGCGACGGCACAGCTGTTCGCCGCGCGCGGAGACACGGTCGCCCTGCTGGCCCGCGGCGAACGCGGGCTCGAGGGTGCCCGCCGGGAGGTCGAGGCCCACGGCGGCACCGCGGCGACGTACGCCGTCGACACCTCGGACGCGGCGGCGCTCGACGAGGTGGCCGGGCTTGTCGAGGAGCAGCTGGGCGAGATCGACGTCTGGGTCAACGTCGCCTTCACCTCGGTCTTCGCCCGCTTCGTCGACATCGAGCCGGACGAGTTCGACCGGGTCACCCGGGTGACCTACCTCGGCTTCGTGAACGGCACCCGCTCTGCGCTGCGCCGGATGCTGCCGCGCGACCGCGGCACGATCGTGCAGGTCGGCTCGACCCTCGCCTACCGCGGCATCCCGTTGCAGAGCGCCTACTGCGGCGCGAAGCACGCCACGCAGGGCTTCCACGAGTCGCTGCGCACCGAGCTGCTCCACGAGGGAAGCGGGGTCCAGGTGACCATGGTCCAGATGCCCGCGGTGAACACCCCCCAGTTCTCGTGGGTGCTCTCCCGGCTGCCGCGACAGGCCCAGCCCGTGCCGCCGATCTACCAGCCCGAGGTCGCGGCGCGCGCAGTCGTGTACGCCGCGGACCACCCGGGCCGTCGGGAGTACTGGGTCGGCGCGAGCACCGCCGCGACCCTGATCGCCAACGCGGTGGTGCCGGGGCTGCTGGACCGCTACCTGGCCCGCACCGGCTTCGACTCCCAGCAGACCGACCAGCAGAAGCCCGCGGACCAGCCCGCCAACTTGTGGGAACCGGCCGACGGCGAGGCCGGCCGCGACTTCGGCGCGCACGGACTCTTCGACCAGACGTCGCACGGGCACTCGGCGCAGGTCTGGGCCTCGCAGCGACACGGCACCCTGGCCGCGGTCGGCGCCGCCCTCGCGGTCGGTGCCGCGGTCCTCATCGGTCGAGCACGCAGGTGAGGACCGCCACCGCGGCTCGTCTCGGGCTCGGCGCGCTGTGCCTCACCGCGACCGACCGCGTGCTGTCAGCTGTCGGTGGGTCGGGCTCCCGCGCCCGCCTGGTGACGAGGCTCCTGGGCGCGCGCCTGCTCCTGCAGGCCGGCCTCGACGTGGCGTGGGGTGACCGCACCCGCCGGCCCGACGCGATGGTCGAGCTGACTCACGCCGCGAGCATGGTCTCGGTCGCCGCCGTCTCGCCGAGGTACCGCGCTCCGGCGCTGACGAGCGCTGCCTTGGCCACCGGCACCGCAGCCCTCGATCTCGTGCCCGGAGGGCGCGGGGTCCGCTGACACCTCGACCGGATCACTCCTCGGCGTCGTCCTCCGACCAGACCGGATCCTTGCGGTTCTCCTGCTCGTCGGGCTCCTCGTCGACACGTTCGGCCGCGTCGGCCTGCGACACGTCCTCGCCGTCGGGGACGCCCTCGATGTCGAGGGGCTTGCGGTGGTGGGACATCTCGCTCATGGGTGTCCCGTACCCGCGCCGCCCCGGGTCAAGCAAGCGGCGCTGCTGCGGCTTCGGGTCGATGGGGTCAGCCGAAGGTCCCCAGCGGGCGGGTGGCGGGGCCCTCGAGCACCTCCCCCTGGGCGCTGAAGCGCGACCCGTGCAGGGGGCAGTCCCACGAGCGCTCCGCGTCGTTCCAGGCCAGCGTGCCGCCCAGATGGGTGCACACGGCACGGACGGCGCACACACGGCCGTCCACTCGTGAGCGGCCCTCGGGCACCACTCCCCGGCGGCCCACGAGACCCTCACCCTCGTCCGGCTTGCCGGGTGCCCGGAGCTCGGCCCGCACGAGGTCGGCGACCAGGTGCAGCCCCACCGCGGCGTTCCACCGGGCCACCTCGAGGGCGCCGCTCGGGCGGGTGATGCGACGCGAGACCGGCCGCTGCCAGGACGGCACGTGGTCGTGGATCTGCGCAGCCAGCGAGAGCGCCGCCGCGACCCCGTTGGTCAGGCCCCACTTGCCGTAACCGGTGGCGAGGTAGAGGTGGCCGCGTCCGCGCGGGAGGGCGCCGACGAAGGGGAGGCCGTCGGGGGAGGAGTAGTCCTGGGCGGACCAGGCGTGGGTCTCCTCCGTCTCGGGGAACCACTCGGCGGTCCAGGCGCGCAGCGCCTCCAGGTGGGCGGCCTCGGAGCGGGTCCGGCCCACGACGTGGCCGTCGCCGCCGACGAGCAGCCGCGGCCCGTCGTCGGCCGGTGCGTCGCGGACCGAGCGGGTGGGGTCGCCGGCCGACAACAGCATCAGCTGCGGCGGAGAGGGGTGCCGGAACGCCAGTGCGTAGGAACGCTGGGGCTCGACCTTCGCGAAGTACAGACCGCGGTCCAGGATCGGGGCTCCGGTGGCCAGCACGACGTTGGTGGCCTCGATGCGGGAGCCGTCGGAGAACCGGACGCGGGTCGGGTCCGCCAGCCCCGCCCCCACGACGCGCCGACCGGTGACGACCTTCCCGCCCTCGCGGCGCACCTCGCGCACGAGTGCCTCCAGGACGCTCATGGCGTCGAGCTGCGCCTGGTCCGCCAGCACCGCACCGCCGCGGTGGGGGAACGGGACCTCGAGCTGATCGCGCCAACGGACCGGCAGCCCCAGGTGGCGGGCCGCGTCGTGCTCGGCGCGCGCGGAGCCGAGCGAGCGCTCGTCGGCGGCGTACGTCACCGCGTCGCGGGTCTCGAACGGGACGCCGTGCTCTTCGCAGAAACGCAGAAGCCAGGCCTGGCCCTCGCGGTTGGCCTCGACGTACGCGCGGGCGACCTCGTCGCTCTGGCGTTGCAGGATCCGGGAGAGGCGGGTGCCCTGCAGGAGCGAGACCTTGCCGGTGGTGTTCCCGGTCGTGACTGCGCCGACCTCCCGCGCCTCGACGACGACCACGGACCGCCCGGCTCGCGCCAGCAGCAGACCGGTGACCAGGCCGGTCAGCCCTGCCCCGACGACCAGGTCGTCACAGGTGTCGGGCGGCGTCGTGTCCGTGTCGATGGGCGGCCGGTCGAGCCACAACGATCTGGTGGAGGTCATGGCTGCCCGTACCCGTCGGGAGAGACGACATACCCGCGGCACCGGTGGCACCCTTCTCGGGCGGACCCGTGCCTGCGCACCGCCGGCGGGCGGCGTGCCGATCCTGCGCGTGTTCCCGTCGGCCGGTTGACCCGATCCGGTTCAATGTCCTTGCTGTTTGGCCGAGCAGTCGGTCACGCCCCCGAGGAGCTCTGCATGTCGATGCCGCCGTACGGCATCAAGCCAGGCCGCCGCAAGGCCGGTCCGCACCGGTGCGACTCCATGCTGCACGCACTCGGGTGGACGCTGCTCTCGGCGGTCGTGCCCGGCGCCGGGTTCCTGCACAGCCGGCGTCAGCGGCTGGGCGGTGCAGCGCTCCTCGTGGGAGTCATCGGTGTCGTCTGGGCGGTGCTGGCGATGCCGCACACGAAGGACGAGGCGCTCAGCCTCGCCGTCGACCCGGCGCGGCTGACCCGGGACGCCGTCGTCACCACCGTCGGGCTGGCGCTGTGGGCGGGCGTCGTCGTCGCCACCTTCGTCGTCCTCCGGCCGCGTCCGGCCGGGCGTCGTTGGCAGCTGATGGGGGCCACCGCGTTCGTGGGCGCGCTCTGCCTCGTCGTGATGGCGCCGGTGGGGCTGGTGGTCCGCGACGCGCTCGCCCAGGTCGACATCGTGAACAAGGTCTTCACCCACAACCAGACGGCCACCCGCCCCGCGCATGTCACGGCGGAGGACCCCTGGAACGGCCGTGACCGCGTGAACGTGCTGCTGCTCGGCGGGGACTCGGGACCGAACCGCGAGGGCACCCGCACCGACACGATGATGCTGGCCTCGCTCGACACCCGTACGGGCCGGACCGTCACCTTCGGACTGCCACGCAACCTGATGGATGTCCCGTTCCCCGCCGACAGCCCGCTCCACGCGGCGTACCCGAACGGGTTCACGGGCCCGGGTGACCCGGGCAGCTGGATGCTGAACGCGGTCTACCGGGAGGTCCCGATCCTGCACCCGCACATCCTCGGCAAGTCCGCCGACGAGGGCGCCGACGCGATCAAGCAGGCGGTCGAGGGCGCCACCGGCATCCCGGTCGACTATTACGTGCTCGTCGACTTCACCGGGTTCCGGTCGCTGGTCGACGCCATCGGCGGGATCACCGTCAACGTGAACGTGCCCGTGGCGATCAACGGCCAGACCGATGCCGGTATCCCGCCGACCGGCTACATCGAGCCCGGTCCGGACCAGCATCTCGACGGCTTCCACGCACTCTGGTACGCGCGCGGTCGGTACGGCGCGGACGACTACCAGCGGATGTCGCGCCAGCGCTGCGTGATCAACGCGATCATCGACCAGGCCAACCCGGTCAACCTGCTCCGTCGCTACCGGGCGCTCGCCTCGGCCGGCAGCAAGGTCGTCAGCACCGACATCCCCAAGGAGCTGCTGCCGGCGTTCGTGAAGCTGGCTCTGAAGTCCAAGGACCACCGGGCGAAATCGGTGCTGTTCCGTCTCTCGGCCGACTTCAGCCCCGGCAACCCGGACTTCGACTACATGCACCAGGTCGTGCAGAAGGCCCTGGCGGCACCGGTCAAGCGTCACCACCACGCACCGAGCACGGCCCAGGACGACCAGGACGCCTGCGCCTACCACCCCGGCCAGGCGTACTGAGCCGGCATCCACCCATTCCACCCGCGTGGTACGGCGGGGCCTGCGCCGAGTTCACGACCCGCTCGGCCCCGCGGCCGACGCGCCGGCCGCGGCCGGGGGGTACGGCACGTGGAGCCCGACCGACCGGGTGACGGTGACCGACGCGTCCGGGAAGACCGTGACCACGGCGTACTTCGTGTGCCGGTGCGTGGGGGAGTAGGTGAGGATCGCGAAGCGCGCCGGGTGCTCGACGGTGCCGGGGTCCGGCTCGGTGCTGACGTGACCGCCGGCACTGCCGTTGGTGAGCTCGTAGACGTGCCCACGGCTCGGGGTGGCGACCCGTCGGGGACCGAGGAAGTCGTAGGAGCGGCCGTCGAGGACCGCCACCCGTGGGCATCCCGACGCTGCCACCTGCTGTCCCAGCAGATGGTCGTGCAGGAGCACGAAGTCCGGGTGGGTCCCGCACGCCTCGGCGATGGTCTGGTCGACGAACTGGTCGATGTCGACGTCGGGGTCGCGCAGCACGTCTCCCACGTCGAAGTTGCCGACGAGCGAGATGCGCGGGTCGGCGGCCGCGAGCAGGGTCAGGCCATCCACGGTCTGGGTGCGACCGTCGGCGACGTGCCAGCCCCGGGCCTCGGCCGCCCGCACGATCGCGTGGGTGTCGTGGAGACCGGGTGCGAAGTAGACCGGCCGCTTCTCCGAGTAGTAGTCGATCGTGTCGATGATGTAGCTCTCGACGGGCTTGCCGGCGAACGTGAGGTCGCCGCTGAGGGCGATGAAGTCGGCATCCACCAGCTTCGCGGCGAGTCCGACCTGGCGGGCCATCCCGTTGACATCCTCGAAGTCCTCGGCCAGCACGAACGTCATGGTGTCCTCGTGCGGCTGCAGGTCCGTGCGGTCGGCGAGCGCGGTCTCGAGATGGGCGGAGACCGCGTCGTAGAAAGTGTCGCGTGGCTGCAGGATCGACAGGAACGGCAGCACCTCCGCCATCAAACCGTTGACCTCGGTGCCCTCCAGCGTCGTGCCGTTGAACAGCGGGTTGCTGGCCACCACGTGCCGGTCGCGATGGAGGTACGTCGCGAGGCCGGCGAGGTCGAGCACCAGGGCAGCGACGACGCCGGCGACCGTGAGCACTCGGCGTAGACGGTGGTTGTAGGCGCCGATCAAGGCAGCCTCCTGCGGGCCGTACGTCGCGAGCCGGCGCCGGCGTTCGCGCACGAGGACGGCGACGCCGCCGGACACGACCGCGCCGGCGAGGAAGCCGATCAGGGACCACCGCACGACGTAGTCCTGCGCCGTCTGCTGGATGCGGAGGATCTCGGGTCGAGGGTCGTCCCAGAGCGCGACCAGGTACTTCCGGGTCTGCTTGTCCTGGGGGATCAGCTTGTTCCAGTCGGCGCTGATGTCCACCCCGACGTCGAGGCCGAGCAACCCGATGTGCGCGTGCTCCGGCCGGATCAGCGCGCCACCCTGGATCCGGCTCGTGTTCTGCCCCAGGACCGGCTTGACCGCGACCGGCGCGCCGGCGATCTCGACGTGGGCCGGCGGGGCGAAGCGGAGCGCGACCAGGGCCGAGGCGAGCGGAATGCTGACGAACAGCAGCGCGATCGCGATCCGCTGCACGCGGCGCAGGAGGTCCGGGGTCGGTGACTTGTCGGGAGACTGGTCGGAGGTCTGGTCTGGTGGCATACGCGACGCGGCGACTCCCGGCCGAGGTGACCCCGGGGCGATCCCGGGATCCACGATGCTACCGATCGCCCCTTGACTGATCCCCGGAACGCCCCGACCCGACCACCTGCGGGGTCCTCAGGTCACGAGACGGTCACGCGGGGGTCGAGGAGGCTGTAGGCGATGTCGACCAGCAGGTTCCCGACGACCACGAGGATCGCGCCGACGAGCACCGTGGCACTCAGGACGCTGAGGTCCATGGGTGTGTTCAGCGCCTGCAGCCCCCAATGGCCGATGCCGTCGATGCCGAAGATCTGCTCGATGAAGATGGTGCCGGAGAGCAACCCGGCGAAGTCGAGCCCGAAGATCGTGACGACCGGGACGATCGCCGCGCGCAATGCATGCCGGAAGAGGACCCGGCCCGTCCGTAGCCCCTTGGCGTGTGCCGTGCGGATGTAGTCCTCGCCCAGGGTCTCCACCATCTGACCGCGGGTGAACCGCGCGTAGTCGGTGAGACTCGTGGCGCCCAGGACCAGCCAGGGCAGCATCATCCAGGTCACCGTCTTGAGCGGGTCCTGGGTGATCGGGAAGTAGCCGACCTCAGGGAAGATCTGCCAGCGCAGCGAGAAGAACACCCAGGCCAACAGGATGATCAGGTAGTCGGGGATCGCGGAGACCACGAGTGAGCTCCCGACCAGCAGTCGGTCGAGGGTCGTGCCTCGCCATCGGGCGGCGAGGGCGCCCATGAGCACGCCGAAGGTCAGGTAGATCGCCGAGCCGCCCACCGCGACGGTGAGCGTGGCCGGGTACTTCTGCAACAGGTCGTCCCAGACGGTGTCACCGGTCATCTGCGAGATGCCGAGGCAGGGAGCCGGGCACGCGTACTCCTTGCCGTCGACGTACACGGCGTCTCGACCGACGAAGAGGCCCTTGGCCCAGGTGACGTAGTTGTCGGTGACCGAGCGGTCGAGTCCCATCTGGTGCTTGATCGAGGCCAGCATCGCCGGGGCGCATTGCCCGTTGTGCAGGGAGTCGCAGTAGTTGCGGGCCGGGCTGTCGCCGAGTCCCTTGAAGAACAGGACGAACACGAAGATCGAGGTGAGCACGACGACGAGGATCGAGGCGAGCATGCGTCGCACGATGAAGCCGATCATCACCCGTCCCTTCCGATGCACCCGGCGTCGCGGCCCGCGCCAGGCTATGGTCCGACGCCGAATCGGCAATGACGGCCGAGGTCACAAGGTGGTCACGATCTCGACAGGCGTTCGACGACCTCCGGCCGCCCCGCTGCCCCGCCGCGC
>Ga0070683_100004080_pt1 | contig 11971 bp, 14 predicted proteins | sample KBSC713LmetaG_FD_64662 | JGI IMG/M metagenome (GOLD analysis project Ga0070683, IMG submission 64662) | Corn rhizosphere microbial communities from Kellogg Biological Station, Michigan, USA - KBS C7.1-3L metaG | ecosystem: Host-associated > Plants > Roots > Rhizosphere ...
GGTCGGCCGGTGGCCGCCTGGGGACGGGCGCTGTATGAGCGGATCGGGGTCGGGTTCGAGCTGCCGGCCTACTTCCCGAAGCTCACCGCCTGGGAGAATCTGGCCGCGTTCGCCGCGCTCTACCGGCGGCCGACTATGCAGCCTCTCGACGCGCTGGCCATCGTCGGCCTGGCCGAGGCCGCCGACCAGCGCGTCGCCACCTTCTCCAAGGGCATGAAGATGCGGCTCAACCTGGCCCGCGCCGTCCTGCACCGGCCGGACGTGCTGTTCCTCGACGAGCCGACGTCCGGCCTCGACCCGGCCAACGCCGCCGACGTCCGCGCGGTGATCCGCGCGCAGGCCGACGCCGGCTGCACCGTCTTCCTCACCACACACGACATGCCGGCCGTCGAGGAGTTGTGCACGCGGGTCGCGTTCATGCACGACGGCGCGATCGTGGCTATCGATACGCCGCGCAACCTGCGGCTCGCGCACGGCCACCGCTCGGTGGTCGTGGAGTTCCTCGACTCTGGTGCGCTGCGGCGGGCCGAGTTCCCGGCGGCCGATGATCCCGGTCTGCTGGCGCTGCTGGCCAGCTGCGAGGTGCAGACCGTGCACACGCGCGAGGCTTTGCTGGCGGACGTGTTCATTGCGGTGGCCACGCGGTGACCAGTCTGCTTGGCCTCGAACTGCGCATCCAGTGGCGGCAGCGGGTGCCGTTGGCGATCCTCGGGCTCGCGGCAGCCTGGTCCGGCGTGCTCATCCTGCTGCCGGCACCGGTTGCGCGGGTCGCGACGCCGTATCTGATGTTCGTGGAAGTCATGACGCTCGGCACGCTGTTCGCCGGGGCGCTGACGATCACTGACCGGTCGACCGGCGCCGCCGCCGCGCTCGACGTCAGCCCGGCGCGGCCGTGGGAACGGATCGCGGCGCGGCTGGCCCCGCTGGCCGCGCTCACCACCATCGGCGCGGTACCGGTGCTGATCGCCGGACGACGTGGCCTCACAGCGTTACCGGCAGTCGCGCTCGCGGCGCTGCTGCTGGTCGCCCTCGCGGCGGGAATCGCGGCCCGCCGGGACGAGTTCGTCGGCTTCATGGTCGCGCTGTCCGGCCCGATGGCACTGCTGTTCGCGGTGCCGCTCGCGGTGTCCATCGGATTGCTGAGCGGGCCACTGTGGTACACCATCCCCACCACCGGCGCCCTGGCTCTGCTGCGCGCCGACACCCCGTACCCGGCCGGCCCGCTCCTGGGCTATCTCGCACTCTGGACCACCGGCGCGTTCGGCTGGGCCACCCGGCGGCTGCCCACCACCCGGGACGTCGGACCGGGCCGGACCGTGCGGCACGCCCGGCGGTTGCCGACCCGACCACGATGGCTCGTGTTCCCCCGGGCGGACCTGCGCAACATCACCCGCGACACATTGCTGGCACCCGTCGCGCTGAGCCCGCTGCTCCTCGCCGTCGCGCTGCGCCTGGGCTACCCGCCCTTGGCCGCGTGGCTGCACCGCACCTACGGGGTCGACGTGATGCCCTATGCGCCGGTCCTGGCGATGCTCGCCGTCGCCGTGCACGTACCGGTCGCGTTCGGCATGACCGGTGCGCTGATCGTGCTGGACGACCTCGAAGACGGCACGCTCGCCGTCGTCCGGACCTCGCCGCTCGGCATATCCCGCTACCTCGCCTACCGGCTCACTTCCGTCACGCTGCTCAGCGTCGCCGGCCTCGCGGTCGCCGCGCCGCTGTCCGGCCTCGTCCCGGCCACGGCGACCGGCGCACTCGTCCTCGCCGCACCGCTCGGGCCGCTGGTCACGCTCGCAACGCTCGCCGTCGCCCGCACCCGCGTGCAGGGCGCCACCGCCGACAAGGCACTGACGCTGCCCGTCTACCTGCCGATCGCCGCATGGTGGCTCACCGGACCGGTCGGCTGGCTGCTCGCGCCACTGCCAACCTTCTGGGTCGTGCGAGCCTGGACCAGCACCGACCCGATCTTCCTGATCGGTGGCTTCGCCAGCCTCGCCGTATGGCTGATTCCGCTCACCAATCGGGTCACCCGCAGGCTGAGCTAGGCGCGAGCAGGCGGGATTGCCGGTGTCCGGCAACCGGAAAGGACGATTGTCGGCCGGGCCCAATCTAGAAGCGCAGGCCCCGGTGGCGGTCACGATGAGGGACGTGACGAGCGACACGCCGTACGAACCGAGGGGCTGACCAAGTTCTCCGGTCACCACCGCGATTCGGCTCGCCTTCGCGTTACGCAAGCAGCGCTCGGGGCGGGACCGCCATCCGGTCGCGCGGTATGGTGTGTTTCTGGTGTGCCGGGAAGCCTGGTCGGCGTAGAGGTCAACCGTCGAGGCTGGGTGCACGGATGCTGTTGCAGGTTCTGTTGGGCGTCAGCGGTCTGCTGTTGCTGACGTTCGCGGCCGACCATTTGGTCGTGGGTGCGTCCCGGCTGGCTCGCCGCGTGCGGATCGGTCCGGTCGTGGTCGGCGTGGTGGTGATTGGGCTGGGCACGTCGGCGCCGGAGTTCCTGGTTTCCGGGGTCGCGGCGGCCCAAGGCCATGCCGGCCTTGCGGTGGGCAACATTGTCGGGTCCAACATGCTCAATCTCACGCTGATCCTCGGCGTCGCCGCGCTTATCGGCCCGGTGGCCGTGGCCTCCAATGTGATCCGCCGGGAGGTGCCACTGGCCGTCGGTGCGGTGATCCTGTTTGCCGTCCTCGCCTTCGCCGGTCTCACCGCAGTGACCGCGGCTGTCCTGGCCGCGGCCGCTGTGGGTGCGCTGGTGTTGCTTGTGCACTGGGCCGGGCAGGCCCGGCACAAGGACGATCCAGTGGTCGGTGAGGTGCGCGACTTCACCGCCGCCCACGCGACGGGCGACGTGCCGGCGAGGTGGTCCGGGTGGGCGGAGGCGATGCGGGCACTGCTCGGGCTGGCCGGCGTTCTCGCCGGTGCGCAGCTATTGGTCGTCAACGCGGCCGCAATTGCGTCGAGGCTCGGAGTGTCCCAGTTGGTCATCGGTTTCACGGTGGTCGCGCTCGGCACCTCGCTGCCCGAGTTGGTCACGACGATTCAAGCGCAGCGGCGCGGCGAGTCCGGCCTCGTGATCGGCAACCTGTTCGGCAGCAATCTGTTCAACAGTCTTCTCGGTGGCGCACTGATCGGGTTCGTCGTGGGGCGACGACATCCGGCAGCAGGCGACACCGAGCTGGCCATTGCGATGATCCTTACCGCCGGGTTGGCGTGGGCACTGCTGCGCAGAGGGCTCACGTTGACCCGGGTCGATGGGCTGGTTCTGCTCGGCGCCTATCTGGTGACGATGCCGCTGCTGTTCTCGTCGTGACATGTGGGGACGAGGATGATGATGGGAACTTCCGCACGACGCCGGAGACCAACGCGTTGCTGGCGTTGCGGGCAGCGGTCCTGGTACGCCCGTTCGCGCATGCCCGGCAGCCCGGATCCCGCACTGGCGAGCCGGGTGAACCCGGCGCCGTCATCGAGCACCTCGACAAGCACCCGGTCGGTCGTGTGACGCAGGGACAGTTGGACACGGCGAGCGTTGGCATGCCGCGCGACGTTCGTCAGGCTCTCCTGGACGATGCGATAGGCGGCCAACTCGACGTCACCACGCGCAACAGCCTGCCGTTCACAATGAGCATGGCGGCCAGCCCGCCGCCGCGCACGACCGCCTCGGCGACCGCGATCGGCCAGCTGATCGTGGCTGGCGACAAGCCCAGCGCGACGGCGGCCGCCACCAGTAGGGCGGCGTTGGCAATGAAGACCCGCCAGAACAACGACAGGCCGCCGACCGGGCCCCCGGTCGCGGACGGAGTCAGGCGAGGACGAAGTAGCGCAGCCATAGGTACCCCGCGGCGATGGCGATCGTGACGATCGTGACGATCGTCCCGTACTTGGTGAACTCCCAGAAGGAAATGCGCGTTCCCCGCCGCTCGGCGATGCCGAGGACGACCACATTGGCCGACGCGCCGATGGCCGTGGCGTTGCCGCCGAGGTCCGCGCCCAGTGCCAGCGACCACCACAACACGTCCTTCGAGCCGTGCTCGCCGTTGGCCGCGACCAGCTCGGCCACGATCGGGCTCATCGTGGCCACGTACGGAATGTTGTCCACGATCGCCGAGAACACCGCTGACGCCCACAGCAGCACCATCGAGGCCAGCAGGAGCCGGTCCTCGGTCGCGTCGGCGGCGGCTCGGGCAACGCGGTCGATCACCCCAGTGCTCACCAGCCCGCCGACCATGACGAACAACCCGGCGAAGAACGCCAGTGTCGGCCACTCCACATCCTCGACGACCTCATGCGCGTCCAGCCTGGATAGGGCCAGTAGCAGCAGACCGCCGACGATGGCCACCACCGACGGCTGCAGATGCAGCGCCGTGTGCAGGACGAACGCGGCGGTCACCGCCGCTAGCACGACAAGGCTGACGACCAGCAGCCGGCCGTCGCGGATCGCCTCGCGCTCGCGCAACGCGGCGACGCCCGCGGCCCGATCCGGGTCGTAGCGGAACGCCCTTCGAAACAGCCACCGGCACAGCCCGAGAAACACCACCAGCAACCCGACCACCAGCGGCGCCAGATGGACCAGGAAGTCGGTGTACGACAGGCCGGCCCGGCCGGCGATGATGATGTTCGGCGGGTCGCCGACCAGGGTCGCGGTCCCACCGATATTGCTGGCCAACGCCTCGGCGATCAGAAACGGCACCACCGGCACGCCCAACTGCCGGCAAACCGTGAACGTGACCGGAGCCACCAGCAGAACCGTGGTGACATTGTCCAGCAACGCGGACGCGACCGCGGTGACCAGGACGAGGATCACCATCACCCGGAACGGCCGGCCCTTGGCCCGCTTGGCCGCCCAGATCGCCAGGTACTCGAACACGCCGGTGCGCTGCAGCACGGCGACGATCAGCATCATCCCCAACAGCAGGACAATGACGTTCCAGTCGATACCCGCGTGCTCGGAGAAGAAGGCATGCTCCGCGTCGGTCGCGCCGATCACCAGCATGACCGCAGCCCCGCCCAGAGCGGCCGCGACGCGGTGCACCCATTCGGTGGCGATCAGGACGTATACGACGGCGAACACAATCACCGCAAGCCAGGCGACCGCCGTCATCGTCCGCTCGCCCGACGCGTCCAGTTGTCTCCGGCCGACACCTGCGCCGCTGCCCAGTCGTGGGCACCCGAACCCACGACGAGCAGCAACACGGACCCGACGTCCGCGCACACGGTGCGCCTCCCCTCCTCGCCGACGATCACTGACCGCCGACCAGGCTTCCCGGCACACCGTGGTCTATCGTACCGGCTGACCAGTCGTGGCCACGATGGGTATTCGCACCGCGCTGACCTACATGCCATCCCCATCACGCGCAGTCCGAGAGTCACCGAGACCGAGGCCGGTCGGCCCTCCCTGCACCGTGTCACCGGCGTGACGGTGGGCAGCCACGGGCACGGCCGGATCGTCGGCTCACTGTTGGGCTCGGTCAGTCAGCAGTGCGTCCACGAGGCGACCTGCCCAGTCGCGGCGACCCGCCACGATCATCGCCGTAGGGTGCGAGTACAGTGTTGACACGCAACGTTTGCTCTAAGCAAACATTGCTGGTGTGCCGGGAAGCCTGGTCGGCGAGCCATGTCCGCCCGCGGCCTAGGAGTCCGACCCGATGAGCCTTTCCATCAGCACGAGCGTCCAGCTTGGCGGGGCGGTATTGATCACGGTTCGCGGAGAAGTCGACGCTCCAGTCGTGCACCGTCTCAGCGGGGCGATCAACGCCGCCATCGCCGAGCACCGGCCGACGCAGATCCGGCTCGACCTCGGCCTCGTGACGTACCTGGATTCGACCGGGCTCGGCGCATTGCTGGCCGGCCGGAAGCGGGCCAACGACGAAGGCGTCCGGCTGTCGGTCACGGACGCGGCCCCGGCGATCCGCCGGGTGCTGCGCGTCGGGCACCTCGACCTCGAGGCGGGGTGAGCCGTTGCGTGGTCACCCGGCCGCGTCGAGATCGTCCGGGTGAGCCCAGCCCAGCCACCATTCGTTCTCGGGCGGTTCGCCGGCCGCGGTCGCGAGCTGTCGCAGCGCCCGCAGTAGGGGGGTTCGCCAGCTCACGCGCATGCCGTCGACCAGCCGCTCGAGTTCGACCCGGCGGCGATCGGTCACTTGTTGGACGAGGTCGCGGCCGTCGGCCGTGAGGGTCAGGCGCACTTCCCGTCGGTCTGCGGTGGAGCGGTAGCGGCGGATCAGCCGTTTGCGCACGAGACGGTCGCACATCCGCGTGGCCGTCGACGGGTTGACGCCGAGCTCGGCGGCGATGCCGACGATACGCTGCGGTCCACGACTGGCCAGCACGACCAGGGCGCGATACTGCGGCAGGGTCACATCTGCGTCGAGGTCGGCCAATGACCGGGCAGCTAGAGCGACCATCGCCCGGCTGACCGAAAGCAACGCATCGACCAGTTCACCACGTTGGACGCTCGGCACGTCCGGGGATTTGGGCACGACCCGATTATCGCCCGGACCAGCGCGATACATGATGCGGCCAGCCTCCGTGTCGTCGTGGGGCGATGTACGCCGGCCGGCCCGTCGCGCGCGCCGACTGCTCTTCTCAGCAGGTCGCGATGGGTGATCCCGGCGCGAGAAGTGGGCAATCACCTCGCTCTACGACCGTTCCTGAGCCTCGCGAACGGTGATTGCCGAAGGTCCGCGATGGGGGTAGACGTTGACCACATAGACGGTGGTGTCGTCCTCCAGCACGCAGACCCACCGGTCGCCGACGAAGGCCGCGTCAGCGTACTGCCATACACGCACGCCGCCATCGCGGGTCGGAGTTGCCGCGATCGCCCGGGCGAGCGCCGCCTCCTTGCCGACAAAGGTGTTGGAAACGCCGGCCGGCGCCGGAATATCGCGCATCGTGTCTCCGAAAGAGTTCGTAAGGGTCCCGGTCGGTTGGCTCCCGGTCAGTCCTCGGGCCGGTGGCGTGGTTGGTATCCGGGCGGTTTCGGCGCGGTGTGCAACACGCGGTCGGCCCGGGCCAGCTTGATCATGCGGTGCAGTCGTGGCGACAAGCCTCGCAACGTCAGCCGACCGCCGGCCGCCCACATCCGCCGGTGCACCTCGACGAGCAGGTCGATGCCGGCCGCGTCGAGGACATCGCAGGCAGCGAGATCCACGACCAGGTGGGCCGGGCGTAGCTCGACCGCGTCCTGCAGCAAGAGCCGTACCCGTGGCACCGCCTTGGCGTCGAGTGGTTCCCCGATCAGAATCTCGACCAGCGGCATGGACGGTGCATCGGTTATCGGCTGCATCATTCAAGGCTGTGCGGTCACTATGGCGGCCGCTCCGCGGTGATATGACGGTTGTATGACATCGGCCGTCTCCCGCCCGCACGCGCGGCATGATGCGAGCATGATGACGCCTCGGGGCAAGCGTGCCGGTCTGCGCACGCGCGTCGTAGGCGGGTTCGCGCTGGGGACGCTCGTCCTGTCCGCCTCGATGGCGTTCGCCACGTACGAGGTGATGCGCAGCGCTCTGCTCTCTGGCCGGGAACGCTCGACTGTCCGGGCGGCGGCGTTCGACGCGCGTGTGGTCGGTGAGGGGCTCAGCGGGCAGTCGACCGACGTGGCCGAGCTGCTCCGGTCGCTCGACACCGGCGGCAGCCGCCGGACCGTGCTTTACCGGGGCGGTCGGTGGTACGCGCGCAGCGCGGGCACAAGCGCTCCCGACGCCATCCCCGATGTGCTGCAGCGATACGTGCAGAGCGGGCGGACCGGCATCCAACGCACCCACGTCGATGGTAGCCCGGTCGTCGTGGTGGGCACCCGGCTGGCGGACGGCACCGAACTGTACGAGATCGACTCGCTCGCCGAGCTGGACGGGACCCTCCGCGTCCTCGGCTGGGTACTTGCAATCGTCGCCGCAGTCATCTCGGCTGCCGGCGCCGCGCTCGGCTGGTACGCCGCCCGCTATGTGCTGCGGCCGCTTCAGGATGTGGTTCACGCCGCCGAAGGCGTCGCGGAGGGCGACTTGACCACGCGCCTGGATCCGGCGACCGAGCCCGACCTCGCCACCCTCACGACGTCCTTCAACCGGATGGTCGATCGCCTCACCGAGCGGATCGAACGTGACCGCCGGTTCGCCGCCGACGTCAGCCACGAACTTCGGTCCCCGCTGCAAACCCTTTCGGCAGCCGCAAGTGTCCTGGACCGGCGCCGGGATCGCCTCGACGACCGGACCGCACTGGCGGCCGGACTGATCGTCCAGGAAGTGAGTCGGTTCGAATCCCTTGTCGGTGACCTTCTGGAACTGGCCCGCAGCGATCGCTCGCCGCACCGGGCGACGGTCGACGTCGCCGAAATCGCCCACGAGGTGTGCACCCGACACGGTGTATCCCCTGATCGGGTTGTCGTCCCGGACGACGCCGCTGCGGCGTGGTACGTCGACCCACGCCGGGTCGGCCAGATCATCGGCAACCTGGTCGACAACGCGATCAGATACGGCGGCGGAGTGACCGCGATCCGTTTGGCCGGCGCGGATCGTGTCCGAGTCATCGAGGTTGACGACGAGGGGCCCGGCGTGAGCCCGGATGACAAGGCGAAGGTATTCGAACGGTTTGTCCGCGGCCGGGTTGCGCACGCGCGGGGCGACGACGGCGGCACCGGGCTTGGGCTGGCGCTCGTCGCCGAACACGCCGCGGCCCACGGCGGCCGGGCCGAGGTGCTCGACCGCCCCGGTGGTGGCGCACGGTTCCGGGTCGAGCTGCGGGAGCATCCGTGAGGAGCGCCATGGGCCGGAAACCGGCGCTGGTTGCCCTCGTCGCGCTGCTGCTCGGTGCCTGCGGCGTGCCGACCGAGGATTCGCCCCGCCCGGTCACGCCGTCGGGCCGGTTTCCCGTCGCGTCTGCCCCGGGTGGGGCGGCAACGTCGCGGCCCGGATCACTCGCCGAGACCCTGTACCTGGTACGCGACGGCATGCTCGTGGCTGTCTCGCGGAGCGCGTCCGAGCCGCCGTCAATCGACGACCAGCTCTCCGACCTGCTGACCGGCCCGACCAAGCCCGAACGCGAAGCCGGTCTCACCAGCGCACTCACCGGGTTGGCGGTCAACCCACAGGTCCGGCTCCGCAGCGGCGAGGCGACCGTCGACGTGGGAAGCCAGCAAGACGACGCCGGCCGCAATGATCAGATCCTGGCCTACGGCCAAATCGTATGCACGCTAGTCTCCCGCCCGGACGTCGACGCGGTCGCGTTCTACCAGAACGGGGAACGCCTCGGCGTGCCACGGGCCGACGGCTCGCTGGTGCAGGGGACACTCACGTGCACCGACTACGCCTCGCTCGTCACCCGACCATAGGGCTCAGCGCTGCAGCTTGTACCCCATGCCCCGGACCGTCAGCAGATGCTGTGGTGCCCGGGTGTCGTCCTCGATCTTCTGGCGCAGGCGCCCGACGTGCACATCGACCAGTCGCTCGTCACCGATGTCGTACTCCCAGACCCGCTGCAACAGCTGCTGACGGGACAACACCGTGCCGGCATGTTCGGCCAGCTCGCACAGCAGCCGGAACTCGGTATGGGTCAGCGCCACCAGCTCGCCGCGCACCCGCACTTCACCGCCGTCCGGGCGGATCTCAAGCTCGCCGAATGTCAGCACGCCGGTTGTCGCCGATCCCGAACTCATCCGAGACCGGCGGCGAAGCGCCCGTAGCCGGGCCGACAGTTCCTTGACCGCCACCGGCTTGACCAGGTAGTCGTCGGCGCCCGCCTCGAGCCCGGCGACGATATCGTGCGTGTCCTCCCGGGCACTGACCACGATGATCGGCACATCGTCATGCCGGCGCAGCTCGCGGATGCACTCGAAGCCATCCATCCCCGGCAGCATCAGGTCGACGAGCACCGCATCCGCCGGATCCGCCCGCTGGGCCTCCAGCCCGTCCTCCGCACTGACCACACCCCGCACGGCGTAGCCCTCGTCCTCAAGGGCGAGCACCAGCGACATCCGGATCCGATCATCGTCCTCGATCAACAACAGGCTGACCATCATTGCATCCTTGCTTGTGCCTCTCCCGCCCTCGGCAAGACCCCTGTCGACGAACAAGGCGCCGGAGGGCGGACCCCGCCTCGGGGTGGGCCGTGAGGCACGGCGGGGTCCGCGCACGAACCGAGCGGGCACGTGCCCGCTCGGCGTAGCCCCGAGCGATGATCGTCGGCTCGTTTGACGATTGGCTCTCGATCGTGTGACAGGTCTGTGACAACGCCGCCCGGCCCGCCGGCTTCGCAGCGCAAGCCCCGGCCGGGGCATACAGCAGTCTTTGCATTGTGCATGTAGTTCGCGTACGCTGAGCTCCGGCACTGTTGAACGACTGTTCGGGATGTTGCGTATGTGTTCAGCACTCTCCAGCCCTCGTGGGGACCTCACCACCCGGGCAGTGATCCGCGACGAGGCGTTGCGCCTGTTCGCCGAGCACGGCCCGGAGGCGGTCAGCCTGCGCCGGGTCGCCGCCGAGGCCGGGGTGTCACCGGGGCTCGTCGCACACCACTTCGGCTCGAAAGCCGGTCTGCGGCAGGCGGTGGACGCTCACGTCGGGGCGCTGTTCGACGGCCTCTTCGACGCGCTGTTCACCGCGCTGCACGACGCCGACTGGGACAGCCCGGCCATGGCCGGGTCGTTCGCCGAAATGATGCTGCGCCAGCTGCCGCCCGGCTCCCCCATTCCGGCCTACCTACGCCAACTGCTGCTGTCCGGCGACGGCACCGGCCGCGCGCTGTTCGCCCGCTGGTTCGACCTGACCGAGCAGGTTCTCGACCGCCTGACGACCGCCGGTATCGTGCGCCCGGCCGCGGATCCGCCGGTACGGGCCGCCTTTCTGATGATCAACGACCTCGCCGCGCTGCTGCTGCGCGACCACGTGACCGCAGTGCTCGGCGTCGACCCGCTCTCGCCCGACGGGGCGATGCGCTGGACGCAGACCGTGCTCACCGTCTACGGCAACGGCATCTTCACGTCGGCCCCCGACGTCCCCAAGGAGGTTCAATGACCAACACACCAATCGTCACGCATCGCCTGACCAAACGCTTCGGCCGGCTGACCGCAGTGGCCGACCTCGACCTGCAGGTCGAGCGGGGCGAGATCGTCGGCTTCCTGGGCCCCAACGGCGCCGGCAAGACGACCACGATCCGCATGCTGATGGGCTTCCTGCGCCCGAGCGCCGGTCGGGCGGCCATCCTGGGCGCGCGCGCCGGCGACGTCGGCGTGCGCCACCGGATCGGCTACCTGCCCGGCGACCTGCGGATCGACCCGGCAATGACCGGCATGCAACTCTTTCACTGGTACGGGCGGCTGCGCGGCCATCGCAATCAGCGAAAGGTCGACGAGCTGACCGAGCGGCTCGACCTGGATCCTTCCCGCCCGTTCGGCACCCTCTCCAAGGGCAACCGCCAGAAGGTCGGCATCGTGCAGGCGCTCTGCCACGACCCGCAGGTGATCATCCTCGACGAGCCGACCACCGGACTCGATCCCCTCGTCCAGCGCGAGTTTCTCGCCCTGCTGGCCCAGGCCGCCGGCGACGGCGCGGCGATCCTGTTCTCCTCGCACGTCCTGCCGGAGGTGGAGCGGGCCGCCGACCGGGTGGCGATCATCCGGGCCGGCCGCCTGGTCACCGTCGCCACCGTCGACGCACTGCTCGATCAGGCCCGCCGCCGCCTGGAACTGCGCTTCGCCGCCCCCATCGCAACGTCCACGTTCGACGACATTACCGGCGTCGCCAACGCCGAAGTGCACGACCGGATCGCACTGCTCGCCATCGATGGACCGGTCGGCCCGGCCCTTCGGGCCGCCACCGACGCCGGGACCCTGCTCCGGGTCAACCCCGCCGGCGACGACCTGGAAGACCTGTTCGTCTCCCTGTACCACCAAGACAAGGACGCCAGCAAAGACCGGATTGAGGTGTGAAGCATGGTGCCTGTTCTGACCCACACTCTGTGGCGCCGCCGCATC